>Ga0187892_10000840_pt1 | contig 76587 bp, 120 predicted proteins | sample MA1701073metaG_FD_139345 | JGI IMG/M metagenome (GOLD analysis project Ga0187892, IMG submission 139345) | Bio-ooze microbial communities from a basaltic lava cave in the Kipuka Kanohina Cave System on the Island of Hawaii, USA - MA170107-3 metaG ... | reverse complement strand
TAATCCTCCTAACTTTTTATAAATCATCGGCTATATTCCTTCTGGGAAATTTATAACTACCACTATTTAAACATATAATCCTCCTAACTTTTTATAAATCATCGGCTATATTCCTTTGTATATTATCCAGGTAATCAGATTCTGTTAATGGTCCAGCTAATTTAAAAGATCCATCGTCAATCCACCAGTCAGTCCCATGAAGATGCCAACCTGTAAAATTTCTAATGCTGTCTTTATAGAAAATAGAACGAAGTGTAAATTTTTTACCTATAATGAAGGGGTTTTTTTTATCATCTTTACATATTCCTATATTAGGGTTATCTTTTATAATAATAACTCTATCTCCAGGTTTATATTCCATTATAAATTCCTTTTGTTATCACAATGTATACAAAACTCATAGTTATCTGTAAATCCTCTATAAGATTTATATTCATGCTTACATATATTGTCATTAAGTTTATTAATGTTTGTGTATGTATTCAATAGATGATCTTTGAATGTTATATCTTGATAAACTCTAAGATGGGCATTTAATTTTAAGAATTCATCTAAATTTAAATAAGAAATATCTTTTACTTGCGGATGCCATGCATCTATAATTTTCATAGAACCATCTTTAAATTCTTCTAAAGTACACCATATTTCAGACCTAATTTTACTTAGCCACTTCGACTTCATAAAAATCTCCCCTATAAAAATAATACATTATTCCTTCGGGACTTATCTCTTTATCACGGCTCTAATTCAGCTTGATATTCCGTATTAACAGAATCACAATTAGGGCATTCTTTATGATCATGACAATTATAATCTTGATATCCACAATCATTGCAATAGAATTCAGAACAACTCATTATACCCTCACAATCTTAAATGTCTTATACATAACCATTGATCCATGTGGAAGTGTGTTAACTAATGACCAGTTTATTCCAGCATTTGTAAACATCTTTTGCAGCCAATTGAAGGAGATTGGGTCACTTGTAATTTTAAACTTTCCATCGTATATATGAAACATATTATTCTCCTTATTTTATAAAGAACCCCACTATCAAACTTAATATAATTATTAAAACAATTTGTAAAATCTCTTTATTGATCTTTTGTTTTTTATCATGATAATCTTTATAATTCATAATTTTCTCCAATGTTTTTCAATTACATTAGCAATATATTTAAATGATTTTCCATTATCATTTAAATAAACTAGCGATCTATGTTTATTAAAATTACCTTCTGTTGATTTTAATTCAGACCATTGTTGAACTGCAAATTGGTGGAACAAAGTTTCACCAAATAATCTATAAATGGATTGTTCGTCGTATCTAATTGGAATATTTTCTTTTTCAGCAATCTTACATAATACACCTAAACAACAATAACCATTTTCATTTTGATTTTGAAGGCTTTCCTTTGCTTGTTTATATTTACCCGATCTTAATGCTTTAACCCACTTCATTGCTACATCTTTTTTCATAATCTCTCCTAACTCTTACACACCTTAAACGCTAGGGACTAGAACTCTAGTTCCATTGCGTTATAGAGGATATAATATTCTTATCTCCACTCTTAATGACATCTCCAACATTACCACCCATAGCTAATGCAAATCGCTTATGCTTTATTTCAATTGTTTTAAACTCTTGTATTGTAACTTCAACACCATTAACTCTTAACTTCTCAATTGCTTTATTACGACGTAATAAACTTGGAGCACCAGGGCTTAGACGTCGTTCTAATTCTTCATTCCCATCATTCAAGCTCATGTTCATATTAATAATATGTTTACCTTCTTTTATTAAGTGAATGTAATCATCATAAGCACATAGATCACTCATTGTATTAATGATGAGAATAACATTGTATAATGTTGCATATCTTATAATTTCTTTTGTTATCTTATACCTATCATCCATCCACATAAGAGGGTCTGACTTATACCCTAAGTACATTGTCTTACCCTTATTCTTTTCAATGGCTTTATATATCTTATTTATATCACTAGGAAATGGCATTGGTCTATTCCAAGGTTCGTTTGAACCTTCTTTAGGGTGGTATTGAAATATAGAATTATGAATACAACCTCTACCATAAGCATCAATATAATTTTCTTCTACCGGGTCATTGTATATAACTCCACCTTCGGGTTGATCGTTGCCAAATCTAGATGATAACATATCTATAATAGATTGAAAGTTAAAGTCTGTATTGTTAACTATATTATTAGATGCTAAAGTTATAAGGGATGATTGTTTATTCTTTGTTCGACGGAATACATCTAAGCTATATACTTTGCAACTCATATTACTACCCCTTAATTAATTCAAATTTAAATTCTTTCTTAACCCAATTCTTAAAGGTCTGTACATCTTTCATTGCTTCAAACTCATCTCTATAAACATTAGCCATAGACTTTGTGAAGGTGTGAATTAAGGGTCCACATTTTTCCTTACCATATCTATCAATAGTAGTGATACGCGATAGATAAGCAACATCATTAAGTTTTACTGTTATCATACATCATCCTTTACATTGCGTTGTATATTGTCTAACATATCTGATTCTGTTAATGATTCATTTACTTTAATGAATCTTTTTATATTAAACCAGTCGAAACACCCATCATCACATCTTATTTTAATTAGTTGTTTATTAATATCTCTAACTGAGTAAGTTTCGCTATTAGTTAAACAATAGGTGCCAGAAATACATTTAATTTTATCCCCAACTTTAAACCTTCAACAAACGGTTTAAGATTACCTTCAACTTGAACAAACCATTCACCCTTTCGTTGAACAACAGTATAGGGTATAAACTTATTAATATTCTTCTTTGTTGTTATTGAGAACCATCCACCATTATATATCCTATATTCATTAAACGGTGCATCACAAGGATATATCTTTACAATTACAGTGTCGTGATAAACAATCCCATATACAGGCAATGTAATCACTACATCCTCTTGCTCGTAATACTTATCAACCATACAAACTTTAACAAGCCTAAGATTATTTCCTATAGGCTTTCCTTTAGCTTTATTTCTAGCAGAGTTATACAACTCTCTAGCACGATCATATGTCATCATCTTATGGTCTCCTCAGTGAAAGATACACTCTCAGACGCTGTAATAGGCTCACTACAGCGTTTCGACCTTAAGGGTAGGGGTAAGGGGAAGGGTAGGTCGAATTAGGCTGTTTTAACTTCTTTAGCAGCTTTAGCAGCGTCAATTAAAGGCTGAACAATCTTCATGAGTTCAGGCATAGTTTTAAAGAGTTTTTCCCATTGTGTGGGATACAAACTCACTGGAAATTTCTGCAATCCATATACAGAAATTGTACCTTTCTCATTCACTTTGAATGAGAGAGTATGCTCTTTTTTCGGCTTTAAAGCTTTAGCTTCAGCTTTAAGAGCCTCAATTTGAGCTTGAATAGAATTTAACTTCTCTTGATTTTCCATTGTATTTCTCCTTTACAATATTAGACTCATCAGGCGTAGTGAAATAACTACGCTACAGGGAATACTTTTGACAGTATTTCCCTGTTTCGTCTTCTATTCACTTGCTAACGCGAGACACGTCAGCAATAGCAATTCACTGAGTTTATTTCACATAAGCCCTAACTTTGACATGGGTCTTATCGCTCGGGTTGTTCTCATGTGCGTTGTTCTCAGCGGCTATAATACCATATTTTCTATACAATCCTCGAAAGGACTTCAGTACAGGGTATAAGATTGAGACCACTTGGTATTTAATCTAACGCTGTTAGGTCTTAATGGTACTCGTGAGTGTTCACTCTTCCCATGCCATAGACAGGTTAGCTCTCAACCTTTCGACTAGCTTCTCGCCCTCAATGACTTACAGTCTTGCTCACTTCAAGCACAACCTCTAGGTGAAACAAGACAAGCACTGGTTACATCGCGGTGCCGTCTACGACAGAGGCTACGTTCTACAATTGCGTCGCTTGCAAACCAGTATTGCAGACGCTGTGCCAAGTGCTAAGTAGCTGAAATCACATCTGTAAAAAAGTTCGCCACTGTCAAAAGAATATACAGAAACTCTTTAAGTGTGTGAAATCACTACACTGTCAAACTTCTATACACTGTCAAAAATGTAGACAGGTGCAATTTGCATGTATGTAAAAGGTCTTAGGTAATGCTGTCGTCCATTCCCTTAAGCTGTATAGCATATGCTGTATACCAAGAGAATAGGCAAGAGAATAGATAATAGAGATAGGATAGTAGAGATAGAGAGAGAAGAAGTAAACTCATCAACGACCCTCTGTTCAAACAGCTCGTCAGAGTCAGCTATAAGGTAGAGGGGGGTAGAGGGACCGTAGTACGTGTTGCCCTTAATGCTCAGTCAATACAAATACTTACATGATTTTTATTATAGAAACATAGTTTATTATCTCCAATATATTGCATCTAATAACTCTAATAGCTTGTCTATTAGACCTTTACAATAGATTTAACCTTTTGTATTTGTTTCTATTTTTAAAGATATTGTAAAGCGTTGTAAGATGCAGCTTTATTAACAACTGTATTAGATGGTAAACTTATTTACAGTCTTGTATAACCTACCTCGTATGGGTCTTTATTGCTTCATTAATAAAGAAGATAAGAGGTTGTATATTACATGGAGTATTGATTTATTAAGATCTGTTACAAGACATATTGGTATGTTATGTAGTGGGGTTCATAATTATAGAAACATGCAATTGGATTGTAATAAACTTGAATTTGAATTTATAGAAACAATAGAGGATGATAGATCTGATATATCATTGAAATATCAATATTGGGTTGAATATTACAAGGAATTGGGGTATACTCTATATGCCGAGAATCAAGTTTCTAAATATAAGGTTGTTATTAAGATAAAGAAGAGTCTTGTATATGTAACTCTGAAGAGTACATATTATACAAATATAGTGGTTGGAGTATTCAATAATATGCCTGAAGCTGAAGAATTTGCTTCAATAATAAATAATTTAAAAATAATTTCTCCCATATACGCTATAAACGATTTGAGTAAAAAATTCTTCAAAAATCTGATTTAAGATTTAACAACTATGTATATAAGAGTTGGCGTTAACTCGCATTCAAAAAATTAACGTATAATTTAATAAATTTACAACAAAATAAAGAGTTAATTCTGTCCAAGAATACTCGATTGAATGCAATTTGATAACTCTGGCCAGAAACCGTTTATTCGAGTATAGAAACATGCCTTTAGGTTATATTGTCTGTATTATTCTTTATGGTGGTATAATCTTAGGTTCTATAGCTCTTCTATGTCTTGTCATAATTAGATCCTTTTATTGTAAATACAAAGCTTATATAGTGAAACAGCGTAGAAAGCATCTTAGGTTTATAAAGGGTGAGAAGAAACATGATTCTTCGATGACACAAAGTTCTAAGATCCTTTTATATCTGGTAAAGGATAATGTTATTACGATGTTAAGAGATTGGTTGTATGAGTTTCCTCCTACAACAATTTATCATCATGCTATACAGGATCGTGATAAACCCTTTGACTACCATGCTGTATTTGATATAGAGATATATGAGTATGATTATACAGATTCTAAGGGTAAGCATTTCTATAAATTTATTTCTACACAAGTGAAAACTAGTTGACAAGTTTCTATAAGAGTGGTATATTCTTTATATGCTATTCGGATTACTTGTTATTATTGCTCTAATATTCATTGTTGTTCCTATCCTTAATTGGATTCTTCCTGTAAATACAAATGTTTATAGTTCAGTTAATAATATATGTCCTTTACATACATGGGAATATGTGGGTAATAGATTAAGATGTTCTAAATGCCATAGAACCCCTGAAGAAATTGTTAATTCTGTAGAAGGTCGTGGATTATGAAGAAAAACACTTTAGGTTTATTTGAAAATATAGTGGGTTGGAGTTTAATAATTCTTTTAGTTGCCCTAACTTTAAAATGTATTCAATTATTATTTTTTTAATAGGATTGATGTGTTATTATTAATTGTCTATTGGATCATTTCTGGGATTGGTTTAACATATTGGGAAACCAAGAAAGTGAGATCTGTTAGTTTATTAGATGTTTTATGTATGTTTTTCATTGGTGGATTTTTTATTCCTACAATATTAATATTGAGAATAATTAAAAAATTACATGAAATTAAGGTGAAATTATGACCTTTAGACTCAGAAGAGCTTCAGGTTTTGGAGCTTTACTCACCCCTGAAGAAGTACATACAATGACTACATTAGAACAACAATCACGTTGGATTGAATTAGAAGAATATGAGAGACTCTTAAGGCAGAGTGATGATGCTCCTAAAGAAATTAAGATTGAAGTTTCAACCCTAGATGATCTTATGGTGTGGCTTAGTTCAATGCTTAGTGTATACCCTGTAACAATTGATTTTGAAAAGAAAACTATGGTTATTCAAGATAATGGAGATGTGGTAAACTAATGGAAGTTAATTATAACGATAATATTGTTTGTTTTGATGTGGATTTAACTCTTGTGAGTCCAGCTCATAATCCAGCTCAGGTTGATTTAAAACTTAGAAACCCTTATTCAGGTACCACTAGTGAGTTTAAGGTCCATAGAGGGCATGTAGAGCTGTTAAAACAGTATTTTGGAAGAGGTTACTTCATTAGGGTGTGGTCTCATGGTGGGGTTCAATGGGCTGAGACTGTGGTTAAAGCATTGAATCTTGAGAAATATGTGGATAGTATTGAGACAAAGCCTATAAAGCTTGTGGATGATTTACCTGTTGAAAAGATTTTTAAGAATGTTATATATCTTAATGAACACGGTGAGGAGAATAAAGGGTAATGAGTATTGAAGAGAAGAAAAAGATTATGCTCGATTATCTTCGTTTAAAGATTGAGGAAGAGGATTGGCATAGTGTTGCGGATTGTGCCATGGATTTAAGGGATATTGAGAACTATCAAAGAGGATTAGACGAACAATGAGAGTTGCATTATTAGTGGTTATTATGGTGGGGTATTTATTAGGTGGTTTATGGCTCATTGGAAAGATGAATCAGATTGTAAAAACCACTATTTATAAAAATTATGGAGTTCCTACAGATGACGGAGAGTGATTATAGAAAATGTAAGGTATGTGGTGAACTTAAAAAGCGCATTCTTGTTGGTAAATTTGATGATATAAATAAGAAATATCATGATGAAAAGGGTGGAACTTGGAACGGTAGTTTATGCCCCCAGTGCAATCGTGAAAGAGCTAAGAATAACATGAAGTTACTACGTTCTGGAAATAGGTGAAAATGAGTACGACTAGGAAGGTTTATTATTCAATTTTGGGTATTATAGTTCTTTATTTAGTGGCACCTTTTTATTCAATTGATGAAAGACTAGAACCATATCTTGAGAGATATAGATTTATTGCTCAAAGTACATGTCAAGAAGATTTTTTATTTCTTCCATGGAGGTTTAGTTTAAATTTCGGGGAAGTTGATGATAAGAAATATGTTGCTAGAACTTCTAAAATTACCAATAATTTATATACAAAGGTAATAATTGTTGTAGATGAGAAACATTTTAATAAGCTAAATGAGGATGAAAGAGTATCCTTAATATTTCATGAATTAACTCATTATTTTTACGATCATCCAGATATAAACGATCCCGATCATTTTATGGATGATGATAAACAATATACTGGAACAAAATTCGATGTTTACAAACAATTTAAAGATATTGTTGAGGCTCAATGTTTGAAGTAAAACGTATTAGATTTGTTAATTCTGAGGTATTAGATAAGCTTATTCTAGCTTTTATACCCCTGGATAAGCAAATGCAGCTATCAAAAGAGCAGTTAGAAGCCTTAATTGATACAGTTGAAGAAGAGGTTATTCTTAAAAAGGCTAAGGATATTCAGGAGTTAAGGAATAAAAATTCTACGACCTGACTTCGGTGGAATATCTTGTAGGTGAAGCCATGTCTTTGTATGTTCAAAATCTTCACAGTATAAAGAATATTTAGCTAAAAGATCTAAAGTTATTAGTTTTTTTAAAGATCCATCTAAATCTTCAATATCTAAAGCATTTCCAGTCATATGTCTACTTTTCTTAGCAGCATTAGCTGTTGTATCATTAGCTTCTTGAGTTCTAAATCCTGAAGATACTTTACATTTTTCAACATTAAGTTCATTAAGTAGTTGATTTACTTGATTTATTAATGATTTTGCACTATCTTTTACTTCATCTGTACATTCTGGTGAGTTCATACGATCAGGGTATTTACCCGAACTTGTCAAATGATCTATAAGCGTTATAAGCTCTCGTTTATTTTCTTTTATCGAGTTTGTAGAGCTTGGTATTTCTGTCCTCTGGGGTGATTTCAGAAACAATGAAAACAATTTTTTTATTAATTTTAGAACAATATCCACAGGTTACACACTTCTTCCATTCTTTTAATGTAGGATGTTCCAATAGCCAACTTAATGCACATATGGGACAAATATTTGGATTCACATAATATAGTTGGTAATTAAATGCATAAAAAAACTTAAAATAATAACAACTGTATTAGAGAGAAGTTTAGCTAGTGCTGGTCGCCTCTTTTGGGGTATTAGGGCATAGCCCATATATTGCAGTTAACGCTTTAATATTTTTCTTGTTTTGAAATTTTAACAATAAGGAGATTGACTTGGAAAAGGTCTTAAAATATATCCCTTTGGGATTATTAATCGCTTATTCATCTAAATTGCTTATTACTGGAAATGTATCCCTTTCAGAAGTTGGATTGTGTGCTATTCTTGCAGTTTTAACAGTTCATTTTGATAATAAAGCTGAAAATAAAAAGATTAAGAATCTTCAAGAACACATATCTAAATTAAGTGCTGAACTTAGTAAACATGAACAAGCTATTAAAAATATTGAAACAAATGTTGCAAGTCTTAAATTAAGTGGTGGATTTAGGCAAATTGGAGCCAAGTAATTATGGCCGATGCGACAGATAAAATCCTTAAACAATTTACAGAATATGCTGATCTTCATGCGTTTGCTAAAGCTCAACAAAAAACCATTACAGAATTAACTAAAAAAAATAAACAGTTGAACGAAGAAGTTAAACATTTAAAGAAATTACTAGATTCTACCGTTCCTGTTATTAACCCCAACAAGAGTCCTTTGATTGAATTAGCATCAAATGATGAAGAATCTATCGCCAGAGAGCAACTATGGCGTTTAAAAGATATTTCTAAAGAAAGAGAATTAACTTTAGAAGAAACAAAACGCGTTGAAATATATAGCAAGATATTAATGGCTATTAAAGAGACTCCAAAACCTATCGAGGTTAGAAAAAATATAAGCGATGCAGAGTTAATTGCTGCATTAAACCAAGTAAAACCAAATGATGAGCACTGAAAATAAAGAAATTAAAAAACCTACGCTCTCAAAGAAAGAGATTCAAAGGGAACTCTGGTATAGAGGTATACTCTCTTATAAATGTCATCCCATTCAAAAAGAAATGTATGATATTTTCTATAATTCACCAGAACGTTCACGTCTTGTATGGGTTTTAGCTCGTCAAAGTGGTAAGACATACCTTCTTTGTATATTAGCTTTAGAACAAGCCATTCGTCAACCTAATTCTGTTATTAAAATGGTTACAGATACAAAGTTACATGCAGAAAATATTCTTCTTCCTAAGTTTGAAGAGGTTATGCATGATTGTCCCCAAGATTTGAAGCCTGAATATAAAGTTAAACAATCTACATTTTATTTCACCAATGGATCTCAGATTCAATTGGCTGGTACTGATAATAAGCATTTTGAAAAGATGAGAGGTATTAAATCTCATTTAAATCTCGTTGATGAATCGGGTTTTTGTAATGATCTTGAAGATGTTATAGATGGTGTTTTATTTCCAACAACCACTCATACTGGCGGAAAAACAGTTTTAGCTAGTACAATTCCTACACAATTAGATCATTTATTCTTTAAATATATCGAGAAAGCTAAATTTAAAAAGACTTTAACGGAAAAAACAATATACGACAATCCATTGATGACTCCTGAAAAGATAGAGGAAGCCATAAATGAGATGGAACCCGAAAGATTTCGTAGAGAATATTTAAATGAAATCGTAAAAGATTCAAATACATCAGTTATTCCTGAATTTAATAATAATCTCAAAAAAGATATTGTAAAAGAATGGGTTAGACCTCCTTTCTTTGATAATTATGTTGCAATGGATTTAGGTGGAAAAGATTTAACCGCAGTCCTTTTTGGTTATTATGATTTCAGAAATGCTAAACTTGTTATTGAAGATGAAATTATTATGGATTTTCAAAAACCTGATAATAATTTAGAAAGTCTTACTAAACAAATTATTAATAAAGAGAATGAGCTTTGGTTGGATCAACAAATTAACGAACTTAAACGTCCTCTTTCTCGTGTTAGTGATATTAATCCTATCGCAATTGGTGAGATATTAAAATATAGTAATAATAAGTTATATTTTTCTACCGCTAAAAAAGACGATAAAGATTCAGCATTGAATCATATGAGAGCTTTACTTAACTCTAAACAAATCATAATCAATCCTAGATGTAAAACTCTTATATTACATTTAGAAAACGTTAGATGGAATAGTGCCACAAATAAAGAAAAATTTGCGCGTTCCCCCGATCATGGCCACTATGACGCAGTTGATGCTTTGAAATATTTTGTAAGAGCTGTTAATTTTAATAAGAATCCATATCCTACTCATTATGGAATCGATAGACAAGATCTATTTATTCCTAATGTAAATAAGTTTAATCAAGGCGATGTTAATGAAATCTATAAACAGATATTTAATATCAAAAGGAAAAAGTAATGGAACCATCCCAGGATAATAAATATTTTGCCGTAAAAGAAAGTAATGAAGTTGCTGGCATTCTTTTAAATAAAGCCGAAAGCTTCTATAACGATCTACAGAAAAATAATTATTTAGATAAACTGAGAATGATGTGGAAAGCATATCATGGTATCTACGTTGATGGTGCCGATCATGAGATCTCATTCACCGGAGAACAAGGTGAACTAACAGTTCTTCCTGTAAATCACTTAAGAAACTTAGCTGAACATACCTATGTAATGGTTACAGCTAATCGTCCAGCAATGGAAGCTCGTGCTATTAATACAGACTATAAATCTTTAGCTCAGGCGAATCTCGCAAATGGTATTCTTGATTACTACATGAGAGAGAAACATCTAGAAGACGTTCTTAAAGAAGCTGTAGAAATGTCTATCTTCATGGGTGCCGGATTTGTTAAACTTGAATGGAATGCAACTGCTGGCGAAGCTTATGACTACAATGAAGAAATAAAAAGTTTTACATATGAAGGAGAAGTTGAATTTTCTACAATCTCTCCATTCGATATTGTATTTGATGGAACAAAATCTAGCTGGAAGCATGAATGGATGCTCGTTAGAACTTATCAAAATAGACATAATCTTATCGCTAAATATCCAGAATTGACTGATAAAATTTTAGCAATGCCAACAAAGACAGAACTCTATCGTTATCGTTTAAATTTAATGACAAACGATGAAACCGATGATGTTCCTGTGTATGAATTTTACCACAAGAAAACTGAAGCAGTTCCTGATGGAAGATATATGCTTTTCTTAGATTCAGAAGCTGTTTTATTAGACATGCAAAATCCCTATGACCAAATCCCTATTTATAGAGTCTGTCCAGGTAATTTTATTGGTACACCATATGGATATACAAATTTATTTGATATGTATCCCATTCAAGAGAATTTAAATTCATTATATAGTACTTTGGCGACAAATCAATCAACTCACGGTGTTTCTAATGTTTGGGTTCCAGAAGGTGCTAATCTTAGTATTGAAAGTCTTGAAGGTGGGATGAACATTGTTAAAGGAACTGTAAAACCAGAAGCTTTAAATTTAACAAGCACCCCCACAGAGATTTTTAAATCAATCGATTTATTTAAATCTGAAGCTGAAACATTAACTGGTATTAGTTCAGTATCTCGTGGTAATCCAGAAGCTTCTTTGAGAACAGGAACAGCATTAGCTCTTGTTCAATCAATGTCTTTACAATTTACATCTAGATTGCAACAAAATTATGTAAAAATGATTGAAGATGTAGGAACTGCTCTTCTTAATATTCTTAAGAAATATTCAACTACACCTAAATTGGTTGCTCTTGTTGGTAAATCTAATAGAGCAGAATTAAAAGAATTTACTGGAGATATGATTAAAGATGTTAATCGTGTTGTAGTTGATGTGGGTAATCCTCTTGCGAAAACAATTGCAGGTCGTATGGAAATTGCCAATGAACTTCTTCAGATGAAACTCCTTAAAACCCCCGAGCAATATTTTCAAATTCTTAAAACGGGTAGTTTAGATGCTGCTTATGAAGGCGAAATTAGCCAACTTCTTTGTATTAAAAAAGAAAATGAAATGATGCTTGAAGGTAAATCACCTCTTGCAACAATGCTTGATCAGCATAGTATGCATATTAAAGAACATCAATCGGTTCTTGCTGACCCAGATTTGAGAGAAAATCCAGAACTTGTTCAAAATGTATTGAATCACATTCAAGCTCATATTGACTTCTTGAGAACAACTGACCCTGGTATTTTACAAATGATTGGTGAACAACAATTACCTCCATTTCCTGGAGCCCCAATGCCTCCGGCAAATAATGGACAACCTATGCCAAATAAACAATCGGCAGATAATAATATTCCAGAACAAATGTCTCCGGTTCAAGGACAAGCTCAAGCCGGTGAACAAATTTCTGGTCCAGGAATTCAAAATATAGGTCAACCAGGTTTACCTCAACCTCCTCCACCTTTTTCCGATTTACCTGTAACGGCAAGTCAACAATTACCCCCACAAGGATAAAATATGTCAACATTATCACAAGAAACAAAAGATTTACTATTAAGTTCTCTAGGATCTCCCGAAGCTAGAGATGATGTAGTTGATGCAATTGAAAATGGTTCCTTGCCAGATCAAACTGGACAAGCTGGAAAATTTCTTTCAACCAATGGTTCAACAAGTTCATGGGAAACTCCAGGCGGTGGAGGAACAGTAACCAACGTTACTGCATCTAGTCCTTTAGCTAGTTCTGGTGGAGCCACTCCTAATATTTCATTCACTGGAACTTTAGGAATTTCGAATGGTGGAACTGGACAAATAACCGCTAATGCCGCATTAAATGCTTTTTTACCAACACAAACATCCCAATCAGGCAAAGCATTAACAACAAATGGAACAAATACATCATGGGGAACATTTATAACTGGAGCCGCCGGATCAAGCAATCAAGTCCAATTTAATAATTCCGGTGCATTCGCTGGAAGTTCTAATTTTACATTTGACGATTCCATTAATGCTTTGAATGTTGGTTCTAGCAATACAGCTTCTGGAGATGAATCATTTGCCGCTGGAGCGGGTAATCAAGCAACTGGAGACCAGTCAACCGCTTTAGGGAATTTAACTCTAGCGTCAGGATTTGCATCAACAGCTTTGGGAGCAGAAACCGTCGCATCCAATGATAGGTCGTTTGCCGCAGGTAGAGCAGTTAGTGCTACCGGAATCAACTCTGCTGCATTTGGTAGATCAACAAGCGTAGGCGTAACAGGTCTTGCTTCTGGTCTTAATTCATTTCATTTAGGTTTAGATAATATAGCATCTGGGGGTTCTTCATTTGCATCTGGTAATTTAACAGTTGCATCAGGTCTTAGATCTGTAACATTTGGTAGTAGTACTCAAGCAAATGGTGGAAGTTCCTTAGCACAAGGATTAGAAGCAGTTGCCGATGGGACAAATTCAACCGCATTGGGTGAAGGAACAATAGCAACCGCTAATGATCAATTAGCCGTTGGGCAATTCAATACAGTTGTTGGAACACCTGGCGCACCAGCTTCAACTGATCATTTATTTACGGTTGGTATTGGTGGAGATTCTAGTACAAGAGCTGATGGTTTTTATATAACTAGAGCCGGATTCTTAGTATCCCCTGTAACTCATACTCCAGCTAGCGCATCTGCAACAGGAGTTACTGGACAAATTGCATGGGATAGCGGATTTATTTATGTTTGTATAGCAACTGATACATGGGTACGCGTAGCAACTGCTACATGGTAAGTTAAATGGCTGGCACTAAACTAGACTTTCAACAAGTCATACAAAATATCTATGACGAACCCACCAATAGAATTCGCGTGGATGCGGAAGTAACTATTGGGTCGATAACGGTTGATTTAAGTCATACAACTGATAGTGTTAGACTGGGAGATGGAACAAATTTTTTAACATCCACAACCGTTGGTCCTAAAACAGCTTTAGATGTTAGTGTTATTAATTCATTAGCTATATCTGTAGATGCTGCCGATGGAGATAATTTAGCAATACACGACAGTGATGGTGATGAACTTGAAATAAATACAGATGGTAGTATAAATGTAAAAACGGTTCAATTATTCACAATACCATTTGATGCAATAACAGCAACATATCCATCCGCAACCCAAGAAGTTTATGCATCTAGAGTTGGTGGAATTGCTGGAACAGTTCAACAGACAGCGACGGTTAATTATACAGATTCAACGAAAAGTTTAATTTTAAATGTGGCGGTAGTATAAAATGCCTTTTAAATTTAATCCAATAACCGGCAATCTAGATTTGGTGAATAATCAAGGTGGAGATGTTTTTGGTCCAGCTAGTTCTACAGATAATGCAATTACTAGATTTGATGGAACAACTGGAAAACTGATACAAAATAGTTTAGCTATATTAGGCGATTCTGGGGATATAAGAGCACAAGCTTTTGTGTTTAATAGAGAAATTTTAAATGATGTTATTATTCCCGATAAGCACACAATTATTGGAACAGATATAGATTTAGTAACGGGTGATATTATTTTATTGGGCGATTCAGAATTGGTATTAATTTAAGGAAATAAAATGGCAAAGATAAGATTAGATGAAGTAAGTTCAACACCTCCTCCACCACCAATTGGAGCTATTTTACTTTATGCTAAAACTGATGATGTAGTATATGTTCAAGATTCCGATGGTAATGAAGTTCCTATTGGGACACCTGATGCCATAACCGATTTAACTGGAGATGTTTCTGCCAGCGGTCCAGGATCAGTTCCAGCTACAGTTAACTCAGTGGGTGGAAAAACTGCTCTTGAAATTGCAACATCTGTAAATGATACTCAAGCTGCAACAGCGGTAAATACTCCAAGTACAATTGTAAAAAGAGATGGATCGGGAAATTTTGCAGCTTCCACTGTAACTTTAGTAAATTTAATTTCTTCAGGAACTACACAATCTACAGATAAAGATACTGGAGCAATTGTAACCGAAGGTGGTTTAGGTGTAGAAAAAAATATCAATGCTGGTGGTGACATCAATGCGGTTGGTGCAGTAACTGGAGCAACATTTAACGGTATTACAGTTCAAGCTCACGCATCTCGTCATAACCCAGGTGGTGCTGATGCATTATCAACAGCTATCGTTGTAACCCAAACTCCAGATCAATCAAACGCAGAAGGAGTTGCAACAAGTTTCGCTAGGTCTGACCACGTTCATAATATCCCAAGCGGAGTTCCAGTTCAAATTGGAACGGCAAACGTTCAAGGGGCCGCTGCAAGTTTTGCTCTTTCTGATCACGTTCATAATCATGGTGCTCAAACAAGTCCAACATTACACGCTTTAGCAACATCATTAGCTCATGGATTCATGAGTTCAACAGATAAAGCAAAAATTGACGCAGAATTGCCTGCATCATTAGGGACAGCCAATCAAGTATTAGGTGTTAATGCCGGTGCAACAGCGGGTGAATACAAGTCTTTATTGGGTACGGCTAATCAAATTACTGTTACTCACGGTGTAGGTACGGTAACATTTGCAACTCCACAAGACATTGCAACGTCTTCTAGTCCAACATTTAATGCTTTAAACTTAACTACATTTTTACAACTTACACAAACTTCTACACCATCAACGCCAGCAGCAACGAAAGCTAATATTTATTTAGATGTATCTCAAGGATTTTCTAGACTTCATTTTCTAGATGAAACAGGAACAGTTAATACTATTCTGAGAGATACTATTTTTATTGCGAGGAATACAACAGGCTCCACAATCACTAAAGGTCAAGCTGTTTATGCAAATGGTTCAGATTCCCCAACATCTAATACTTTGACAATTGCATTAGCGAAAGCTGATTCATCAAATACTGTTCCAGCACTTGGTTTAGCAATGGAAACAATTGCTAATGGTGCATACGGAAGAGTATTATCAATTGGTAATCTATCGAATTTTGACACATCTGCATTTGTTGTTGGTTCTAGAGTTTATTTATCAGCAACAACCGCTGGAGCGTTGACGACAACAAAACCAACATCTCCTAATAGTATATGGCAAAGAATTGGTATTGTTTTAAAATCAGATGCAACAACAGGTATTATTGAAGTTAGACCTCTCGCAACCCATGGTGAAGAATCAGGAACAAATACTGGATTCACATTAAATACTGTAGCATTAACTGATGCCGCAACTATTGCAACAGATGCATCATTGGGCAATACATTTACTGTAACGTTAACGACTAATAGAACATTGGGTGCTCCAACAAATCCTACAAATGGACAAAAGATAACATATAGATTTAGACAAGATGGAACAGGTGGAAGAACTTTAGCATTTAACGCAATTTTTAGATTTGGATTAGATATAGAAGCATTAGTTCTTTCTACGGGCGCAAATAAAGTTGATTATATGGGTTGTATATATAATAGTACAGATTCCAAATGGGACGTTGTCGCTGTTGCTAAAGGATTTAATTAAAATGTATACATCTAGATATATTAATAAACATTATCAATTTGGTGAAACTAATTATACTCTAATTTTAGAAGATTTAGAAGGTGGAAAACCCACTTATAGAATTGAAAAAACTTTTAAATTATCTCCAGATGAAATTGATCAAGAATTTTTATATCAAGAAGCTAAAAAAGAAATTTCAAGAATTCTTATTGAACTTGAACAAGAACCCGCAATTGAAGATCAACAAGAAGAACAAGGTGAAGAATAATTATGGCGACTTTATTAAATAATAGTTCAGGAAATTTTACAACTGCGGCAACTTGGAGTTTAGTAGATGCAACGTCATTATTAGATTCTGAGACAAATACAACTAATACAACCACAGCATTTGTTAGTAGTTCGGCATTTACCCCTGGAGCAATTATAATTGATGGTATAGCCGTTAAAGTTAGTGCTAGAAGTGGTGCTCCAACTGGAACTTTTTCCGTTAGACTTCACGATGGAACCGCAGCAGTTATTGGAACAACTGTAACAATTAACGTTACTGATATAATCGCAGTTAATGGATCGACAAATACTGGGTGGATTTTTATGAAATTTTCCGCTCCTGTATCATTAATAGTTGCAACAAATTATACAGTTCAAGTTCAGACGTCAACGAATGCTCAAGTTACTCTTTATAGAGATGCAACTGCTTCTAATTGGTCTAGATTACTCAGAACAACCACAACTAAAGCCCCTGCATCTGGAGATAATTTAGTGGTAGCTGGGGAAAGAACTGGAGCAACAACCGGAAATAGTTTTACAGTAACTATGGATAATGCCGATGCCGGAGCAACCACGTTTGGTAATATACAAATATGTGGTAGAGGAACATTGGACTGGGGGACAACAGCAAGTACTGCATATTATTTAAAATTAGGTGGAAATTTAACCGTATACACAAATTCAATATATCAACAGGGAAATCCAGCGGGAACAAGAGTTCCAGCAACTAGTTCAGCATCGTTAGAATTTGTTTGTGGTTCAAACGTTCAATTTGGATTTGAATCTAGATTAGGTTCTACTTGCACTGGTGGTGGAGCACTTATAACGAATAGTGCATTTTTAGCCGCCGATGCTGCCGCTGCTGCCACATCATTAACTACAAATGTTAGTACGGGGTGGTTAAATGGAGATCTTATCGCCTTAGCTTCAACCACTAGGACAAAAGCTGAGTCTGAAAGTAAAGCACTTACAGCAAATGCGTCTGGTACAACTTTAACAATCACCGCTATAACAAATGCACATTCTGGAACTAGTCCAACTGCTGGCGAATTAATAAATTTAACTAGAAATGTTAAAATATTTAGTGCAAGCACGACAAATCAAACATATGTTAATATACTAGGAACAGCAATTATAAATTTCGATTCAATGGAATTTTATAATATGGGTTCTGCAACAGCATCTAAACGTGGTATAGATTTAGGTATAAATACAGGTAGTGCAACAATAACAAATTGCTCCATACACGATTTTAATGTTGCCAGTTCAATTGGATTAAATATTAATTCTGGTACCGCTAACAATCATACAATAACTAATAATGTATTTTACAATACAGCAAGTAGTGCATTAATTCAATCGGCAACAACTAATAGTTCGTATACAATAAATAATAATATAGCAATATTAACCGGAGCGACTTGTTTTAATATCGCTGATTTAACTGGAACAATTACAAATTTAACTGCTGTAAGTGCCACAGGAGCTGGTATAACATTACAAGATTCAGTTGGGACCGCAACTGAAATATTTGGAACATTAAGTGGATTTATTTCACATTCGAATACAACTATTGGTGTTTCTTTAGTAAATCTTTTGGGCGTCACGAATAACCCAATGGGTACAATTAGTAATGTGACTACTTGGAGAAATACCACAAATGGTTTAAATTTATCGAATGCATTTTCTTTTATAGTTGATACTGTAACATCATTTGGTAATGCGACAGCAAATGTTAGTTTTGGTGGAACCGATTGTGCAAACATTTATTTAAAAAACATGACAATAAATTCTGGAGTAACTTTAACCTGCCCAATTGGATTAAATATAGCGGGTGATTGTTATGAGATTTATGTAGATAATTCAACGTTTGGCGCAACAACAACACATTCTACCGGAGATGTTAACGTTTCAGGTGTATTAATTTGGCCAAGAGTTACATTGAGAAATTGTTTAAGAAGTTCTACTACAAAATTATCTAATGCTGGTAATATGACAGAAAATGCATATATTGCATCAGCTAGAAACCAACAAACTGCTGGGAGTCATATAACAACAAAAAAATACGGAGTTATTATACCTGATACAACTATTTTCAATAAGGGTTCTCCATCCGTTAGAATGACTCCCAATAACGCCCAAGCCACAAATAAATTACAAGGAAGCCTTAAAAAGGTTGCAGTACCTAATGGACAAACTGTTGTTATAAATGTTTATGTTCGTAAATCTGTTGCTGGTGATGGCACTGCTTATAATGGTAATCAACCAAGATTGATTTTAAAAGCAGATCCAGCAGTTGGGATAACTTCAGACACTGTAATTGCGACTTCAACGGCGGCTGGTAATGGAGCATTTGAGTTATTAACTGGAACAACGGTTGCTATAACAGACGATGCTGTATTTCAATTTTACGTTGACTGCGACGGAACTGCGGGTTGGATTAATGTAGATGACTGGAGCGTAAATTCATGAGTGCTGTAGATCCCAAGGGTGATCAAAAATATTGGATTGATGGGAACACATACGATGGAATTCGTTTTCAAGATTCTAAAGTAGGTGAAAATAAATACTGGTTAAAAGGCATGGCGGAAGAAAACCTAACTCCTTTACAGAATTTTGATACTGGTAAATTCTTTTTGGTGTTTGAATAATTATGACAATTAATGTACCACCATATTTAATAGCAATTGGTGCTTCGAAAATAAAAAAAGCGCAAGAAGGATTTCAAGTTTTAATAAATGAATTTGGTGGAGAGAACGTAATCGATCAAATAACTGCTGCCGGAAAGACAAAATTAATTGTAGATGCTGTTAGAGATGTAATGTATTATGGTTCAACTGGTTCTCTTTGGGAAACATATAAAGCAGTTGAATCAATAAAGATCACACCAGAAATGGCTCCCTTTTTAACTGAAGAGAGAAAACAAGTATTTAAAAATCGTTTAATACAAATATTAAGTAGTTTATGAAATTAATTTGGACAAAAAGTAATTTAGTATTGAGTAATATAATTAGATGGGGTTTAGAAACCGATTGTAGTCATTTTGCTCTAGTATTTAATAGTCCAGCAGGTGGACTAATGTTTGAATCTAATTTAATGGGAACACATCCAAAATTTTTTAGAAATGCTCAAAAATCTTTTGAAATTGTTCATTTAATTGAACTTAATTTACCAATTGAAATTGAGGATAGAATTTGGGATAGAATTGTTGATAAATACGATAGTCGAGATTATGATTATCCAGGATTTTTTTATTTCGCGTGGAGAGGGTTATTAAAAAAAGTTTTTAAAATTCCTTTTCCTAAAAAGAATAAATGGGCTAAAGATAACGCGTTTTTGTGTGATGAAGTATATAAATGTCTAATTGAAGAAAATATTGTTCCAGATTTAAATATAGACTTGGCAATTACTCCACCACATGAAATTTATGAAAAATTATCTGAATATTTAAGGAATAAAAATGGGTAAAATCATATTTCAAGATCCTAATCATCCTAAAATTAAAAGAAGTTTTATGGACAATTATACCATAAAAAAATATAAAAGATTATTTTATTCATCTTTATTTTTGAATATTTTAATGATTGGAACCATTGTATGGCTGATAAAAAGATAAAAGATTTTTTGGAAAGAATAAAACAAATTGAATCTAGTGGTGGTAAGAATTTTAATCATCCAGAAATTACTTTAGATAATCTTCAAAAAGGCGATAGAGCTATTGGTAATTACGGTTTAATGCCTAATACTGTAAAAGAAATTATTAGTCGAAAAAGATTAAAAAATGAGGTTACACCTGAAATGGTAGAACTTTATAAACTTTCCCCAGATGTATTAAAACAAACTTTAGAAAAAAATCCTAATATTGAACAACATTTAGCTGAAGAATTGGCTAAACATTCACTTGAAAAACAAGAAGGAAATGAAGAAAAGGCTGCATATAGTTGGTTAAAAGGGCATAATTTAAACCCTGAACAAATTACTCCAGAAATTTTAGATGATAGTAATTATGTGCAAAAATATAGAAATTTAAGAAGTTTAATGGCACCTCAAGAAGATTCACAACAATTATTACAAAATCCAAATAGACCAACTCCAGAAGAATTAGATGAAGAAATTAAAAAAGCTTATATGAATTCATTAAAAGATGAATAATTAACAACTATCTTTAGAATCTATCTTCATGGTGAAGACGATTCTATTATTAACCACGCTTAAATGCGCGTAAATAGGAGAAAATAGTATGTCCGAAGCAACAAATTCAACGCCTGCCCCAGAAAGTTCAGCACCTGCCGCTGAATCTACTAATACTGAAAATACCGAAGTATTAGAAACAGCAGAATCTACCGATGGTAGTGAAAATATTGAAGATGCTGAAAAGACTGAAGAAAATTCAGATGAACAACCTGAGTCCATAGAAGCTGCTAGTGAGAAATCTTCAAAAGAAGAAAAGAAAAAAGAAGCAGCTAAAAAGGCTAATAAGAAAAAATATAAAATCAAGGTTGATCAAAAAGAAGAAGATTTAGAACTTGATTTGGATAATGAAGAAGAGGTTAAAAAACATCTTCAATTATCTCGTGCTGCTCAAAAAAGAATGGCCGAATATTCTGAGCTCAAAAAAGAAGTTTCTGAGTTAATTCAAAGACTTACAAGCGATCCATTGGGAGTTTTAGCCGATTCCGAGGGTGGATTAGGAATGAACGTAGACGATTTGGTTAAAGGCTATGTCGAAAAACGTTTGGCTGATATGGAAAAGAGTCCAGAGCAAAGAGCTAAAGAGGCAATGGAAGCAGAACTTAAGTCGCTTAAAGATGAAAAAGATAAATTAGCGGCTGAAAGAGAAAAAGAACGCAAAGAAACTGCTCTTCAGAATGAAATTATTAAATATGATAATCTCATGACTCAAGCTTTGGAGAAATCAGAATTTAAAAAACCTACTCCATATATTGTTAAAAAGATGAGTGATTACCTATTGTTAGGTGTTGAAAATAATATCGATATTACACCCGATGATGTTCTTCCATTGGTTAGAGAAGATATTAAATCCGAAATTAGAGAATTTATCAACTCTGCCCCTGAAGATGTAATCGAGGAAATGTTTAAAAAAGAACTCTTTGATCGTATGAGAAAGAAACATGTAGCTAAAGCTAAAGCTTCTCCAGCTCCTACACACGCGTCGTCAATTAAAGATGCTGGCGGAAAGAGTGCTCAACCCAAAGAAGTTGCTAAAATTGATTATAAGAAGTATTTCGGCTTCTAATAGCTTAAAATACTATTAGAGTGCAACCTCTATCACTTGCGAAGGTGGTAGAGTTTAGAGGGCTGGCCATGAAGCTGGCCCTTTTTTTAATAAAATCAAATAGTTATATATTAATAAAAATTTTGGCATAAAAAATGCATTATTTTAACAACTGTATATGATAGAAAAGTATAATTGTCTGCTTTAGTGGACTCCACGTTACCTTTCATAGGGCGTAGATATCTTAAAAAGATTATAGACACATTTATGACTTTGCTTATCGAAAAGTAACGTTTTAGAAGTGTAATTTAATTAATTTAGGAGAAAAAAAATGTCTTATGATGCACAAAGCAGCGTCGTACAGAACGTTCAGTTGAAAGCCCAAAGGCTTGTATTGAAGTTCCAAGTTGTCGGCAATGCTACCCCTGCTAGTAAAACAAGATCAGTAGACGATCCAGCCGTATTATTTTTACGTTTGGAAGGAACTGGTCAAGATGATATCTCAGAAGCCTCTGGCGCATTAGATCCTGGTCAAACAGCACCTACTTATACAGATGCTCCCTCTGATGCAACTGGTATCATGAATTGTTTAGTGAAAATTAGTGAACCCGTTAAAAAAGTTTTGAGAGCTTCATGTTCTCGCCAATCTACAACTCAATCTGAGTCAGGTAATACATTCAACGTTTCGTTGGGTGATGCTGATGGTTTAGATGCAATTGGAGATAAAATTCTTTTAACCATTGACAGCTCTGCTGCTCTAACATCAGGTACACACAACCTATGTTTAGAAGTTGAATACGCTGTTGACGAACAAGCATAAGGAGTAATGTATGAGTTCTGCAACTGCTGCCGCAAATAAATATGGCGATATGAATGCACTATTCAAGGAAGTCTATGCCGATAAGGTAAAAGAACTTATCCCTGATGGTGTTAAAGTTTTAAATATGATCGACTTTATGTCGAAAGATAAACAGCCTGGTAATAGCTACCACCAACCTGTTGTTCTTGGTCTTGAGCATGGTATTACTTTTGCTTCAAGCGATGAAGATGCATTTAATCTTCGTCCTGCAATCAGTGGCGTTATTAAAGATGCCACAATTAAAGGTAATTCTGCTCTTTTGAGAGGCTTAATCGGTATTGCCGCTGTAAGTCGTTCACAAGGTAGTAAACAAGCTTTCATGGATGCAACAAAATATGTTGTAGGCAATATGCTTAGATCCATGACAAAGAAATTGGAAGCTGAAATGTTCTATGGTCAAGTTGGCTATGCAACAGTTGCTTCTTCTTCAAGTGCTACAATCACAATTACTACAGCCGAATGGGCTCCTGGTATTTGGGTTGGTGCTGAAAAAATGCCTGTAGAAGTTAGAGATTCTTCTGGTGCAGTTTCTCGCGGTGAAGCTAAAGTTAAACAAGTTGATTTGGATGCTAAAACTGTTACTCTCGAATCAGTTATTCCTGGCATCGTTGCCGGTGATGTGCTTTGGCATGGTGGAGCTTATGGAAATGAGTTCCCTGGTATTCATCAAATTTTGACTCAATCTTCTGGTTCTTTGTTTGGTATTGATGTCGCCGCATTTAATATCTTCAAAGGTAACAGCTATTCAGTTGCTGGTGCTCTTAGCTTTGCTAAAATCATCTCTGCTGCTGCTCGCCCAGTTGAAAAAGGTCAAGAAGGTAAATTGTTATTGCTTGTTAATCCTCGCGGATGGGCAAATCTTAACAACGACCAAGCTGCTCTTCGTCAATATGATTCAAGCTATAGCACAGAAAGAGCCAAAAACGGTTCTCGTGCATTGACATTCTTTTCGCAAAATGGTGAGATTGAAATTCAACCTTCCATTTACGTTAAAGAAGGTTATGCCTATATGCTCGATCTTAGTGAATGGTCAAGAGTAGGTTCAAGTGACATTACCTTTAAACGTCCTGGTCAAGGTGATCAGTTCTTTAAAGATTCTGAGAACGCCGCTGCTTACGAGCTTCGTCTGTACACAGATCAAGCTTTGTTCTGCGCTGCACCTGGGCGCAACGTTATCTTAACTGGAATTGTTAATACTTAATAAAAACGAGTATTTAGAAGGGCCTGTTTTTAATTAAACAGGCCTTTTTTTTTACATAAAAATTTTGCGCAATTCTTGAAACTTGATTTCTAAAAATATATATGTTATAATCTTATCATGATATTAAAAAAATGTAAAACATGTAAACTTACTAAAGAAATAGAAGAATTTCAAAAATGTGCTTATTATAAAGATAAAGTATATAGACGTGGAACTTGTAATAAATGTATTAATTCTAATAGATTAGGAAAAAACAAAGAGTACGGCAGAGAATATCGCCAACGTCCAGAAGTTAAAAAAAGACAATTAGAATATAAAAGATCTGAAAAAGCTAGAGATTCTAGCAGAAAAAGAGATAAATTTAGATATTATAACGATGAATTATTTCGTCTTAAAAAGTGTATGAGAAGTCGAATTAATAGAGCTTTAAAATCTAAAAGATGGAATAAAACCAATAAAACTGAACAATATCTAGGATGTACATATGAAGAACTTAAAACGTATATAGAACAGAGATTTGAACCCGGAATGACTTGGGAAAACTATGCTCTCTATTGGGAAATAGACCATATTATACCTTTGGGTAAATCTGATATAGAAGAGGATTTTTATAAACTTTGTCATTATACTAACTTAAGACCTCTTTTAATTGCAGAACACGATATCAAATCTATAAAAGATACCCATGTTATAAAGATGAAAAAATCCAATAAAATTCAATAGTTATAACATTAAACTTTCTTTCTGTTAAATTAGCCTTATTTTAACAACTGTTATATGTAAGATACCATCTTTATAGGATATTCATGTCTATCGAAATAAATATTCAAGGCAATTTAATAGAGTTTCCAGAATCTGCTGAATCCCCTAATTGGGCAGAAGCCATGGTTCAATTCGGTTTAGCTGTAGAAGCAGCATTAGCTGCTGTGGTAGGAGCATTTGATGTGGCTCCACAAGCTCTAATACTCGATCCTTACAATCCTGGAACAAATATTGATATAACTGCTCTATCCTTCCCCACATCGACCGTTAGATCGGCTTTTATACGTTATGCGGTCTTTAGAACAACTACATTGGAACAATCTGAAGAATCTGGTGAAATCTTAATTCTATATAATCCCAATGGTCCTGTTAATAATAAATGGCAATTAGCTCAAAGAATATTAGGTGATAGTGAAAGTAAAATTTCATTTAATATTACAGATGCTGGACAAATTAGATTTTCAACGACCGCATTAAGTGGTTCTAGTCATTCGGGAAAATTAACATTTGTCGCTCAATCTATTTTACAAAGTTAAGGTAATAAATGCTTAATATATTTCAATATCTACATGGTTTAAGAGTTGTTCCTGAATCAACAATGAGCCTAGATAAACTAGGTGAAATTCAAGTTTCCGCAGTTCTAAGTAAAGTATTATTTCATAATGGAACAGATTCATCGGCGGTATTAACAGAATCTCACACTGCTTCCATGTCAAACAAAACAATTTCAACCTCTTCAAATTTTATTCTAGCTAGTGCAAGTAAAGCTGCACAATTTGATAGTTCAGGGTTTTTAACAGCGTCTGCCGTATCAACTACAGAACTTAGTTATTTAATTGGTGTTACAAGTCCAATTCAAGCTCAAATAGATGCCGTATCTGGATCTGCTATTACGGCTTTAACTGGAGATGTTACAGCAACTGGTCCAGGATCAGTTCCCGCAACCATTGCAAACGATGCTGTTACAAACGCAAAGCTTGCCAATATGGCAGCACATACGTTTAAAGGTAATAATACTGGTTCAACTGGCGATCCACTGGATCTAACTTCTACACAATTAACTGCCGAATTAAATGATTTTGTTGGTGATTCTGGATCAGGTGGAACAAAAGGATTAGTGCCAGCTCCAGCCTCTGGCGATGCGGCAGCATTGAAATTTTTAAAAGCAGATGGCACATGGGCAGTTCCTGCTGGTGCTAGCGGAACTGTTACAGAAACTGGTACACAGACATTAACCAATAAGAGTCTTGTTGATAATTCTACATACATTATTGACAATGGTGATAATACAAAAAGATTACAATTTGATGTTGCTAACATAACAACTGCAACAACTAGAACATTAACTGTTCCCGATCTTAATGATCAAATTCTTACTCGAATTTCTACAGACTCTGGTGCCAATAGAGTTCAAAATAAAGAATTAGATGATACAAATAATTTAATCGTTAATACAACAGATCCTACGAAAAAAGCTAGATTATTAGCTTCTGGAATTACTGTTGGTACAACAAGAAGTATTACATTGCCCGATGGAAATACAACACTTGTTGGTAATGATTACCCTCAAACATTGACGAATAAAGCAATTGATTTTAGCACAATGACTGATGGTAGAAAATTAATTCTCCCCAAAGGAACAAAAAGTGCATTAGATGCATTAACTAGAGTTGAAGCAGTTATTGCATATGCAACCGATCAACAAAGAGTTTATGTTGATAATGGATCTACTTTAATTCCAATTGGATCAGGCGGTGGGGGTGGAGTTAATTTTATCACTCTCGATACAACCTTCCAACCCGTAAATCAAGATAATTTTAATGCTGAAGCCAGTATTGGAAATTGGATTGTTTACGCCGATGCTGCTGGATCTACTCCGGTTGATATGACTGGTGGAAGTCCCAGTATTACAATAGTTAGAACAACTACTGGTGGAGAAGTTCTAGATGGTTCTGGCTCGTTAAAAGTAACAAAGGGTGCCGCTAACGAACAAGGTGAAGGCGCTTCTTGTATTGCCAATATTCCTCTTGGATATAGAGGAAAACCAACAACAATTGAAGTTCCTCTAAAAATTATTTCAGGTAGTCTTGTAGCAGGGGATTTAAAATCTTTTGTATATGATGTAACAAATTCTCAAGTAATTACCCCGTTTAATAATGACGTTGTTAATACATCAACTCTTAGAATGACTTTTGATGTTCCGGCCAATTGTACTCAAATTAGATTTGGATTTCATTTCGCATCAACTTCCACAACCGCAGTAACATTCTCATTTGATGATGTTTTTGTGGGTCCTCAGGATGTATCTTTTGGTCCAGCAATGTCTGATTGGCAATCATATACTTTAACAATTGGTGCAGTAACTACTGCTCCAACTCCTGGTACAATCGTTAGAAAAAATGCTTATTGGAGACGTGTTGGAAGCGATATGCACATTCGCTTTGATTTTGAACAAAGTTCCGCAGGTTCTGGTGGATCGGGTGATTATTTATTTCCACTTCCTTCGGGGTATTCAATTGATACAACAAAGATAGATATTTCAACGACTGGTTCTCAAAATGTTGTAGGAGCCGCTTCTGCTTGGACCTCCGGTGCAGAAGAATGGGGTTATGTAAAAATTTACAATACAACAAATTTAGCAATTGTTGGTGGATTTTCTTCAGCAAATGCAGATTTAATTGGTAGTAGCAATATTAGTATTGCTAATACTGATACAAGTTATTCATTTGAAGCAATTGTTCCGATTTCTGGCTGGTCAACAAATGTTTTAAATTCCAATTCTAGTACTTTTAGAATTTCTAATATAATTGCCAATGGAACTAGAGTTACAACAACTCCAACAGTTTTAGGTGAATATCGTTCTCGTTCAAAAGATACTGCAACAAGTAATACATTTAGTGATCAAGTTCCAACAACTCTTCCATCTAGTGATAATGGTATTAGATTACATGCGGCTGACTATACTTCAGCACAAACTTCTGGATTAATATCTTTATGGGATATTTTTATTGGTAAAAATAAACAATATTCTATGCAATTTTATTCTAATTCAGGAAGAACTGGGTTAGTATATACAGATTTAAGAATTATTTCTTCAACTAGCTCATCTGGTACAGTTTGGTCCTATGATCCCACAACCGGAGTTTTAACTATTAATGCTGGTAGTAATGACTTAGCAACCAATACCAGTCGTTCTATTGGAGAAAATGATGCAACGGGTGGAATTGGAGATGGTTATTTTGATATTATAGTTTCAGAATCTATTGTACCTGTTCAAAGCTCATCAAATCGTAGTGAAGTATGGTTAGATACAGGTAATGGTTTTGGATCAACGAACGATGTTATTCGTAGATATACAAATATTAATAAAAACACCGGAACCGCTATTACATACGCAGATTCTGCAACATTAGGTGCATCTTTCTCTATTAATGAAGATGGATTATATTTTATAACAGTAACAGATGAAGTAACTTCTGGTGCCAATTATATAGGTCTAAGTAGGAATTCTTCACAGTTAACAACTAGCATTGCGACAATTACAAGAACTGATAGAATTGCATTAACTACTCCACAAGGGGCAGCTAATCCAGATTCTACATCTATAACATTAGAATTATTTAGAGGCGACATAATTAGACCACATTTTGGAACAGGTGGTGGTTATGCTGATGATGCTAGAAATTATTTTAGAATAACAAAAGTTAATAATTAATATAGAAGGAGAAAAATAAAATGAACGATAAAATGATGAAAATGCTAATGAAGAAAAAGAAAGAGGGTAAAAATCTTTCTGATTCTGACAAAGAAGCTAAGATGAAAGCAATTCATGGTATGAGAGACATGGCCAATGAAATGCTTGGAAGTAAAGTTAAAGGCTTGAAAAAGGTTAGTGTAGCTTCTAATACTGAAGAAGGTCTTAAACATGGTATTGGTGAAGCACAAAAAATGCTCAACCAAAACGATGAGAACGTTAATAACGGAGATCCCAATGCTGAACCTGAAGGTATGCCAGAAGAAATGAAATCAGAACCCGAACATGATGATAGTGACGAGGGTGAATCTCCCGAAGATGCTGAAATTATGACCGCTGAAGATTGCAAATCTCCTGAAGATGTTGACAGACTCATGGAAAAATTGCAAGCTAAAAAAGAAGAAATGCTTAAAAATAGCTAAGGATAAAAGTAATGGCCGCTAAACCATGGCTCACATCTGACGATCTAATTGAATCTGTAAAACGTAAGATTATGTTCCCAACAGATCAATCTACTTTTTCTGAAGAAGATATTTTAGCTTTCGCTAATGAAGAAATGGCTTCATCTCAGATTCCAAGTATACTACAGTTTCATGAAGAATATCTTGTTACAACCAAAGATATTCCTTTAAAAACTAATAGAAGTAGATACGCTATTCCCGATAGAGCAATTGGGATGAAATTTAGAGATCTTTATTTTAAAGATGTTTCCGGTAATCTTTTCGAAATGACTAGAGTTACGGGAAATGATGATATGTTCAGTACAGGTGCTAGTTCAGGAACTCCTCCGTATAAATATAAATTAGAAGGAAACGATGTTGTTTTGATTCCAGATATTGGATCAGAACCCACTGGATCTTTACACTTTATATATTATCTTAGAGTAAATCAATTAGTTAAAAACGATAGAGCAGCTATTGTTAATTACTTTACAGAATCAATTCAAATTGTAAATACTTCGGTTGTTGCGGGTGATACTGTAACAATTAACGATGAAATTTTCACAGCAACCGCTGGTGCTCCTGGAGTTGATGAATTTCAAATTGGTGCAACATCTATAGATACAGCAACAAATTTGGTAGGTGCAATTAATACAAATGGAATAACTATTGCAGTTAATGGAACTCCTTCTACCGATACTGCAACTTTAAAATTCCTAAATCAAGAATATGATATTGAAGTTAGTAATTCATCTGGATTCATAGTGGCTTCTACAAGTGGAATTGAATTTAATGAAATTCCTGACAATATTACCAATGGTGATTTAATAGATTTTTTACAAACTAAACCTGGTCATAAAATTATTAGTTTTGACGTACAAGTTCCAATAACTGGAATTTCTGGTTCAAACATTGAATTTGGTGCTGGTGATATACCAGAAGATCTAATAGTTGGTGATTATATTTGTTTATCCAACGAATGTATTATACCACAAATTCCTCCAGATCTACACAATGTTTTAGCTGAAAGAACTTCGGCTAGGATATTATCGGCTTTGGGTGATCAACAAGGTTTACAATCAAGTATGAGTAAAATTCAAGAAATGGAAGCAAATCAAGCTAAATTAATTGATAATAGATCAGAGGGAAGTCCTCAAAAAGTTATTGGTCGTCATACTTTCTTAAAATTAATTTCGAGAAAACGCAACAATTTAAGAGGTTGGTAAGATATGCCAGCTAGTATTCTTCTTAAAGCTCTCGGTTTAAATACCGCAATAAATCAGTTGGAAACACCACCTGGGAGCATGATAGAAGCTAAAAATATAATTATTAGAGATGAAAATGTTATTGAACCTCGTAGAGGAATGAAAATCTTCGGGGAAACATTTGGAACATCTTCCGATCGAGCTAAACAATTAATTAGCTATCGTGATCGTATTATTCGCCATTATTCAGATAAATTAGAATTTGATGCCGGAACACAAACTACAAGTGGTGTAGAAGTTTTTAATGAATTCTCTGGCTCATATACAGAAACTGAACCAGGACTTCGTATTAAAAGTATTGAAGCCAATGGTAACTTATATTTTACAACAAATGATGGTATAAAAAAGATTTCAGCTAAAAATGCTTCTCAATTAACCACAGATTCTGGATATATTGTTGATGCTGGTGGAATTAAAGCTGTAGATTTAACTTCAGAAATTGTTTATGAATTAGGTGATCAAACTTCATTTTTACCTCAAGATAGTGCTGTTGCATATAGAATTTTATGGCTCAAAAGAGATAATAACAACAATTTGATTCGTGGAACACCTAGTCAAAGATCTGAAATTTATAATTCACTTTTAGCCTTAGAACTTCAAGATTTTAATTTTATTTTAGGTGCTTTAGATGATATTAATCAAACCGGAAGTTTAATAACTGATGGTGATTATGTTGAAACTTTAAAACTTCCTATAACAGCTTCGGCTTCTGAACTTCGAACAAATCTTATAGCATTAGCAGCTAAATTAGATTTTGATATTAAATATGCAGACGAAACAACCCCTGGATCTTATCCTTTAGATATTAGTACAGTTAGTGTTACTAGTAATGTTGTTACAATTACATTTTCTACTGGCGATCCGACAGATTATTTTATAATTGGAAGTAAAATTGAAATATCAGGATTTTCAGATAGTGCAACAAATTCTTTAGATGGAACATATTCATTATCTGCTGTAACTGCTACAACTATTTCTTTTAATAAAACGGCTCCAGATGGTGCTGGAACAGTTTCAGGATCTGCTTTTATTAGATCTAATGAATATAGATCTATAACACAACCTTCAATTCCAAGTACACCAACAACCAATGCTCAATTAGTGGAAATACAAACATATCTACAAAGTATCATTACTAGATTGCAATCAGAACCCGAAGATGTAATTTCAAATTCCTTAGCTTCTCAATATATTGATGTTTTAGATATAACAACAACAGTTCATACAAAACTAAACATAACAATACCTCAAAATGTAACATCTAATGATTTTTTTCAAGTTTATCGTTCGGATATTGCACAGGCTACCGGAACAACTGTTCTAAGTGATTTAGTGCCAGACGATGAAATGAAACTTGTTTATGAGGCATTTCCAACCACTGCCGAATTAGCTGCTAAAGAAATTATAATTGAAGATATAACGCCCGATGAATTTAGGGGTGCAAATCTTTACACAAATGAAGCAACTGGTGAAGGAATTACTCAAGCTAATGATATTCCTCCTTTGGCCAAAGATATAAATACATTTAAAAATTATACATTTTACGCCAATACACAAACTCGTCATCGTAAACAGTTATCTCTTCTAGGGGTAACAAATATGGTTCTTGATTATGGATCGGGCTTAAACAGTAATACATTCACAAGCGTTGATGTAAATACAACAACCGATGTTATTACAAATACAGCACACGGTTATTTAGATGGTCAATCTGTTGAATTTAGTAATGCTATCCCTTCTAATTTACCTGGTGGAATAACTCAAAGTGTTACTTATTATATTTTAAATGCAACCGCAAACACGTTTCAAATTTCTTTAGAAAAGGATGGTTCTCCTGTAGATATAACTTCAGGTGGAACTGGAACGCACACAGTAAAAAATCAATTACCCCAAATTGTTATTACAAATGGAACAACGACAAATGTTTATAAATTTGTAGTTGGAACTTATGAACAAACTCAGTTCACAACTATTGCCGGATCTTTATTGAATTTAGTGGGAGAAGGAAGTTATTTCTTTTTAAATTCGGCCAACGATGGTAAACTTTATACCCCGTGGTATAGTAATGGTGTAACAACAGATCCTAACATTCCTGGAAGAATAAGTATTCCAATTGTATTTGATGGGTCAGAAACCGACGCTCAAATTGCTGAAAAAAGTGCCAATAAATTATCTACTTTCATCGCAGATTTTAGTGTAGTATCTTCAACAAATACTTTTACCGTGACAAATATTCTATCTGGTTATACAACAGATGCAACTGCTGAAACATCAGGATTTACAGTCTCTGTACTAACACAAGGTATTGGAGAAGATGCATCTCAGAATCAAGTGTTACTATCTAATCTAGTATCTGTTGGTCAAGCGGTTGATGAAACGGCTCGTAGTTTAGTAAGAGTTATAAATAAAAATTCTTCTGAAATCGTTGCCGCTTATTATCTGTCAACTGCCGGTGGTGTTCCTGGACAAATTCTTTTGGAATCATTAGATTTATCTAGTGGAATAGTTTATATATTGGGTAATAATGACAATACTGGTTTATCTTTTAATCCCGATATTGGACCTGAAAATTATATAGTTTCAAATTCTGTAGCAAATCCAACCGTTATTACCTCGGCCAGTCCTCATGGGATGGAGAATGGAGATCAAGTTGTTATTATTAATTCTAATTCCACTCCTTCTATTGATGGTTTGTATTCTATTACATATGTAACTTCAACGACTTTTAGTATACCTGTAAATGTTACGGTTGCTGGAACAATGGGTTCATTTGTTATCGCTAGTAATGCAGTTTTTTCTGATAATGAAGAAAAACCAAATAGAATTTATTATTCAAAATTTCAAGAACCAGAAGCTGTGCCTATCGTCAATTTCTTAGATGTTGGTTCTCAAGATAAAGAAATCTTAAGGATATTTCCTTTGCGCGATAGTTTATTTGTATTTAAAGAAGATGGGTTATACAGGATTTCGGGAGAAATTGCACCGTTTGTTACAGCATTATTTGATAGTAGTTGTATACTCATTCCACCTGATTCACTGGCAGTTGTGAACAATGTTATCTACGGTTGGACAACCCATGGAATCTCTATCATTACAGAATCTGGTACAGATGTTATTACAAAAAATCTAGATGATATTTTCTTACGTTTAGGTTCTGATAATTATCCTGATTTTAAAACAGCAACATGGGGAGTTGGGTATGAAGCAGACAACTCATATATTGTTTATACTGTAAAAACCACAACAGATGAAGATGCTGAAATTGGATATAGATACGACCAAATCACCAGAACTTGGACTTCTATAGATAAAGATTATAGATGTGGGGTTATTAATTCTGATGGTAGATTATACGCCGGTCCAGGTGATACAAACGCAATTGAACAAGAACGTAAACAATTTAATCGTTATGATTATGCCGATAGAGAAATTTCTAATGAATTAGCACCTAATAGTTATTTTGACACATTATTGAAATTTTTTCAAGTGGATGATACATTTGAAGGCGATGTTTTAGTTCAAAATCAATTATTAACTATTTATCAATATAATCAAACTTTAAAGAAATTGGATACTGATACAAGTGTTAATGATACTGATTATTTTTCAACTCTAGAAGCAATTGGCGGAGTTAGTTTAAGAACAAAAATAATTGAATTAGCCCAAAAATTAGATGCAGATACCGGCATTGCTGATTCGAATTATTTCGATAATATTGATACAAAGAGTGGAACAATAACGGCAGTTAGTATTTCAAATCCAACTATTATCACTACTTCCACACCCCATGAATTACATACTGGTAGAATTGTAACTATATCAGGAACAAATTCTAATCCTCCAATCAATGATACATATCCTGTAACAGTTATAAGTCCGACAACTTTTAGTGTTCCAGTCAATGTTAATTTAACGGCAGGAACTACAGGAAGTTTCTCAACTATTGATACTGATTTTAGGGATATTCAAACGTGTTATAATGTAATTATTGAGAAATTAAATCTTGATGTTGGAGTTAATTTTAGTAATTATCAACCTTCAGTTGGAACAACTGTTCAAGAATCTGTAATCACTAGAGTGAATAAAATTACAAAAGAATTAACTGTTAATTTGACTTTGCCCTATATTCAAGGGCCAATGATTATCTTTAATAGTATTAAAACATCTTTTATATATTCTCCATCAACTTTTGACGATCCTTTGTCTTTAAAGCAGGTTAGAGAATTTACCATGATGTTTAAAGATAAATCCTTCACATCGGCAACAATTAGTTTTGCTTCAGATTTAAAACCCAAATTTAATCGTGTTCCTTTTAGTGGTGATGGCAATGGTATATTCGGGTTTATGAATTTTGGAGAAGGTTTCTTTGGTGGAGGTTCACACGCTGCACCCTTTAGAAGTTATATACCAAGAGATAATGTTAGATGTCGTTATATTGTCGTTAAATTTGAACATGGAATAGCTAGAGAATTTTATAAGATATATGGAATTACACTTGTTGCAGAAACAGGTCAAAGTTCAAGGGCTTATCGTTAATGCGTTTACCTGGATTAAAAAGATTAGAAAAACAGAATTTCAAAGATGAAGATCAGGATCTAATAGAAACATTAGCGTTTACTATAAATAACGATTTAGATCCTCTTTATGAAGCTTTAAATCGTAAACTTTCGTTAAAAGATAATTTATTTTGCACAGTCAAGGATGTAATTATAATCGTTGATGCCAATGGAATTCCTAAAAATAGTGCCAGTTTTCAACTAGATAACGTAAATATGAGAGTTTTGGGTTGTAACGTATTAAAAGTAATTAATCAAACGATATCAACTAGTTATCCCACTTCTTCTCCATTTATTTCATTTGGGCAGAACTCCAATATCGTAAATATTAATCATATTACAGGGTTACAATCTGATCAACAGTATTTAATAACTGTAGTGGCTTATGGAACATAATATGCTGAATTATATCAATATTTTAACAACTGTTATAGTAGAGAAGTCTTTATATGGCAACTAATATAAATAAACCAAAACCACAAGGGTCCGGCTTTACCAATTTGCAGAGAATTATGAATGCAAATCGTGGTACGCGTTTAGGACAAGCTGTGGGTCAAGGAATTCAGGAAACGGGTGAACAGGCTCGTCAAGGATTACAACAGGCTCAGAGCGAGTTTAATCAACAATCAGAGGCTGGTAGATTAGATACCGATGCCAATAGACAACGTGTAGAAGACGTTTTAAGTCGTCCAGATGATGTTAATGAACAAGATTTTAAAGATTTCGATAGATTTAGAGCTGGTGGATATACTGGTCCTTTAGGTCTTAAAAATGCTGGATCTGTAACAGGACAAGCTCAAGAAGCTCAAAATTTAGGTCAACAAGTTGGAACCGCTGGTGGTAGACAAGCTCTCCTTCAACGTTATGCTGCTGGTCCTAATCAATATCAAGCTGGTCAACAAAGACTGGATAGTCTTCTTTTAGGTGCAACTGGTGGAAAAGATTTAAAAAGTGCTCGTAGATCAGTTAGTGGTCTTGGACAACAAGCTCAATCTGCACAACAAGGGGCTCAAGAAGTTGGACAACAATATCAGAGTCAAGCTCAAGGATTTGGAAGAAACGTTGCTCAACGTGCAGGTGAGGGTGCTCAAACTGTATTAACTCCCGCCCAAGAAGCCGCAAAACTTGCAAATGAAAGAGATGCTTCATTAAGAACACAAGCTGAACAAGAAAGACAACGTGGATCATCTGAAAATTATTTATCAAGACAAGCATTAGAGGCCTTGGGATTACAGGCCGGTGATCGTACATATGGTGTTAATTTAGGCGACGTTGTTCGTTTTCAAGGCCGTGGACTCAATGAAGCCGCTAGACCTGAAGAATTAATGAACCAAGAACAATTTCAAAGATTTAGTAATTTAAAACGTTTAATGGGTAGTGATTTACAAGGGTATGATCCTACAAAAGTTGGTGGATACGAACAAGGTCAATTAGCTTATGATAAAGAAGGTTTGAATCAGGCAATTGCCGCAAATCGTGCTAAATTAGCTCCAGTGGAAGGTGATTTAGCAATGGCACAAAGAATTCAAGCTGTATATGATAAACATATTAATAGTGGTAAAAAAGGATGGGGAAATGCGGCTAGAGCAGAGATCGCAGCTTTTGCCCCAGGTGCTGTTGGTGGATCTGATACACAAAATTTACTATGGGCAAGAACTAATTTAGCAAATGCTCAGCAAAGATTTAATGATATGAATAAAAATTATTTAGGTAATATAACCACTGACGAAGAAAGTCAAGGATAATATATGGCACTAGAATCAATGTTTGGTGGAGCAGGTGTTGCTGCAAATCTCGTAGGTGGGATTGCTGCTAGAGAAGCATCTCGTGGAGCTTTAGGTGAAGCACGCAATGCAATGATTGAGGCCCAAGAAGAACTCAATAGAATTGGGATGCCGCCTGATTTATCTAAGAAAATTATATTTGAACAATTTCAACAAGCTGGAATTTTAACTCCAGAACTTGAAACAGAAATACTTGCCGGTCCTTCCAAAGTTGGTGAAATTACAGAAGATGCTAGTTTAAGAGATACTCAAAAAGAAGCTTTACAACTTCTTCAACAGCGTGGTAAAGGCGGGTTAACACCTGAAGATCGTGCTGCCTTAAATCAAATAAGAAATGAAATAGCTCGTGATACAGAAGCAAAACGTCAACAAATTATGCAAAATTTTCAAGCCCGTGGTCAAGGTGGATCAGGTGCTGAATTAATCGCAGCTTTACAAGCTTCTCAAAGTGGTACCAATCAAGCTTCTCAAGAAGGTGATAGATTAGCAGCAATGTCTTCAGCTAATGCGTTAAATGCTATCAATCAAGCTGGAACATTGGGCGGTTCAATTAGAGGACAAGATTTTGATGTAAATAGTGCAAGAGCTGCTGCCCAAGATGCATTAGAACAATTTAACGTTCAAAATAGAAGCAATGTACAGCAAAGAAATGTCGGTGCTAGAAATGCTGCCCAAGAAGCTAATTTAAATGCCGCTCAAAATATTTCAAACGCTAATATTGGAATGGAAAATCAAGAACGTTTACGTCAAAATGAAGCACAACGTACATATTGGCAGGATCAAGCCCAACGTCAACAAATGAGATCGGGTGCTCAACAACAAAGAGCTGCTGCATTAACGGCTGAAGGACAAAATGCTGCTGCACAAGCTGCTGCTCCTTGGCAAATGGTTGGATCTGGACTATCAACAATTGGTGGATTTCTTAATTTAAAAGATGAAAAAAATAAAAAATGGGAAGGTGGAGAAATTTCAGGTTATTCAGATGGTGGAGAAGTTAAAAAAGACTTCAACGAAGATTATAAAAAAGATAATCGTGAATCTGAATATAATAAAATTAGAACTGGAATGGCCAATCAAGCTTCAACTTTTGATAAATTAAAAAATCTAGTTGGTTATGCAGAAGGTGGAAAAGTTAAAAGACCTTATTCATTTGATGAATTTGTTGAAAGTTTAGAAAAAGCTTTTGAAAAACCTAAAGAACCAGTACACGAAGAAACTTTACAAGAAAAATATGAACGTATTAGAAAACAAAATCGTAGAAATTTCGACGAAGGTTACGCCGATGGCGGTAGAATAATGGCCGAAGACTATACTCATGGTGGTGAAGTTCACGGGCAAGAAGTGGTTCCGGGTGATCATCCAGCCAATGATACAGTTCATGCAATGGTGAGTCCTGGAGAAATTGTAGTACCTAAAACTATTGCTCAAGGTACAATCGGTAAAAAACTTTTAAAATTGATGCAAAATCATCATGAACTAATGACAGAAATTGATAATCATAATAAAGGTAAATAAATAATGTCTCAACTTAATAACATTATTAAAAAACTTGTAAAAAGTACAGAAAGTGCTGAAGGTAAAGCTTTTGGTAGAAAACTATCAAAAGAAGAGGCTGAAGCGGCACATGATATTTTTAAATTATCTCCTTCAATGGCCAGAGAAGCAATTGAACAACAGGCTCGTTTAGGTGCTCCAAAACCAGCAATGAGTATCAGTCCTTTACAAGAAATTGAAAACGCGGCTAGAGCTTCTGGTAAAATGGGCGATGCCCCAATACCTGGACAAATCACAAAAGCTGCCGATACTGTAAAATTGAATCAAGATCCGAATTTCATTTTAAAGGGCGAACCATATATAAATAAAGATCCTAACTTTATATTAAAAGGTAATCCATATAGAAATCCTAATCTTCCTTCAACATCTATGGGAAGAAATGCTACCGTTCAAGGTGAAAAATCTTTGATGAAAAATGCATCTCCAGAAGAAATTATTGAAGATGCTGTATATAGAGAAGTTAAAGATATTACACCTGTTATTCCTAAAAAATCTAATACTTCTCGCAATATTGGTTTGGGTCTTGCCGGAATTGGTGCTTTAGGTTTATTAACCGATGGATCTGAAGAAATACAGAATAAAGAACAACCTTTAGAAACACCAGAACCTCCTAAAGAAGAACCTAAAAAAACAGAGAAAGCTAAAAATCCTTATAAAGCTAATAAAAAAATTCTAAGTGAACCTAAAAAAGGTAAACCTTCAACAATTGAAAACGTTTCTGAAGAAAATGCCGACGATAAATCTTTAGAGCAAACTATGCAGAATGAAGATTTTGTTGCAAATGAATCAGCTTCTGAAGAAGGGGGCACCAAAGCTCCAGAATTTGAAATGGATCTTGGAAAACAAAATTATGATGTTGTAGATGCTCTTAATAAGGCTCAAGAAGCCCGCGATATGCAAATCCTTTGGAACAACCTAGGTAAGATTTCAGAACGTGGTGCAGCGGCTATTGGGGGCTTTAAACCTCTATATGGTGATGTATATGACTCTAATATTAAACAAGCTGATCAAAAAGTTCAAGATGTAAAAGATAGAATGGCCCAAGAAGGAAATGATCCCCATAGTCAAACTTCTAAAGCATTTAAAGCATATCTAGCTAAAATGGGCGTTAAAGTTTCTGGAGATATGTCAGCGGAAACTGGCAGTAAAATCGTTCCTCTTGTATTTAAAGACTTTGAAGCTAAAGTTGCTCAAGAAGCTCGTGCTCAACAATCTAAAGAAAAGAATGAGTCTGATCAGAAAATTGCCGAAGAGAATCGTAAATCTAGAGAATTTACCGCAGAAGAAAACAGAAAAGCTAGAATTCAAGCCGCTAAAGAAGCTGCTGAAAATCGTAAAGCGATGACACAAATTAAAATTGAAGAAAAACAAGATCAAATGGATACAAAACGTTTGGATGATCTTGGTAAACGTTTAACATCTGAAATTGGATCTTCTAGATCAGCATTTGGTAAAGCTGCTAATAATATACGTTCAGCAGAGGCAATTGAAGCTCTCGCTAATCAATATAAAGATAAAGGTGAATTGGATACTCGTCAAGTTTACGAATTGGCTCGTTCATTAGACACTCTATTATCTAGTGGCCAAGGCACAATTACTGGTACTGCACATTTAATACCTAATACTTATTCTGGAGATTTAGCAAAAATTGTAGAATATATTACAAATATTCCAAAAGGTGCAGCTCAAGGTGAATTCGTTAAGAGAACAATGGAAACAGTGGAAAGAGAAAAAGAACTAGCTAAAGAACAAATTATGAAAACCCAGAAAAAGATTATGGGTCCTTATATTGAAACTTTAAGAAGAAGACCTGAATCCGCTAGAAACATTTTAGATCCGCATGGTTTGGGTTTCATGTTAGATAATGAAGGTAGTTCTGAAGAAGCACCAGATAGTGCTAAAGCTAAAAAAACTATAATTAAAAAGGGTTATAACCCAACAACAAATCAAACACAATTTGTATATTCTGATGGAACAAAAGAAATTGTACAAGGTCGTAAATAATTATGGCTAAAAAAGATTTAAATTTAGATGATGGGTTTCAAGAAGTTCCTCTAGACGAGGGATTTGAGAACGTTCCATTAACTCCTACAACTAGTCAAATCTTATCTCAAAAAGTTCAAGATTTAGGTAGTTCAGTTAAAACAGGCTTAAGAGATCTTGGTAAAGGTACATTTGAAACTGGAACTGACTTAGCACGTGGAGTTGGTCAAGGTTTGTCATTAGGATTTAGTGATGAAGCTTTGGCAGCATTGAAAGCGGGTTCTGATATAGCTCTTGGTGATAAAACAAGAGATGATTATAAAGAACTTTATAGAAAATATCATGAACTTGAACAGCAAAAACTCAAAGAATCTGAAGAAAGAAGTCCTTATTTATCAACAATTGGTGAAATTGGTGGTGCCATTGCTCCAGCTCTATTAACCGCAGGTGCAACAGCTCCGGCTATTGCTAAAGTTGGGTTAAAACAAATCTTAAAAGAACAAGGTAAGAAGGCCGCTCTTAAGGAATTAGCTAAAAGAGCAGGAACCGCCGCTTTAATTGCTGCCCCCGAAGGTGCAATTTATGGGGCAGGAAAATCTGAAGGTAAGATCTTGGGCGCAACTCCCGAAGAAAAAGAACAATTAATTAAAGATACAGCAGAAGGTGCTTTAACTGGCGGTGTAGCTGGTGCTACACTTATGGGAATTGGTCAAGCAGTTAAAGGATTTGGTGGAGCAGCTAAAGAAAAAATTCAATCTAAAATGACAGATTTTATAGAAGATACTCCATTTTTAAGACAAGTTAGAAAAGCTAAAGAACTCGGTGAAGAAGGCGTTAATATTTATAGTGATAAAGCTAAATTTGGATCACCAGATATTTTAACTCCTGGACAAGAAGGACCTAAATTAAAATCTGGATTATTACATGCTGATACAGAAGCTTCTAGAGATCTTGTAGATAGAATTTATAAAGTTGATGATCAATTAGGTAAATCTGTCGGTGAATCAATTAATAAAGCAACCGATTCTGGTCAAATTATTGACATGAGTGATGAACTCATAGGAATGGCACAACAATTCGCAGATGTTGCGCAAAAAGATGCAACAATTTCTGCAAATCCTAAAGCTAAAAAACTATATGATACATTATTTCAATTAAAAAATAAAACCGAAATGACTCCTAAAGAACTACAATCTTTAAGAAGTGATGTAGTTGATTTAGCTGATTCTATAAAAGTTAAAGATCCTTATATTGCAAATATGGGATATGATTTTCAATATCGAATTGGTTCTATTTTAAAAGAAGCAGTTCCTGAATATAAAATTGCGGCAAATAGATTTGAAGAATTTAGACGTTTAGTGCCAGAAACTATTATTTCAGGTTCAACTCCTGTAGATATTAGCGGTGTTAAGCTCAGTAATATTAAGAATCAAGAAGGTAAACTTTTCGATAGTACAAGAAAAATGATTCAAGGATCTCAAAATCCTGGTTTTGGTTCTTCTAAAGATGCTGAAACCTTTAGTAATTTTATTAAAGGTTTAAAACAATTTGAGACAAGTGAAGCCCAAAGAGTTAAACAAGGTTTAATTAAAAAGGAAAGTACACCCAAAATGATTGATTCGACTGATTCTCAATCTAAATCAATTGAAAAAATGGTTAGAGATAAAGCCGATCAATCTGCAATGATTCAACATGCTTGGAGAGTTAATCCACAAGAAAGTCTTCAAACCGCAGCAAAAGGATCTTTATTTGGTAAAGGTTCCGTGATAAATGTGGCCAATAAATATGGTTTGTATAAAGATACTATCACTCGAACTCCAGTTGAGATTACAAAAAAACTATTAAATGCTCCTGAACATGAAATTAGATCTATTGCATCTAAGATTTCAGATGTTCCAGGTTTAGAAAACCTTGGTAATGCGTTATTAAAAGGTTTAGATAATAAAGATCAAGCAGCAGTTAATGCTGCCATATTCTCAATTATGCAAAATCCTTTAGCTCGTCTTAAGATAAATGGTGAACAACAATCTGGAGAAAATGAATAATTATGGATGAATTACAACGTCAAGAATTATTAAAAAAATTAGCAGAAGCTTCTTTAGCTAAACAAGGTGGAAAAGAAATCATAGAGACAGATAGACCTGTATTTGGTCAAACTGGTAAGAACGTTAGATTTAGAACTCCTTCTTCTACGGCAGAAGAACCAGTGGATTACGCAGCTTTAAATAATCCTGAAAAACCAAAAGATAGTAAAGAAAGAGTTCAACAATTTATCAATAAATTAAAAGAACAAAATAAAAATACTAGAAAACCTGATTCCGAAAGTGAATTAAAAATTATTGAAAATCCTGCTGAACAAGAATTTAAAGCTAATAGATCCAGTGAATCATTAAATAGAGCAATCGAATACATGAATAGTCTTCCAGATGATCCTGAAGCTAGGGGACAAGCTTATGAAGATATTACAAGTGAAGGTCAATTAAGTAACGAAGATTGGGAAAAATTTAGTGAATGGGCTCATGAAGACGCTAAAAGAAGAATGATGAACAAATAATATATGGATAAACAAGAATTCTACGAAATTTTAGAAGCTATTAAAGATTCTTTAAAAGAAGTTAAAGAATCCACTAAAGAGATGCAAAAAGATATTTCTGGGATAAAAGATAGTCAACACGAGATGCGTGAAGACATTGGAATTCATATTTATCGTACAAATTTATTAGAAGAAGATTTAAAACGTCAAAAAGAAGATAATAAAGAAGAATTTAAACTTATTAAAGAAGAACTAGAACCTTTAAAAAAAGATAATTGGAAATTAAAGGGAGCCATTGGTCTTGTTCTTGGTCTTGCCGCGCTTCTTGAGCTTCTTAGACTTCTTAAGCTCCTCTAATCTATCTCTTTCTATTTTCTCTATAATTAAATCTTCAATATCTTCAGAAACAAGCTCAAATTCACTAATACTATTAATATCTACAAGTTTTCCATATGCCTTCACTTGAGTCAGAATATCTCTATTTCTGGCATTGTTTCTATCATCACAAGTTTTCTTTAATTTTTCTGTATTATGTATATTTTTCTTTAGATTTTTCCTATTTAATTTATCATTTACATACTCTTCGGCAAACTTATTAAGCCAATCACGATCTTCATCGGACAAAGTTAGAGTATCTATATCAGTTCTATTGGCATAACTAGATAAATCTTCTATTTCTTCGTATCTTGTTTTTAGATTTAAACTAGGTTTAAGAGCTGGATGCTCTGTATTGCTTCTTCTGCTTTTTTTCTTTGGCACGACGTTGACTTCTCCCTGTCATTATTGCGGAAATCCTTTCCGCTGTCATGATATTTGAAATGGAATCATGAATATTAAACCATAATATCTTCTCGTCCCTTTTATAGTCTGGGAAGTATATCTTACAAAGTTTTAAAAATTGTTGTTCAGATAGTGGTTTCTTCTTTTTTATTCCATACGCATACTCATCATATAATGAATATAGAACTTCTCCAGCTATCCACGTGAAATTATATTTTGTTCCTTTAGATATATTATACTTCTTTAGATAATTATCAAAATCAGCTTTAACATTTGGACTTTTGTATCTTTTCTTTTCTTTTTTTATTAATTTAAATGCACGTTCATGTAAATCTATTAATTTTTCGTCGATTAAATACCAACTTTTACCATCACCGGTATATCTAGGTAAATATTTACCAACTTGAACCGAGAATTGAAGAGAACGCAGTTTTTCATTTCCTCTGTACCACAAACTATACAATTTATAAAGGTCGTGACTACCTATTCTTTCGTTGCCAGGTTTAAGATTAAAGAATCTAATAAAATCAATACTAGACTGTTCATTTTCTTCTTTTATTAATTGTTCTTCAGGAATTTCTTCAGTTGTTTTTAACTGTTTTAGAAGTTCTTCTGTAGATACATTATTGGGTGATTTTCTTAACACCATACACGGCTGCTGAGGTAGCAAGTACTCCAATTGCAAAGTAAAATATTCTTTCCCAATTATTAGCGGTTTTCTCTTCTCTAAGAGCTTTAGCTAAATCATCATTTCTTTGAGATACAATAGTTATTTGTTGATCTTTAAGATCAATATTCTGTTTAAGCCACACATTTGTTTTTTCATAAGAATCATTAAGTGCTTTATAGGAATCACGTTCTAATAGTTGAATTCTAACTTCTTTTGTTTTTGATTCAGTAAAAAGATATCCGGTGTATGGAGCCTTGTCTCCTTGATTGAGAAAAGTAACATCTTCAGCGTAGCATAGATTTCCAATAAGTGATAAAATTACAAATACATTAATATATTTCATCAACATGATTTTCACACCAGGTAACAATATTTCTAACGTTGCTATAATAAAGATAATTCTTATCGATTATATTAACTATATCTTTAGTGCATTGCATAACTTTTAGATATCTCAAAAATCTATCGTCATTTACTATCGTTGTCGGAACTGCGATTATTAAAAAAATCCAAAAGGTTGTCTTTAGAAACTTCTTCATTTTTCTTTTTCTCTAAATCTGATTCAATTTGTTTACGTTTTTCTTCTTCGGCAGTAATTAAACCTTCATTTTTAGCAATCTCTTTCTCTTTTTCAAGAACCTTTTCTTTTGATTCGAGATTGTCGTTTAAAGCTTCTGCACTATTCTTTTTCAAATGTTGATGCACCAGTAAGACTACCAGTGCAACAACCATCATTATTAATACGCTAGTCATTATTAATATCCCTTAATAACTTCACGATTAGTGATTTTTTTAATTTTAGCCTGAATTGCTTCGTTAAGTTTTACAAGATCTTCTTTATCCCAGTCGTGATCACGACTAGAGTAATAATAACTTCTGTCTTCAACTTTTGTTTTTTGAACAGGTTTTTCTTTATCAACTGAAAACAATTGTTCACCATTGATTGCAACTTTAACATCAAGAAGACCAGTATTCAAAGGACATTTATCAAATACTAGAGTAATTTCTACAGGCATACCCATAAAAATCAATTTTTCAACTTCATCACGAGTGCCATCAAGACTCTTATCACACTGAGCTTTAATTACAAGATCAGAAAATCCTTGTTTAATACATTCTTGACCATCACACCAGTATTCATTTTCATAAAGATCTGCATATGATTTTTTGTTATGTTTACCCTTTGTGCGAGCAACTACTTGTTCATCCATCCTGAAGATACGTTTAAGATAATAGCCATATCTAGAATCTAGTTGTCCAGGGAATTCACCTTCAAATCCACCTTTAGCTTTGTGAGTCATAAGTGTGCCATTCGCTAGGATATAACGATTACCAAGTCCTTGAACGGTATGAAATGCCATAGATGCCGAGAAAATTGTAATAGTATGAACTGGACGATTCAAACTTTGAAGATTTTCAATCATCTCTAAACCACTGTCAATACTACCACCACCAGAATTAAGAACGAAGTACATAGGTTCATTACTTTTAAGTCTAGCGTCCATCTCTTTAGCAATTTTAACGGTTTTAGCAACACTTTGTTCATCAATATATGTTGACAATAGAAGCATATTATCTTTAGTGAGAGTTACTTTAGGTGTTCCATTAGAAGGTGCTGTTGTCTTTGTTCCAGACGCATTAGCTGAACCCACAGCCGCCAATAAAGTTAAACCTAGTACAAATTTTTTCATTCTTTTTCCTTTTCTTGTTTATCATCATTATTATCATCACTATCTAGTTCAATCGACTGATCGTCAAGATCCAATTTTACTTTATCCAATTTTCTCATTCTATAACAAACAAACGCCAATAAATTAACCACCGCTGTTGTGAATGTTGTTCCTGGAGTTATTACTTTAAAATGTAACGCTAATAGAGAACAAATTGTGATTGTAGTGGTTGCTTTATAGAAAAGCAATGTTTCTGAAGGTTTACCTGTTTCAGGATCATGAAGGAAGGGCATTTTAATGCCCGTCGTTGACCATCTATCCCAAATTTCTAATAACTTACTCATCTTTAATCACTTTACTACGTTTCTTACGTTTTGTCAAGGGCTTTTCATCTTCTTTTCTTTGTTGATTATAATGAGTTCTTAATAGGTCCTCAGTGGAGGTTTTATTTTCGTGGCATGCATGACATAAAATCTGAAATCCATCTACGTCACAAAAGAGCTTTTCCAAGAAATCATCCCAATTTGTCCATCCAGTCTTTACATTAATGATTGGGATAATATGATCTATTGCATATTGACCATTTCTAAAGGATTGTTCACAATATGCACATTTATACAGACCACGATCAACTCTAGCTTGTCTCTCGGCTTCATTACGAGGTCTCCAGCGATAGCTCATGCGTCTAAGACCCGATGTTAGCCAAGTTTTACGATTAACTTTTGTACCATCTGGTAAAACTATAATATCTTTATCTTTTTTTACATCATCCATGAATTTTAACCGCCCTACTTCTCCAGTCGCATACATTACAAAGCTTAATTCTTCTATCCAAAACAATTATCTCTCTTAAAAAACCTTTTCCACAGTTCTCGCAGTCAGGTAATTGTTCTTCTATTATCTCTCTAATAGTATTTTGATTATAACCTAATAGTTTTTCAAGTCTTCGATTTTCTTGACTTAGTTTTCTTATTTGACATTTTAGTTCTCTTATTTGCCCTAGAAGATGTTCGTCTGGACGATGGTTCTTTAGTTTTTGTTTTCCCATATTTTTTGTCAATCCAATTATTTATATATTCACCGGCGTGTTTAATTATCTCATCAATTGATGCACCTGGTAATTCATCTAATTTTTTTCGAGTTATTTCTTCACATCTACAAAAATCAAAAAATATTTCACATTTACCACATTCGTGATATTTCATAATCCAGAACTCCCAAATCCATTAGTATTACGATCTGTTTGAGATAATTCTGTAACTTCTTCAAATTCAATTTTAGGATAAGGAATGATGATTAATTGTCCAATTCTATCGCCAACTTTATAACATTCCTTGTTGGGTCTAGCACCAGCATCTATACGAAATTTAAACAGTATTTCTCCCCTATAACCACTATCAATAACACCTACAGAATTTGATAAATCTAAATATGTTTTAGAAATTGAACTTCTGGGAAATATTAAACCTACATATCCTTCTGGAATCTCTATAGCTAATCCAGTTCCATATGTTATAAATTTACTTCCAGAATGTAATCTATTATATTCCATAGATATAGCAGTTAAATCTAATCCAGCATCACCAAGTTTGGCGTATGATGGTATTACGGCATCAGGATGTAATTTTTTAATCTTTATGTTCAAGAAATAACCAATCCATATGTCTTAGAGAAACGTTCTGTAAACGTTTCTACATGAAATCCAGCATCTTCTAATTCTTTAATAATAGCATAACTATCTGTAATGATATTATAATCTTTATTAGATATTCTAATCGGTAATGTTTGTTGTAGTTCCGCTTGTTGAGCTTTCTGTAGAATTAATTGTGGTAGAGTCATTTTTTTCTCCTTGAGAAATCTCAGTTGCATCAGAATAAAGTCTAATTTCTATAAATTCATCCTGATAATTTGTAACAATCCTACTTTGTGTACCAGGTCTTACCATAGTTGCGATTGTTTTTCCAATATATTTTTTAGAAATATCTAATTGTTTATGTTTTTTAAGATTTTCTAACATATCATTTACAAGTTTATTAATAATTTTTTTAGAACTATCTTTATCCTTCAAAATATTCTGAATATCAAAGGGATCTAAATGTACTCTATCTAAATACATATCAGATTCAATATTTTTATAAGATAGAGAAATAGCACCAGGTGGTTGTTTTAGTTGAAATGCGATTGTTCCATCATTTCTAATTCTTGTGATAGTTCCATGATATTTAAATTGATCGGGAACTACAGCATGGGGACCAGTTTCTTGTAAATTATAGACTCTATTAAGTTTTTTTAACTCTTCTTCAGATTCTAAGAAGATTTCATTTAATTCTTCCAATAGAGGTTCTATTTCAATATATTTAACATCACTAAAATAGGTGGTCATAATAATCCTTTAACTATTTTCTATATTATCAGGATCTTCTTTAATTGTCAACTGTTTATCTTGTTCTTGTTCAATTTCTTTCTGTAAAAGGGCTAGCATTCTCCAAGCAGCTTTGGCTGTATGTCTCATACCATCGGTATCTATTGTACCTCTTTGTAGGAAATGTCTCATACATGTATCTGATTCATCTCCAGATTTACTTCTAGTCCAACGTAAGGGAAGTCCTGGATTATGTTGATCATTTCCAGCTTTAGAGATTTGAGCCAATGCAGCTAATGCATCTGGAAAGTAGTCTAGAACTCCCGTAGCAATAGGATAGTTCTTTCTGGAAGCAGGGTCAGAGGGCAAAGAGCTTGCTCTGGTTGGAGCACCGCCTTCACCCCTCATTCTCATTCTTTCTAGTTGAGCTTTAGGGTTAGAGTCGTCATTAAACATGTGTTATTTCCTCTTTAAACGGCCTGGGATGACGTTGTTTCGGCAGGACCTGCTGTTCCAGCCTCTGAAGCTTTTACAAGGTCTCTAACGTCTTGTTCGGCCTTAAGCTTCAATTCTAATTCAAGAGGAATGGCGCGTCTTAAAGCACTTACCGCTTCCCAAAGACCTGAATCTTGGATTGCATCAGCTACAGTCTTCTTTGACAGATAATCAAGAATTACCTGTAAATCTGAAGCTTTAGAAACATACTTTGCATTACCATCTGACATAATTTACCTCACGGTTAATAATTAAACTTTTTTTCTAAGATTTTCTTTTTGTTCTTTAGTTAAAGGTATTTTTTTTCCTTGTACCCAAGTTCCACATCCTTGACATTGATATCTTTTATAAATACAAGTCTTGGTTTTTGCAGACCCTCTACTGTGAAATTTTGTACTTCCACAATTACAAGTTACTTCATTTAAATCGGTGAAAATTGCCAAATTAAGAGTATTAGTCCAGGGTTCTAATTTTTTATAAACTTCTTCTGTAGCTAATACATCGATTTTATTGTATTTTTCCATTTCTTTCCAGGCTTTTAAGTTTTTAGCCTCACATTGTCTCCATAATTCACGTCCTGGAAACTTTTTATGGTCAGATTTTTTATATTTAATATGAAGATATTCACAAAGATGTTTTAAACTATTGGATGTAAAGCCGAATTTAGTTTTAGCTGCTTGTTTTGTATCAAAATGTTTATATGGTCTGGTTGGAGTTAAATCGTAAAAAGCAAAGCGAGCATTTAACTTCTTAATATCAAAAGATTTTCCGTTTTGAGTTACAATAACATCAGCTTCATTTAAAAGTTTATGCATTGCTTTAATAATTTTTTCATCATTTCTGGGGTCTTTTCTATCTCTATTATCCATATACATAATCTTTTCCGGGGGATCATCTATCCATTTAGCTGACCAACTTGCAACACACCAATCTTTAATAATTTGATCCGGTTGTATAGTTTGATCCCAAATTCCCCATGTTTCAACTACATATCCAAATGTTTCTATGTCTAATGTTAGAATTTTTGGACCATTTTTTCTATTTTTCATATTACTCCTGTAATATTATTGAATACATATAGTTGTTATTTCCAAGCTTGATTTGTATCCTTTATATTCAATTTCTTCATTATACGACAAAAACGTAGTAAAATCAACGAAAAAAGCTTAAAATGTTCGGGTTTATGTATCCAATGCTTTGTGTGTGCTAATTCATGCGCTAACGTACATAGAATAATTTCATAATCATCAGGAACTTGTTTCTTTAAATTTTTATTATAGGAATATAGTTTTAAGTTTATTGTATAAGTGTCATCATTATAACGAATAATAGACCCATATTGTGTTCTTTCTTTACCAGGTTGAACACTATACCCTCTGATGAGCTTTATTTTATCGTGATCCACCAATGACTTTACGCTATCCACAAAAGGTTTAAGCCATAATGTATTTTTATAATATTTTATTTCACTCATGTTTTACCTTTAGAATTTAAGATTTCTGTCCATTCTTCTAAATGAAAATTAAGAGTTTCTTTATTATCGTTTAATGAATAAATTGTTTCTTTTATTCCTGTATATTTTTTAAATGGTTTTAATCCCACTATAGATAGTTCAATTACCTGTAAAGCCATTTCTAGTTCTTTAACAATTAACTTGGCTTTTTTAATTTTTGTAATATCGTGTATGTTGTCCATATTTATAAATTAAAGCTATTACCCTTTGGTCTAATTTGTTTCATTATATATTTGTCTACAACATCTTTTTTATCAAGTAACATAGGAAACATTGCGGATTCATGATTATATGTAAATTTTTTAAGATGCAATCCTACTTCTTTCCTAGATTCTTTATTTGGCAAAGTGTGAAATTCTTCTTCAACTTCTTTTTTAATTTGAATATATCGTTTTTCTAACTCAATTACAATTGGTTCAAATTGGTCAAGAAATTCTTCTGGTACTTGTTGAATATAGTTAATAGGAACTTTTCCATTTTCCATAACTTCCCAGAAACTTAATGGTGATAAATTAGATATAATTTTGTGTATTTTTAAATACTCTTCGCCTTTAATTTTAATTCTTAATCCAGATGAGAAACGAATAACAAATCCCTCTTGATTCTTGGGAATAGTTTTTTGTAACTTTATCATTTCATTGATTGTGTATGAATATGTTTTTCTTAATGGCAAACCAGTTAAATTTGAATAGACATCTAAATCTATAAATTCGTTACCGGTTACATTATTATAAGCACCGATTAAAACAAGTTTTTCTTCGTTGTTATAATCTACAACTACTCTATTTTCAGGATAAATAATTTCAACTAGTAGAGTTGTTTTAGTGTTAATTTTAGTTAAATCATATTTTTTTAATATTTCTTCAGCTTTAATTGATTGTTCACTAGCAAATGAACCTTTTGTTGCAACATTCCATTTATTGTTATAGAAATAAATAATACCCAATGAACCATCAACTTTTTCGGATACAGTATATTCAAGAGAAGGAAGATTTGTTAAATATACTTCAGGCATTTCGCCTAAATTAAAAAACTTAGGAAAAGGTTTAGCAACAAGTTCTCCTGTGTGTTTATCTAGAATTAAACCTCTGGCGGCTCTTGTATAGTCATTCCAATATTTTTCATAAGTTGTTTGTTCTGTATATGTGTATAAAACAAGATCATCTGTTTCAGATTTTCTTATATACTTCTGTTCTACAAGTTCTTCAAATTTGGAAATATCGTAATAATAAAATCCAAAGTTATCTTTCATTTAGTTCTCGTAATATCTCTAAAGTGATCTAAATAACAAAATCCAACATCTTTTAAAGTTAATTGTTTTGAAGAAAATAGTTCTTCTCCATAATAATCTTTAAACGCAATTAACCCCCAAGCCCAATATCTTCCAACACTAAGGGTTTTGGGTTTTTCAATTAAATTATAATCTTTAATAATTCCCCAGTTATGAGGATCATCTACGTTATGTAATGCAAATACTGCATTATTGCCCAATTTTAAACCCTCTTCAATATCTAAAACAATACCCGTGCTATGAAATCTTGTATCGGGTAGTAATAATAAATTATTCTCTTCCCAATGTCTTTGTGAAGCTAATACTGTTAATGCCCACTCTTCACCGTCTTTGGGTTGATGAATCATAACTTCAATTCTGTGTTTATGAAGATATTCTATAAGATCTTCCTTGTGAGGTCTAGTTATTACAATAGGATCTAAATTATATTGCTCACAAATATCCAATGAATATTGAATAATTGGTTGATTGTAATTTTTCATAGCAGGATGAGGCATTTCTTCAATGAGCATCTCTTTAGATTCATTGGGTTGCATCCCCATCCTGATTCCGTAGCCGCATGCTGGGATTATTACTTTCATTCTTCTTCCCATTCTGGAACACCCAAATCTAAATCTTCAACACGACGATATGGTTCAATTGGTGGTAACATTCCGTCTTTTTCAATTCTATTTAAAACAATTTCAGCTAAATCTTGAGCTTTGTCAAATGGTATAAGATTTGTATGTTCATGTATTAATTCTGATGCTATATTTAAAATCATCTCACTTCTTTTCATTTCACTCTCTTAGCATAATCTTTTAAAAATTCTAAAAAATCACCTTCTGCTTTATATCTATTCTGATGTGTACTTATATTCTCAGGGTTATTTAAATCTAATCCTGAATATTGAAAACATGTTAGAAAATCTCTTTCATCTTTATTTGAAACCATCCAACGACCATCCATACATTTTTCCATATTTCTTTGTTTATAGCACCAATAAGCTACATTATAACCTGGATGTCTTAGAATGTAAACATTATTAACAAAGAATGGAAGAAAATTAAGCCAGGATTGATCTAAATATGTGTTATTTGTAGTTTTACATTGAGTTTTCATAATTTCATCTTGCCATTGAAGAAATTTTATGATTTCTGGGTCATTTCTAAAAGCTACAACATCTGTAGATATATGGCCTGTAAAGCTCACAGAAGCGTTAGAAGGAAACTTTCCATCATCTGGTAAGGGTTCTAGGATATGAGGGGTTACAACAGCCTTATAGGGCGCAATAAAGGCATTTAAAGGGCTAATTAGATGATGAGGACTGCTAAAGAACTCAACTTTAGCTCCAAGAAATACAACATTTGTATATCCCTTCTCGAAAGCATCCAATACAACTCTAGCTCTAAGAGAACATATACGTTCTAGAATATTGTATGAAGGATTACATGTATAAAATTCTGAAGTTAAATCAACTATTTCGTCGAATCCATGTTCTTCTTTTATTTCATCTATTGTTTTTTTTGCTTTAATATAATAGAGAATTTGTTTCTCACCTGGAGCATGTTCTTGTAAACTCTTATAGAGTTCAATGTAGTGATTTAGGTATTCAGCAGTGCAAATACAAATGAACGCAGACCTGTTCATTTTGACTCCAAAGTTTTTAAAATTAATTTCATATGATTTATAAATTGTTCAACGGTTAAATCATGTTTAGCAGTATTACAATATTTACAACAACTAACTGAATTTTCTAAAGTATACCCTTTAGTGTTATCAACTCTATCAATACCATTATATAGAAATAAACCTCTTTGTTCAATAGCATTAACTCTAGATATTTGTTTTGGTTCAGCTTCACAATAATAACATTTATCTGTAAATAAAATTCTTATTTGTTCATCCGTTAAATCGAAATCCATATTTTTAAGTTTTGCTCTTTTTTTATATTCACCTTTAATTTTATTAAAACCAGAGATCTCATCACCTTTAAAATTAGCCCTTCCATTTCTGGCGGCAACTTCTTTTTGTAAACATCCACAACTTCCTGTACTTTCTACATTTAAATAAGTTAATGGTACATCAACAATATTTCCACAATCACATAGACATTTCCATATTGCGGTTCTATTATTTGTTAATTCTTTCCAACCATTTTGTTCTAAAACTACCAATCTATTATATCTTTTTCCTATTATATTTTTAGCTCTTTTATAACGTATAATAACTCTATTCATATTTATCCTGTAATTCTTTTGTCATTTGGTTTTTCTTCAAATAATACTTTACGTCCCCATGTTAAAAATCTTTTATTTTTATCTTTAATTAAAGTTTCAGACCATATTTTGTCCCAAGGTCCAGTAATTGACATTGAAATCGTTAATCCTCTGGCCTCTAACATACGATGATTATTACTACGACTGATAAAACGAATAAATGGAGCTTTTATAGTATATTTTATAATTTTTCCATTTTCTAAAAGACGTTCTTCATCATATTCTCCCATCATCATAAAACTAATGGATGAAAATGCATGTGTATGGAATCTATCATGTTCAATTGTTTTTCAAATATTTAAATAAATACTGAATAAATATTTACATTCAAAAATTATTAGTCGTTTTAAATATCCAGACCCAAAAACAACATTAACCCATTTGCCAATTACTAACCAAGGAAATATTTTCATTTTATCCTCTCTATAACAAGTTCAATTTCATATAACCATCTACCATGTACTTCGGGAGGATCGTTATAATTATGACCTTCATCATTTTCTCTTAAATGTCTAACTCTAAAACTATTAACTTCTAATGAATCTTCAAATTCTTTGAGAAGCGATGATGCCAAATAGAAGCGACGGTGGTCTCCGTTGAACTGACTTGGGAGTTCTTTCTTTTTTTCGTATAACCATTGATGCGGTACAACTGTGATTATATATCCACCAATTTTTATAACTCTGAACCACTCCTGTATAGCTTGTTTATAATCAAGGATATGTTCTAATGTATGACTACTATACACATAATCCATAGATTTGTCAAGAAATGGAAGAGTTTTACCGTCATAGCCTGGTGTGTCCATATCAATGCCTTGGGCCGTTTCTAGGATTGAGACAACATTTTGTTCGTAACCTTTGTAGCCTATGTCAATTCCTACACCCGACATCCATTTAGTGAAGAAGCCTGAATCTAATTTCTGTTGATAAGTCTTACGACTCTCCCCACCAACATTTCTCATTTCAAAACCTCTTCTAGATATTTAATAAAATCTTCTGTTGGTAGACTCTCAATTAAATTATTATTTTTATAAAAACTATATCTATAATCATGTTCATACAGAAAATCCATTCTGGATTGAAAGAACTTCTCAGGTTCAGAGTCAGGTGGAACTACATTATAACAATTCCAACCTAATTCATTATGACGATAGGGATTCCTAAGCCATGGATCTACACTTGTGAATCCACCTATAATAGGTACATCACTACATGCAGCAAGATGTAGAAGTCCATTATCCAATCCAATAATTGCTTTAGATTGGGCTATAATTTTAGCAGCTTCAAGAAGTGAAGTTTGATCAACAAGATTTAAACCTTTAGAATAATCTATTTCTGTGTTAAAATTACCAGTAATGTCTTGAGACATACCACCAGTTATTGCTTGCTTACTTCCAAGAAATACTACAGACATATTTCTTTCATTTAAATATTGTACAATTGTGTTAACCTTTTGGGGTAAAAATTCTCTTATAGGAGCAGTAAATCCTGTTGTCATTACAACATATTCTTTTGGAAGATTAAATCTTGTAATATCTATACCATCTATATTTCTTAAGGGTAGATAATTTTTATTTTCAATCTTAACTTGTCTATTAGCTAATACATGGAATGCATGATCTGTTAAATGTGTTGAAAGAGTATCATGATGTTTCATTGTAGTTTGTCTTCCAGGTATTTTATCTTTAAATTTCTTATACCCTTGAGAAAAAGGATAAATTTTAATGTCTGGAGCAATATTACGAGCAAATTCTAGAAAGTAATCTGGTGTCCATAAGTAAGGAGTAACCCATGGAAAATGATCCTTGATATAACGTAAACAAGGCATTCTCGCCACGTTATCTCCAACTCCCCCGTCGTCGAAAATAAAATTAATTTCTTCTCTAGGAAACTTCATAATGTAAAATTATCCAAGTCAATATGATATCTTTTCATGATAGTTTTCTTTGCTAGACTTAGATCTGGAAATTGATTTACATCTATTACCAAATGTAATATTTCAACTGTATTATAAAGTTTTTCTAAAAATCTTTCTCTAGAATAATCACCATCATATTTTTCAAGTAAACAAAGAGTGTCGTCAGATTTAAAGAACATGTAAACTCTATCACCTTCTCTATATTCTGTTCCTTTAATGGCATCTATAATCTTTGTTTCATTAAGACGTGTAGATTTTATTGTATTTTCAGAAATAGATTTTCTCATTACCCAACGAGTAATATCTTTAATTTGTAATATTTCTTTAACATATTCATAATACAATGATAAATAATTTGTATCATTATTTAGAAGTTTATCAATCATTTTATTCATGAATTCATTTAATGCGGGTTCACGAGTTTTACCTTTTAATGCAGAACCTTTAATAGTTACTTTACCATCTTCTTTCTTTAAGATATAATTTTTCGTTCCAACCGTAATTACTTTTGTATAATATCCGTCGTCTTCCCATGAGATTCTGCTAGGGTATAGAGAACATAAGCTTTGAAGTAAAGCTTTGCGTTTATCCACAGAAATATATGAGCCATCTTTCTCAGTAACAGAAATAGAATCTGTATCGGCATTGACAAGTTGAAGGTTTTGATCGGCTGCCCAAGCAATTGCCTTGTTAAGAATCTCTCTCCCTTTTTCTGTGATAAACGACGCATTAGATGGAGAGTTAAACGATAGCCCTTGAGTGCCAAGGAAACCATAAGCACTGTTAATGAATATTTTGAACGCGGCCTGGAGATCATCATAATATTTATCCTCTTTAGCTTTCTTTTTATATTCTAATCTTTTTTCCGTAAACACCCTCACAAGAGTTTTAAAGTATTCATTTGGATCTTTAGCTTTATCACAAACTTCATATTCAATCATAATTGAAGGATATAGACTTGCAACGTCAACTTTCCAAACATTATTAAATACTCCAGCATTTTCTTTACCTAAAGATATTGCACCTTGATATGCAACAACTGGATTTGTTTTTGGAAGACTATGTCCTTGTTGTAAATAAGCTCTCATCATTACAGAATTAATTTTTGATCCGGTTGCAGATTGAATCATCAATTCAAATGATTTAGGAACAGATTGAGTCATATAGAAAAAGGGTGCAGACATTAAATCAAAGAGTGCTAATGCATCATCTGCGTCATCTTTACAATATTCTTTTATTTTAGTCCATTCTACAGGATCTTTATAATTAACTCTAATTTTAGCGGCATCATAAAATACACGATCTTTTTTCTCTAAACCTTCTTGAGCAATGATTTTCTTTAATGCATATGATTCATATTTTTTTGAAATATCATAATCAATCGCAAGAAACATTGTATCAATAATTTCTCTACCATAAATATGAGAACGTTTATAATTCTGATCTCTAGTTTGATCTATTCTTTTTTGTGATTCAAACTTATCAAATTTAACAATATTTCCATTGCGACCCAATTTTAATTCGACTTCACATTTTTCAGCAATAGAATTTAAATATGGTAAATCAAAAGAAAAAATATTGTGTCCACATATAATAGCTGGATTAACTTTTCTTACCCAATCACACCAGTCCTCTATCATTTGCCCAGCACTTCCAGAATCTTCAAAAGAAAATAATTTCTTCTCAATCTTTCCATTCTTTCTAAGTGTATTAGAAATAAGAAGAACTGTGGCTTCTGGAATATTTGGATCTAATGATGTTGTTTCAATATCGAATGATAGAATTGATACATCTTGTGGTCTCATATTTTTATAATATGTATAACCATCTTTAAGCATTAAAGCTTCTTTCGCATCATATACAGAAAATATATCCTCATCACGTTGTTTAGTAAAATATCTGAATTGAGAGAATTGTTTACGTTCTGAAAATTGACGACCCCATTTATAATGAAGATCACCCTTGAGTCTTACAAAATTTCTATCCAATTGCTGATTAGCTAATATCCAAAATTTATTAGGAACTACAGTGACATTTATAGAACCATCTTCTAATTCACGATAAATCTCTGCAACATCGTCAGTGACTTCAATATTAACAATTCGATCCACGGAAGCTTTACCGTAGATTAAATCATGTTCAGATGTCACTACCTATCCCCATAGTTTTATCTTCTTCTGATTTAGGAACTTTGAAGAGAGTACGAAGTCTAGTGATCTCGTTTTTAAGATCCTTTTTTTCTCGATAAGTTGAGTTAACAAGAGCCGTTAGATGATCCACACTAAAATTATCAGTATGTTTTACAATATATTCTACATCACGATGATCTTTAAGAATCGCCTTTAAATAAGCTTCGCGAGCTTTTTCTGTTGGCAACCCAACTTTAATTACATGACTGAATCTACCTGGTCTATTATAAATTCTTGGATCTAATCTATCGGGATAGTTTGTGGTCGCAATAAATAATACATTATCTATAGATTTAGCACTATCCAACATAGCAAGATATATACTTTCTCCCCAATTCATAATTAAACTATCAATATCTTCTAAAACAACTACACATTTACGATTGGTTTCAATTTGAGAAAAATTCTCTAGAAATCCCATAATTAAATTTGGATTTCCAGATGCATAAAAAACCGTCCCCCCTCTTTCAATAAGTTTATTAGAGACAATTTTAATAACGGAAGTTTTCCCCGATCCTGGAGGACCATACAACATGATGCCCGCCTTAAATGCTGCACCACCAACAACAAATTCATTTCCTTCTTTATAATCTTTTTCTGAATTCCAAAAATTTTCAATCACGTTAATAACTTCTTCTGATCTCATTTCAGGAAGTTCTAAAAGAAGTCCAGTTGGTTTAGGGGCAGGATAAACATATACACAATTATTATCTGCCGTAATTTCATAACAGCCGGATGGAAGTTTTTTAACAGTTTGATTTGTGGGAGAATATCCATTTCTATATAATTGATATTGAACTGGTGTACCAGGAGATGATTCATTATCTTCTTCATCACTGGGTATTGACAATGAAGGTTGAGTTGATTTACCGAAAATGGCGTCTAATCTAGATATTGTTTTTGATCTAGATTCAGTTAATTCAACAAAATCTTTAGCATCTTCTACAGAATCACTCATTTTCTTCATCCTTTATATTTGGAATTTTTATTCTTTCTTCTAACTCAGCCCTTAATCTTTTATCTCGTATATCGATTTTAGTTAATAACTTTTCACAATATGATACAGGGAGATCTTTAACTTCAGTGTCTTCATATGGTCCAAATGGTATCTTCATTCTTCCTTTATAACACAATTTGGTTCAACTGTAAAGGTGCAAGGAGCACTTGTTGAAGTTGATTTATAACGACCTGGATAAACTTGAGCTAACCATGCATTTTTGTTATCCCAATAGACTGCATATATATTACCTGATAAACAAATCCCATATTCGGGGAAGGGTCCAGGATATTTCCCTGTATAACTTGGACAAAATTTAATTGGTTCTGGTATGGGAGATACACCAGGTTCTCCTTGTGGTCCTGTTGCTCCTTGAGGTCCACCACAAGAAAGAATAAATAAAGATGTTGCAATTAACAACAAATATTTCAATTTAATCCACCACCTGTTGGCATATTATCAAAAATGTCATCTAAATTTGCACCACTTTCCTCTTGTCTAGAAAGTCCACCTTTTAAACATGCTGATTTAGGAATCCAATCTGTAACCTTATCTAGAGTTTCTCCTAGCAAATAATGATCCTCATCAACTCCTACAAGAAATCCACGAAATACAATTGGGCCTTCTTCAATATAAGACCCTTCTTCAGATTCATGGTGTGTTTTTTGAGCAAAATTTGTCACAATCTCAACTTCTTTTCCAATAAAGGTATCATTGAATATTGTCATGTCAAATTCCAATCTCTTTTGATAATTATTTCGTGAACTGGTTTACCTAAATTAAGCATATTCTTTTTCATATTTAAAGAACCTTTTGATTTTCCGTCCCATATTAAAAGTAAAATATCTGCATAATGAGCCATTTCTTTATTTCTAATAGGACCGGCGGATTTTCCATGAGTTTCCCAATCAGCCGGAAAGATTTCGAAGGGCCAACCGGATTCTTTTGCCAACGCTTCTCCAACCTGATCTACACCATATGCATTTCCACTTATAATGCGATATTGATTGTCAGTTAATCCTACCATTCTTAAAGATCTTTCTATAAATCCTACCGAGGGAAGTAAAGTTCTAGAACCAGCTATGATAACTTTTTTCATTATGACCATTCTTCTTTCTTTTTTGCTTCATTTTCAGCTTTTTCATTAACTTTACGTTCTTTAAAGTTCTCAAGCTCCCATTTCTGCTCTTCTGTAAGTCCAGTGATATCACCTGATACAGGATTCCACCCGAAATCTCCACTCCAAAGACTTCCAAATCTATTCTTTACAATAGCAAATGAAATATACTTATCATCTTCAACGTGTTTTGGATTGTATCCCTCTCTCCAAAGGGTTAGAATCACTGTACAACTTTGTTCAATAATGGATGACCCTTTAACTCCCTTTAAACTCAAGAGTGGATCTGCAATATCGGGGGTAGAATGTTTTTGAGTTTGAAGTAATAATAGAATACAGATTTCCATTTCATTAGCAAGATCTTTAAGTTGATTAGCAATAAATCCAAAATTGGCAGTTGCATCGGAATAAGGTCCAGCTAAACATTCGAGATAGTCAATTACAAGAAGTTTAACCTTTTTCCCGCCCAAAGTTTCTTCATGTTCTTTTATAACCGTTTTAATATCGGGCACAGTTAAACCTGATCTAAAATTAAACCCAACGTTCTTATATTCTTTTTTAATATCTGATACAACATCTTTAAGATCACTGGGTTTATCTCTAAAGAGTTCCATAACCTTCTCAAAAGACAGCCCCAAACGTTTCTGGATGAGTTTTCCGTATACAAGGGGCATACCCATGTCCAAGCTCAAAAAGACCGAAGGAATGTCGCTTAAAGACGTATTACGTAGATAATTTAAGGCCATTGTGGTCTTACCACTGCCAGGATTTCCAAGCAATCCATTTAGAGTTGAAGTACAAAGAATTAAATGATTATCTAGTCCCTTAATTCCGGTTCTAATGACATTCTTCTCAAAGTCTTTAGCATATGTTAAAAAGTTTGTAGTCATGTCGTCAAAATTAACACATGGTTTGTCTTCAACTTCACGATCTTTACATTTATGTTCGCCTAAACGATTACAATAACTTTGTAACCACCCAGAAGTTTTACAGGAAAATTGACCCCCTTCCCAGTTATCTTTGAATACAGATTGTTCAATAATGTTCTTATATAATTCTTCTTTTGAAAATTCATCATAACCAGTTCTAGCTGCTTGTTTCTTTAAAGCAGATTTACACATATAATATGTTGTGTTTTTGTCATAACCTAAACCGCGACAAGTTGCTGCGATAACCATAAGAGCATTATGACGTTCACCACTATCGAAGTTACCTTGTAGTAATGACCATTTACAATTCTTCCATTGAGAAGGTTTCTTAGTTAATTCTAAAGAATAGGCCCTAGATTCTAATTGAGTTTTTTCTTCAGCCTTTAATTCTTCTTTAATGAGTTCTTCAGATAATTCAACAGATTCTGTAACAGGTGGGGTTGAACCTGGTCTAACTGCATTTTCTTTTATTGTTTCTATTTTAAGTTTAGAAAGTTGATTAAAAGTTAGAGGAATTTTAAATAACCCAGTAACAGGATGTCGAGTATTTGGAACCCTCAGTAGTCTTGAAGCATTATACAAAGATGTATCGAGAGTTTTAATGTTCTTACCAATAACATTTAAAGCGATGTTTGCTAGACGTTCAGGGCTCAAATATTGTTTAAGATTCACAACAACCGTAAAACCTTTTTGACCCGAAAAGTAAAATTGAATCTTAGATTTATTGATTCCAATATCTTCTAAACGTTTTACAATGGTTAGAGTATCTTGACGAGCTACTTCTAAATCTGTTTTATAATCCAAATCAAATACTAGTTTATCAGTTTTGACATCAGTAATTCCAGAAATAGATCCAGTTTCTTTAAATTTTCTAAATTGAAGTTCATTATAATAATGAATGCTTGAATAATAATCTTGATCGGGTTGTAAATCCAGGGCTTTATAGTCTTCAGGTGAAACCAGAATACCTTTATCGTTTAAACCCTTTGTAACACGAATATATTTTGTTTCTGACATAATTAAATTTCTACCTTTATTAAATAAGCTCTTTTTCTATTAGGATGTAACTCTAATACTACCATAGTAGATTCGTTTTGTAAATGAAGTTCCGTACACTGATGCTCATTTTTGTATACAACATGGGTTAAATTGAAAAATTCATTTACAAGTCTATCACCAGATAACAGACGACCTTGTTCTTTAACATATTTATCATTAGGATGTACAAATGAAAAACCGATTGGAATAACGATATTCTTGTAGGTGTCTATTCTGATGAGATTTTCGAGCATTTCACGTTCGGGAACTTCTACACAGGCAGTGAATCGACTTGGTCCAGTTTTATGGTGGTAAAATTGAATATCCATTTTACTCCTAATAAAAAAATAGGGACAAGTTCTCATCCCTGAGCCGTTATCCCTTACCTAGAACCGCCTTGTTCTAAATGTAATTAAGTAAGCTTTCCTGGTCCTCGGGTTCGTCACCTCCCGATGTTAGCTACACTCCGCCAGGCAGTTGTTCCTAAAGGCTAGCTTTATATTAATCGTTTCTTTCGATGGAAATAATTTCAAATCTTACAAAATCTGGAATCTTATTAATGCGTTCACGAACTCCAGCGGCTGTTTCGACTGAAACTTTCTTACTAGCCACAGCAGCGTCAAGACTTGCAAGTTGCTGATCTTTACTCTCAAGATTCAAAAACTGACCATCTTTCAATACGTGTGTACCACGCACTTTGATGTAATCAGGTTTTCCTTCTTTACCTCTAACCACACTACCGATAACTTTACGTTTGCTCGCCATTTTCTTTAACTCCTTCTTCTTTTTTATCTTCAGAACCTAGTTCTTGAATTTGATTATTTAAAACATATTGAGCCATACCATATTTGGCTTCTAAAAGTCTATGACCTACTGCAAAAATTTCCTTCTCTTCCTTAAAGGGCCATGTAATTTCATCTTCCTGTAAAGGAAATTCTACAAGTCTTGTAATAATTCTCTTCAAAGCCTTATTATTCAAACCTTCGATTTGATTCTTAAAAACTTGCATATAAAGCTTAAAGAACTGCGCAACTTGCTCAATTTGTTGTTCAGGAGTCGTTGCTTTAACTGCCAACTCTTCTGTAGCAGCTTTAACTTGCTCTTCCGTTGCTGGATTCTCTGGATTATTAATTACGTCCAGAATATTAACTTCTTCTTTAGGGGTTTCTAATACTGGTGCCAATTCTTCTGACATTATTAACTCCACCCATTATTGGGCACAGGGGTTGTTTGTCCCGCTTTTGCGGTTAATGATGCAGCACCACTACCATTTGCAGTGGCAGAAACAGGAACTGTAGTAGTACTTCCCACTTGTTCTTGACTGCTTTCTTTAGCGAAACTTGAGCGTGTTCTTTTTGTTTCAGGTTGTGATTTTTTATCTTTAGCTGTCCCAATTTCAGGACTCTCTTTATCTGCTTCAGCCATATCTTCTGTTGGAACACTAAATGTTTGAATTAAAGCATATTTAAGTGCGGCAGATAATGCTTTATTTGTTGCTTTATCGCCAGAATCTAATCCTTCGGCGGGAATAGGACCCACTGTAACCTTTGACCCATCTTCCGCAAAGAAATCATATTCCATCATAATAGCTACGTGTTTATCAACTCCCGCTTTACCACTACCACGTGTAACATCTTTCAATTCTTGTGTATAATTCACACAACGAGGAGCCATAAATACACCTTCAACCGTTAATGCCGGATACAAAGCATTTACAAACTGATCAATACCACGAAACTTAAATCCCTGTGATTCATTTTTTTGGTCTTTACTTACAGCTTTAACTGCTTTCATTACATTGGACATTTTCTTATAAATCAAAGGTGAACTCATGTTTTTTCTCCATTTTTCTTTAAACTTAACATTAACTTATTCAAATTCCATTCACTATATTTAATTATAGGCCAAATCAATAATAACATTATAGCATGATTTTCTGAAACTACAAGCATAAAATGAACAATTGTCAGAAAAAATGCTAATTGAGCACATAATAATACAGTGGCAGTTATTAAAATATGTTTTTTAATTTCCACAATTATTAAATACGCCTTTACGAACCATTTGAATCTTTAAAGTTTCTGCGATATAATCACCAGATTCACCAGTATGTTCTTTTACCACTCTTCCGGTTTCACCAGTTGTTGGATTATATTTAACTGATGTTAAAGACCAACCCTCACCTGGAACATTACACATTCCAAGCATAACATGTGTTAAAACAGGTTCAGTAACTTCTTTATTTCCAATATTTTCATCATCCAATAATTCTTTTGCTTTGCTCATATACGATACCTTTCTTTAATCTTTCAAAACATACTTCACTAATTGAGATAGATTGTATGTTACATTATCAACCTCTAAAATTTCATTTTGAATAAAAGCCCTGAGTGCATATGCGTTTCTTGTATTAGCATCAGCCGCCTCAATAACGTATTCAACATCATCACCATTTGTAAATTTTAATAAATATGTATTTTTCAATGTCTTAACTCCCAACATTTACGTTTTAAAATTTCATTCATATATTTAGCAGTTGAAGCACTTGTGCCTGTAGTTTTACCATGTTGTTTTTTTGGTAATAATACAGAGACATTAACTCCATTTAAATATCTAGCATTTTTTGTTGATCCATAATTACTTTTACCCCAAAGTTTACCACCATCTGTTGTATTACCAATTATATATGTATTTGGTAGTAAATAACAAGCGGGGAATGAATATATACATTTATTGCCGTAAAAAATATTTCTTCCCTCATTGCCCATAGAAATTGTAATTATGACCCCCTTGTCAGTTAATTTCTTCAGTAATTCATATTCTTCTCTATCTGAAGAGAGTCCCGATGATGAATAATTTATATAATCAACCTGTTTTATAATTGCTTCACGTAAACAATTTTTAAAATTAACTAAAGCTCTATTAAATCTAAAATCTGCTGGAGAAAAATATTTACAAGAAATTAATTCAACACTTTCACAAACATCTTTTAAGGCTAAAGATGCTATCGCTGTTCCATGTCCAATATCATCAACATATTCGTCTGTAAATGGTTCTCTTATATATTTTTTTATTGTTTCATGTGAAGTATCAACTCCGGTGTCAATAACCATAAAACGCACTGGTTTAGCATCTGCTTTAACATACCACACAATACATAAAACAAAGACAATTAAGAGTAAAATTTCATTAAGTTTCAGATTCTTCATCTTTCACCTTAATAGTTAGGATCATGCTAAATCCTTCTGAGATACTTGGCTCCTCCAAGCTTCTATAAAAACTATACACAATTTCTTTAATTTTGTCAAGAGAAAAATCTTCAGTAATTGTAGGATGATTCTCTCTTTCTGAAACACGTTTTACACAAAGCTCGGGATCTGCGTCAAAATAAATACAATTGATTTCATATTCAGGATATTCCTTTAGGATAGAAATAAAGTGATTACGTTGCATCTTATTGATATTAGTGCGATCTATGATGATATTTTCTTTTTGTGATATAGCAGTTTTTAATGCAGTTATACATTTCTGACGTGATCCTAGTTCATCTTGGTTGATTCTAGTGAATTTAGGATACTTCTTACAGAATGTACTCTTACCCGATCCAGTTAATCCAACAAGGATAATTGCTTTCATTTATCGGGTTCCCACGCATTAGTTGGGTTTTTTATTGGTTTATCTCCACCAAATAGAATTGAATGAACTTCATCTCCTTCTTTATAGTCTGAGAATGTGGGTGGTAACATACCAGCTTCTTCTTGCATTTTAAGAATTTCTTCAGCGGCGATTCTTAATTGAGATAATGGATATTGAGGATAATTAACTGAATAACTTAATAAACAACACATAATTTCATCAATCATTTCAATGCGTTTCATTTAAGTTTCTCAAGAACTTCTCTAACATATTCACCTTCATCGTCAATATGTATTTCTAAATATTTTAAAGCTTCAATTGCAATTTCAAGTTTTTCTCTATAAGTTTTAGCTTCATCAAATGCGATAGAACGTTGATGAATAAGATCTAAAATAAATGAAACTTCATTTTGAGGATTCTTATCTGCCCATTCAACTCCCATAACAAAATAATCTACAGAAGTACCATTATATGTCTTTACAAGTTCTGTCATAGCAGCTTCTTCAGCTTGTTCTTTACGAATCATTTTAATTTCCTTCTAATGTCCCATAATAGATATAGTGCTATATTACTTTCTATAAAGAATAATATAGAAACAGTTAGATATATACCTTCACCCTTAGAGATCACCTAACAACACCGCTTTTAAATCCAACAACGCTTCTCTATAACCTTTTGCATACTGTCCTGGAGCTTGTCTTGTAGGATCTTCAAGGTGTCTACGTAAAATCTTCTCTAATGCAGCATTAGCACTCTCAGCAGCTACAATTCTGTCGGTCTTAGATGTAAAATAAGGTTCAAAATCTGAAGGTTTAACCACTTTCATGTTACTCTCCGTTCTTTTTTCTTTTTCCAGCTTCTAGGATAGGTAATCCAGCTTCTGTTGGGACATAGATTACATCATTCCCACCATCTTTAAGACCTTCAATCCATAACCATCTAAGATATGATTCATTATTTTTTAATGATTCTCCAATAATCTTATTTGCGGCAGCTACTCCTTTTGATCTTTCAATTTCTGCTTCAGCAAGCAATGATGCAGCTTCTTTTATTGCTTCAGCTTCGCGAACCTTTACTTGTCTATTATAGGTAGCTTTAGCTAATTCTGCTTCTCCAGAAAGTCTTTGTTCATAAACATGATATTGTGGACAGCCCCACATTCCTCCTAATATAGAAAATAATATAACTATTACACCTAAAACTACTACAGTATTTGTCATTTTTTATTCTCCATATTTCATCATATCTTTATATCTATCATACATTCTAGCTGCTAAATCAGCAGATATATCCAATCCACAATATAAGCAAATACCATGATCAAATTCATCGTGATTACAACATTGTTGACATTCTATATTATCACATAATTCGTGTTCTTTTTCAACAAGTTTCATTCTTTTTTCTCCACTTTAATGAAATCTGCGTTTTCTGGTGTGTACTCCTTGTAGGGGCAGTACTGATAAAACTTATTTCTTTCTTGTGTATGTGTATCTGAGAATATCCCATCTGCAATACAATTGTTTACATAGTCAAACGTTTCTATAACTCTTTTCTCATCTGATTCATCCACTGTATTAAGAATAACCTCAATATCGACAGTTGGATTAATGACTATATCAAATTCTCCACCACATTTTTTAGAAACCACTTTAATATTTTCTCCATTCATAACTGGAGTATCATAAGATTCAGGACAAGTTTTATGCATACCTTTATTAATTGTATTACACTTCTTACAAGTTTTCACCTTATTTTTGTTAATTTTTTTAGACATTACAATATATCCAACACCATCTAGCTTATATTCATCCTTTTTAATGTAATAATACAAAGGTAATTGTTGTCCCATTTTAGCACTATCTGGTGCATACTTTACACTTGATGATTTATTATCGAATAAATAGATCTTACCATCTTCCCATTCTACAATTAGATCCAATGCTCCAGTAATCTCATCACCTTCAGTATTTTTAAGACTTATAGGTTCTTGTACAACTATAACTCTCTTAATGCGAGGTAGAATATCTTTATGATATTGTTGAATGAATAAACAACCTTTAACGTGTAAAGAATGCCAAGATTTAGAACGATTGGTTGATATAATTCCACCTGTCCAATTAACTAATTCTTCATCGAGATCACTTTTAGAAAAATCTGTAGTTTCTACATCAACTTTTTCCCAAGCTTCTTTAAAAATATCTAATGCTTCATCCAAATCCTTCGTTAAAAGAAGATGATTTAAACCCTTATCCAAAGCTGCTCCAAATAATAGAGCTGATTTCTTTCTAACAGGTCTAATATTTTCTATATAATGTAAACGAAAACATAAAGAGCATTCTATGTATCTGTCAACCGCCGAATGTGAAATACGATTAGGTATTGTCATTATTAACCAACACTTCTCTTCGAGTTATATCCTCTCATTATACTTTCTGTATATAGATACATTCCAGACGATTGTTCTTTATATTCTCCAGGACTATCTAAATCGAGATTATTAATAGATTCGGCAATTTTCATGATTTCTGGATCATTAATTGTCCAACCTTGTTTAATAAATTTTTGCATACGTTTTAAGGCATTAATTGGATGTGATGCTCCCACATTAAAAATTAATTCTTTAGAAGATAATACGTCATAATTAATATTAAATACATCCAATGCTGGAACATAGTAATTTTTAACATGTTCAAAATCGAAATTATTTGTAACTTTAGTCGGTGATCCAAAATACTTTGTGATAAACTGAACTTTAATAGTTTTATTTAACATAAAAGTAATAGCGAATTCTGATTTATGTTTTAAATCTTTAAGATAAAATTTCTTTATATCGGTAAATGCTTTTGTTCTAGGTTTACATAAACCATCATGTATTAGTTTTTCAAAAAGTTTGATAGATTTTTCGTCCACAAAATAAAAATCATAGTCATTAACTTCTTCGTTATGAAACAACGCTTTAAAACAACCGCCAGTTAAAAATGTCTTTGATTTAACTAAATCCCTCATCTTTTTATCTTTAATTGAATCTAGAATTTCATTAACTACAGATCTAATCTTTTCTTCAAGTTCCATTCTTTATGTTTTATATATTCACTTTTTTGTTTTTCAATATAATCATCAACTATTTTATTATAATCTGTAAATAATTTCTTATAGCTATTTAACGCTTTATCAACATCAATCATATAACTAGATTTAATTCTATCAATATCAATTAATCTAATCCAATGAGTTTCTATTTCTAATTTAGGATCTCGAAGTACAGGTAGTTTATTAGCAATTTCATTAACATATAAATATAAAGGAACTCTATGTTCTTTTCGATTGCCACATCTATCACAATATAATGTTGTTTCTAAAATATTATTCCCAAGCATTCTATTATTATGACCAAATTTTTTACAAAACCATATTTTAAATTTTATTAATATTTTCTCTTTCATTATTTTTTATTCCCTTTTAATATATCTCCTAAATATGATTCAAGCAGATATGGGATATACAAAATACCAAATATAATATATCCAGAAATATAAATAGGCCAAAGAAATAATATTCTTGGATCTTCTTTTTCATTTTTACTAAGTTTACTATTAAGTGCTACAAAAAATGTTCCAATAAAAAAATATCCTAATATATACAATGCATCTAATAATAAATATTTCATTTAATCTAAATCTATTTCCATGGGTCCAAAATAATCATCTATATCATCATAATCTTCCATTATATCACGATCCATAATATCTTCATAAAGCTTTATGCGATCTTTAAGCTTTTTATTCTCAATTGTAAGATCTTCTACTTGTTTTAAAGCTTTTTCAAAATCTGTCATATTATTTCCTTCTTTTTTAATTATATATAATATTTATTATAAAGTCAATTCTAAAAAACTCCCCCAAAACTAATATATGCCTACTCTTCGGGACTAATTACTTCATTCCTTTTAGATATTTACCTTTTAATAGAATCTTAAATGTTGGTCCAGTATGCATTGATCTATAATTATTTAAACATTCTTTCCTTGCTGCGGTGTATAGGATTTTACCCCAAGTATTTGTTAGTATCCACAGTTTCTTTTCTTTTTTCATTGCTTTATTATCCTCTTTCTGTTATAATATATCATGGTCGAATTTATAATAACCTTTATGTGTCTTAGCACATCTCCACAATATCAACCTGTTTGTTATAATGCATTACTTGCAACATCTCTACAAACTCATATTAAACAAGATGTCGAGAAATTGCAACATAAAATTCAAAAAAAAGTTACAGACAAAACAGGGGAAACAATTTGGACAATTGGTGTTTCATCTTATAGTATTGTAGTTAAACAGGAATTTCTATTAAATACAAAGATTGAACCTATTGCAGATAATATGCGTTTAAATTTAAATAGGAATGAATCATTAGTGACTCTTACTTGGTCATTCTAAACTATAATCAATTATAGTTATTGGATTTATAGGTATATAATGTTCATCACAAATTGCGGCATTGTAAAATGAAACTCCATCTTGATGTCTTTGATTACCCCCTGGTGAATGTATATGTCCGAAAATATGTAAATCTAAGTTATCTAATTCTTTAATTCTAGATATAAGTTCTTCACATCCTAAATGATCTGATCTTAATTCACCATTTATATGTGTAGTTTGGTCTAATATACCATAGGGGGGTCCATGAGTAATAAGAATGTTTATATCTTTGGGTATAGCATCCCAGTGTGGTTTAATTGGTTTAGGATAAAATTCCTTGAAACCAGCTACATATCCTTTAACGATTCCACTTGCTCTATTCCAGGCCCAATCGCAAAAGAAAGGAGTAACCGGAGATCCGTAAATTTTTATACCATCAATTTCAATTAATTCATCGATTAACAAATGAGCTTTTGGGCAATTATCAGTAAACCAGTTTCGTGATTCAGGTAAATATTTCTCAAAATAAAGTTCGTGATTTCCTGGAATTACAATAATGTTTTTACATTGAGTTTGTTTATTTAACCATTTGGCAAAAATTTCAACTTCATCCATTTTACCCCGGTTGGTCCAATCTCCCGAATGAATTAAAAGATCACATTCCGGAATAGTTAATTCGTCATGTCGATTATGGGTATCACTCAATGCAATTATTTTCATATACTATTCCTTCTTATACATTGGACACCAAAAACTATGACAGTTTATATTAACTGTTTTATGTGCTCCACATTGACATTTATTATATCCCAATTTAACTGGGAATCCTTGTACCCATTCATATTGTTCATCATAAGCAATAAATGGACTCTGACCTTCAGCACCGCAATTAGCACATTGCCACTTACTATTTACAATTGTTTGAAAAGAATCACAAGTACAACTCATATAATCTCATTCAATTTCATCATACATGTAAAGTTTTCTTTGTAAATCTCTTTTACCTCTAAACTTATATTTAGCTTCTTTAATTATTTGAGGATCTATATCATCAACCAATTGTTTCTTTGGTTTTGGTAGTTTCTTTGCAGCTTTGTATAAACGTTTTAGGTTACTTTGAGCATCTTCGATTGCCCATTCATATCCTCCTATTTGTTGAGCGATATCAATAGCAGCAATTTCTTCACAAGAAAGATCATAAGTAATATCTCTATGTTTAGCAACTCTTTCTTTAGCTTCTTTATAATCATCATAATTCATTTAAATGTCTCCTTATTTTGTTAAAAAATTGTTATAGAGCCTTTGGCACAAAGTCGGCACATCTTAGACTGTGTTATTCCAACCTCTCAAGTCTTAGCCCTACATTAAGTCATTGACACCATGTATACGATCATGGCCACTAACTCCAGTACTCTATAACAAATTAAAAAAATAGGCTGACTCGTGGTCATTTAACTCCACCTTTGAACTTCAGGCCTGCTATGAGCACCTATATATAAATTATTCATTTTTAAAAGAATTATGTAACATAAATAAATACTCATAATAAATAATTGTGTGGACAGATCACTACTTCTGTTTCAAGTTTAAACGTGATGATACTGGCCCATTAAAGGGTTACGTACTTGACGACTCATCTCATCTGCGTGTCTCCAATAGGCTAACCACACGTGTTACCAGGTTGTTACAAGTGGTCTCGATTAAACCCAAACCTTTCATACCTATATCTACCACGCCGCTCACACAAACTTAAAATAAATTGTATAGGTGAGTCGCTACCCTCACTCTCATACCCTTATAGTCACGCTAATCCACTCACTTCTAGAAAGTGTTAGTGCTCGTAACCGCTATACAAACTCTTATTCGAATTCAAATTTTTTATACAAATCAGGTGTATATTGTAGAATTGGACAAACTTTTAATGCTCTATTTTCATTAATCCATTTAAATCTATTAGAAAGAGGTGGTGGAATATTTTCAGTTAATGATTTATGATAATAATATTCCCATTCATAATTACACACTTCATTAGTGGTAATATTTAAGACATATCCTAATAAAATTAATCCAGTATAAATTATAATACGTTTCATATTATTCAATATCCTCTGGAATCTCGTATTCCTGTCTATAATCTTTAGATCCAGCATTAAAAATCATCTTAGTACCTTTAATCTTTTTAGCATAAGCTCTTAATGCTTCATTGGGTGAATTACCATTTCCAAATATTCCACATAACATTGCACCTTCTTTAACATCTCCACGTTGAAAAGTGCAATACCATTCTGGATTCCTTTTAGGAACAAAATGAATGTCTAATGTCTTATTAATTATCCTAGCAAAGTCTTCTAATTTCATAATTCTTTCCAATACTTTTCAATTACATTAGCAATTTGTTTAAAAGATTTCCCTCTATCATTTAAACTAGATAATGTAGTACCAACAATTTCTATATCACCTAAACCTGTTCTCATTCCTGACCACTTTAAAACATTTTTTTGACTAGTAAGACTAGAACCTTTTAAATCACCTAATTTATGTTTGTTAACTCTAATTTTATTCTTTTCTGCAACTTTACATAATACACCTAAGCAACAATATCCATAATAATTTTCAAGGATATTTTGAGATTGTTTATATTTACCTGATTTTAAAGCTTTAACCCATTTTTTCATTATATTTTTTTTCATGTCTTACCTTCCGTATTTCTTTTCAATGTCCCATTTAACATTTTAACACTTTCTGGCACTAGATCTTTATAATCATATATTTCTTTTAAAGCTGCATAATACGATCTAGATTGAGCTATAATTTTATCTTTCTCTTCTTGAGGAAGAGCATTATATTTATCTTCAGAATCTTTTATACATTGTATACAAGGGCTAGGAACATATTGACAAAACAAATCAGACCATTCCCAATTTGTTTCACATTTTGGATGATATGGACATGAAGAATCATACCCTGTCATTTTATATCTTGGATTATTCATATTAAAAATCCACTCCTATAGCAATAGAATGATTTGTTATAATGGGTGTAAATAAATTATTCAACTTAATAAACTCATCTTTGGATATATACCACTTGTAATTATACTCTATACCAACAACTGGCATTACATCCCCACCTACTCCAGGATCTATATCACGTTTTCTAAACTCATTAGAGTCTTGTATATATCCACCTAATACTACGCCTAATTGTGAATTCCAATCCCTTAATCCAATTGAATAAGCTAATCCTGTCATAGGTAATCCAATAGAATTAAGTCCAAAAAATCCTTTGTAACTATTATAAAAGTATTTAGATTCATCTACATATACAAGTCCTGACATATGTGTATGATTAACTCTACCATTCAATGCAATCTTATTAGCAAATCTTTCACCTACATCAGGTTCCACAAAAGGATGTGTTGTAACAGAAGTTACTACATATTCCAAAGAATCTGAATAACTTGTACTACAAAGTGTTAGAATAAATAGTATTGTATATATAATAATATTCCATTTCATTTAAGATACTCCTTAAAAGAATCTAATCCAATACATTCTAATATATAAAGAATCTCTTCAGGAGATTCTGCAATATCTGTGCCAATTCTTTCTGCACATATAAGTCTTGCTACCTTATAGAATTCAATCTCTATATCCTCATGTAAAGAATGATCATGTTCTTTTAATAGATCATCCTTATTAACTTGAAGATCCTTTATAACATCCTGTAATACTTGTTTATTATCTATAAGATATTGAATAATCTTTTCTTTTGGTATTTCAGAATACATATCTTTGTCCTTACAAGAACTAGTACATACGCTGACTTATCGTCAGTTAATACATACGAGTATTTAGGGTAGCACATTTTTTACTGTCCGTCAAGTAGATGATGTAAATTATTTTCTTTAAATAGTCTTCTCATAATCATATCATTAACTTCTTTGTGATTAGGAATAGAGATATGTCTTGTCCCATTAGAATAGATTTATATGCTTTGTAACTCTTACAACATGAAATCCATTCTCTTTTAATAGGCGGTCAATATCCTTACGTTTCATACAACAACCTTCTTTCTGACCTCATCTTGGAATACTACACCCAAATCCTTAAGTCTTTCTTTAACAAGTCTCTTAGCGTCTGTTAGACGTTTTGTTGTACCATTTAAGAGTACTACTCCATTACCTAGATTTGTAATCATATACATATATCCATCATCTTTAACAAGGATATTAGCATTAACTACAATATTTCGTGCTAACATTTCTTTACAGGTGTATACAGATCCATCTGTATTCTTTTCAAATAATAGTCTTTTCACTGAGTTACCTCTTTCTGTACACAAGATTCTTTGGGTTCCACTAATGGAGTTGCAAGCCAACAACCTAATCTAAATCCTGGCATAACTATATCACCTTTTGTTACAGGAGATTCACATTTATATTGAGTTGTAAATCCATTGAATAAACTCATACAAAATAATAAACAATAAATAATAGAAAAAATCATAAAATATACCATTCTAGCTTCATCCCAAAAACTTGATTTAATTCTACTCATTTCTTATCTCCAACTTTATAAACTTCTTTACAATGTTTGTAACCTTCATACCATGAATTATTTACTTCATGTTGTTTTTCATCTTTACCTAGATCATATACAAAACCATAGCTATGATATACACCATATAAAATTAAAGTAGTAATTGTTATATTAGCAATGTTACTCCAGAATACTCCATTAACTTCTTTCTTTGTTAAACATTTTTCTTTTTTCATATAAATTACCCTTTCATCTTATTATAGAGTTGCTGAGGGGTTAAGTTTCTATATTTATACCCCAGCTTAACACTACCTGTCTTACTAATCAATCTTTTAAACTTTAACATAAGAGTTGGGGATACCCTTTTATTACTCAATACAAGGCTCTTAAACACCCTAAATGATAGATCACTAGGGTTGGTTCTCATAAACCTCTTATACTTAATTCTAGAGCGTTTTAGATAGGTTCTACGACCTTGTTTAGAACACCACTTATACCATCCAATTGTACCACTTGTTAGAGTTTTATATGGTTTAACTCCATATTTCTTAGACCACATTTTAGCCGTCATATTTATTCTCCTTAGTTTTATAATATTCAGTAAGTTTAGAAGGAATATAATTTCTTTCATCGTTAATTAATTTAATAACATCATCCTCTGATATAAGTTTCATTTCATGAGCATCTATACCAACATCAATCATATTATTGTATTTAATAAATATACCATGTAAATGTCCACACAGAAGTAATTGTCCTTCATCTTTAGGACGTAAATCTAAATACTTAGTGTCGAATTCTTCTTTATCTTTAGGCGCAAAAGGAAGGTGTGAAAGAAGAACATTGTGGCCACTCTTGAGAGAGAGTGAGAGTATTTGATGAATAGATTTCCAACCATCTTGTATATATCGTTCACACATCTTTTTGTGTCTTCGTTCTGCACCTTCGATAGCTGATTTTGTGTTTTCCTTAGCAGGAAATAGAAAAGTAGCATCATGATTTCCAGATATAAGTATCTTATTACCGTTAAGTAATGGAATAATTTCTTTACTCCATTTTGGATTAAGAGAGAAATCCCCAAGTACATATACAGTGTCCTTCTTTCTAACAGTTTTATTCCACATCTTAATAATAGCTTTATGCATTTCTTCTACATCTTTATATGGACGATTACAATAAGGAATAACATTCTTGTGTCCGAAATGCAAGTCGGATGTGAAGAATCTTTTAGGTTTTGAAAAATATCTAGTTATTAATTTGAACATATATACTCCTACGGTAGTAAAGATTTTAGTTTATTGAATAGATTTTTAATGTGATTATTTTCTGGTGGAGTTGGTCTAACTACATATCCAACATTGCCAGGATGATGAACTATTTCCATATCTTGTGGAATTAATACTGTATGATGTCCCATGTTTATTTGTTGTTGAGCAATAGCTGCTTCACGTTGATTATATATAATAATTTGTTGTCGTTCTACCATATCTTGATAATCATATGGTGGTGGTATTATTTCCTCAATTACGTTCATATATGCATTTCTAAATGCATTATATTTTTGTTCTTCTATATTAAAAAAACCATTGATTCCAGTATATAGAGTTCCATAATGAGAAGGGTCTTCATCTAATACATTCATTCTTATCTTATCAAGGATATGAATTTCTTTTTTAAGATTATCACTCATATAAAAACTCTCCCAAAATCCTAATCCTATAATACTCCAGGAT
>Ga0187892_10000839_pt1 | contig 76715 bp, 68 predicted proteins | sample MA1701073metaG_FD_139345 | JGI IMG/M metagenome (GOLD analysis project Ga0187892, IMG submission 139345) | Bio-ooze microbial communities from a basaltic lava cave in the Kipuka Kanohina Cave System on the Island of Hawaii, USA - MA170107-3 metaG ... | reverse complement strand
TGCCAGGCCCACGACCGAAACAGACAATTCACTCAACAACTCGCGTGCGGGCGTGTCAAAGGAGAACGTACCGTCCGTCCTGGCCAGGGTCTTCTTGGGTGAGGAAGTGTTGTCGACCAGATATTGCTGCTGGACGTAAAGGAGGTTGCCGCTGGCTTGGGCGAGCATCAGGGGCAACGAGACTTCCACGCCCGCCAACGATGAAGTCGTCTCATAAATCGTAACGGTGACGGGCTGGCTCAGGTCCTGATCGGGTGTTACGGAAAGGTTGTAGTTCACCCCCTGGTGGATGGCTCGCAACAACCAGTGTGGCGATGAAGCACCTGCCACGAGCGTGAAACGAAACGACCCATCGGCCGCGGAAACGACCTCCGCGTTCTTGTTCATACCCTCCCCGAGCGTCAACAGCTCAACCTTCTGCTGTGCGACCGGACGATTGGTGGTGCCATTCACCACGCGTCCCTGCAAGATGCGCTGAGCCAGCGCGTTCGAGGGAGTGAGCCAAAGAAACTGAAGCAGCGTGGCTGCCAGGAGGATCTGAGTCTGCCGTCGCCCGGGTTCAGTTCGAGTAGCTGGATGAACGACTGGTCGCCTTCGGCCGGTCTTCCGACCTGCCCATCGATGAGTTTTCACGGATTGAGGGAATCGAAACAGGTGGGACTGATTAGTTAAATTCATTCACAGGGGTCGGCAAACCGAAAACATTCGCCACCTACTTTCTGGATTTCTTGTCGCTCTTGAGAACAGCGACGACTTGTGGTTCGCCGGTCTTCTGCAACACCTCTGGTTTAATCTGCTCAATTTCGCGCATGAGGGTGAACGCTTGTTGCTCGTAGTCACTCCGCAGCCCTTGATAATCTTCGTCGGAGAGTTTGCCCATCTTGTATTCAAAGTCGAGGTCCTTGATGTTTTCGTAGACCGTTTCTTTCTTGCGGAGCAGGCGTTTCAATGAAGTCTGTGAGCCCTCCAGATCTCCGAAAAACGGCGTGCCACCTACCAAGAGCGGGCGAAAGATGAAAAACAGTGTGCCCGCGGTTAACAATGCGCAAACGATGATGAGTCCAGTCATATCAGGTCCTGTGAGTCAATCAGGCTGGCATTACAAGACCAGCCCCCATTGGGGTTGCTCCGCCAAGCAATCACCCAAGGTCCTCTAGCTCCTTCTCCAGCCTATCGCGGTACGCATCGGGCATGGCACCAGTCTGTGACACCGCAGCCAGCTTCGGCTTTCGCTGTGTCCAAGCCTTGATGACGAAGAAAACCAGAATTAGCCCACAGCTCAGGACCGCGAACGGCGTAACCCAAGCCGTTTTCGGCGGCGCGCTCAGGATGTTCTGGCCATACTTCGCAACGAATGCCTCGATAATCTGCTGCTGACTCTTGCCCTCTTTGAGATGGCCTTGAATTTCTTCACGCAGTGGTATGGCCGAGCCGCAACCAAACATGTCGCAGGCTGAAAGCTGATGGTTGCACCTGCATTGGCAGACAAACGGTTCCGATGCCTTCTTCACCTCCAGCGGGAAAACTTGAGCGACTAGCGTAGATGGCCAGATTGCTACTGCAAGGCAGAGCAACGCCTTCGCAGCTCCGCTACCTGGAAGTCGTGAATTTTTTTCTGCCCACCTACTTAGCTTCATTAGTTCGTCCCTATGCCTTTGCCAGCTCTTCGGCTTCAACCGGAGCTGCAACCTTCTGCATCGCTTTCTCGTGCCGGTCAGGAGTCAAACAAACCACCGTCCCCAGCATGAACACTAGGCCGCCAATCCAAATCCAGGCGACCAGGGGATTCAGGAAAACGTGCATGACAGCCCTCGAAGTGGATGGCGTGAAGCCAGACAGCACGACGTAAAGGTCCTCTTTGAGGCTCGACCGCAGGGCGACTTCGGTTGTCGGCTCCTCCTTTGCCTTGTAAAAGCGCCTTTCCGGCAGCAGTGTGTCGATAAGTTTGCCATTTTGATAGACCTTCATCACTGCAACTGCTGAAGCGTAGTTGGGATTGTCCTTGTTGGTAACTTTCTCAAGGATCAGAGAATAGCTGCCAATCTCAACGCTTTCACCGGGTCCCATTTCCTTCTGAACGTCCCGATTGAACCCGGCTCCTGCGAAACCGACGAACAGAAACACCATGGCAACGTGGACGATATAGCCGCCGTAGCGCCGCGTGTTCCGGAACGTTAGGATCCACAGGGCTTGCAGATAACTTTCGCCCTGCCGTCGACGGGCGTTAGCCCCACGATGGAACTCGGCCACGATCGTCGCCATTACAAACACACAGAGAATGAGGCAAACCATCGAATAAAAGTGTCGCATGCCGAAGGCGAAAAAGACCGCGCCAGTCATCAGCGCGGCGATGGTCGGCATCGTGAAGTTTCGCTTCAGGCTCTGCATGGAAGTCTTCCGCCAGGCCAAGAGCGGCCCGACGCCTGTCAGGAAAAGAAGAAACAGCCCGATGGGAATGTTTACCTTGTTATAGAACGGAGCGCTGACGGTCCGCTTCTCGTTCTGCAAATATTCCGTGATGATGGGGAAGATGGTCCCCCACAGGATGGCAAACATCGACGCCAGCAAGATGAGGTTGTTGAACAGGAAACTGCTTTCGCGTGAAACCACCGAATCGAGCCGGTTTTCGCTCTTCAGCGAATCTAACCGCGTCAAGAGTAGGTAGGCCGAAAGCGAGATCATCAGAAACAGGAAGCTTGAGAAGTAAGGCCCGATGGGCGACTGCGCGAACGAGTGGACTGAAGAAACAATGCCGCTGCGGGTTAAAAAGGTTCCGAAGATACAGAGCAAGAACGTTGAAAGAATCAAGACCATGTTCCACACCTTCATCATGCCTTTGCGCTCCTGCATGATGACGGAATGGAGAAAAGCGGTCGCCGCCAGCCACGGCATGAGCGAGGCATTCTCGACCGGATCCCAACCCCAATATCCACCCCACCCTAGAACGACATAGGCCCATTTGGCGCCCAGTAGGACTCCAACGCCTTGGAAGAGCCACGGCACCATCATCCAGCGGCGTGTCGTGCGGATCCATTCCTCATCAAGGTCACGCGTGATCAGCGCAGCGATTGCAAACGCGAACGGGATGGTGAATCCAACATAGCCTGTGTAGAGAATGGGCGGGTGAATGACCATCGCCCAGTACTGCAGCAGCGCGCTCAGGCCGTTGCCGTCCATGGGCGTAAACGGCGTGGCGACGGCACTACCCGGGCGAATCACGCCGATCATATCGAACGGGTTGGCAACAAAGTTATTCACCAGGAGAAAGAATGTCGTAACCATCGAGATAACACCCACGACGTACGGCATCAAGTTCCGGTTCTTCTTGAGATTCATGAGGACTGTTGTCAGCGAAAACAAGCTGAGAATCCAGCACCAGAAAACCAGCGAGCCTTCCTGCCCACCCCACAAGGCGCCAAATTTGTAGAACCAAGGCATTGCCCGGTTGCTGTTGGCGGCCACATACTGCAGGTTGAAGTTGTCGTTCAGCAGTTGGTACCAGAGGCTGAAGACCGTCAAAGTCACCATGCCACAAACGGCCATTACGGACCGTTCTGCCGTCTCCACCAGTCTGCGATTGCCCAGCCTTCCGCCAACGAGCGATGCAACAATGGCATAGCAGGAAAGACAAAAGGCAAACAGCATGCAAAACTGACCGAAGTCGCTGACAAGGGCTAACATAGCTGAAGATCCCCGTTAGACTTGATGTGGGCCAACCGCGGAAGGTATGATGCCGAGTTGTTCCTACCAGTTTTCCACTGCAACGATCAAAGAACGATCTAGCTCTTCTCCTGCTTCACGTTGTAGGTAGCTTCGTACTTCGAGGCGCACTTGGCTTGAATCTTCGAAGCTTGGAACTCGCCTGAACGGGACAGATGACCTTCAGCCATCGCTTGAGCGCCGTCCTTGAACGTGTCGGGCAACAGATCTTTTCCAACATAGTTGACAGAGATGACGTCACCCTTTTGTTCCAACTTGAACTTCACGTTGCCCGGCGAGTGCACTATGCTGTCCGCTACGACATTTCCCGCGACCCGCAAGCGTTTGTCGTAGGCATCGTCCTTCATCTGCTTCAGCTCATCCACTGTCTTGTAATAGGCCAGGCTCTCGTCGAAGCCGCTGAACCCCAGCCAGGCAATCGAAGCCACGATAATAAGGCTGCCAGCCAGGAACTTAACTTTTCTCTTATCCATAAGAAACACCCCCTGCGCCACATAAAGAAGTCAAACCCATGAACCACTTGATTCTAGCACTGCCGGCAGAAATCATCTACTGAAAGGAACAGTGCCTGCCAGGATAGGGGCTGTCTGAAAGTGCTTCAATCACAAGTGGGTTACCAAGGTGGCCTCGAATGGTGGACAGGCTGGAAGCGTGCGGAGAAATCCCAGTGACCTCAGTGTGACCGCAGCACATGCTGACGCTCGCGCGGCCTTGTTGTGTTCTCAGGGCTCTGATGTGGGTCCTGCTCGTCTCCATTGTTGCAAGTAATCCTGCCAACAGTGGTATTCTTTGCAAGCCTAGCTCACGACCCAATCCATCAACCGCCGGCAGGCCAACCTGCCCCATCCTTTAGGAACATGCTCATGAACAAACTGAAACGAGTGCTCTTAGTTGGTGGTTTCCTTGGATTTCCAGTCCTGGCGGTATCTCATCTGACAGGCGACGAGGTGGTGTCAGAACTGATTCGCGTGGAGGGCCGAGTTCCGGTCTCGATGCGCGATGGCGTGAAGCTGTACGCCGACATCTATAGGCCGCGGCGGGAAGGAAAGTTCCCAGTGTTGGTAATTCGCACCCCATACGGTGTCCAGCGGGACGGAATGCAGGAACCAAGGATTCGTTTTGCGCAACGAGGCTATGCCGTTGTCATCCAGGACACACGGGGACGCTACGAGTCGGAAGGGAAGTGGGACCCTTTTCGGAGCGAGGGGGAGGATGGCTACGACACCATCCAATGGGCTGCCCAGCAACCCTGGTCGAACGGTAAGGTCGGCACGCAGGGCGGATCGTATTTGGGGCACGTGCAGTGGCGAGCTGCCAGCCAGGCGCCTCCCAACCTGGTTACCGCCTTCCCGGCCGTTGCGTCCACCAGCATCTATCACAACTGGGCTTACTTTGGCGGCGCGTTCCGCCTGTCCTTCAACTATGGCTGGGGAGTTGTCCGGATGCCTCAGCGCATCATGCTCCCCCAATTCTGGCACGACGCCGCTTTCGCCCCTGAAGAGTGGCGCTACCAGAACATTCTGTGGCACCTACCCTTGGGATCCGGAGATCGAGTGTCTGCAAACCAAACTGTGCAGCACTACCGCGATTGGGTGAAGCATCAAAGCTACGACTTGTATTGGAAGGCTATCAGTGACGAGGAAAAATTCTCAAGCGTCAAGGTTCCTGTTCACACGCACGGTGGCTGGTTCGACATTTTTCTGGCGGGCACGTTGAACGGATTTACGGGAATGCGAACTCAAGGTGGTTCGGAACTGGCCAGGCGGGAAAGCAAGATGACCGTGGGACCTTGGGGGCACGGTCCCAGCCAGAAGTTTGGTGATGTGGACTTCGGACCTACCGCGATGCGATCTCTGTCTGACCGCGAGGCCCTGTGGTACAACCACTATTTGAAAGGAGAGGCGAACGGCATTGAGCAAGAACCCCCGGTTGAGATCTTCTACATGGGGATCAATCAGTGGCGTCATGAGAAGGACTGGCCTATTCCGGGAACAAAGTATACGGAGTTCTATCTTTCGAGCGGCGGCAAGTCAAATACGGCCCGCGGCGATGGCCGGCTGAGTCAGGACAAGTCGATCTGCGCCCCCTCAGATCAGTACCTGTACGACCCGAACCAACCGGTTCCAACGCTGGGTGGCAATAACTGCTGTGGAACACCGACCCTGGCAGGACCCCGGGATCAGCGGCCAGTTGAATTACGCCACGATGTCCTGGTATACACGAGCGACATCCTTAAGCAGCCTTTGGCGATCGCCGGGCCTGTGAAGATGAAGCTGCATGCGGCCACCGATGGCCCCGATACAGACTTCGTTGCCAAGCTTGTTGACGTGCATCCCGACGGCTTTGCGATGAATGTGGCGGAAGGGATTCTGCGGGCGCGGTTCCGAAAAGGTCTTGACCAGATGGAACTGCTCAAAGCTGGGCAGCCCTACGAGTTCGTGATCGACATGGCGGGCACTGCCAATGTTTTCCTGCCCGGCCATCGCATCCGAGTCGACATTACCAGCAGTCATTTTCCCCAGTTTGACCGGAATCCCAACACGGGTGAGGATCTCGGCGCTTCTGACAAAGTGAGGATCGCGCGCCAAACCGTGTTTCACTCGGCCGACAAGCCCAGCCACATCCTGATGCCTGTTGTGGACCTGCCAGCGAAGGGGCCACACGACCACGCCGCGAGATAGCAGAATCTTGTGGGTAGATGATCAAGAAATGTTAGCCGCCGAGCAGATTGGGGAGGTGTGTTATGGAGTTGTATGCTACTGCCAAGGGCGGCATCAGTATTGTCCGGCCTCGAGAACGACGGCCCTAGATTCACTGCTGTAGAGCCCGAGTGATCGATTGTGGTGTTGCCCTCGTGCTTGCGCGGTGGAGAGAATTTGAGCTTTTGTCAGTCAGATCCTTTGAGTTCACCCAATAGTTTTTTCTGTTCTGCCAGCACACTGAGTTCCTTATCCAGGGCTTCGAGAACCAGCTTCCTCTCTGCTTCCGCTGCCCCAGATCCTGAAAACAAACCTTCTCCCAATGTGAGCACTTTCGCCTTCAAGACCTCGCTGCGTCGTTCGTCCAGGAGCTTCTGTGCCTTCGCCAGCAGGGGCACTTCTTTGTCCATCAGCGGGCGAATCTGTGCCTGAACTTCCTCGAAACGCTCTTGAGCCTTCGCACGAACCTCGGCGCTCCTCTTCAAAACGGTATCGCTCGCGCCAGCGCGCTCCACGGTTGGGCCCTCAGCCATGACTTGAACGCTCCGGGTAATTGCCCCGACACTCTGGGGCGACGGCGTGGCGCTCGGTCGCTTGGTAGTCGGCTGGAAAAGAATGATCGCTGTGATAATGGCTGCACTAGCGGCCATCACCAACTTCAGCAGCAGCGCAATTTTACGGCGCTGCGGGCAAAACAGGCATTGGGCCGGCTGACTAAACTCGATCATGATGCCATCAGCATAGCAGATCCTGCGGGCAGCGGCTGTGAGTTTGGGTCGATCGCTCCATCAGCAGGCGGTCTAATTTGAAACACACGAGCTACCAAATCCTTGAGATAATTGTGGAAATTCGGGAAACTGCCCTTGGATGAGCCTCGGTGCAACCTGAATTGCAGGCAAGCCAATCAAACCTCTCCGGTGGCTAGGCGCTCCCCGATCCAAGTTGCTGCATGCGCCGTCTTCACTTCTCACAGGTACTGTGTCATGTCTCCCGTCAAGTCCGCAGCACTTGGGTTCACTCTATGCTCCTTTGTATGGTGCTGAGACGGCGCAGGCCGTACTGCCAGGACGAAGCCGGCAGACCTGAAGCTGTTTGCTCCACCGGTCGGCAATCTGCTTACAGCGATTCACCCAGCAACAGGAAGCGGCTTCCGCACCCCTTGTGTGTGTTAGTTACGGTGCTCAGCGTCCTCGCCTTCACGGCTTGGCAGGCCACCAACCTTTTTGCAGCCCCAATCGACAACTATCTGGGAGTGCCGGTTGCCAAGGTGCAGTTCACGTCCGAGGATTTCATTGACGTGACTGCGCTGGAACAGGCAGTAGCGGTGGCCGTCGGCAAGCCACTCGACGCGTCTGACCTGCGACAGAGTATGTCTACCCTGTATCAGACCCGCGAGTTTTCTCAAATCGAAGCAGATGCCACGCTTGGCGATTCCGGATTGGTGATCACCTTCAAGCTGCGGCCGAATTTCTTTTTCGCCGACTTCCGGCTGCGCGGTGATCCCGTGCTGCGCTCGCCCATATCCAGTCTGGTGGCGTTGCCACTTGGCGAGGCTTACACCCCTAAGGCCGTCGAGCAATTGCAGCAAAAAGCCCAAGAGGCTTTGCGGGACGCGGGCTACTATCAAGCGGAGATATTCCCCGACGTACAGTTCTTGTCCAAGGCCAGGTTGGTCACGGTCAACTACATCGTAAACGCCGGGCAGCGCGCCACCATCAGCGGCATTGAAATTACTGGATCGCCCTTGTTGGAACGCAGTGAAGTTCTTCAAACAATCAAGCTTCGCCCCGGGAGTTACTTCGATAGCGAAGCACTCAAAAGAGATCTTGAAAGGCTGCGCAAGCTCTACGCTGATCGTGGGTTTCTAAATGCCACGCTGCGGTTGGACAAGCTGGACTATTCGCAGAGCTCGAACTCCGTCCAGATCCAAATCCAGATTGACTCCGGATCGTTCGTTTACATTGAGCTGACCGGTGGCAAGATCCCGAAGAAGCAGTTGCGTGAATTGATTCCGATCTATGAAGAAGGGAGCATTGATGTAGATCTCATCGAAGAAGGGCGTCGGAACATCGAAGACTATTTTCAGCGTAAGGGATTCTTCGACGTTGCCGTGAGCCGCGAGCTTATCGAGGTGCCCACGGAGAATGCCTATCAGGTGAATTACACGATCGACCGCGGTAAGAAGCAAAAGGTGGTTTCCATTGACTTTGTCGGAGCCACTCATTTCAACCGGAACCAGCTCTTGCAGGCGCTTGCGACACGTGTGGGAGGATTGACCAACAGGGGAACGTTCAGCGAGGAGCTACTCAAGCAGGATGCTGAGAGCATCAAGAACCTATATTCGCGCGACGGGTTCGAGCAAGTCTCTGTCGAATCGAGTTTCAAAAAGGACGACGAGGGTATCAATATCGCCGCCAGTTTCACCATCCAAGAAGGCCCGCGCACGATCGTGTCGGAGGTTGAGATACAGGGTAACAATAGCGTTGCTCGAGAGGAACTGGTTCGCGGCTTGAATCTCATTCCGGGAGGGCCTTTTTCGCAGGCTCTGCTCCAGGAAGATCGGAGGTTGATGGAGTCGCGCTATCTTGAACGCGGCTTTACTGACGCGAAGGTCGACTTCACAACAGAGCGGCCGAAGGAGAATCGCGTCAAGATCGCTTACACGCTATCAGAGGGACAAGCCATCCGGGTTGATGATATCCACGTCATTGGTAGCCAGCAGACTCGCAACAAGGTTGTTACCCGCAACATCACCTTTCACGAGGGTGACCCACTGAGCCAGGAACAACTGCTGACCAGCCAGCAACAACTTTACGGCCTCGGGTTATTCAACCGAGTGGACGTTGTTCCGGTAAACGTCAATCAGAGCGACGCCTACCGTCCTGTCATCATCCGGATGGAAGATAGCAGTCCGATTGTTCTCGGGTATGGCGGCGGCTATCAGGATCGGGAAGGCCCGCGGGGCACCATCGAGATCTCCCATAACAACCTCTTTGGCCTGGCTCGCTCCATCAGTTTTCGCACGCGGGCCAGTTATCGAGAGCAACGTGGCCAGATCACTTATAAGGAGCCGCGGTTGTTCAATCGAAACCTGGATTCATATCTCACGCTGTACGCCGAGAACGCCGACCAGGTGAGCTTCAGCACGACCACCGTGAATGCTGCTCTGCAGATCCTGAAGCGCTTTGGCAAAGTGGATAATTTCTTTGTGCGGTACAATTTCGAAACCGTGGATCTTTCTGATGTCCTGGTAAACCCGCAAGCCACAGGACAGGATCTGGGAACGCTGAAGTTATCCACGTTCTCAACCGCCTGGCTGCGAGACACTCGGGATGATCCCATTGAACCCTCGCGCGGTTTTTTCAATACCCTTAACTTTTCAGTGGCCTCCAAACTGTATGGGTCTGAAGCGAATCTGGTTTCTTTCTTCGGGCAACATCAGAACCATAGGCGGGTGGGCCGAAGCGCTGTTCTGGCCACGTCTCTTCGGTTAGGATTGATTGGACCTTACGGTGTAACGCCTGAAGTTCCAATCAGCGAGAGGTTTTTCGCTGGCGGCTCAACCTCTTTGCGAGGCTTTGACCTGGATCTGGCAGGCCCGCTTGATCCCGTGACGAACAAGCCGCTTGGTGGCAATGCGTTGGTGATCCTCAACGCTGAACTGCGGATTCCAGTCACTGGGAACTTTGCCTTCGCGCCATTCTATGACACCGGTAACGTCTTCGCACGCATCAAAGACATCGGCTTGTCACGTTTCAGCAACACGATTGGTTTCGGCGTGCGTTACAAGACACCGTTTGGACCCCTGAGGGTGGATTTGGGATTTAATCTGTCCCCTCCTGCGGGCCTTCCAACAAGACAGATCTTTTTTACGATCGGCAACCCATTCTGATGAACGCAGAGCTCGAACACCACGCGAAGGGAACGGATTCGGTGCAGTCATTCGGACGAGTCACAAAGGGACACGCGTCTTTTGCGATCAGAGTTCTGGTTCTCGTGGGGGTGTTGTGTCTCGGCTGGCCCGGCGTTTGCACGCATAGGACGGAGGTCATTGATCGTCTGATGGCAGTTGTGAATCGCCAGATCCTTACTCTTGGCGACGTGGAGCAAGAACTTAAGATGCAGGTAGTGGATCCAACTGCCGGGGTTCTGGCCGGAGTCAGTTCGTCGCAACAGGAGAAGATGAGTCAGGAAGTCGTGGTGCAGCGCCTGATAGAGCAGACGCTCATTCGCGAGCAGATCCAGCAGTTTCCTGGTCTCGAAATCGACGACGAACAGGTTGAATCGCAGGTTGCTTCGGTTGAAAAGAGTGTGGGAGGCGCCGAGAAGCTGGCTGAAATGAAGATTGACATTGGGACGCTACGCGACCGGTTGCGATGGCAACTCCAGGTGATGAGGTTCATCGACTACCGGTTTCGCCAATTTGTGGTTGTCGACACCAAGGAGATCGAGTCCTACTATCAGAACCAGTTTTTGCCGGAACTGCAGAAACGCAACGTCGTACCTGCGCCAGAGCTTCCAGACGTGGAGGAACGAATTCGAAAGATTGTGACCGAAGAAAAGCTGAACATCCAAGTCGATGAGTGGCTGGCATCCCTGCGAAAGGATGCCACAATTGAAATTTTTCACTGAATTGGTAGTTGCTGACTGAAAAGCCAATGACTCGCACAAAGAAAATCTTCCTCGGATTAGGAGTGGTCGCGTTGCTGGCGATCGCGGCTGTTTGGCTTGTCCTTACAGGCGAAACCTTCCGAGCGTATGTCCAGCAAGAACTGGTTCTGCGGCTAGAGCAGGTTACCGGCGGAAAGGTTTCGATGCGTTCCTTTGAGATTCAATTCCTTCCACTTCGAGTGATGATCTCTGATCTCCGCATTGCGAAGGAGTCCTCTCCAGAGACGCCCGTTCTTACGATCCGAACGGTTGAAACTTATCCTCATTTTTCCAGTTTTTTGGGAATGCCGAGCCTGGGGGCACTAACTCTGCGCGAGCCGCAACTCCAGGTCGAGGTTGGGCCTGACGGATCGACGAACATCCCTCAGCCACCCAAGTCCTCAGAGGCACAGGACCTGTTCCGGCTCTTAGTTGAGAAGCTCGACGTCGAGAATGGGGTTGTGCGGTACAACCAACGGCAAAAAACCTTCAACACACAACTTGAGCGTATCGTGTTATCGGCCCGGTACCTGCCGCTGGAAGGCCGTTATCAGGGGAGGTTTCGCCACGAGAAAGGGATCCTGCAGGTTGGGCGCAACGTATGGACTTACGGGCTTGACGCGTCTATGAGTCTCAGTCAGCTCCAACTTGATTTCGAACGTCTATTGCTGACTACGGCCCAGTCCAAGGTAGAAGCTAAAGGAGTCGTCAGAGACTTTGGCGATCCCTCTGGAGAATTCACTTATCAAGGAAATGTCAACCTCCTTGAGGCACGCCCGCTGCATCGCCAGCTGCGAGACTTGCGGGGTGCTACTCAGGTTGCCGGCACCTTGAGTTTTTCCGGCGGACAATGGAAGTCGATGGGAACTCTGAGCGGGTCCGGCCTCTCAATGAACACGGTCAGGGTGGAGCGTTTCAGCAGCCAGTTTGAGTTCAGTCCTGGGCTTCTACGGCTCACTGGCACTCAAATGACTGGACTGCATGGCAAAGCGGAAGGTCAGTTCAGTATTGAGTCCCCCTTTGCTGTCCGGCGCTACAAAGCCGATTTCCGATTGGGGAAGATTGGCTTGCTGGATCTTTCGCTGCTTGCCGGCCTTGAGAGAGTGCGTTTCGCCGGCGAACTCAGCGGAACGCTCAAGGCTGCGTGGCTCGACGAAGGGCGGCAGCTCGCGGGCGAGGGGCATCTGAGCATTTCCGAGGCACCCCAAGAGCCCGCCGCGCATGCTATGACCGGCCGAATCCTACCGATTCATGGGGAATTGAATTTTGCACTGTCGCAGTGGAGTTCGCACTTCGATCACAGCTTCATCCGGTTTGGCCAGAGCACGCTTCAGTTTGTAGGGACGATTTCTGCGCGCGAACGTTCCAGTCTCCGTGTTGAGGCGAGATCGGAGGATCTGAGCGACTTTGCCTTTGTGATGCCTGAACTACGAGGGAAGGGCAATCTCCTAGGCGTGGTTGAGGGAACCCAGTCGCAGCCTACTGCGCGCGGCAGTTTCGTTATCGACAACGTGTTCTACCGGAAGTACTCCGCAGATCATGTACAAGGTCAATTCGCCGCTGACAGGAGAGCGATTGATCTGCTGAATGTTGATCTGGTTCGGCAAAATTCGCAGATTAAGGCCTCGGGCAAGGTGTTTCTGGACCCCTCGAGACTCACTCCTACGGGAGACGTTCACCTGCTGGCCGCAATGAAAAACGTTACTATCGAAGATTTATTGGCAGCCGCCGGTCAATCCTATCCGTTGTCCGGCAATATCAGCGGCGACTTCATGGCGACTGGCAAGTACCCGGCGATTGAACTTCAAGGTGTTGCCAATGTTCGGAATGGGAAGGTTTGGGATCAATCCTACGAGCGAGGCCGATTTGAGATTCACTACCAGGAGCCTGTGCTCGACGTGCAAAGCTTGGACGTGCAGATTGGGACCGGACAAATTAAGGGCTCTGCAACGGTGGACCTCGCGGGCGAAACCGTGAGATCGAGCATCGAAGGAACCACCATTCCTTTGGACCAAATTCAATGGTTGCGATCCAGCAATAATCCGATTTCGGGATCGATTCGCAGGTTCACTCTCAGCGCTGAAGGCGCCTACAGGCGGCCTGCACTGGACGGCCAGATCGACATTGCGGACTTGGCGGTTGCCGGAGAGAAGGTTGGTGACTTTCAAACACGGGTCAAGACGGAGAACGAGATTCTGCGATTTCAGTCCCGCTCACTGACGCCCGACATTGATCTGAATGCAGGCGGAACCGTTTATTTGAACGAGAATTTCGACTCTATTGTTCAGCTGACTTTTCGTAATTTTGTTCTGACGCCTTATGTGAAGAAGTTACTGCCGGTGGCTCCAGAAAAGCTTTCGAGCCGTGCAGAAGGGCAGCTTGTCCTGTCGGGGCCCCTGCGGCATCCCGAGAAGCTTGTCGTCAGTGGACGCTTGCAATCCATGCAGATTGATTTTCGCGAGGCCAGACTGCAAGCTGCAAAACCCTTTGACATTGAAGTCCGCGACGAGCGGGTGAACATCAAGAAGGCGGTCTTCACGGGCAAGGGCACAGTCCTGAACCTTGATGGATTGGTGGATATGTCTGCGCAGAAGCGGCTGCAACTTTCCATTCAAGGTGACCTGGATCTGGCGCTGTTGAACGAGTTCTCGAGCAAACTGTCGGCGAGCGGAAATGGAACCGTGAACGCCTCGATTCGTGGAACGTTGTCCGATCCGCATGTCCAGGGTCAGGCGCGGATCACCAATGGACAGTTTAGCTACGCTGATTTCCCCAACTCCTTTTCGCAGGCCAGCGGCAATTTTTTCTTCGATGAGAATCAAGTCAGAATCGACAATTTCAGCGCTGTCAGTGGCGGTGGAAAGGTCGAAGCAGGCGGCGATGTTGTCTTCGGCGGCGAACAGATCAAGCTGATGAATCTTCGTATTCAGGGCCGCGAGGTTCGTATTCGTTATCCGGAAGGCATGCGGAATGTCGTCGATGCAGATTTGACTTTGCGGGGCTCGCAACAGGCTCAACAGCTCTCCGGAAACATTCGGATCGTCAGCGCCTCTTTCCAGAAAGGTTACGACCCGATGACACAGTATCTCGAGAATCGCAGCAGTCAAGTCTCGTGGCCTGGCGCGAAGGAACTGGGCGGAGGCTTGGGTCTGGATCTGAACATTACGGGCGATCGCAACATCAAGCTGGACACGCAATTGATCAAAATGACCTCGCGGGCAGACTTGCGGGTGAAAGGGACGGCGAGCAGCCCGCTGGTTACCGGGAACATCGAGGCCAGCGGTGGCGAGCTGTACTTTCAAGGGGCGCGTTATCGCATTACGCGGGGTCGGCTCGAGTTCGTGAATCCCTTGCGCATCGACCCCCGTATCGATCTCGAAGCCGAAAGCGATCTTCGTGACTACCGGATTGTGTTGACGATCAGTGGCACGGCTGGCAAGTTTCGCGCAGACCTGCGCTCCGATCCGCCGCTGCCGACCATGGACCTTTTCAGCCTGGTGTCTTCGGGTGGAACGGCCGGCGGACGCGGTGGGGCTTCCTACCGTCCCTATGCCACGCAGGGGCGTCAGCAAGACTCCACGGCCGCAGCCTCGGCGCTCCTTTCTGAAGGGCTGTCGATGAAAATGGGCTCAGGGGTGAAAAGGCTCTTCGGGATTGACCGCTTCCGCGTCGATCCGTTCCTGGTGGGCAACGAGCGCGATCCATCGGCACGCGTTACATTTGGACAACAAATCACCAAAGACTTTTCCATTACCTATTCGACCAGCGTATCCTCCAACGAGCAACAGGTCATCCTGATCGAGTATCGGGTGAACGACTCGACCTCAGTTATTGCCTCGCGTGATGCCGAAGGCTCTTTCGGTCTGGATGTCCGCTTCCGCAAGCGCCTGCGGCAGAAGAACCGTTAGTGCTGCCGGCCGCTGGTGAGGTGGGATTGCACAGATTCTCTTACAACAGGCATTCCTGGAGATCTGGCGAGTTTTCCAGACGGGATTGATTGCGGTACCGGGGCTGCTCGCGTGGGGCGCCCGCGGCGCTGTTTTCCAGGTATTCCATCAGGCGCTCTCGAGAGCCCTCAAAATAGGATTGCAGCAGTTCGGCCAAAGCTTCTTGGCGAGACAGTTCCAATGAAAGCGAAGGCGCGTAAACATACGCCTTGCCTTGCTTTGTTCGAGTCACGGCGCCCTTCCTTGACAGACGGTCAAGCAGGGTGAGGACAGTCGTGTAGGCAAGCGGTCGGAGAGGCTGCAAGCTCTCCTGCACATCAGAGACAGTTTGAGCCTTGTGCAGCCAAATGGCTTTCATGCACTCCAGTTCCAACCGGCTCAGTTCCTGCGGTCCGCGGCACTGTCTCGCGCCAGCAGGAGCTGGGTGAGGCAAAACCTCAATCGCCTTTCGGGCTGTCTTGGCCATTTCGTTTGAACCCCTTGAAGAGCGGCCGGCCAAACATCGTGTTGTAGCTGGTCCAACTTCCTTCGACGTTTGGATCGGTGCGCAAAATCATTTGCATCGCCTCAACCTTGCTGTCCAGGTTGTCGAGACAATGGAGGATCAGCGCTTCCGGAAACATCGGCAGCTTCGGGCTGCCAAATTCATGCTCACCATGATGGGAGATGATGAGGTGTTGGATCAAGGTCTTGAGTTCGCGCGGAAAGTCTTCGATCTGAGAGATCTTCTCGTTGACAATTTCCAGCTCAAGAATCATGTGCCCCAAAAGCTGCCCTTCATTCGTATAACTGAAGCTGCGGGTATAGGCCAGTTCCTGGGTTTTTCCAATGTCGTGAACGACTGCGCCCGTCAGTAGAAGATCCAAGTCAATTCCCTGGTAATTCTGCACCACCAACTGGCAAAGCTTGCAAAGAGAAAGTGTATGCTCGAGCAGCCCGCCTAGCCAGGCATGGTGGAGTGATTTGGCTGCGGGTGCCTGCTTGAATTGAGCCGCGAATTCCTCATCCATAAGCAAACTCATCAGCAGCTCCCGCAGCGGCCGCGTTTCGATTGCGTCCACAATGCCGAGCAGTTCTTCAAACATCACTTCCACGTCTTTGGCCGTTTTGGGGAAGTAGTCGGCAAAGTCCACCTCTCCGTCCTGGCAGGGGCGGAGCTTGTGAATCGTGAGCTGGGGGCGATTGCGATAGATCTGAACCAGGCCTTTCACTTTGATGAAATCATCACGATCGAAAGTCGATTCGACCTCTTCGACGTTGTCCCACATTTTGGCGTCCAATTCGCCGCTGCGGTCGCCCAGAGTCAACGCCAGGAAAGGCTCTCCCGTCTTCTTTGATTTAACCTCCTTGGATTTCACCAGGAACGTGGTTGTGATGGCTTGATTTGCCTGGAGGTCGGCAACGAAGAGATCTTTCATAGCGGGCTTTTTTGGGAGACGGGGCTAGAATTCACCCAGTTGAATGCTTCGGCGGCATGATAATGGGAATGGCTTGGGGCGCGCAAGCTAAAGGCCGAAACTCCTACGGCCCAGTCAAAGTGGATCAACGGTTCCGCGACACCCATTTCCTATTGGTTATTGGCGATTTCATGTTGGCTATTAGAAGTTAAGAAATGCGGCCCACACGGAAGAGCGCGGATTGCCGGAGTGGGCAAGGCGGACGGAAGCTTGTACTATGCAGGAGCGGCTTCGACGGACACCGGGAACCGAATCCAGTATTCGGCACACGGAGCAATGGCCCAAATGGGAAGAAAGTCGCTACAACAGCCGGCTGCAGCCACTACAGATTGGATTGGGGCAGAGCGCAACAGTGACGACCAATGGCTTGACCACCACCAACTCCAATCGCCTGTTGCTGGGCTACGACTTCGCTGGGTGGCACAGACATCGCGCATTGTGCGATGTCTGTGATTCCTGAACCTGAGCTCCCTTGCCGGATCCACTTCAAATACTCGGGCAACGAATGTAGCTGGTCAACATGATCGGGTGCCGAGTTTCCAGCGTAGCCAATCAACAAGAACATCCCAGCTCTGACTTCGCTGAGCTGTTGTGTCTGCATCGGCCCCCAACGGAGCAAAGCGCGGCGGCGCAATCCGAGTTGGGCGACCAGATAGTCGGCAGTTTCGGTGGTGCTGGCAAAGGTTCCGGGAAAAATCTCAGAGTGAGTGAGGACCATTTGCTTTCTGCCGGCGACTGCATCTCGGGCGAACCGCACAAAGACTTCCAGCTTGTCGGTTTCAAGCAGTGACTCCTGCGGCCCGGGCTTGCCGTTCACATAGCCGGTATGCATGCCGTCGATAATGAGTACTGCCGCCACTCTGGCGTACGATTCGGGCGATTTGAGAATCTCGCGAATGGCGCCGGCTCCGGCACTCCATGAGGTTAGAACCAGCGGACTGACTCGCGTTGTGTGTCGGGTTTCGATCTCATGAACGAGTTTTCCGAAGCGCTGAGGATCGGCGAAGGCATCGGCGTATCTGCCCGAACCCGCTCCAATTTGTATTGAAAGCACCGCCCGGTGGCCGTCCTTCGCGGATGCAACTTCGGGAAGCCAGGTGCCACCGTGAAAATGGATGAATAAAGGTAGCGTCGCTTTGAATTTCAGTTGGGTCGGAAGAAACAGGGTACCGAGTTCGAAGGTCTCGCGGCGCCCTGGTGGCGTCTCTTGCTTCAGCCTCGGATGAGCCCTCGTGTGTTCCACCATTGGCGATGGGTTTTGGGGTTGCTGAGCGTCCAGGTTAGATGGGAGCGAAAGCCATAAGTGGGCAGATAACCAGAGTGCGATGATGGGGCCTCGCGAGCACGACAAGGCGTGTTTCTGCTTCAAAGATTTGGAGGGCATCGGGTTTCTCACTTTGAACAAGAGGCGAACCAGGTTGGACAAGATGCTGCAAGAGAACTGCGGGTCGAGAGCCTTTGGTTTGACAGAGGGCATCTTCCAAGGGATACTACCGCTCCTTCACGCCAATCATTCCTCGTAGAGGGTGTCCATTGCAAACAAACACAACGAAAGCCAAGCTACACGCGGGTGAAATGGTTTTAGGATGCTTTGTCCGTTATCCTGATGCCAGCTTGATTGAGGTCTTGGGGTATTTGGGCTGGGACTTTCTAGTTTTTGACGGGGAACACGGAACGCTGGAACCGCGCGACTGCGAAAACTTGTGCCGGGCCGCTGAACTGCGTGGCGTGACCTCGATCGTGCGCGTAACGACGAATCTCGCCCCAGTGATTTTGAGGTATCTGGATACAGGAGCTCAAGGAGCGTTGGTCCCGTGGATCAACTCGGCGGATGAAGCTGAGCGCGCCGTGCGTGCCGTCAAGTATTTCCCGCGCGGCAATCGCGGGCTCGCTGGGGTGCGGGCTTCGGACTTTGGTCAAGCAGGGCCTTTGAGCGACTACATTGTAAAGGCAAATGCTGAAACGCTTGTGGTGCTGCAAGTGGAATCGGCTGACGCCGTGGAACAGTTGCCGAGGATCCTCGAAGTGGAAGACGTGGATGTTGTTTTTATTGGCCCCAACGACCTCTCAAACTCGCTGGGTTATGCCGGCCAGTTGGACCACCCCAAGGTGAAGCCGGTGCTGGATCGCGCGGTGGACCTCATTCTTGGTTCAAAGCGGTCCTTGGGTATTATGGTTAGCAATCTGGACGCCGCCAAACACTGGAAGCAGCGCGGCGCCCGCTTTATCAGTATTACCCTCGACAACATCACCGGCCCCGCCATTCGGGCTTACCTGAGCGCGGTTCGATCGTCCTAGGCCCTTGCTGGCAAGTGTCTAGCCGAGGCCGACTGACGCGAGCCATTCCGATTCGACTTTTCCCGTTAGCTCGTAAAATCAGAACTCAAACAGCACTACCCTGATTGGATACTGCAATTGGAATCCTCCAACGCCCGTTGCAAGTTGGGAGTCTTGACCTGTCAAGTTCTTGGACCCGCCTGAGTAGAGTTCTTTTCGAGTCTTAAAGTGATTTGCCACTAGGGTCGAAAACTGAAATGATTCCAAATGTTTCGGAGGTCCCGATGATTCGCACAGTAATGCTGACACCTTTGCTTATCCTAATGACAGCTTTGGCTGGATCGCGGACGGGTGTCGCGCAAGAGAAACTCAGCGCGCCAAACGCCAAGCCCGATTTGAGTGTGGATGACGCCCGCATGATCGTCAAAGACATCCCCACCGTGGACATTCGAGCGACGCTTGGCGCCTGGAGGCTTTCGGAAACCGAGTTGGGGCAATTGCGGCAGTGGTCAGGGGTTCTGGTGGAAAAGCCAGGGACCACCGAATTTCTGGCAAAATGGAGTGATCTGATCCGGCAGGCTCATGCGAGAACGCCACAGATCAAGGAAACCAACCTAACGCCATTAATCCGTATGGTAATGCTGGCAGCCTACGAAGAGGCGCAGAAGCACCAGACGACCAGCTCCGCTTCGGCCCCAAGCGAAGTCTACAAGCAACTTCAAGAGCAGATTCGGGCGAATCTTACCGAAGCCCGGCAGTTGCAGTCGCTTATGGGTTCAGACCGCAGGGATCCTCTGTCTGGGTCTCGAATCTCACTGCCGGCCCACCAAAGAACTTTGCGCAAATGCGATGTCGTCGGACAACCCAAGAAAATGGAGTGTAAAGATGTGTTGATTTCAGCTTCCTATGAACTCGGCGACTACATTTCTGTTTCTGAGGCGCAGCTAATAAATGCAGAAGAGGAAGCCAAGCGCGGAGGTGGTGCGGCGGACAGCGGCCAGGAGAAGCGCCGCCAAATCCTGTATGCGCTTTCTGATGTGGCGAAGGTAATGCATGATTCGGCAACTGCGGTTCTGCGCAAGACTGGCAAGTAATGAGAAATTCTTGATGCCTCAGAATCTGGGGCATGGTTGAGTGCTTGGGACCTCACAGGAGTGGATGATGCCAATCTACGAATACCATTGTTTGGAATGCGGCGTGAAATTCGAGAAGATCGTCTCGTTGAATACTCATTCGATGAATTGTGAGAAGTGCGGCAGTTCACGAGTTGAGAAGTTGTTTTCTGCGTTTGCCGTACAAGCTGGGGGTTCCGAATCCTTTGAAGCAGCCTCTGGCGGATGCGGTACCTGCGGCGCGCCTCGCCCAGGCATGTGTCGTGAGATGAATTGAAGTGTCGGGAAGTCCTGCCTCATCAGACTACATGTCAAAATCCAACTAGTTCGTTTTCGTCCTCTTGGGGGTGTGTCTGTTTCCCCTGCTTCTGATTTTCATTTCGCTCGCCTTGACACAGGTATTCTTCCCTCAGGCTGCTCCAACTTCCACCCTGCCTGCCCGTCTTGCTTTACAACCGACGAGAATTTTCCCCGGCGATGTGCTCCGCGCTGATCTCGAGGTCGAAAAATCAGTTCAAACCGTGAACGCTGTTTTGGGCAGGCAGGTAGTTGCCTTTCCACGGCCAGTGGGAGGTGCCCAATGGTCAGGCTTGGCTGGAATCGACCTCGAAGCAGAACCCGGCCGGTACGCTCTGAAAGCGACGGTTACATTTGTCGACGGCCAGACGATTGAATTGGAGCAGGCGTTTCAGGTCTTGCCAAAGACGTTTCCTGTCCAGCGGATTCAGGTTGAAGAAAAGTATGTCACGCCGGACCCGACAGCACAGAAGCGTGCGGAAGAGGAATCCAAGAAACTGAAAGCCATCTGGCAAATGTCCACTCCTCAAAAACTTTGGCAAGGCAGTTTTCTCTCGCCTGTAGCGAGCCAACTGACGAGTGGTTTTGGAAGGCGGCGCATTGTGAACAATCAGCCTGGCAGTCCGCATTCTGGTGTGGACCTGAAAGCGACAACGGGCACACCGATCAAAGCAGCCAATGCCGGCCAGGTTGTTCTGGCAGAGGATCTGTATTTCAGCGGCAATACCGTAGTGCTTGACCATGGTCTCGGACTCTATACGCTTTACGCTCATTGCTCTACGATGGCGGTGAGTCTGGGTGATGCCGTGACACGAGGCCAGGTGATTGCCAAAGTGGGCGCCACCGGACGCGTGACCGGACCTCACCTGCACTGGGCTTGTCGCTTGAATGATGCGCGCGTCAATCCCCTTAAATTGACTGCGGTCTGGATGGCAGAAGAGCCGCCAGCCAATAGTCGGATTCAGAGTCGCCGCGGAGTTCAAGGCAAATGAAGCAACGGGTTCTTCGCTTGGGATGAGTGCGCATTTGCGTCCAGAAGAGTAAGGCGAGTTCTTGCGAAATATCAGCCTGATTCTCAGAGTGAAATGGCGGTTGGCCATCCGGCTGCTCCGGGACAATTTGTTTGATGCTTTTGTGCTGGCTCCCATCATCCTCTATGGGGCGCTTCTTGCGGTGGGTCCTCAGGTGCAGCACCTCCTGGGTGCTCTAGCCAGCCATCCGTTCTGGAATTTCCTGGGCCCTCAACAGGTCGGTCTTCTTTTGCTGGCTGCCAAGTTACTGCTTTCGTGGCGCAGGCTTATTGAGGCTCTGGCACCGCAGACCTCGCCGGATTCCTATTTGCTCTCGCTACCGATTCGATGTATTGAGCGCTACTCCGCTGTTTTGCTGCTTCGCTGCCTGAGCAATCTAGTTTTCCTTCTCGGCCTCGGTCTGTTCCTCAACCTGGTTCACGGTGATGGGAACGCTCTTCGCTGGCTGTTTCTCGTCGTGATGATCGCGAGCGGTGTTGAGGTTGGACTCGGTCTTTTGAGGGTCGAAGTGCTGCCAAGGATCGCACAGGCGCTGTCCTTGAGGCTCCATTCTTTGCCAACACGCCGGCGGGGCATTGTTTCTCGCGTCGGCCTCGTGATGCGGATGGCCCTGCGGCGCCATCTGCCAGAAGGCCTTCAGGCGCTCGTAGTGCGGGATGTCTTGCTGACCCTGCGTTTCTTCTCTTTCGGTGTGGTATTGCACTTCCTGGGAGCCTTGTTGTGTCTGGCAGTCATGATTAATTTGTTGCCCGAAGTGCGAGAAGACGCCAGAGCCGTGCAGGTAGTGACAGGGATGACCACGGCATTTGGCGTGGCGTGCCTGGCGTTGCTGACTCCGCGCCTCTTGAAGTTTCAACTCCCGTACTGGTGGTTGGAGCGTTCGACTGCAATGACAGCCGATTTCATCTGGCGCGCCAAGATCTGGCATGCAAATGTCATTTCGTTCGTATTCCCGTTGCTCGTCGTTTCAGTGCGAATCTCCATGCTTCCAACGTCCCCTGCACAGGCAGGTCTGGTGCTTGTCGAACAAGCGCTGACGGGCATTTTGGTAGCGTCATTTGCAGGCGCCTTGATTTTTGAGACCCACCAGCAACCTTGGCTCGGCGCCCTGTTTTCAGGTTTGGGAGCGACCGCCTTTGCCTTGATCATGGTCCTGGTGCACTGGGCTATTTTTTTTGTGATTTTTCCTTACCTCATGCGCCAGTTTGAAGAACGCGGCGAGGGTCGGATCCATTTCTTGTTATCCACGCATGATACAAATTAGCCATGTCGAAAAGCGTTACGGGGACCTTGTGGCCGTGGATGATGTCTCGCTTGAGCTTGGCGGCGAAATCTTTGCGTTGCTGGGTCGCAACGGAGCGGGCAAGTCCACTTTGTTCAAAATGTTAGTTGGGATCTTCCCTCCTGACAAAGGGCACATCGCGGTGTTTGGCCACGACGTGCGCCGCAACGCGCTGGCTGCCAGGCAGGAAGTCGGATACCTACCCGAAAATCTAAATTTGTATCCCCGTTTGACCATTCACGAATTTTTGCTGTTCCTCGCGGGCGTTCGTAACATGGAAAGCCGGAATGCCGATAGTTCGGAGGGAGCGATTCAGGAGCTTCTGCAATATTTTGGTCTGTGGGATCGCAAACACATGCTTATTCGTGAATGTTCTTTGGGGATGCTGAAGCGGGTGGGTTTGATGGGAGCGTTGCTGGGTCCGCAACGACTGATTGTGCTGGATGAGCCCCTGAACGGCCTCGATGTCGAGAACATCCGACTGCTGCGGCATCGTCTGCGCGAGTTGCGGGAACAAGGCAAGACCATTCTGATGGCCTCGCACATTCTGAGTTTCGTCGAAGAGTTGAGCGACCGGGTAGGGATCATCCACCAGGGTCGGATCAAAGCCATTGGTACGGTACAGGAGATCAAAACGTTGGCAGGGGATGGAAGACTAAGCCTTGAGGAGTGCTTTTTCCGGCTAACCACATAGCGCTGATCGGCCTCGCAGCCTGGGGTTCAGGATTTCCCTCAAGCCATCGCCCAGGAAGTTGAAAGCCAGTACGGCCAGCATTGTTGCCGCGCCCGGAAACAGGATCAGGTGGGGAGCGTCGAACAGATGGCTGCGCCCGTCATTGAGCATTGCGCCCCAGCTCGGCAGGGGCGGCGGTACACCAAGCCCCAGAAAACTGAGCGACGCTTCCGCCAGGATTGCGCCCGCCATGCCGATGCTGGCTTGAACCAAGACCGGTTGGATGATGTTTGGAACCAGGTGCCTCAGGATGATGTGCGCATCGGAAGCTCCCAGCGAGCGAGCCGCTTTGACGAAATCCAACTCTCTGACTTTGAGAATCTGACCCCGAACCAGTCGTGCGTAACCCACCCAGCCAACCGCAACCAGAGCGAGAATTAGCTTTTCCAGACCTGGTCCCCAGAACGCAACCAGCGCAATAGCCAGCAAGATTCCAGGGAAAGCCAGCAGAACGTCGACCACTCGCATCAACACCTCGTCAAACCAACCCCCGTAGTAACCTGCCAGAGAACCGGCGAGAAGGCCCAGGAGCGACGAAACCAACACCACGGAAAATCCTACCAGCATGGAGATGCGCGTTCCGTGGGCAACACGCGAGAAGATGTCGCGACCTAATTCGTCCGTGCCAAACCAATGCGCGGCCGAAGGTGGCTGCAAGCGAAGGGGCAGATTCTGGCTTTCGAAGGCAAACGGAGCCACAACGGGAGCGAGCACAGCGGTGCAAATGAGGAGGCCCCCAACCAACGCCCCAAACAGCGCCAGGCGGTTGGTGCCGATCTCCTGGAGCAAGGTGGGAGCGTTCATTGGTACTTGATCCTGGGATCGAGCAGACCGTAAGCCAGATCGGTCAGAAGGTTCACGATCACATAGGTACAGGCGATCACCAGGAGGCAACCTTGAACCAACGGATAGTCACGTGAGTTGATGGCCTGAACCGTAAGACGTCCAATGCCGGGCCAGGCGAAAATGGTCTCAGTGATGATGGCACCGGCCAGCAGTGTGCCAAACTGCAAGCCCAAGACAGTCACCACTGGGATGAGGCTGTTCTTGAGCGCATGCTTGAGCAACACCCTGGTTTCTGAAAGACCTTTGGCCCGGGCTGTCTTTATGTACTCTTCCTGTAACTCTTCGATCATGCCTGCCCTTACCATGCGCGTCAGGATCGCCGACAGAGAGGCACCCAGCGTGACCGCAGGTAAAATGAAATGCGCCGGTCCCGCACGGCCTGATACCGGCAGCCAGCCCAGCATGATGGAGAATAGGATGATGGCGATTGGTCCGGACACGAAGTTCGGCAGCGAAATTCCGAGCAGCGTTACTGAGGTCAATGTTCGGTCGAGCCAACCTCCAGGTTTTCTGGCTGCCAAGACGCCCGTTGGCATGGCCAACAGGGCTCCAAAAGCCAGACTAAGCATGGCCAGCTGTAGCGTGGCTGGGAAGCGGCTGAGAATGATTTGAGCGACAGGTTCCCCAAAGCGAAAGGAAACGCCCAAGTTGCCGGACAAGAGGTCCGTCAAATATCGTCCATACTGGGTTAAAACTGGCTGGTCGAGTCCGAGCTTTTGACGGAGCTGCTCAACATCGGCTGCTTGAGCTCCTTCCCCCAACATGATTTGAACGGGATCGCCAGGAACCAGATGGATGAATGAAAAAACGAGGGTAACAACACCCAGCAGAACCGGAAGAGTCAACAGCAGGCGCCTGAGGATAAAGCTACGCATAGCGAGGGCATCAGGCCGGGCCGCCAGAGGTTGTAGGGAGGGAGGGCGTTGACGGTGGTCGCATCCGAAGATTTTCGGCAAGCTGATTGGCAAGCCCACTGGGTAAAGCAACCATAAGGTTCTTAAAACTCTCAACGGACTCCGTGGTCAACTGCTGGAAGTCTTGCCCCGCATTCACAATCTCGGCCCATTCGTGTTCACTGGTGGAACGCCGATCCAGAACTCGGTGGATTCGGGTGAGCAAATAACCGCTTGTGATTTTCACTCCGGTCGCGATGATGCGCAGTTTGAGGCGGAATCGCTGTTTGGCAGAAACGACTATCTGGTGCAGCATCTGGTTGAGTACTGCCAGATTGTTCATTTCTGCGATGTGAAATTGGGACGGCAGCAAGGGGCTGACGGGCGCCATGGCGCTCACCATTCGGGAAAACTTCATCATCTCCTTCAACAGGCCAAGCAGACCCGGGGTGAATTCTTGAATCACCGCGCCGCCGATTCTAAGAAACCTGAGCGCTTCCTCTATGTCGCCCAACTGCTTAATTTCTTTGGCTTCGCTCATCGTCATCCGGATGAGCTTGGTGTTGTTCTCGAGGCCCGATTTTGTATCTTCGTACCACTCTGCCTTTTCACCCTTCAGCAAGTCCTCCCAGTCCGAGCGGACCTTTCTTTCATTGCGCCGGGCCAGAATCAAGAGAACGGCCCATCCTAGAATCAGCAGTAAGGCGGGTATGATCAACCGAATCATTCTTCAAATATACCTTGGCCCAAATCAGCAGAGCAATCACAAAGAACGAGGAATTCAGGCGGCTTATCAACGCTCTGGCCGGGTCGCCGAATGCAACCGCGGCGGCGAATCCAAGGGCCAGCGGGAACTGCGAAAATAGAAACCCGATCAGAAGGAGCTTGTGTCGCTCATCAATGTGAAGCCGATAAAACAGGATGGAGCCCGTGAACACGAAGAACAGGAAGCAATTCGCTTGCATGACCTTCGCGTGAACATCAAATGGCACGGCACCCCACCAGGACCCCTTTTCAGTGGGAATCAGCCACAAGTACAGAAATAAGCCAAAAACAGCCAGTGCCATAAATCCATAATTGGAACGTTTCACCTGGGGATAGAAGCGAAAAACGCGGTGGTTAAATTCTATCAGTACAGCGGTTTTCAGGGCGTCCAAGGCAAATTCCTTAACGACGTAGAACGATCGGCTTAACCCAGCGTCTTTGATGAGATAGGAAAGGCCGAGTGATGAGGCTAGTGAAACGACCAAGTAGATGAAAAAGGAGTGGCTCAGTTCGCGGTTCCGCTTTCGAAGACCCAAAAGGACAAGAAAGAACTGCGTGACCAGTCCTGCCAGCAACAAGCCATCCCTGAGAGTTTCCATCATGAGCGGTTTGACAGGAATTCCCTCTGACTCCGGGAAGTCCAGTATAGACTTCGAACTCCTCGCGGAAAAAGTAGAAACTCCAACGGGTGCAAAGATCCGGGCAAGGAAGCTCAACTTCTCTTGCCCGGTGCCTCAATATCGGGCGCCGTTCTGGAGTGACGTCGTCGCCCGAGATCGTGACCAACAGACTCTTTGACCGCTACTAAGCAATCCTGGTAGAAGGTGGAATCTCCTCTGGGCCATCGGCTACAAGAACAGCAGATGGCGGGATCTCTTCGGGACCATCAGCAACCAGGACAGCAGCGGGTGGAATCTCCTCTGGACCATCGGCTACAAGAACAGCAGATGGCGGGATCTCTTCCGGACCATCAGCAACCAGGACAGCAGCGGGTGGGATTTCCTCTGGGCCATCTGCTACGAGAACTGCAGAGGGTGGGATCTCTTCGGGACCATCAGCAACCAGGACAGCGGCGGGTGGAATCTCCTCTGGACCATCGGCTACAAGAACAGCAGATGGCGGGATCTCTTCGGGACCATCAGCAACCAGGACAGCAGCGGGTGGGATTTCCTCTGGGCCATCTGCTACGAGAACTGCAGAGGGTGGGATCTCTTCTGGACCGTCGGCTACTAGGGATGCAGGACGTGCGATAGATTTGAGCTCTAGGAAGTCCAAACTCCATTGAAGAGGGGCGTTGATACCGAGGTAAGCGATCAGCGAGACAGCTAGGACCATAGACCTCAGGGTCTTTGTTTTCATTGGATTTCCTTTCAAGTTTGATTTGGAACTGGGGGGAGGACGAGATACTGGCAAACAGCCAGTGGTGAAGAAAGTCCTACGAAACTCAAGAACCACCTCCTTTTTGAAATGTGCCTGTGGAAGCGACGGACAGTACAAAATTCAACAGGAAGCAAGAAGAAAAGGTTAGAAATTCTATTAAATAAATCTTGATTTGAATCTGACTGTTGTGCTAATTAGTGACCTGCGCTGAATATAGCGCATCCTCCAGCAAAATAAAATTTAAAACCACACAGAAGGGGAAAAAGCCTATGAGAGGAACACGGTCTGAAATAATTGACCAGGTGTCTGACATGGTGGAAAGCATCTTGGTGCCAGGGAAATTGGTGCACAAGGTGCTTTCTGTTGTCGTCAACCTGTCGAACGTTGAGCGCGGTGTTGTCTTGGTACTGAACGAGGGCAACAAGCTGGAGATAAGGGCGTCATCTGGCAGTAATACCAGTGATCTAAACTCAGTGAAAGACGTTTGTAACAGCTACTTGAGCGAGTTAAGCAAAGCGGTGGCGTCAACTTACGTGGCGGACACCCGCAAGGATGAAAAATTTCGAAAGATTTCCGTTTTGAAGAGCAGTGACATTCTTTCGTTTGCCTGCGTACCACTCAGGCTCGAGGGTGCGCTCTATGGCATTCTTTATTTGGATAGTACCGTTTCCGCTCGGTTGTTTTCTTCTCTGGATCTCGAGCGTATTGGGCGATATGCCAAGCTGATTACCAATGCAATGATTCGAGAGCAAAAGCTTCCCGACATCGACATCAAAGTGGCTGCTGTGTCTGTTAACGACTATTTGGCCGAACGAAGCATCGACGAGATTGAGCGACAACAGTTGAGCGCCCTTTTGGCAAAGAACAACTGGAACGTTACACGTACTTCACAGGCGATGGACGTTCCTAGGCGAACTCTTTATAACAAGATGACAAAGCACGGAATTCGGCGCCCACGCCGAGGGAAACTGCTGGCTTCGGTTACCATGGCGTAGTGGCCGTTTTGCGGCCTTTCCGAGGCCTGACTGCAGAGAGAGAGTTCGAAGGCTCGGACTCTCTCATCCGTTTGTTTCCAAAGACACCTGCCTCCAATCCTCTGCATCAATCTAGAAGAATGACACGCACGCCTGGCTACCACCTGTTCGCAGAGATGGTGTCTCGTCCACCCGACCAGGTAGACTTGGCGCGAGCGGCCCTGCTCATCGCTTTGGATGAGTACCCTGGATTAGATTTTTCAGCCTACCTGGAACGAATTGATCTGTTTGCGGAACGAGTTTTGTCACGACTAAACTTTGATGCCTCGGAGCGACCGATGGAGGCGATTGAGTCAATCAATTGCGAGTTGTTCGAAACCGAGGGATTCCGGGGAAATGAGGTTGATTATTACGACCCACGCAACAGCTTTCTGAACGAAGTGCTGGAGCGCAGGAGGGGGATTCCCATCACGTTGTCCATTCTTTATATGGAGGTGGCCCGGCGCGTCGGACTGAAGATAGAAGGCGTTGGAATGCCTGGACATTTCCTCGTCAAGTGCAGACACAATGGTGTGGAAGTCTTTGTTGATGCGTTTGCGCGCGGCGAAATTCTTTTAGAGGAGGGCTGTGAGCGGAAGTTGACTCGACTGCATGGAGGGAGCTTTCGGTTCAACCGTTCCTACCTTGATGCAGTGAACCGCGATCAAATCCTGACCAGGATGCTTCACAATCTGAAAGCAATCTATTGGAATCAACAAAACTACACCAAGGCTCTCGGTGTCATTGAGAAAATCCTGCTCTTGAACCCGACAGCTGCTAGCGAGATCCGCGACCGCGGATTCGTGCACTATCGACTCAATCAACTTTCTCCCGCAATCAAAGATTGGTCTCGTTATCTTGAACTACGTCCAAGCGCGCCTGACGCTGACGAAGTGTCTAGGAAACTGAAATCGGCTGCCCAGGCACGGGCCTTCAGAAACTAATTCCCCAGCAACAGCTCAAGCACGGCGTGATGGGCATGATTCATATCTATCATCATGCAAAGTGGTCAAACCCACTCGGGTGCAATCGGTGTTTCCGATTGCCCTCCAAGAGCCAAATGCCACTTGATCGTGTGATGCAGCCAATACGTTGAACCGGCAGTCCGCCAATCCGATTGGGGACGCTCTGGCTCAAGCGGGAGGGGACGGCGAAGAGTAGTTCGTAGTCCTCACCGCCATGCAGAGCATAGTGGGGCGCCGCGTGCGATAGAAATTGGCGTTGTCTGACGGGTATCCTTACCAGAGGCAGCCGGGAAGCCTCAACCACTGCCCCAACGCCGCTTTGATCGCAAAGGTGAGCGAGATCGGTGGAAAGGCCGTCACTGAGATCGATCATCGCGGACACCAGCTTCCTTTCCGCAAGGAAGCGGCCTGCGGCGCACCGAGGCTGCGGACGCAGATGGCGACGAATAGCTACAGACCTTGGAACCGGCTTCTTCGAACGTGAAAGTAATTCCAACCCTACACTGGAACCGCCCAGTTCTCCTGTGACATAAAGCGAGTCTCCCGGTTTCGCCCCCTGCCGCGTCAACAGGTGCGTTGGCTCGACGTCGCCGATAATCGTCAAGTCGAGAAAGACTCCCTTCAGCGATCGGCAGGTGTCTCCGCCGATCAAGGTCACGGAGTGCTGGCGTGCCAGAGCTGTCAATCCGCGATAGAAGCGAGAGATGAAGTCAGGCAAGCCTTTGCTGGGAAGGGCTATCGAGGTGGTAACATAAAGCGGAATGCCACCCATCGCCGCAATGTCACTCAGGTTCACGGCCAGCGCCTTCCAGCCTAGATCCTCAGGGGAGCAGTACCTGAAATCGAAATGAACGCCTTCAACAAGTGCGTCCGTGGAGACAAGCAGCAGACGGCCGGGGTGCACCCGAAAAGCGGCGGCATCGTCGCCTATGGGAAGCACGAGCCGGCGATCTTTCGGGCGGCTGGCGATACGGCGGATCGCCCGGATGATATCGGCTTCCGATGAGAAACCGGAGCGCATCAAGATCGGCTTATTTTCTTGGGAGGGCGAGGCAAAGAGGAATTCTTGCTCAAGGCAATGCTGAGAACCTGCTTCACCTCCTCTACAGGAATGATCTGCATTGAGGCGCGGACACCCTTGGGAATTTCATCCAAGTCCTTCCGGTTTAGATGAGGAATGATGACTGTCTTGATCTTTGCCCGGCGTGCAGCCAGGATCTTCTCTTTGAGTCCACCGATGGGCAAGACGTTGCCGGTAAGCGTAATCTCACCGGTCATAGCAATTCCTTTCTTGACCGGGCGTCCAGTAAAGAGCGAGACCATTGCCGTTGCCATGGTGATGCCTGCGGATGGGCCATCCTTGGGAATGGCACCTTCGGGCACATGAATGTGGATGTCCTTGTCCTGAAAGAACTCCTCGTCGATACCCAACTCTTCGGCGTGACTGCGCGCATAGCTGAGCGCTGCCTGTGCGGATTCCTTCATAACGTCGCCGAGCTTTCCGGTTAGCATCAGCCCGCCTTTACCGCGCATGGCCGTCGACTCGATGAACATGATCTCGCCGCCAGTTGGAGTCCATGCCAAGCCTGTAGCCACACCAATCTGATCCTTCTTCGACATTTCATCAGGCAGTATCTTGGGTGAGCCGAGGTATTCGTGCACGTTCTCAGCCGTCAGGCGAACGACTCCTCGCTTACCTTCAGCGATCTTGCGCGCCACTTTCCGGCAAACCGAACCAATTTCCCTTTCGAGATTCCTCAAGCCAGCCTCTCGGGTGTACTGGGTGATGATGGCGCGGATTCCAGCGCCGGCGAACTGAACGTGGCGATCTTTCAAACCATGCTCGCCGAGTTGCTTAGGGATCAGGTGTTTTCTTGCGATCGCCAGCTTCTCTTCCTCTGTGTAGCCCGAGAGCTCGATCACTTCCATTCGGTCGCGAAAGGCAGGCTGGATGGGATCCAGCAGGTTCGCCGTTGTTATAAACAGAACCCTTGATAGGTCAAAGGAAACCCCCAAGTAGTTATCGCGGAACGTGGAGTTTTGCTCCGGGTCGAGGACTTCCAGGAGGGCTGAAGAAGGGTCTCCGCGGTAGTCGGCGCCAATCTTGTCGACTTCATCCATCATGAAAACCGGATTGTTCGAGCCAGCCTGGTGAATCCCTTGCATGATGCGTCCAGGCATGGCGCCAACGTAGGTGCGTCGGTGTCCGCGAATTTCGGCTTCATCATGGACACCACCCAGGCTGAGTCGAACAAACTTTCGTTCCAAGGCTCGCGCGATCGATTTGCCCAGAGAGGTTTTGCCTACACCCGGCGGCCCAACGAAGCAGAGAATCGGTCCCTTCGTATCGCCCTTGATCTTACGCACGGCCAGGTACTCCAAAATTCTTTCTTTGATCTTGTCCAAACCCGTGTGGTCCTCATCGAGTGTTTGCTTGGCGCGGCGCAAGTCCAGATTGTCTTTGGTAGAAATGGCCCAGGGAAGGGCGACCATCCAATCCAGATAATTACGAATCGTCGCTGTTTCAGCCGAGTCCGGGTGCATGCGCTCCAGCTTCTTCAACTGGCGCTCGCATTCTTCGGTGACCTCTTTGGGCATCTTGGACTTGGCAACCTTCTCGCGCAGTTGCTGAATCTCTTCTGAGAGTTCACTGCTCTCGCCCAGTTCTTGTTGAATGGCTTTCAACTGTTGGCGCAGATAAAACTCGCGCTGTGACTTGTCGATTTCTCCGCGAGCCTGGGTGTTGATCTCCTGTTGAACGGTCAGCAGCTCGAGTTCTTTGGCCAAGAGTTCATGGATTCGTTTCAAACGTGCGCCGGGATCCACCAGATCGAGAACCCCTTGTGCATCCGGAGACTTGAGATCCAAGTTCGAAGCTACAAGGTCGGCCAAACGACCCGGGTCCTCCAAGTTGGCCATCAGGACCATGACCTCAGGCGATATGTTCTTGCCCAGACTAACGGCCTTCTCCAGCGAGGCACGTACATTGCGAACCAAGGCCGTCATTTCGACCGGGAGATTCTCCAGCAAGGGTTCAGAAACGACCGAAATCTTTGCCTGCAAATACGGCTTGGACTCCTCGTCAAAGGATTCGACCTTGGCCCGAGAAAGTCCCTGCGACAGAATACGAATGCGGCCGTCAGGCAGCTTTAGCATGCGCATGATGATGGCAACGGTGCCCATGCGATAGAGGTCCTTGGCCGCGGGTTCTTCCTGCTCCATTTCCTTCTGTGAGACCAGCAGAATGAGCCGGTTTTCTGATAACGATTGGTCCACGGCCTTGATGGAACGATCGCGACTCACAAAGAGGGGAACAATCATGAAAGGGAAGACGACGATGTCGCGCAACGCCAGCACGGGCAGAACGTCGGGAATCTTGAGTTGTGACTCTTCAGATTTTTCTTCGTCGGGCATAGCGCTCCGCGTGGTTATAAAGTTTCGATCGGAATGATTTTCTCCTGCTTGCGTCGATTGGACAGCTTCGGAAGCGTAATCGTCAGGACGCCGCTGACCAGCCTGGCCTTGGCGGAGCCTATGTCAACAGCGATCGTGAGGTAGATCGTGCGGTAGAATTTGCCATAGCCTCTTTCCAGGCAGAGATAGCGAACTCTGTCGCCGTGTGAAGGCTGTCGCTTTTCCCCACGGATCTGTAGGTAGCCTTCTTGAAACACAATCTCGAGATCGGATTGGGCTACGCCTGGAACCTCCACCTTGAGGACAATTTCATTCGTGTCTTCGCTGAGATCAATGTTGGGAACCCAATGGTTCGCCTGGCCCAGGAACTCCCCGGAGACTCGGACCGTGAGGTCACAAAGAAGGTGATTGAGGTCCTCCTGCAGTTGCAGGAGTTCAGTGATTGCCGGGTTTCGTTTGACCATCTTAGGAATCAATACTACTTAGCCTTCAATAGGTCCCGCAACTCTGACATGAATTCCTTAATATCTTTGAAGTCCAGGTACACGGAAGCAAAACGGACGTAGGCTACCTTGTCCAGAGTTCGCAACCGTTCCATCAACATCTCGCCGATTTCGTTGGTGCTTCGCTCCCGATCACTAGCTTCTTGTACGAAATATTCCACTTCGTTGACGACGCTTTCCAGTTGGTTCAGGCTAACGGGACGCTTCTCGCAGGCTTTGAGGAGGCCGTTCATCAGCTTTTGTCGATCAAATTTTTCTCGGGTTCCATCCTTCTTAACCACCATGTAGGGAATTTCGTCGATGCGCTCATAGCTGGTGAAACGACGGCCGCACTCCAGGCACTCACGCCTTCGACGGATGACATCGCCCTCACGACTCTCACGCGAGTCGACTACCTTGTCTTCCAAGTGTCCGCAGAAGGGACATTTCATAGGTTCATGGGGAATGTCGGGACTGTTTTGGGGTTTTCATCCTTCCGGGAAAGAACAAACAGAATGGGCGGAGAAATCAATTGCTAGTCTCAGGGGTCGAGAGAAATAATAGCAGCCATTCATGTACTGCAGGTTTCAACCGGTTGAGACTTGGGTTTGCCCCCCGCGACAGCATTTGATAACCGGGTCTGGTTGTACTTGAAACGGGCATCTCAGTCAAGCCGAGACTATCTGTTAAGCTTATCTTTTTCAATCAGTAAGGACTTCCTGGTTGCGCTGCGCCATCGGTCGTGGCGACCCAATCGTCCTTAGCTCTGCCGTTGCCGACAGTTAGTTTGAACCTTCGCAGCAGTCATTGCGTTATTCCCCTTGAGGATAGGCGGGGAGCCGAATCTTGACGGAAGCGGATGCGGAAATCGTTGAGCAAGCCCGGAAGGGTGACCCGCTAGCCTGGGAGAAGTTGGTCGTCCGCCACACGAAGCGAATTTACAACCTGTGCTTTCGGTTCGTTGGAAGAGCTGACCAAGCAGAGGATCTCACTCAGGACGTGTTCATCAAGGTGTTCAGACACTTGAGCAGCTACAATTCCGAAAGTGGTCAATTTGTGACCTGGATGATGAGTGTCGGGCGCAATTTATTGATTGATCACTACCGGCAGAGCAAGGACGACAGAGTTACAGTCTCAGCCACGGTCGAAGACGATGACGAGCTGAGTATTCTGGATACGTTGCCAGCGAATCAACTGAGTGCGCAGGCGGAAATGGAGCGTGAGGAAAGGGCCGTTCTTTTACGACGGGCCTTGGACCGCTTACCGCCCCAACTCAAAGAAGCGGTGATCTTGAGGGACTTGGAAGAGTTGAGTTATGAGGAAATCGAGGAGATCCTGAAGGTTCCCGAGGGCACTGTCAAATCGAGAATAAACCGAGGCCGTGTGGAATTGGCTAAGAGTCTTCAGAAGCTGAAGTCGCGCTCCAGGGGATTTTCGGCTTGAGTGAAAGGCTGGGTTGTTTTCAACTAGAGAACTATTGCGCGGATTGGCGAGAGGTTGTCTTGTAAATACTGCGTGTCGGATGTTGGGCTTGTACGTGGAGAGTAGCAATGAAAGTGGAATGTCATGAGGTTGAGAATGTTTTGGGTCTTTACGCCGAACGTGGGTTGGGTGAAACCCAGTCTGCAATGGTGCGTGCCCATCTGAGTACTTGCGAAGCCTGTGCGCTGCTTGCTTTGGAAATGGAGTTCACGATTTCCTTGTGCAGGGAATTCCCAGAGCTGGAACCCCCTCCACGCCTTATCGAGAGGGTATTGCAAGAAACCATCGGACTGCAGCAGTCCCTGTCGTGGAAGGAATACTTGCGAGAACTGTTTCGCCCTCTGTATGCCTCGCCCCGGTTCGCCACAGGGGCCTGCGTTGCGGCGGTGTCATTCTCAATTGTCATGAACGCTTTGGGGGTCAATCTGGGAGAAGTTCGATGGAGTGAGATTACACCGCGCGCCGTTGTTGACGGTCTGAACCGAACTGCCAACGTTGCCTACGATAATGGAATGCGCCGGCTGAACGACCTGAAGATTCTTTACCAGCTGCAATCAAAAATCGATGAACTTCGGAGGGACGATGGCGAGCTGGAGAAGTCGTCGGAAGCCGAGCCAACAAAAAAGGAGCACCTTCAAGAGAACTCGGCTACCGAGCATCGGATCGCTTTTCGATCTCTCGTGAGTTCAGCGGCCAAGCTCTGACCAAGGCCTCACCGTCTGGGCATGGAATCCTATGAACTGTACAAAGCACTTTGAAGTTGCCGTCTCGACCGTCTGTGCGAATTGCCTGCAGCCGTTTTGTTCGCAGTGCCTCGTTCGTGTCGGCGAAAAACAATTCTGCATAGCCTGCTTTTCTCAGAGCCCGAGCCCGCCTCCGCGCCCTCTCAATCCGTCAGCTCCATCCACCGAAGCGATGTGCTCTCCAGGAACCGCGTTTGCTTTGGGGCTAGTTCCTGGGGTTGGGGCCATTTGCAATGGCGAATACCTCAAAGCCTTTGTTCATGTGCTGATTTTTGGGTTTCTTGTCTCGCTGGCTGGAAGTTCGAAGATAGGGAGTTTTGAACCGCTGTTCGGAATCATGACTGCCACCTTCTTTTTTTACATGCCGTTGCAGGCCTATCACACGGCGAAGCGAAACACCCTAAGAGCTGCAGGTTTTCAGGTAAAGGATCGACCCGCAAACAAACAGGAAGAGGATCTTTGGACCGGAGTGATCCTCACGCTCATGGGGAGCCTTTTGTTTGTGAACGAGTGGGTGGAGGGTTTCCTTGAGGGTGCGTTGAGATTCTGGCCAGCCGTCTTGATCGGATTTGGTGCTTACAAGGTTCGGCAACACCTTAACAGGGGAAAGTCTTTGGAGGCGGTTCAGAAATGAAAAGAGGCTCTGGCACTATTGTGTGGTCGTTGATTTTGATTGGACTGGGCAGTCTATTTTTGCTCGGCAACTTCTTTCCTGAGCTTCGACCTTGGCGATTGATCGCCCGTTATTGGTCTACGCCTTGGCTTTTGTTCGCGCGCTTCTGGCCTGCGATCATCATTGCTTGGGGAATCTCAAAGTTGGTCAATTACCTGCGTAGTGACCAGGATCCGGCGGCTGGTCGCAAGAGCCTGCTTAGTGGTGGTGACGTCGTATTGCTTGTTTTCCTATTGATCGCGGGCACTGCAGCGACGAATCTCACAAAGGCTTTTAGTAGCGCGTGGAAATCCGAAAGGGATCGATTTCGTTTCGACATTGAAGATTGGGATTTCCCGGATTCGCGTCCGACATTTGAGTTCACCGAAGAGGTCAGTCAGCCCGTCGGTGACAATACTGCCTTGGAGGTTGTCAACAAGTTTGGCAGCGTAGCCGTGTTCGCACACAGTTTGCCCACCATCAAAGTGAAACTACAGGAGAGGGTCAGGGCAGAGGACGAAGGGCGGGGCCGAGAAATCTCAAATCAATTGAATGTTGTGATCGACCGGAAAGACAGAGGTTTCAGCCTTTCTACGAACAGAGAAAGTTTGCCGGATGAATGGCGCCGAGGGTTGGAGACTCATCTCTCGGTTTGGGTGCCGAAATCGATGGCTGTCACCCTTTCGAACGAGCATGGGCAAGTTTCATTGGAGGGAATTTCGGGAAACCACTTCATCAAGAACGCTCACGGGTCAGTGACCATAAGAAACGTCGATGGCAGCTTGCGTGTCGAGAATCGGCATGGGCCTGTCAACGTCTCGGCGATTACCGGTGATTGCAGGATCAAGAATCGATACGGCAGCGTTGAAGTGGAGGCCGTGGGAGGCAAGACCGAGATTGAAAATGCCCACGGTCCTGTCGATCTGCGAAAGCTGAAAGGAGGTGCCAATCTCTCCAATAGCTATGGGCACATCGTCTGCACTGATCTGGAAGGGGGATTAGCCATCAACGCGAAGCATTCAGAGGTTCGAGGGCAAAACATTGGTGGTAACGTTCAGGTGGCGACGGCCTACCAAAGCATTGAACTAGAGAATGTCCTAGGCAGTATCGATGTGAAGGGGCAGCATGGGGATATCACAATTAGAAACTCTCAGCTGCAGATCAAACCCATAGTGATAAATGCGGAGTACAGTGGCGTGGAGATCATTTTGCCCAAAGAAAGCCGTTTCGAGTTGGATGCCAGTTCGAAATATGGCAAGTTCGTTTCGGGATTTGAGGCCGTCACTCTCAGCGAATCAACAGCAGGCAAGAGCTTGAGGGTGCGCGGCTCAAATGGAACTGGCGGCCCCTCGATCACCATACAAACCTCTTACAGAACCATTAGCCTCAATCCTTCCTAAATTTCGTAGAACTCAACCTGAGGCTCATCAACCGGCTGGCTTGAAATCGGTGCCGCCTAGGTGGAGGTGCGCCACACAACAGCTGAATCTCCAGTTGACAGTCTCCTTGGCCATCGGCTATTTTCATTCCTTGTTTCGAGCTTCATATAATCTTTGTATAGAGTTACAAGCACTTCAAGTTCCCTTGCCGGCCTCCAAAAAACACGATTGGAAAGCGAAAAAATACTATCTGCAAAGGCTATTGAGGAAGAAGCGATCCGCGGCTGCCTTGCCGGAGATCGGCGCGCTTTTGAGACGCTCTACAGCCTCCATAAGAGGAGGGTGTACTCGCTTTGCCTGCGCATGGTCAACAATGCTGCGGAAGCGGAGGATTTGGCGCAGGAAGCCTTCATGCAACTGTTTCGCAAAATTGGGACTTTTCGGGGAGAGTCAGCTTTCTCAACTTGGTTGCATCGCCTCACTGTCAACATCGTTCTGATGCACCTTCGGAAAAAGGGACTGGACGAAATCTCTCTGGACGAAGAGCCGGAGGAAGGCGAGGATCTGCCCAAGAAGGAATATGGGGGGGCGGACCTGAACCTGATAGGCGCGGTTGACCGAGTTACGCTTGAGCAGGCCATTGCCGACCTACCCAAGGGATATCGCACCATCTTCCTGCTGCACGATGTTGAAGGGTATGAACATAATGAAATTGCCGATATCGTTGGGTGTTCGATTGGCAACTCGAAGTCGCAACTCTTCAAGGCGCGACTAAAGTTACGCGCTTATTTAGAAAGCAAAGGAAAGAGATTCGAAAAAAAAGCAAACTGAGGCATCGTTCCGGCTCATTCTCATATCTAATCGCTAGTATTGAAAGGTCGAAGTCGTTCAAGTGCTTTTGAATCTAAGGTATTCCGATTTGCCAACTCAAATCCGCAAAAGGCAGTAGCTTATGAAATGTATTGAAATGCAGTCTAAGATCTCGGATTGGGTGGATGGCGGCCCAGCCGGGGGAGAGTTGGAAGCTCATCTCAAGGTATGTCGGGCTTGCGCAGCTTTTCACGGAGACATCCTGGCCCTCAAAGAAAGCTCTAGCGCCTTGGGTTTTGCGGAACCCCCCACTCGACTGTGGGCGAACATTCAGACACAGCTTGTTTCTGAAGGGTTGATCAGGGCCCGGGAGGCAGGGCCCGGCTTCTGGCAGAGACTGTTTCCCGCCATGCTGATGCCTGGCTTGAAACCGGCATTCGGCGGTGCTATATTGGCGTTACTTCTTTCGACGACTTTTTTCTACTTTTACACGCAGCGGGGCAGCCAGGAAGTAAAGATTTCTTCGGAAGCTCAAGTTTTCCAGGAGCTGCAGCAAGCCGAATTGCACTATCAGAAGGCAATTGAGGCGTTAAGCGAAGTCTCTAGGCGGAAGATCGATACGCTGGATCCAGCGATGGCGCAAATCCTCAACGACAACCTTGCGACGATGGACTATTACGTTAAGGAGTGTCAGGAGGCCGTCAAGAACAGCCCAGACAACCCGTTGGTACACCGATATCTACTAACGGCATATCAGAAAAAGATTGAAATTATGCAGTCGATTGTCAATTCCGACGTCTTGTGAGCATTTGAAGGAAGGATTTGGATCAACTCTCATGGCAAGTAAACTTTGTTTCAGGTTTGTGTCAGTTATTTTTCTCCTTCCGGCTTGTCTCCAAGCGGCCGACCGGATCGAGAAAGTTTTCCCAGTCTCGAAGAATGCCAGTCTGATCCTCACCAATTACTCTGGAACGGTCAGTGTAAAAGGCTGGCCGAACTCAGAAGTCAAGTTGGTCTTTACCAAGTATTCGCAGAATGTTGAGATCGACACCGAATCGACACCCAGCAAAGTTAAAGTAACAACCCATGTTCTTGACAAGCTGGCTGCGGCCGACAAAGCCCGAGTTGACTACCAAGTGTATGTTCCTGAGGAAGCGTCGTTAGAGATTCTCAATAACATGGGAACGGTTGAAGTGGAAAACATAAAGGGAGCGGTGAAGGTCGACGTTTTCGAAGCGGCGGTCAAGATAACAGCGGTGCAGGGTGGTGTTCAGGTGACTTCGCTTGGAAGCAAAGTGGCAGTCTCGAACTCTGGAGGCCCCATCCAAACTACAACGGTGAGCGGTGACATTGTCTTCAGCAAGCTCGACAGTAACAGCGTGACTGCAAACTCAACGCTGGGGAATATTTCCTATGAAGGTGACTTCGTGAGGCTGGGAAACTACCGCTTCTCAACAAACGAGGGCATTATCCTCGTTCAATGCCCGGATCAGGCATCTGCCGAGTTTGTTACCAAGACAGTTAACGGTAAGATCAGAACAAACCTGCCCATCAAGTCAAAAAATCATGCAATTCCCAACACTAGTGTTAGGGGGAGACAGTCACTTCTGGGAACGTTGAACCAAGGCGATGCCAACGTAAACCTCTCAACCTTCAGTGGTGAGATCAATATCAACCGCCGCTAACCGGCGCTGCAGCCAGCTCTTCAAAAGCAAGCCCAAGTCTTCTTGGGCTTTTTTTGTTTCTGAGGCAGAATGAAGCTCTGATGAACTGCCGAGCCGGGGTAGGGAACATGGTCAATAGCAAAATCTTTCTGGTTGGTTTCATGGGTTCCGGGAAATCGACCGTGGGCCCGCTGGTGGCCGCAAAACTCGGATGGGAATTCATTGACCTTGATCAGGAAATCGAGCGGGAACAGGGCAGGGCAATTCGCGAGATTTTCGACCACCAGGGCGAGCCTGAATTTCGAAGGATCGAAACGAACCATTTAAGATCGCTTGAGAATCGGGCTTCTTGTGTGGTTGCACTGGGCGGTGGGGCCTTCGTACAGGAAGCGAATCGTCCCATCGTAACCAAACTGGGTGTTTCGGTGTTCCTTGATTGCCGCCTGGAGGTGATTCAAACTCGATGTCCAGCCGACGGCACCCGGCCGTTGTTCGAGAGGCCGGAAGTCGTCAACGACCTTTATACCTCTCGCTATCCAATCTACCAAAAGAGTGATATTTCGATCGACGTCTCAGATATTGATCCCACGCAAGCAGCCGATCTAATTCTCCAGAAGGTGACCCAGACAACATGAGACTATCTTTAGCTTTGGTTGGCACCAGGGTAGGGCACTGGAGGGCAGGAACCCTCGTTGAGACCCTCCGTCGGGATTTGACCAGTGCGGTGAAGGCGCGATTCCGTCGCAGAATCGTTTGGTTATCCTCTGTCACTGGCCTTGCTTTGTGGCTTTTTGCCGGGTTGTCGGGCACCGCCGAGAATAAGAAATCTGGCTCGGCGGCCCCGCTTCTCTATTCGGGCAATGAAAGCGGCACGTTTCGAATCTATTTCAGCGGTGCAGAGATCGGTCAGGAGAAGTTCCAAATCACCGAGTCAGGCGGGAGCGTCAAAGCCACGGCTGAGACGCGTCTAACCATCGAGCGTGACAAAGAAAGGGTTTCGTTTTTGATCCGCCCCGCGCTGGAATTCAACCGCTTTTTCGAGCCTGTAAACTACGAAATCGGACAGGAATCCGGGCCGAACAAGACAAAGGCGCGTGTTACCTTCAGGGGTGCGATGAGCGAAGCGGTTTACGAGAGCGGCAAGGAGACCGATGCCCGTCAGATTGATCTGAAAAAAGACGTTTTGGTGTTGGACGACAACGTATTCCATCAATACATTATTCTCGCCAAGCGATACGATTTTGCGAAAGGCGGCGTTCAAGAATTTTCCGCCTTCGTACCTCAGCAATTCATAGCGGGTGGAGTCAGCATCACCGACAAGGGAATGGAAGCCATTCAGGTTTTGAATCAGCATCTCAAGCTGCAGCATCTCCTGGTAGACACTGGCGAACTGCAAATCAGCCTCTGGCTTGACGACAGGCACAACCTGCGAAAGCTCGCGGTTCCAAAGTCTGGCGTAGAGGTGGTTCGGGAGTAATTCTTGTCACAAAAATTTGCCTGCCTCGCCTGGCTTGCCACGGTGGCTTTGATGACCTGTGCCGAGGCGTCGTCTCCCTCGCGCAAGGCCTCCGGTGTAGATGGGAGCCTGGCCTATTCTCACGTTGAAAAATTGGTCGGCTTTGGGCCTCGGCCGCCTGGATCCCCCGCCATCGCCAGATCTCAAGCCTACATTGCCGGGGTGTTGAAGGAACTGGGGCTTCAGGTCGAGCACCAGGACTTTCTCGCGAGCACGCCGAATGGTTCTGTGAGCATGAAGAATATCGTGGGCAAAACGGGCCGGTCCGGGAAGCCAGTCGTTATCCTGGGTTCGCACTACGACACCAAAGTAATGACGAACGCGGCTTTCGTTGGCGCGAATGACGGCGGTTCAAGCACAGGACTACTGCTCGAGCTGGCTCGAGTCCTGTCAAAGCGCCAAAACGCGTTCACAATTTGGTTTGTGTTCTTCGACGGCGAGGAAGCGCAGCGGGAGTGGTCGGAGGCAGACAGCCTGTACGGAAGCCGCTATTTCGTTGAGAAACTCAAGGCAGACGGCCAGACTGGGGCGATCAAAGCCCTCATCTTGATGGATATGATTGGCGACAGGGATTTGAAGCTCGAAAACGACACTTCCTCAACTCCCAGTTTAATGGACTTGATTAGAGGATCGGCCACCGGACTTGGGTACAGCAAGTACCTGGCTGCGTCCCAAAAGGGAATGGTGGATGACCACCTTCCCTTCATACGAGCCGGAATTCCTGCTGTTGACTTGATCGACTGGGACTATGGGTTTAACAACAGTTTCTGGCATACGTCCAACGACACGCTTGACAAGATCAGCCCGCGCAGCCTCAAGATCGTTGGAGACATTGTAGTGCGTGCTCTGGAGAACCTTGGTCGAAAGCCATGAAGTTGTTCCAATCTCCGATCTTCCGGATAGCGTTTGGCAGAATCTGGCAAATCACTTGGGCTAAGAACCTGTAACCAGGGGAATTCCCAAAGAACAGTGTAAATAGTTCAAGCTTCCGAAAGTTTAGGTAATTAAATTCTGAAAAAGCGCGATGAGTAATAGAGTAAGCCGTAGACTCGGCAGACGTTCCAGAATTTTTGGGGGCCAAGGGCCTGGGAGTAAGCGCAGAATGGAGAGAAGGTCTGCTGATCGGGTGAAGGATGATTCGCGGCTTGTTGTTAGCGGGATAAGTCGGGACGGCCAAGTGTTTCAAGAGATTTCCTCGGTCAAGGATGTGAGCCCGAGCGGTATCGCATTTACCTTACACACCCCCATTGAACCGGGAACCGTCGTCGACCTTAGCATCTGCTCCGGATACGGGACTGAAGCCGATTGCCTTCCGAAGTTTCAAACGCAGGTGCGAGTCCTGCGCGTTTGTAGCGAAGAGAATGGAAATGTCGGTTTCGTGGTTGCAGGGCGGTTTGAAGGAGACGTGAATCTCGTTACTGACGACGGCTTTGACGCCATGGTCCGTCAGCTGCAGAATGCCGTGGCGTACGACGAAAGCCAACGACACCAATTTGACTAGAGGAAGTGATGTTCGACGAGAGAAGACGTCAAAAACGGGTTGACGTCAACATCCCAATTCGGGTCAAGTGGACAGATGCCCAGGGCAACCGGGTCGAAGAAGTGACTCGCTCGATCAATGTCAGCGCAGATGGAGCCATCTTTCAGTTGAAGCAACAGCTGAAGATGGGGACGGTGCTGGAGCTCTCTTTGCCGCTGCCAAAGCAGATGCAAAAAGGAGTTTCTCCAAAGGCTGTCTATGAAGCCATGGGGTTGGTCACTCGCGTGGAACATGCGCCCGACCAAGGATTCAAGATCGCAGTACGCTTTCGCGCTGCCAACACCAGACAGTATCGGACTGAGTCCTAGCACTCTCTCTTCTACTCCCACTCAAGACAAATCGGGCTTACTTGGATTCCGGGTATTTCTTCTCTCCGGCGCGGATGAGGACTTTCAGCCTATTCTGGAGGGGTGGAATCAGGCAGGTCGAATAGCTGTTGTAGGCGCAGTATGGATTGTGCGCCTGGTTGAAGTTCAGCGTCACACGTCCGTTGTTTGGCAAATCCGAGTAAAGATAGCGACCGCCGCCGTAGGTTTCCTTTCCGTTGGTCAAATCCTTAAACATGAAAAACAATTTTGTGTCGCCCGGTGTTTCAAGGACGGGTTCGAGTTGCACAATGGCTCCACCCAGGCTGAATTGAGCGACCCCGGGGCAGTCCAACTCCTCGACGTATCCTGCAACCGTTGCCAACTTGATTTTTTTCGACGGGTGATAGGGAAGAAACTTCGCCTCCACGCGCAGTTCGGGACTGATCTCATAGAACTCAAGTCTCCGGAACCCCAGCAAGGGCGCGTTCATCAAATCTGCCAGCCGCATCGCGAGCTTCTCACCACGTCGAATGACTTTCATTCTGAGGTGATTCAGCTCCAAAACGTCCGGTTGAGATCCGGCAGCATCGGTTTTCAATTCCTGCCGGTCGACCTGGTGGCCGTTCAGCCTTAGAGGAGTCCCAGCTTCAGTATTGATGCTTACGGTGTTCCCCTTCAGTTCGAAATATCCCGCGCGACCAGGAGCGCTTCCGGGTGGCAGCACGAAATCGTTGCTTCGATGGGTTCCGAAGGTGTTCTTGCCTTCCTTCAGCCAGAACAGTCCCGCCAGCGCAAGCGGACTCTTTTCCGAACGCATCCATGTAGCCCGATCCTTACGATAGTCCAGATCCTCCTGGAGGGCTTTGTTAGAGAGAGCCGTCGTCGATGTCCACGCGGCACAAACCCACAACACGCAACACACCGCTGCCAACCTTGCCGAGGTGACATTCGCACTTCCGCGGGAATCTCTTCTCTCAAATAGTTTGCTGTTATTCACGGTTCCCGGCGCTTCACCTTGTCACTGAGCGCTTCTAGCGAGCTCTAGCGCCTGTGTTGTGATGTAGTATTTGGCGAGCATATTGGGCACTTCCCATTCAGGTAGGCGTCCCTGCCTGAGAAAATCAAGATACCGCTCCGCTACTTGGGAAAAATGCGCTTCGTGACCGGTTCGATAGCTTGGTGGAATCTGAACGCGGTAGTGTAAATTCTCGTCCACCAGTTCCACACCCGGATATTTCTTCTGAAGCTTCGCAAACGAGCTCTGGAGATTGGCGGCCCAGACTGAAGCTTGCGGGCCAGTTTTCGCTGGCTCGACATAGAGCTCCGGTTGGTAGCTTTGTGCCTTTCCCTGATGGATCACGATATCAGCCTCAGAGCCGCGAATTCTGGACTCGTGTGTATCCCCGCCACCCTCGCGGGCTTCGTAGTTCCAGATAACAGAAACTTTGACGTGAACTCCGTTCAGGCGGTATGACATTTCTCCATTGCAGTAGCAGTGCATCGTGCCGTCTGCCTGAATGCAATTCTGGAGGTAGGATGGAAGCTCATCGATGCCCGTAACCTTCTCGAACTCCGCGCGTGTCACTCGTGTCGGCCAGCGTCGAGCTTGCAATACCTCCACATCAGACGAGTAGGAGACTGTTCGTTCGGGGAAGCAGATCCACATCACCAGATCAACCAGGTGTGTCGTGACATCGACGATCCCTTCCCCTTGCTGAGCGACGTCGAAGTACCAGGGAGGCCGTCGCAAGGGTTTTCCAGCGACTGTTTTGCTCAGGTAGTGGACGCTCTCTTTCGTGACACCAGGCTGTTGAGGGGTTCCGCCCTGCAGCTCACCAAAGACTCCGGGCAGTTGCATCAACTCACGCTGCAAAATGGAAGTGATCTCAAAGCGTTCGGTCATGATGTCGTAGAGTAGGACACCCTTCTGCCGAGCTGAGTCAAAGGCAGCCTTCAAGACCTTCCACCCTTCGACGTCGATACACATCGGTTTGTCAGCCAGGACGTGGATGCCAGCGTCCACAGAGGCTTTGAGGTATTCTGACTTCCGCCGGTTGTTTCCGGCAGTTACGATGACATTGCCCGGGCGCTCTCGGAGCATCGCATTCAAATAGCCGGGGCTGGCATGAACAATGGATTCCCAACGCGTGGGCTCCTGCTCTCGGCTGTTGAAACCCTGAATACGGTTCAGGTAGTCCTGCAGTTCGGGCCCGTCAGGTGAGTAAACATGCACTTGCGGGTCGATGCTAGAGCTCATCTTTTTCTGCACCAAGGCCGCGTGGAAATGGCCCGGGTCCAGGATCATCAGTCGAATGCCATTTTCACGGACTGTCATGAAGTCTCTCTAATATGATCGCTAAGGGATTTGTCTGCGGTCGCGCCGTCCCCGCACGCTGAAAATTTCTCTGGAATCCCAGGCGGTGAGATGGTCCGCTTTAAGGTTTTTCCTGCGCGGTGGCATCGTACCTGGCAATCTGGCAGTCCTAAAGCACGTGGGGGAACATCCTGGCATCAAATCCGACGTACTTGTTGTTATTCGCGAGGCTCAGCCGCACTGCTTCGTTCACCGCTGTTCCAATCAGTGCTTGTTCTGGAAGCGCCCTCTTCGGGCCAAACCACTCCAGCAATGCCTGCCTTTTCTGCAACGCCGCCGGTTCAGGCAGGCCAGCCGTTTCGCGACAAAGATGCAGGACGTCGTCGATTCCCTGTACAATGCTCAAGTAACCGTAGCCCACAACATCGATTGTCTCGGCCGGATCCCAGCTATCGAACGTTTTGAAAAAGTTCGGGTTGTAGTCTTCATAGCCCGATCGTTGCGTCACAAAGTGACAATTGCGCGCTTTGTGATCGGCCCAATATTCTCCTTCAGTGCCCAACAGTTGCAACCCCTGGTTTGTTAGCGCACTGTTGTGCTCGGAGCACACCCAGGCAGTTTGCACCCATAGAACGGAACCGTCGTCCCATTCAACCACCGCTTGTACCGCATCGAACGCATCCTTACCATGCTTCGGCAAGAACTTCTTCTGCCCAAAGGCTGCGACGCGTCGCGGCTTCAGCCCCGTAATAAAGAAGTAGGCGTCCACGTAGTGCACGCCAATGTACTCGAAGGGAGAACTCTTGTCGCACCAGCTCGCAAAATACTTCAGAGGGATTTCACGCCTCTCTTCAATCCAGGCGTGGCCATGAAGCATTTCTCCCAGGTCGCCCTGTCCGAATTTGTATTTGGCGCCCCGAATTGCTGGGTCGTGACGCTTGTGATAGTCGGTCAGCACATAGACCGCTTTAGCTTTGGCTGACTGTGCGATCTGATGGGCTTCTGCCACCCTCAGGCAAAGCGGCTTCTCAACCACGACATGATGACCAGCCTCGACCGCAGCGAGAATCACGGGTGTGTGGAGGTGATCCGGTGTCGCGACAATCACGATGCCAGGCTTGGGCAATTGTTGGATGGCTTCGCGAAACCCCTCCGGGTGCGAAGTCTCGCCATCGTGGGTTGCAGGGTTGGGGAATCCTTGAAGTTGATTGGGAAAAACCTTCTGAAGATGCTGGATGGTTGAGGCACGTCGCGACACAACGATGACGTTGCCGATCTTGCCGAGCCGCTTCTGCTGCAGCACCGTCGGCAACACGACTTCTTCGGTAATCATGCCGCCACCAACCACGAGTGCCGACAGGCTCGAACCGGGATTCTGAAGTTTTGATGTCATTGAGACACTCACAAAGAGAATTCAACGTGTTGAAGCGAGTTGGGATTGTACCACTCAGGAACAACATTCCTCCCTAAAAGGCATCGTTTGGGGCAAGACCAGTGGGGAACCGAATCGCCTGGCCCCTCCTGAAAAAGCGAGACTCGCCGGTTGCGCAGCTCGACGATTGTCTCTCCTGACGTTCGACGGCCAGGTCGAACACGCAGCAATTTAACTTACAATTCATAGGACTCCTGAGATAATCCCGGCTACCCATGAGACGCAAGGAGGATTGGCGAATGCCGAAAGAGCTTCAGTGGAAGCGCATTGCTGTCTCTGCACTCTTCTTTCTACTTGTGGTGCCATCGTCGAGCCCTCAAGAGCGCTGGCAGCCTATCTATCTGCCCAACGGTAAAGTGCTGGTCGAGCCGCCTGCGGGTGTTTTTGTCTCCGACCTAAATGCGTTTCCAATCAACTCAGCCGTCAGTCCGGATGGCCGCTATGTTGCGTTCCTGAACAACGGCTACGGGCATTCGACTTCGGGGTTCCGAAAATCCATTGCTGTCCATGACCGTGTAACAGGACTTGTCTCAGACTCTACTGAGCCGGGAACCGGGTTGAACTTTGACGGACCTGCCGATATTTGTACTCCGTTTTATGGAATTGCTTTCAGCTCGAACGGAAAGCGATTGTATCTTTCGCTGGCCTCAACACGAAAGGATCCGAAGCTAGGGGATCGCACCCAAAATGGAATCCGGATCTTTTCGATCGCTGAGCGAGGTCTGCATCCCGTTGGGCATATTCAAATCCGTCCCTCCGATGTGCCCCTGCCGGAAGGGGTGCGACAAAACAATCCGTCGCCCACCCCGTCGGGCCTGTCCGTAAAGCCCGATCCAGATAATCCCGGCGAAGACCTGATCTACGCGGCACTGACGCTGAGTGATGCCGCTGTCGAACTCAGCAGCGCTTTCAAGCGCGTGAACCGGGTGTTCGATCTCCATACGAATCCGGCTCACCCAGCGCTGCCCGCCGAGTACCCTTATGCCACCGCTCTGTCCGCCGACGGCAAGACGCTCTACGTCAGCCTCTACAACGGCTCCGCGGTCTCGGTGGTCGACTTGGCAACCGGCAAGGCGTCGCACCTTCCCGTTGGGTTGCAGCAGACGGGCCCTTCCTTACCCAGCAGCCACCCCAGCCATATGGCCGCGCACCCTTCAGGGAAAGCTGTACTCGTGGCGGTGGAGAACACCGATCTGATTAGCATCATCGATGACGATCCTTCTTCCAAAACTTATCGCAAGGTGACCGGGAATTTTGATGTGCGCACGCCTGAGATGAGAGATCGCAAATTGTGGGGAGCCGGTCCCAACCACCTCACCTTGGCTCCAGACGGCAAGCGCCTCTTTGTTACGCTCGGGTTGCTGAATGCAGTCGCCGTGGTTCGCTTGTCGGGCGACAGTGCAGGTGGCATGAAGGCGGAAATTGAAGGTTACCTACCCACGCTGTGGTATCCCCACACGACAGAGATCAGCCGGGACGGCCAGATGCTCTTTCTCACGAGTGGCAAGGGAAAGGGGTCCGGGCCAAACAAACCCAATCGGCCTTTCCCTCCCGGACAGCGCCCAGGGGTTTACGGGCCACTGCTTCTGAAAGGCTCGCTCCATGCTTTGCCTGTGAAAGACGCCCTGGCAAATCTGCCCAGGTACACCGCAGCCGTAAAGCGCAACAACCAACTTGACACTGAGTCCATGCGTGCGGCCCGCCGTGCCATTGACTTTAACCCCATCCGGCATGTGATCTACGTGATCAAAGAGAATCGCACCTATGACCAGGTCTTCGGCGATCTGGAAAACACCCGCGCCGACAAGAGCTGTCTCTACTTTGGCGAACGCTTCACGCCGAATCAACACAAACTGGCCAGAGAGTTCGGTATCCTCGACAATTTTTTCGACAGCGCCGAGGTCAGTTTCAACGGCCACACCTGGAGCACTGCAGGAATCAACAGCGGCTGGAACGAGCAGCAATGGCAGATCAACTACTCCACCGGGAACTTCACTTATGACTCCGAGGGACGCAACAACGAGATCTACCCCATCGAACACAACCAGTCCGATGTGGACACTCCACAAGGAGGCTACATTTGGGACAGCGTTGCAGCAGCCGGTAAGACCATTGGCATGTATGGCGAATACTGCGACAATCCACCCCAGCCGCTGAAGCAACTGGGGAAAGGCGATCCACTACCGGGATTTCTGGCAAACTCTCGGGTGGGTTCAAGCAGTCCGTTTCCGTGGAAGATTCCGCTCTATGCCGATCTCGATGCCAGCGGGAAAGTCCAGGGGGGAAGCATTCCTACCAAGACCGTGTTTCGTGGATCGTTTCAGCCGCTCTATGCAGGGTACGATCTGCTTCATCCGGACATCTTTCGCTTTGAGGTTTGGAAACGTGATTTTGATGCGATAGCGAAAGTGCAAAAGGAAACCGGCAAGGATACGCTTCCAGCCCTTAGCATCGTGCGGCTGGGCAACGACCACACCCGGGGTGTGGCCCCCGGAGGACCCACACCCGACGCCAGCGTTGCCGATAACGACCTAGCGGTTGGAATGCTTGTCGAGGCGGTATCGAGCAATGCCTTCTATTGGGGCAACACCGCCATCATCATCTTGGAGGACGACGCTCAGGCCGGCTGTGACCATGTCAATTCCCAGCGCAGCATAGGCTTCTTTGTCTCCAAGTACAGTCTAGGCAGCACACACAAGCCAAACGTCGATTCCCGTTTCCTCACCACTGTCAGCGCCCTAAGCACCATCGAAGCCCTCCTGGGATTGTCACCCAATAATCTGATGACGGCGACGGCTCCCCTGATGTTCTCGCAATTGCAGAAGGACTCGTCGAAGTGGCATGGCGCCTATAAGGTAGACTACTCCAATCTGGAGAACGGACAAATCTTCGAAGAAGCCACTGGCAAAATTCGAGAAAACCCCATTTTGAAGGAACTCGCTGATCTGACCGGCACGCTCGAAATGGACGAGGCCGACGAAGCGGACGCGAACACCCTGAACTACGTGCTGGAAAGATGGGTCTCGACGCAGGGAAGGCTGAACTGCTGCAAGTGATGCCGGGCCAGCCACCGCATCTCTTTAGGAAGGAGCGGATACCGGGAAAGCTGCCGCGCGTAGTCGTCCCAGTCCTGATCAACATATTTCCGGGTCTACAGCAAACGGTGCGGCTCCGATATCGAGGTGCCGCCTTGCTTCCGTGCTTGGCCACTCGTCCCCACTAGTTTGTCCGGCCCACCACTCGTGCGATAATGTCCGTATGCATTGGCAAGGCGAGCTACTCCAAATTCACGTTGCATCGAATGCGGCGGCGCCTATGGATGCGCTCCCCGAGGCGAGGTTGGTCGCTGGCATCGGCATTGAAGGCGACCGTTACGCGACGCGACTTGGGACATACTCCAAGAAACACCACCTCGATCGTCAGGTGACACTGATCGAAGTCGAGGTGTTGGAGACGCTCGCTCGCGATTGCAGCATCGAGCTTGCGCCCAACGAGCACAGGCGTAACCTTACTACTCGCGGTGCGCCGCTCAGCCATCTTGTAGGGCACTACTTTCGTATTGGCGATTGTGTGCTCTACGGGGGGCGGCTGAACGTACCCTGCCTTTATCTCGAAAACCTGATTGCCAAAAAGGTGTTCAAGCCTCTGCTGAACCGTTCGGGCCTGAACTGCAGGATCATCATCGCAGGGATCATACGCACCCACGACCGGATCGAGTGGTGCGACCCGAGTTCGCTCGATGTCTCCATCCGTCTGGCGAACGAAGCAACCCCCCTCGAACGCCCGCCAGAAGCCTGATCGGAGGCGGTTGTCTTTTACGCCCCTGAGCGCGCCAAGACACTCATAGGGCTAAATGAGTCATGGGGCTAGAGGCGCTAAATGGGGTCGGTCAGTCAAATGAGGGGTCAAATGGGTCAAATGGGGTCAGGTCAAATGGGGTCACATCTCATTATTCGCTTTTGGCAACTTTGGCAACTTATGCCGTGCGCTTGATAGAAACCGGGCAAGCCGACGGTCCTCCGCTCGCCGCTGCTCCAGTTGCCGCAGGGCCGTCCAGACACTTCCATAGTGCCCCAGCCCGGCCGCCTCGGCTAGATCCCTCAGCCGCAGCCCACACTCCATGCGCCTCAACCCAAGGCTCGAACGGGTTCGAACTTTGTGGGAGCCTTCCTTGGTTTCGGGCTCAGAAGTTCAACAGAATAATGAGATGTGACCCTGTTCTTCGTGCTGTTCTTCGTGATGACCCTGTTCTTCGTGACCTGACCCTGTTCTTCGTGACCTGACCCTGTTCTTCGTCCTTTAAGGGCTGACTCCAACTTGCCCAACTTGCCCCCTACCCCTTGCGACCACTATTTAACTTTTAAGGGCTGGCCCCAACTTCCCCCCCCAACTTTCCCCCGATCGTTGGCAATTGAAGGTGGCTTGGTCTGTGCCAAACCCCAGGAACTCCGGACCAAAATCCAGAACCTTAGGAATGAATCACCCGGGGTATCGTCGCAAGGCGACTCAGCTCCGGGCTGATTTCCACGACGCCTTCAGTCGTCCTCGAACTGAAATCACTCAGCGAAGTCAAAGTCTCCGCAGGCAGCGGCAGTTCCTGTCGGCAAGCCTTCCCAGACCGACCGATCCTGCTATGATGCATCACCAGAGACAGTGCATTGAAGGCACCAAGGAGCAAAACGGATGAAGCTCGAAACCATCGCTGTTCACGCTGGAAAGAAACCCGAAGAAGGTTCTCGGGCAATCACCTCTTCCATCCACCTGGCCACCACTTTTGAGCGGGCGGCCGACGGTACTTTCCCGCAGGGTTACATCTATGCGCGCAGTAACAATCCGAATCGTAAGGCTCTTGAGACCTGCCTTGCGGCGCTGGAGGGTGGCGGGTGCGCCGCAGCCTTTGCTTCGGGTTCTGCTGCCTCTATGGCCCTCTTCCAGGCGCTTTCTCCTGGAGACCATATCATTGCTCCCCTCGACATCTACTGGGGAACAACCATTCAGCTTCGCGAGATTATGGAGCGATGGGGTCTGAAGGTCAGCACTGTGGACATGAGTGATTCCCGCCAGGTGGAAGACTCGGTTACGTCGAAGACCCGGCTGCTCTGGGTGGAAACGCCGTCGAATCCACTCTTGAAGATTGTGGATATCGAACGCATGGTGGCCATTGGCCATAGCGCTGGTGCCACAGTCGCCGTTGACAATACCTGGGGAACGCCGGTGCTACAGCGTCCAATTGAGATGGGAGTCGATATCGTGATGCATTCGACGACCAAGTATCTGGGGGGCCACAGCGACGTGATTAGCGGGGCGCTGATTTCCAAAGACGAAAACGATTTCTTCCAAAGGTTGCGGCTCATTCAAACCTCAGGCGGCGCCGTGCCGTCTCCGTTCGATTGTTGGCTGATTCAGCGAGGCGTGAGTACCCTGGCCTGGAGGGTTCGGGCCCAGTCTGAGCAAGCGCTGCAAGTGGCAGAGTTCCTGCAACGACACTCCAAGGTTGCGGCTGTTCACTATCCGGGGTTGAAGAGCCACCCGGGTCATGAGGTCGCCAAGCGTCAGATGAAACTTTTTGGCGGCATGCTCGCTTTTCAAGTGAAGGGAGGGCGGCAGGCGGCGATGGCAGTGGCTGCCAGGGTGAGAATCTTTACGCGCGCGACGAGTCTGGGCGGGGTGGAAAGCCTCATTGAGCATCGAGCTTCGGTTGAACATCCTGGCACGCGCACACCTGACGACCTGTTGCGCGTCTCAATCGGGCTCGAACATGTAGACGATTTGATTGAGGATCTGACTCAGGCGCTGGGGTAGCGGAGTTGAGGTGTAAACCTGATTCGGTAGGGACGCGGTGACCCGCGTCCGGGTTGGGTTCAGCTTCGCGGACGCGCAGCAGGGCAGCGGCCCCACGCGCGTCCCTACGATTTAATGTTCTTATGGCTTCCGGGGGTTGTTTTGATGTGAGGCCACTGGAACGCCGCAGCTGGTTCCCTGCAAGGATTGCAATGACCGCTCTCCGGGCCGGGCGGCTGTTTTGCCACCTCACTACCTACGACACCGGCTTGACCGGCTGAAGATGCGCTGGATGAGTCTCCACAGCGTTGTACACTGGAGGCTGCGTCTTCAAGAAAGCGAAGATCGCTTTCAGGTCCTCTTCTGGCAGTTGGCAGAAGGGCAACCACGGCATCAGAGTAAAGCTTTCCGGACCGATCTTGGGAGAACCCGCCTCTACATATTTCCGATACTGATAAAACTTATTCAGAAAATCCCGCTCGCTCCATTTTCCGATACCGGTGTCCTGGTCAGGGGTAATATTCGCGCTGACAACCGTTCCCATCGGGGTGCGAAAGATTTCTCCGCCGGCCAGCCACTTGCCGGGCAGAGGCTCACCCTTGTCCATCGGTGTATGGCAACCGCCACACCCGCCCAGTTTGGTCAAGTATTCGCCATACTTCAGTTGACTGCTCCGGTCCACCGGTGGAACCTGACCGGCTGGCTTGGGCACGCTCTTGATAAACATGGAAACCGGAAAGTTGATTTGGGACCGCGGGAGAACGTTTTTCACCGGCGGAAGCGTGCGCAGATAAGCCACTAACGCATACACATCTTCGTCGCTCATGTGACGGAAGTCAGCATAGGGCATCATCGGAAAGAGAGCCTTGCCATCGCGGCTCACACCTTCGCGAATCGCGCGGATCACTTCTCCATCTGTCCAGTCTCCAAGGCCGGATTCTCTGTCGGAGGTTATGTTAGATGCAACAACAGTTCCAGGAAGTCCCAGTTCCTGCGGAAACGAGAATCCAACCCCTTCTCCTCCTTGAACAACAGGCCCGCCAAAGCGTGTGAAGTCGCGCTGGGAATGGCAATCACCACAGACAGCAACGCGATGAAACAGATACCTGCCGCGTGCCAGGCGTTCCGCGCTGCGCTCGATCTTGACGGAAGACGGTGGGGCCGTTGCCGGGCTCCCGAAATACAAATAGGCGAATCCAAGCCCGAACACAACGACTACTGTCAACACTCCATAGCCCAAGAGTCTCTTCCACATACGGACCGAATCTCCCTCCTTGAGAGTATTGAACCGGGGAGGTACAGGATTACTCCCTTACCTAAACGCAAAAAAGAATCGGATCAGCAAGGGACAAACTTGCCCAGTTTAGCCTAGTCTCTTGGGCGGTCAACCATTTGATTCGTCGATGGCCTTTCTAAATGGGTATAAGCTGGCCTCGATTGGGGTCAGGATCGATTACAATGTCGGCGCCCGCTGCAGTGATTCGTTACGACATCTAACTACGACAGATGTCTCTCATCAGGAGAGCCCTTGGCAACCAGGAAATCAAGGACCGGAACCCATCTCAAGTTTCAGATCAGTCGAGGCCACCCGCTGCCGCTTGGATCTAGCCTGAAACGCGATGGCGTGAACTTTTCTGTCTTCTCCCGCCATGCCACCGGAGTAACCCTGGTCGTTTTTCCTTCGAACGAATCGGAAGAGACGGTTGAGTTTCCGCTCGACCCCCGCTTCAATCGTACCGGTGATGTTTGGCATGCCTTTGTGCGGGGGCTGGATGCCGGTATCCGTTACGGATTTCGCGCAGATCGGTTGCCTCACAACGGCGCGCCCTTCCATCGCTTTGATCCGGCACATATCTTGATTGATCCCTACGCCACGGCTCTCTCAGGGGGCGAAACCTGGGGCGAGAGCCTGCACCTGGAATCTTTGCGGGCTGCCGGCAAGCCGAAACATCGCCATTCGCTGGTGGTTGACGACCCATTTGATTGGGGCGACGACCACCCGCTCAACACCCACCTGGCTGATTCGATCATCTACGAGATGCACGTTCGGGGATTTACCCGGCACGTCTCCTCAGGTGCGGTCAATCCCGGAACATACTCTGCCGTCGTTGAAAAGATTCCTTATCTCAAGGAGTTGGGCATCACAGCCATTGAACTGATGCCCATCACGGAATTCGAGGAGAACGACAATCCACGGATGAACCCGCTGACGGGCGAACTCTTGAAGAATTTCTGGGGATACCACCCGATCAGCTTCTTCGCGCTGAAGGCGGCCTATGCAGCGAATGGGCACAACCCACTGTGGGAATTCAAACAGATGGTGAAGGCTCTGCATGAGGCCGGAATTGAAGTAATCCTCGACATGGTATTCAACCACACGGCCGAAGGCGACGAGCGCGGCCCAACGCTTTGTTTCCGTGGATTGGACAACAAGATCTACTACCTGCTTGATCCTGAAACCGGGAAATACGCCAACTACTCAGGCTGCGGCAATACTCTGAACTGCAACCATCCGGTAATCCGCTGGCTCATTTTACAAAGCTTGCGTTACTGGGTGACCGAGATGCACGTTGACGGATTTCGTTTTGACCTCGCGTCCATCCTGGGCCGCGGAACTGATGGCTCGGTGCTGGCCAATCCGCCGCTGCTCGAAGCCATTGCTGCCGATCCGGTGCTGGCCAATACGAAGCTCATTGCCGAAGCCTGGGACGCGGCCGGACTCTATCAGGTGGGAACCTTTCCGAATTGGGGGCGCTGGGCGGAATGGAACGGCAAGTTTCGAGACGACGTGCGGCGTTTTATGAAGGGCGACGCCAACATGGTTCCGCTTCTCGCGACCCGAATGGCTGGCAGTGCGGATCTCTATCAGAACGACGGACGAGCGCCATTTCACAGCATCAATTTCGTAACGAGTCACGACGGCTTTACTCTGATGGACCTCGTTTCTTACAACGAAAAGCACAATGAGGCCAATGGCGAGAACAATGCCGACGGATCCAACGAGAACCACATTTGGAATTGCGGCGAGGAGGGGCCGTCATCGAACCCTGGTGTCACCCGGCTTCGCAAGCAGCAGATGAAAAACCTCGTGTCGATTCTGCTGTTGTCACAAGGCGTTCCCATGATTCTGGCCGGTGACGAAATGGGTCGAACTCAGCAGGGAAACAACAACCCCTATTGCCAGGACAACGAGATCAGCTGGCTGAACTGGCGGCTGCTGCGCCAGAACCGCGATCTGTTCCGCTTCTTTAAGGAGTTCATCGCCTTTCGGAAGCGGCACGCCATACTCAGACGCAGGACCTACCAGGATCCGGACGAAGTTCCGGATTTCATCTGGCACGGAGTAACACCTCGCCAACCTGACTGGGGATGGCACTCCCGATTTCTTGGCCTGCAACTCGTGGGCGGCAAGACCGAAAACGACCTATTGATCCTGGCGAATTCCTATGAAGGCCGGCTGGCCGTGGAGCTGGCTCCTCCTTTGCACCACAAGCAATGGTATCGGTTCGTGGATACTTCGCTAAGTCCGCCTCAAGACATTCGGGCCGATGGCAAGTTCGCGCGTCTGACCAAGCCATTGTCGTATAACGTCGCTGCGCACAGCGTGGTGGTTCTGGTGAGCGGCTGACTCAAGAGATTTCATCAAGTCTCCGGACTTGCCGCATCTTGTTAACGTGCCGTTCACACAGCCTTAAAACTAGCCTCGTATCCTCCAGCTCAAGGCCGACACGAGGTTGGCCCGGCTTGGCGGCAACGAGTTGTGGGACTTTGGCAGACCGTGTCAGGCCGGCTTGGCCAGCTTGACTCGACAAGGAACTGGGCTCACAATGACATTAACCACTTGCCTACATTTGAGCCGAGTGACCTCGTTGGCCTCAATCATTTGCTCGCATATCCTGAATCAACCGTAGTTGCTTTTTCACAAGGAGACAATTCATGAACACCCAAGACCGTCGATTGCTATGGCAGTGTTCTGCTGATCGCTGCGGTCAGCTCCTGTTTTCCTGCTGTCTTTGGTTGAGTTTGGCAAGCGCGGTTGGGTCCAGCGCCTGGCTGCTAGCCCAATCGGAATTGGCGACGCTCACGGGCACCGTGGCGGACTCTTCGGGCGGTGTTATAGCGAACGCCGATGTCACGGTTACGAACCAAGGCACCAACATTTCGTCCAGTGGTAGAAGCAATGAAAATGGGCGCTACGTGGTGCCTAGCCTCAAACCCGGTCTCTATACCGTAGCGGTGTCCGCTCCCGGTTTCAAAAAGTATGTCAACACCGCCCTAACTCTTCAGGTCAACCAGACGGCTCGGCTCGATATTGACCTGACCGTCGGTGAAGTTACTCAGGAGGTAACCGTCTCTGCCGAAGCGCCTCTTTTGGAAGTCGATACTTCGGGTCGGGGAGCAGTGATTGATCAGCGGAAAATTGTTGAGCTACCTCTTAACGGTCGCGACTACAACCAGCTTGCCACGCTTTCTCCCGGAGTCTTGACAGCCACGCCACGGCTGCAGTCCATTGGCTTCAAAGGTGTCTTCAATGTGAACGGCAACCGGGCTTTCCAGAATGCCTTTCAGTTGGACGGCGTGGACAATACGTCCTATTCCAACTCTTTCCGTGGCGGCAATACGCAGGTTGTCCAGCCGTCCATTGATGCACTGCAGGAATTCAAGATTCAAACCAACGCTTATTCCGCGGAGTTTGGCAGGAGCTCTGGAGCGCTGATCAATGCCGTGATCAAATCGGGAACCAACAACATTCATGGATCGGCGTATGAGTTCCATCGCAATGATAACCTGGACGCATCGAATTTCTTCTCCAATAAGAACAATGTTTCGAAGCCCTTCCGTCTGCGCAACCAGTTCGGCGCCACCATTGGCGGCCCCATTGTCAAGAATAAGACCTTCTTTTTCACCGACTATGAAGGGCTGCGCGATCGTGCCGGCACCGTTCGGATTTCATCCGTGTTGCAACCCAATTGGCGGCAAGGCCGGTTCACGATCCCAATTGCGAACCCCTACAATCCCACCGATATCGGGCAGGACTTCCGCCAGGCGGCCACAGCCGACTGCAACGACGGAAACGGAAACTGCTGGATTGTTCCTCAGAACCTGATGGATCCAATCGGGAAGCGCATCATTGATGTTAGCCCCGATCCGAATACCGGCGCTCCTCGGCAGCTTGACAATAACTTTGTGTCGGTTCCGGTGGATCGCACTCGGACTGACCAGTTCGATGTCCGCCTGGATCACAACGTCTCGACGAACTTCAACGTATTTGGCCGCTATTCGTTCTCCGACACGAACCTGTTCCGCCCGGCGCCTCGACCTGGGTTGGCGGAGGGTTCCTTTAACGACACTTTTGGATCGGCACTGTGGCGTTCGCAAGCGATAGCTGCAGGCGCGACATGGGTTCTCTCTCCGACCGTTGTTTCAGAAATGCGTTTTGGCTTTGCGCGGGGAAATTTCTACCAGACGCCCCCGAATTTCGGTTCCGGCTGCCCTGAACCGCTCATTGGCTTGAAAGGGGGGCCCACCGATGAAGCGATTTGCGGAGGCATTCCGGTCATCGACTTTCCAGGCGGAAACCTCCAGCGCATCGGAAGGACGACGTCTGTGCCCCAGTTTCAAACCCCCAGGTCTTACGACTTCCGGGATTCCTTCGCCTGGACGCGTGGCAGTCACGGACTGAAGTTTGGTGGAGAGCTGCTTCACGTTCAGACCGGGATTCGCGATGTCAGCGCTCTTCTCGGACAGTTCAATTTCACCGGCCGATTCACCGGGCAAAACGGCACCTACCAGGGTGGCGTCGCAGACCTGCTGTTGGGGTTCCCAACCCGCTACCGGCAGGACTCAAACACCAGCTTCAATCAGTGGCAGAAGATGTATTTTGCTTTTGTGCAGGACGATTGGCAGGTGAATTCCAAACTCACCCTGAATATGGGCCTGCGCTACGAGTTCGCACCACCACCGCGAGAGAAGAACAACCAGTGGTCGAACTATGATTCGGTCAGCCACACCTACATTCTGGCCAAGGATGGAGGCATTTTTGACCGTGCCTTGATTCACCCTGACTTCAACAATTTTGCTCCCCGTTTTGGATTTGCCTATGCCCCGATGCAGGGAACGGTGATCCGCGGCGCCTATGGAGTCTTCTACAATCACACGAACCGGCAGGGGCGGGAAGGTTTGCTCGGCTTCAACCTTCCGTTCATCGTGAATGGCGACAGCAACATTGGAGGAAGCAATAACCTTAAATCCACAAACGCAATTTTCCGTCTCCAGGATGGTATTCCGGCGGGCTTTGTGGATGTGACCAAGGTGAACCCCGCCACGGTTTCCCGTAAGGCGCAGGATCCTGACCAGCGCACAACCTACGTGCAACAGTGGAACTTCGGCATTCAGCGAGAGCTGGTTTCGAATCTCCTGTTCGATGTCGCTTACGTCGGAAACAAGGGAACGAAGTTGGCGGCGTTTCGAAACCTCAACCAGCAGGCGGTCGTGTTCAATGCTGCCGGAGTCCCGTCAGCCGGTGCACGTCCTTTGGCAGGCTTTAATCTGAGCGGCGACATTCAGCTCCTGGAGAATCTGGGGATTTCGAACTACCACTCACTTCAAGCCAGGCTCGAGAAACGTTTTTCTAGTGGTCTCTCTTCGCTGGTCTCCTACACATGGGGCAAGGCGCTGACGAATTCCGTAGACCACCTCTCCACAAGCGGCGCCGGCAACGGTGTCGATGTGGGCGTTTTTCGAGAACCTCAGAATGGATTCGACCGCAGGCCGGAATATGGTTTGGCTGAGTTTGATGTGAAGCAGCGCTTCGTCGCGTCCGCAGTGTGGCAACTTCCCTACGGTGGTTCCGGATCTAGTAGCAACTCGGCCGCACACTTTGTCTTCGGCGGATGGGAGTTCTCTCCCATCATTACTCTTCAGCAGGGGTTGGGGTTGACGATCAATCAAGCAGGCTTGCTCGGCATCGGTGGAGAGCGTCGCAGTCGGCCCAACAGGATTGCCAATGGTAACCTTTCTTCCAGCGAGCAAACGGTAGACCGGTTCTTCAACACCGATGCGTTTGTGATTTTGCAAACAAATCCGGCACTCGCAGGCTTTGTTCCAAATCAGGCCTTTGGCAATTCAGGTCCTGGGGTTATTCGAGGTCCCAATCTCATCAACGTCGACTTCAATCTCAGTAAGACATTCCAAATTACTGAACGGAATTCGCTCCAGTTTCGCGCTGAGTTCTTCAACGCGTTCAATCGCGCCAATTTTGGAGTTCCTGGCATCACAGCAGCCGCAGGCTTTGGACAGATCGTAAGCACTGCGACCGAAGCTCGCATTATCCAGTTCGGCCTGAAGTACCGTTTCTAATCCTCGCCCTCCATGTCGGCGCAGACTCACCATGAGCGGGTCTGCGCCGATGCCTCTGGCTCGCCACCCAGTTTCCTTGCAACACGCAGCCTGCCAGTTAACCCTGGCCCAAGGCCATAGGTTTGCCCGCCTTGGAAAATCGGCGATGCAGTTTGGGCGGACGAGCCCAGGATCTGACACTGATCCCTTCAATATCGAACCGATTGAGCAGCTCGATTCATCCAAGGCGGTTTCAATTTTTGACCTGAACCATTATAGTAGATCACGTTTAGTGCAAAGACTTCTAATGATAGGGGGAAGAACCTCTTGTTCCGTTCAAGTCATCATCTCGTTGGCCGTGCTGTGTGGATCTGCTTGTGCCTGAGCTTGGTTCTCAAGATCGAGTCGGTGGGTCAGTCAACGATCTCCTCAGACGCTGTCGTCATCACCATCGGCGATTTGAAGCTCACCGCCGGAGATGTGGAAAAGATCATGGCGAGCCTGCCTCCGCAGAACAGGCAGTTTTTTAGCAGCCCGTCAGGGCGGCCCCAGTTTGCTGATTTTTTGGTCAGAACCAAATTGTATGTTCGGGAGGCCGAGAAGCGCGGTCTGCAGGATCGAGAGGATGTAAAGCGCAGCATGGCAATCTTCCGGGAGAGTTTGTTGTCCAGAGAGGTCGAAAAGGAACTGGTGCAGGAGATCAAGATCACTGATCCGGAGGCGAAACAATTCCTGGAGGCAAATTCGAAGTCATTTGAACAGGCCAAAGTGCGCCGCATTGTGGTGCGTAGCGCATCGACCAGCCAGTTCTATGCGGACGGCAAACCTTCGGACCAGTTGCCGACCGACGAACAGGCAAAGGCCAAGGTTGAAGACATCCGAAGAAAGATCACGGAAGGCGCCGATTTCGAAGAAATGGCAGCGAAATTCTCTGATGATCCCATGACCTCGGGGAAAGGTGGCGATCTCGGGTTTGTGCGCCGCGTCAATCAGGATCCCCGAGTCTTGCTCACCCCTCCCATGCTTGACGCAATGTTTGCCTTGAAAGCCGGAGAGATGAGCCAGATCATCCAGACACCATTTGGATTTGAACTTTTCAAGCTGGAAGAGCTGAAATCACCGAAACTTGAAGAGGTGCGTCAGGAAGTGGATAACGCCATCCGTCAGCAAAAGTACGAGGCGATGTACCAGGAAATGAAAGCCAGAAGTGCAGTGAAAATTGATGAGGCCTATTTCGGAAGTGGCGCCGCAGGGGGCCCGGCGCGGCCAGCCCAGAAGAACTGATTCTTGCGGATAGCTTCGACAAACCCAAGAGGTGAAAGGCTATCGCAAAGAAACCATTTCGGCAAAAAGATCAGAGGATAAAGAGAAATAGCGTCGTCGATGGGGAGGAGTGAGCGCGCAAGCAGATGCCGATTGTCAGGGATTCGCCTCAGCCAGCCTGTCGACGGTTAACCCACAACCCTCCTGCGCCGCTAATTCATCACACCACACCGAGTCCAGGACCAGTCAGTCCAGCAGTGCCGAGCTTCCCACCCTTGATCTTGAAAATGGAAGGAAACTTTTCTTTCCACTTCGCGTTAGCTGAAGGCACGTACTGGCGGCTGTTGGCTTCGATCGTGAAGACGCCCGGAATGTGCGAGGCGAGGCTGGCGGAATGCACCAACGAAGCGCCGGGGCAGGTGAGGTCTTGCACACAGAGAAAAGACCTGTATTTCTGAGCGGCTGCCGCCATCAGCACCGCGTGGCTTTGGCCCTTGCAAACTTTTAGCGCAACACCGCTGTAGCCCAGTTTGCGCGACAAGTGAAAGCTCTCCAAATCGACCAGCGACTCATCGATGACGACCGGCACGATCTTCGCTGCTTCATGCATGCGGTTGTTCAAGTTTGCCTTGAGATCTCTAGCGGTCGGTTGCTCGATGTATTGAAGACGTGTAAGCACTTCGGGTGTCCGCTGTCTAATCTGATCCAGAAAAGACATCAAATAACCGACATCCTGGCATCGTTCGTTGAAGTCACAACAATACTTCCATTGCTTGACCCCCAGACGGCGCTGTGTTTCAGCGGCAGCACGCTCGATGCTCACGACGCGCTCGACGTCGGCCTTCAGGTCGGCGCCGTTCAGCTTGATCTTGAGATGAGTAATCTGGTCGCGTTCGATCCATTCAGGAAGTGTTTCCGGCAGTCCGTCGGCGATGCGTTGCTTGATGTCCTGCGCTGTAATGGGATCGGAAGCTCCAACGGAATGGTAGAGAAAAATTGAGGGTATTGGGCGCTTTAGAACATAGCGATCCAGGGACTCGCCTCGGAATTCCGGCCCCAAATAGTGGGACAAGTCGCGGGCCATGTACTGCTTTCCATAGCAAAGAAAGCAGTTGATGCCGTTGGCTTTGCCGAAAGCGTCGTGCAATGCGGCGTCGAATGCGCTGGCCGTGACTTGGGTGCAAAGCTTGGGAATCGGCTCAGCCAGCTTCAGAGTGCGGGATACTTCAGTTGCGGCCTTCAAATACTCGGGCTCAAGCTCGTAATTGATGTCGATGGGGTGGGCCGGGCGATCATGTTCGGCGGTAATCGCGTGGATTTTCTGTGCCAACTGCTTCATCGCTTCCAACGACTGATCGTAGGTCACCGCCTGGGACAGGAACGCCCACGCGTTACCGAGCGGCATCGAGCCAAAGCCTGCCGCTTCCCTGCCTGAAGTGGTGACCACTCGAACATCAACATTGAGCAGCGTAACGTGATCGACCGTTCTTCCGCCGAACTGGTAAGGGGCACGGTACTTGTGGTCTTCAAAGCTGTAGCGGACCTCGAGAATGCGCATGTCGGTGGGCAGGCTGGATCTCCCCGGAGTTGCTTTCAGCTTGCTTCCCGTTTGGGCAGAAACCCTTGCTGCGAGCGGAGCGAGAAGGAGGCTGGATTTTAGGAAATCACGTCGGAGCATGGTTGTTTGGAGTGGAAGCACTCTTCATCGTTTGATGTCCCGATGGCTGACCTTGGTCTTGTACCCGCGGGAAGACAGCAGCGTGTTGAGTTCCTGGGTGATCATGACAGATCGATGTTGTCCGCCTGTGCAACCAACGGAGATGGTCAGGTAACTCTTTCCTTCGATGACATAGTTGGGAACCAGAAAGAGCAGCAAATCAGACAGGTGCTTCAACAATTCTGAAGTTTGTGAGAACGCCCGGACATAGTCGGCGACCTCCTGGTCTAGCCCCGTTTTATCCTTGAGCGATTTGACGAAATTCGGGTTCGGAAGAAACCTGACGTCAAAGACCAGGTCCGACTCCAAAGGCACGCCATTCTTGAATCCGAAGCTGATCAAGGAAATCAGTAGCGGCGCCGGCGACTGCTGTGCGTGAAACTTGTCCGCGATGTAGCGCCTGAGTTCGTGAACATTGAACTGTGTGGTGTCAATGATCGTGTCGGCGAGTTTCTGAATCGGCTCAAGGCGCCTGCGCTCCTCATCGAGCGCAACGGAAATGGGCCGGTCCTGGGTGAGCGGATGAGGCCTGCGTGTTTCACTGTACCGCCGGATGAGTGAATCCTCGGAAGCTTCCAGGTAGATCAGAGTAATGGCCAATCCAGATTTCTTCAGCTTGCGGAAGACGGCAGGAAACTTGGAAAGTTCGGCGCCTTCCCTAACGTCGATGACAATGGCTGCCTTCTTACTGTCCGATCCTGCGCTGCTCAACTCGGCAAACTTCACCACGAGCTCGACGGGAAGGTTGTCGACGCAGAAGTAACCAATGTCCTCAAACGCCTTGAGGACCGTTCCCTTTCCGGAGCCGCTTAATCCGGTAATGATGACAAACGGTGTTTTGTTTGATTGTGGGAGGGGTTTCATTAATTCCGAAACGCACGCGGGGTCCAGGTTCAAAGACCACCGCCGGAGATGGTCTAGGGCTCAATGAGACCGAAATTCCCGTCTCTGCGACGGTAAACGACACTGACGCGCTCAGATTCAGCATTTCGGAAGACAATAAACTCACTGTTCGAGGTGTCGACTTCCTGGACGGCCTCCTCAACGGTCATCGGCTTTGCTGCAAATGAGCTGGAGCGGATGACCTGGCGTGCTTCGGAATTGCCGCTCACGGCCTCGGCGCGTGCCGCCTGTACAGTCGCGGTTGATTTTCTCTTCTTGTCGATTTTCTTTCCTTTGTGCTTCAACGCCTGCCGCTCGATCTTTTCCAACACAGCATTGATGGAGGTGTACATGTCATGCGTTTCTTCGATACCGTTGATCTTGAACGTTCTGGATTTCAGGTTGATCTCAGCGCTATGACGATACTTCTCTACGGTCAGAATGACGTGGACCTCAATCATTTCTCCCAGGATCTTCCGAATCTTTTTCAGGTGCTCCTCAGTGAACTCCTGGATGGCGGGGGTGACTTCGATCTGTCTGCCGGTGTACTCGACTTTCATAGCGAACCCTCCTTGGAGAATGGGACCATGCAAGACTGGTAGAAATCAAGCTCAGGTGTGTGGCAAACATAGGCGGCACCGACAGTCGCGCAGAAGCTTTTCGTCTGTCAGCAGGTTGCGGGGGGACTGTTGAGCTGTTCCGAGCTCTTGATCTTGACTCGTCTTTGGTGGGTGCTGGGAATCTTCAAGTCTTCGCGATACTTGGCAACGGTGCGGCGCGTGACCATGATACCCTCGTCATTCAACAGCTTGGTGATTTGTTCGTCCGTGAGGGGCTTGGCGGGATTTTCGTCGTCAATGAACTTCTTTACCTTGCGCTTGGCTGTCAACAGCGGGATCTCTGATCCGGCCGGGCCCTGGACCGCCTCGGAGAAGAAGTAGCGCAGTTCAAATACTCCCTGCGGCGTGAAAGTGTATTTGTTGGCTACGGCACGGCTGACCGTGGAAGGATGGACCCCAACTTCCTCGGCGACGTCCTTAATCATCATGGGACGCAGGTAGTCGATCCCTTGGTCGAGAAACTCGATCTGCCGCCGCACAATGGATTCGCAAACCCGCAGGATTGTCTGCTTGCGTTGCTCGATGTTCTTGATGAACTGAATCGCTGACGAGTAGCGCTCCTTCACGTACTCGCGGACCTCTTTCGATGAACCATCCTTGTCGATCATCTTCTTGTAGGTGCCATTGAGCCGCAGCTGCGGGATGTCGTCTTCATTCATCACCACGGTGTAGCCGTCTTCGGTCTTGACGATGTGAATATCGGGCTCTACAACGCGTGTTTCCATCTTGTTGTAGCGCTGGCCGGGCCGGGGATCGAGCCGTTTGATGACTTCCAGTTGGGCCAGCACCAAATTCAGCGGGCGGCCTAATACACGAGCAATCTCCTGATACTGCTTGTTCTGAAGCTGCTTCAAGTGATGCTGAACCATTTGCGCAGCAACGGAGTTCTCTTCGCCTAACAGTCGCAGCTGAATGAAGAGGCATTCTCCCAAATCCTTCGCTGCAACGCCCGCCGGGTCAAAAGATTGGACAACCGTCAGGGCTTTGCAGACGTCCTCCATGGCGTGGTTGCCGCTGGTGGCGATCTCTTCAAGAGTGGCCGTGAGGTAACCGTCTTCGTTCAGATTGCCAATGATCGAGACTGCGGCATCCTCGATATTGTGTTCGATCACTGAGAGGTTCAACTGCCACTGCAAGTGGTCGCACAATGAGGTTGTCTTTGCCAGAAAGCTCTCGAAACCCGGCCGTTCGATATCCTCGCTCGGCATCTGTGTGCGGTATCCAGGATCGAGATAGTCGTTGAAATAGCTGCCATAGTCGATCTGTTCGAAGGGGTCGGCTGGCTTCCCATCGACCGGCTTGTCCATGGCGATGATCTCTTTGTCCGCCGGTTCGGCGCTGCGTTCCTCTTTGGCGCGCGCCTCTTCCAGCGAGGCTGCGGCTTCAGCCACCTCCTCGAGGACGGGATTCTCCATCAACTCCTGGGAGATCATTTCGGAGAGCTCAAGCTTGTTCAACGCCAGGACGCTGACCATTTGGACCAGGCCGGGGGTCAGAATCTGTTTTTGCGCGAGTTTGACGTTGAGACGTTGTTCCAGAAAAGCCATGGTTCCCTATTCCAATCGAAAGCTCTCTCCGAGGTAGAGCTGCTTCACTTCCTTGTCGGTGGCTAGTTCTTTGGGCGTTCCCGATCGAAAAATTCGACCCTCGTTAATAATGTACGCTCTGTCGGTCACTTTCAACGTTTCCCGGACATTGTGGTCGGTAATCAAGATGCCAATTTGTTTAGCCCTAAGATGATTGATGATTCTCTGAATATCGAAGACTGCAATGGGATCGATGCCTGCGAACGGCTCGTCGAGAAGAATGAAGGAAGGAGAAATAACGAGAGAGCGCGCAATCTCTACTCTTCGCCGTTCACCTCCTGACAACGCGAAACCATGACTCTTGCAGACATGGCTCAACCCCAATTCTTCTATCAACTCTTCCAGGCGGGCTCTCCTCTGCTTGCTGGTCAGGGGAAGCGTTTGAAGAATCGCCAGGATGTTCTCTTCAACCGTCAGCTTGCGAAAGACCGAAGGCTCCTGCGGAAGATAACTGATTCCGCTCCGAGCCCGAAGAAACATCGGGAGCCGGGTGATGTCGTCTCCGTCCAGAAAAACGTGGCCACTATCCGGAGGTGTCAATCCAACGATGACATAAAATGTCGTCGTCTTTCCAGCACCGTTGGGTCCTAAAAGCCCGACCACCTCGCCTTGCCCAATCCCGAGACTGACTTCATTTACGACCCGGCGTCCTCTGTAGGCCTTGATCAGGTTTTCCGTTTTCAAGACCTGCATCGTTGCTTATTGGGTCACTCGCTGCCGGGTAATCACACGCGTTTCGGGGTTGCCAGCGACCGCGATGCTACCATCATCAAAAAACATTGTCAACCGAGGCCCGACCGTGGAACCCCGCTCAGAGTCTAGGACTCTGGGCATTCCACCAGTGAGAACGACCTTCTTTTCAGACTGAAAAAACTCAGCCGATTCGGAGCTTGCCAGCTTTCCGGGCTGCTCAATTTTCACCTTGCCAGTGGCCAGCATTCGCTCGACCGATTTTCGGTTGTTCTCCTCCTTCAGGAAAATCTCCAACTGGTCCGAATTCATTCGACCCTTGGCGCTGGTCATCCTGACGTTGCGAAAATACGTCGCCTTCTGCAGGGGGTCCTCATATACCAGCCGTTCTGCTTGAATCGTTGCCGGCTTCCTCTCCTTCTTCTCGCCATTCTTTTCGGCAGATTCCTCTTCGAGATAAAACAAACTGACAACCTGTGTTTCGGCCACAAGCCGTTTTTCCTTGCGGTCCAGTACCAACGTGCTCGCCCGGACTACCTGATCCTCCTGCCAGAGTTTGGCCTTTTGACGGTAGGTCGCTATGCCATTCTTGTTCTCAACTTCGAGGAAATCGGCAGAGGCATAGACGGGCTTGTCAGATTGAAACATTCCCGGTTGCACGTTCTTGCCACGGCTCTCAAACACCGACCGGACGTTGCCACGAGCCTTCACCAGATTCTGCGCAGGTTCAAACTCGAAAACTTCGGCGGAGGTTCGCGAACTTGCATCTTTGACAACCGGACTGTCCTTCAGCACCGTGCGCCGCGTTTCGGCAAAGTAATGAGCCTCTCCCGCCCGCGCATCTTGGTCTGCTTCACGATAGTGGAAATTTCCAAACTGTCTCATTTGTGAGAGCTGGCGAGTATCCGCATCGAAGAATGCCTCAAGATGGTCGCTGGTCGAAGTTTTCATGGGTGCTACCCGCGCCATGACGTCCACCCGAACCCCGTCGTCGGCCGTGAACTTTTCGATGCGATCCGAATCGGGCGCGAAGAACAAGTGGAAGGCATTGGCCGTGAGAGTCGTCTTGTCTCGCTCCGGCCGTAATGGGAATTCTTCCAAGAGGCTCTGGCGTGTTGTTTGTACTTGTGAGATCTGTTTTCCGTCATCGCGGAAAGAGACCAGTATTTCGGGCGCTTTCACCCGTTTGTCTCCAGGTGTGCTCGTCTTGTCGAACCTGGGGTCGCGTGCGAAGTCGGGAAATGGGTTGTCTTGCCTGAGGATACCCGTGGTCGCGCGATCGGCCATCACAAGAATCACGTTTCCCCGAGCCTGGAGAGAGCTCATCAAGTTAGTCGACGGTTTCAAGAGAATGTCGACAGCCTCGGCCACGAGTTCCCGTTTTTCTCCGGGGTCGAGCGACTTCATCTTTACATCTCGCCTGGCCCAGACTTTGTCTAGCCAACGTCCAGTTCCATCAAAAAAATAGGTCGTTTCCTCTGCATCCACTTGGAGCAAGAGGCTTGGGTCGCGCGAAACCGTGCGAACCTGGCCCAAGGCGTCGATGCGTGAAACGCTGGAGTCAGTGTCCCTCAGCCACGCGATTAGCTGCCTCGCGTTCAGAGAACGGCTTCCTTCGAGCAAAGATACATTGGAACGCATGTCGATCTTCCCGGAAGCCTTCAGATAGTCCAGCGTATCGCACCGGAGCTGAACGGGCGCTTTCTGCGTATCCTCGGGCTGCACGACAATCTGGACATCCGAATGGAGGTGAACCGATCCTTGACTTGAGTCATAAGTCAGCCCACGGCTTGTCCCTTGCATATTTCCCCGCTCAAATCGAACGAAGTCGTCGGTTTGAGCCTTCCCCGAATCCTTCAAATACGTGATCTTGTCCATCTGAATTGTAGTCAACATATCGTTCGGAGTCGGAGCAACTTTAGCCGGCTCTGGCGCCCCGCCACTGTGGCTCAGCTTGATGACAACATTGCCCGAAAAGACGATTTCCCCGTTCTCCTCATCGTAGTATTCGCAATGGTCGCTGGTGATCGTGTCGTGACGGGTGCCATCCTTTCCGAAAACCTTGACGGTGACGGATTCCAACAGGTTTTTCTTGTCCTTGTAGCCCAGGTGGACCTTGGCTTTGATTTCGAACCGGGCCTGCCCATGTTCGGACTGGAGGAACGAAAATCCCTCCGTCACGCCTGTCACATTCTCCGGCAGAAGTTTGCTGTCGTGTGCCGACGGGTCGTGAAACGAGAGAGATCGCTTGTAATAGCTGAAACAGACCGCCCCCAACACAGCCAGGAACAGCAAGGCTGGGAGGATGCGTCCGAGGCGGATAATTTGAGTATTCAAGTAGAGCTTCCTTGCAGCTTGATGTCCTTGGCCACGAGCTGTAGTGAGCGAATTCCCTGATAGGCGTTGGACGCTATGGTGAATACTAGCGAGACCCGCCGTGCCAAGGCCAAACTCGTGGGTTGACGTTGAGCCAGGTTCCAGCCGATGACGTCAAGCGCTCTGCCGTCCTGTTCAACTCGAAATTTGAGATGCTTTCCCTTGAGAATCCTGGGCTCGGCGATCACAGCGAGATCTCTGGCAACGAACACGGGCTGTGGATTGGCTGGCCCAAATGGAGCCAGCGTCTCCACTTCCCGGAAAAGCCCTTCATCGATGTCCGACAGGCGTAACTCCGAATCGACTTCCAAAGTCGGTTCCAAGTCTTGCTCGGTGAAAGCACTGGCCGCGTGTTCATTCAGCCGCCGCCGCAGTTCTTCGACATGCCGGGTGGGAATCTGGAAACCGGCTGCTTGTGCGTGCCCCCCAAAACGGTCGAACAGATCGGCGCATGAATCGAGAGCCTTCAGCAGATTGAAGTTCTTGGGCGACCGCCCGGATCCATAGCCAATGCCGTTTTCCGTTGACACCACCAGGACGGGACGGTGGTACTTTTCCGAGACTTTGGTCGCAACGATTCCGATGACGCCGCGGTGCCAGCCTTCTCCTTCCAGGACAATAACCCACTGGCGCGCCAGTGCCGGTTCGGCGCTGAATCGATCCTGTGCCAGTCGAAAAATCTGCTCCTCGATCAGCTGCCGTTCCCGATTGAGCCGATCCATTTCCTGTGCCAAGCCTCTCGATTGCTCTTCGTCGGCGGAGGCGAAGAGCTCGACGACTTGTCCACCGCCTCCCATCCTGCCAACTGCATTGATTCTGGGTGCCAGGCGAAATCCGATGTCCGAACTCGTGATCACCCGGCTGTTCAGTCCACAGATCTCGATCAACGACTTCAAACCAAAGTTAGCGGGAACCTGCAACCCCTCCAGCCCGATCTTGACGAAGATGCGGTTTTCTCCTATCAACGGGACCACGTCGGCCACCGTTCCAATCGCGACAATCTTCAGGAAGGAGAGCAGGAATCGCTCCTTGTCCGTCTGCGCGAACAAGGCCTGGATTAGCTTGAAGGCGATTCCGACGCCGCAAAGGTGCTTGTCAGGATAAGGGCAGTCGGAGCGCTTCGGATTCAGGATGGCGAAAGCCGCAGGTAGCATACTGTCGGGCAAATGATGGTCAGTGATAATGCAATCCAATCCGAGTGCATTGGCTGTTGCCACGACGTCGAAAGCTTTGATGCCCGTGTCAACGCTGATGATCAATTTGACGCCATTGCTGGCAGCCTCAGTGACCACATCCGACTTCATCCCATAGCCGTCCACAAAACGGCGTGGTATGTGGTAGGTCGTGCGGGCGCCCAGCATCTCCAGCGCCTTTCGCAAAATGACCACAGCCGTGGTTCCATCAACGTCATAGTCCCCGTAAATTAGAATCCTTTCCTGACGCTCGATCGCCAGACGTATCCGTTCGACAGCCTTCTTCAGATCGCTCATGAGGAAAGGATCCGCAAGTCCATCAAATCTTGGGTAAAGAAACCCTTGAGCGCTTGGCGGATCACTGATCCCTCGGTTCACCAATAACGTGGCGATGGTGCCGGAAATGTTGAGCGCATGAGCGAGTCCCCTGACGATAGTTGGATCGGGACTGGCAATTTTCCAAATCATGAGAGCCTAGGATCCTGGGCCAAGCAATTTTCACACCGAAACGATTGTGTGCCAGCGGGGGGCTTTATTCAACTTCCAAATCAGCGAGCAGGTTCGAGCAACGGCAATCGTGGGAGCGGCAGTTCGAAGTTGGCTTGAAGGAATCTCAAGTCGATGCTAGCGCTTGACGAATCGATTGAATCCAGATTCCTTCATTGGCCTCATCGTCGCCAGAGGTGGTGCTGGAAGAGGGGATTCGGACGGAGGCATGATGCAGGGCAATCAATTCCCAGTCCTGGTTGAAAACGGGACTGCCCGAGCTGCCTCCCTTGGTGGGGGAACGGTAATGCACCCAGCGTCCGTCGTAACCCAGCAGGAGGTTGTCGTTGATTGAAAGCGAGAGTGTCCCGCCCTCCGGATGGCCAATGATGTAGGCGCGCTCGGCTTCGTCCAGCGACGGCCGATGCTCATCTATGGGATAACCCTCCAAACCTGAAGGAGTTGAATCCAGTTCGATGAGCGTGGCGTCGAGTTCTGCAGGAGGAGAGGTCCACAGAATTTGCTTCACTTTATGTCGAACTGAGCCCTGATCCTCGGCGAGCGCTTTGAAACTCACCCGTGCCTTCTCGGGCCGCAGCGCCGCTCTCACAGTCGGGTCACTGCTCACCACGTGCGCATTAGTCAGCAGCAGCAAGCGGTCTCCCCAGGATTCTTTGAGGTCTCCTCCCCGCAATAGAAAGCCAGTGCCCTCGCCCCGTTCCGGCTCCATTTCGTGTTCGATCCGGACTACCGAACGGCAACGCTCCAACCCCCGTCGGTACCAGTTCAGTGTGACAAACTGGGTTGAGCCCAAAACCTTCTGCAGTTGCTTCTGTACCGCTTGACCTGTCGGTGGCGCAGAAGCGAGATCAACAGCGTTCACCTCTACCTGGCTGCCACTGCAACGTAAAAGGTTCGATTGGAGAACGGGTAGGAGCATGCTGCCCGTGTCTGTCCGCAGGTCGAGCTGCCAGACTTCGGTCAATTGCCGCAGCGTGCTTCCCAACTCGAACCCATTCACTCCCTCGCCCTTAACATAGCGACTCAGCCACCCCGTGGCTTCCTCTGCCAGTCCCAACGCGATACAGGCTTCCATTTTTGCCGCATAGCCCCACTGATGTGCCGGACGTTCCGCGTCCACCAATTGCATTGGAAGGGCAGTTCGAATTTCTTGAGCCAGAGTCTTTGGGTTGGGAAAGCCCGTGAGGGAAATTCCATCGCGCTCGGCGCGGCACAGAAGAGCAACGACGTTGATTCCATGCCAAAAGTAGGTGTTCGGCTGTGTCATATAGACAGGGAAGTAGCAGCCTAATGCCTGGGTCAAAAGGTTGCGGCTCCGAGCCTTCGATTTGTTGGTCGAATTGACGTAGAGCTGCTTGTACGCGCGTCCCATGAGTCCTCGGGCTTCGGCATTTTCAGTCACGTTGCTCGCTGTCCTTGCTTCGAGGTCCCGCAACAATGCCAGCGCTGCAGTGAAGTTGCTTTGCTCCAGAAGGGATTGCACATACAGCCGGCGGATCTTGAAGCTGTCCTGGCCGGTCTGGATGAAAGCGTCAGCCAGTTGTTGCATTAACGCAAAGAATCGTTGGCTGCGAAGCTCCTCGAGGCAGCGTTCGGCGTCCGCCCTGGGAAAGACGCTGTCCTTCAACCACAAAGCTGCTGTTAGATCCTGGCAGATGGCTGTCGCAGCCGCCTTGTCGAAAGCTCGCATTGCGGCGGCGAGCTTTTGAGTGGCGTTACTCTCCTTGGCTGGTTTCATGATGTTCTCATTGTCGGCGAAGCCACCGCGAGCGGCGAGGAACTCGTGCCGCCGAATCTATGAAGCAGTTGGGAGTCCCCGTGCTTGCAAGCCCAGCATCACCTTTAGGCGTTTTCGAAGCTCGAGCCCACCCAGGTACTTGTTGATGTCATGGCGCCATGGCCCGTAATTGGGTTCGTGGAGGTCTTCGATCACTGCCTTCGACTGGCACTGATAGTCGTTGGATATGTTGGGATCAAGCCCTGCTACCGGATCGAGTTTGTCATACACATTGACCCACGTTCCCTGGATCCGATCGACTGGGAAACCCTCGTTTCGCGACCATTCCGGCGTCATCTTCTCTTGAATCTCATCCAGCCCAAGAGGGCTGCCGATCGTCATCAGTGCATCGATCTTTGGACAGTCGGGAACCCGTTTCAGGCAATCGTAGGCGATCACCGTGCCCATGCTGTGGCTGACCAGGATGTGGGGTCCCGGTTTCTCGGAGCCTTCCTTCAAGGCCTTGAGCATACGCCCTCGAATCTCGTCCTGAACACGATACTTCGTACCTGCTCTCGGGGAAAACTCGACATTGAAAAGGTAATGATGGACGTCACGGAGGAAGATCTCCATCATGGGCCGCTTGATCCACCAGGGCAACAGGATTCGTTCCAGGTCCCGGCCAGCAGCGGCCTCAGACAGAGACAGTTCGGGGTTATTCAACTCTTCAAGCTTTAACTTGGCGTTGAACTTCTGCACCCACCGTTTTTCCTTCCCCGGAAGATCCTCCTTCCACTCTGGTGAAACTGGCGGAGCCAGTGAACGGTTGGTTGCGGCGGCTTCCAGGCTCTCCTGGGAAGCCTGATCCTTGTCGGGCTTCTCGTAGAGCACATCGGCCCAGTACACCATTGTCGAGGAGATGCCCTTGGTGCCCAACGCCAGGCCGTCGTCGTGAGCCAGAGCCTGTCGCCAGGTCTTGAGCAGGACGTCGGGAGCTGGCTTATTGGCTATGCCATGAATGAAAGTGACATGTGCCATGATGGTCCCTCCTTTTCGGTTACAGGTTCGGACGCTGTTCATTGTGAACCGTTTCGATGATTATAGTCCTTCTCGGGTCTGCACAGCAGGGTGATTCATCGATTTGTGCACACCCCGGGTGCGCAGTAAATGCGGCAAAGGCGTTGCGAGTTATCCCTCCCACGGCGGGGATTTTCAAGCGAGCCGCGAGGGCCTTGTTACGGAGCCACGTTCGACGAAAACTGCGTCCCCCCTTGGACAAGAGGGGGACAGCGGTCCCCACCGGGACTTCAGGGGGGTTTCTAAGGGGCCGCAACCTCCTGTGAGTTTTTCATCGTCCAACCGGGGAACGTATAAGCCGAGGACGAGCTCGATTCCACACCGCCCCGGGGGAGCCGTGTAATGTGGGGGAAAAATGGCGCTCTAATCCCCTCCTGGGAGGGGTAAGGGCCGTCAGGCCCTGGGGGGGCTGTTGTAGCGGACGGACCCACCCCGGCGCTACGCAACCGCTGTCGCTACGCAACCGCTGTCGGCGCGCGACCGCGTGAAGTCTTCTCAAGACTGCACCTTCGCGCCACCCCTCCCATGGAGGGGATTTCTAAGGGAGATTCCTAAACATGACCGAATGCAAAGCCATCCTCTTCGACCTCGACGGCACGCTCATCGATACCACCGAACTGATTCTCTATTGCTTCAATCATGCCTGGACGACGATCTGCGGCCGGACGCATTCGCCGGAGGTCTACGTCGCCACCATGGGAGTCCCGCTGAGGGACGCCATGCGAAGGCTGCTCGCCATCACCGACGGACTACAGCTTGAGCAGACCGGCGAGCTTCGAACAACGAGCTTCGTTGAGAGTCTCGTGCGGGAATACCGGGTTTGCAATGCCGCCAATCACGATCGTCTGGCGCGTCCCTTTCCAGGGATGGAGCTCGTTGTGGATAAGCTGCGCGATCGGGGCTATGCGTTGGGCGTGGTGACTTCGAAAAGCCAGCAATTTGCGGAGCGGGGACTGCGGCTTTGCGCGTTGTGGGAATTCGTGGACGTATTCATATCGATGGACGACACGTCGCATCACAAACCGCATCCTGAGCCGCTTTTCTTGGCGCTGGAGAGACTGCAGCTTGCTCCGCGGGATGCTGTCTACGTCGGGGATAGTCGTCACGACATGCAGGCTGGGCGGGCTGCAGGCATGCGCACGGTTGCTGCCCTCTGGGGACCCGTCCCCCGTGCTGAACTGGAGCTTGAGAATCCGGATGCCTTGGCCGAGAGCCCGGAAGCGCTGTTGGAGATTTTTGGGTCGCCTTAGAGAAGATGGCGTGGGGCACAGAATAGGGTGTTGGGGCGGATCGTAGACACGAGGGCGCTTTGAAACGAGAAAGCGGTAGCAGACGACCACACTCCACAAGACTGCGCGCCACGGCCTGAGTCCAGCGGTCCTATTGACTCGTCGTAAGCGTCCCCCCTTGGACAAGGGGGGACTTCAGGGGGGGTCTTAGATGAGAGAACCCTTTCTCCCATGAGTTTCTACAAACATCTGGCTCGTGCGAAAGCCTTCCACTGCGTCCAAGCGTCTCTGGAATTTGTTACCTGCCACCCGAGGGCGAGTCGTCTCTGAGGACTCCCGACCTCTAGCGGCCAACTGCCTGAGTCACCGCATTTCCCGACAATGACGAGGGAGCCGGATCCAAGTACTCAATCCAGCTTGTCATCATCTCATCTTCACTCCGGTCGCCCCAACGGACAACCTCCTTCGGATCGGGATTGGCCGCGTAGTTTGGGCTGTTGTCGTAGTGGAATGTCACGATCATCCGGCTGCCTTTCTCCACATAAACGGGCTCGCGGAACCGGTACAAGAGCTGCCAGTTGAAATCGTAAGGCGAGACAAACAGGAGTGTCTCACGCCGTCCGTCCGGTCGCACCAATTCATAGCGAGCGTCCCTACCGCGATAGTGCATATGGGGTGTGATGGAAACTAGAAGCTTGTCGCTTTCGAAGTCATAGCAACGCTTGACCTCGTGGTTGGACGCACCAGCGGGAATCAGAAGATATCGGTTGCGCAGGTCCAGCCTCCGCATGGGCCTCTCTGGAGCCTTGGAGGCCAGGTAAAACCCCACACGAGTTCGATCAGTCTGGGGTTTCTCCACCTTCGCGTAGTGTACCTGGAACCGGAGCTTCGCTCCCGCCGGTATCCATTTCGGTGTGCTATCGCCGAAGATATCCGGAGGTTTTCCTGGCAACATTGCCGTGAAGGAACCTTCTTCAAATCCGGTCAGTGCCTGGAGGTCCGGTGGCGCCTCGGCGCAGGCATCATTGACGACGGGCGCATCCAGCCGCATGCGCGACAGCCCGTCTTTGACTTCCCAGAACCGTCCTACCTGGGGCCGGAAAGCAGCTGCGGTTGAATTCGTCCCATCAGCGCGGCTGTCATCCATGACGAGACTGACGTGGACGTGGTGAACCACCTGACGGTTTCCCGCCAGGATCTGGGCGGCCCGAATCCACTTGCCTTCGGTAAAGTTCGTGGGAACCGTAAAGTATTCGTAGGCATCATTGCCAGGCGACACCGCGAAGTCCTGTCCGATATCGATGACGATGTCCGGCTTGCCAAGTTTCCAACCCTCCACGAACGTCGGCTTCGGAGGAAGATCCCGAGAGTCTCCCTCAGCGGAACCGCTGTCCACCCAATCCTTGATTCTGGAAATCTCTTGCTCCGAGAGTCGAGGGTCATTGGCGAAGGTACCGTGGTTCGGATCGGCAAACCACGGTGGCATTTTACGCGACACGACTGCCTTTCGAATCGCCTTGGCCCAGGGACGAGCCGATTCGAAGTCCAGTAGGGACATCGGAGCGATTTCGCCGGGACGGTGACAGCCGGCGCAGTTCTTGTACAGAATGGGTGCGATGTCCTTCGTAAAGGTCGGCCCAACAGGCGTCGCCGGGAAGAGTGGCGTCGCGATGAACAGAGTCATCCCAAAGGAGAGAACTAGGCGGAATGTTCGCATCTTACCCCCTCGTCACGGCTTCTCAGATGGCTGAAAAACAAGACAAGCTAACATTCTATTCCAATCTCAGTCCCCATTGCCATTACTCTTCGATGCTGGGGTGTGCGACAAATTTGTAGGTAGAAGCCGTCAACTGACCCGACGTGATTCCCAAAAATCTTCCCACTGATTGCTAAGGTCCAAGCAGCGGAGAGCGATAATGGCGTTGGCCCCTGGCAC
>Ga0187892_10000838_pt1 | contig 76778 bp, 73 predicted proteins | sample MA1701073metaG_FD_139345 | JGI IMG/M metagenome (GOLD analysis project Ga0187892, IMG submission 139345) | Bio-ooze microbial communities from a basaltic lava cave in the Kipuka Kanohina Cave System on the Island of Hawaii, USA - MA170107-3 metaG ... | reverse complement strand
GGCGTGCCGGGATTCACTCCCGCGCGCTCACCTCAACTGTTCCAACCGCCCGGTGCGGACCCGCATGCCGGGTGGTGTGGGAGGGGCCCGATCAGCGATGATCGGCCCCTATCCCGTTTTCGGGGCCCGGCGCGCGCGAGCGCCGTCCCCGCGAGCGGTTTACCATCGCGGCATGGCCTCGGCGCGATCTTCCCGGGCGGACGGACCCGTCCGCGACCCGCATCCGATCCTCGACGGCTACTACGCCGACGCCGCGGGCAAGCGGGGCTTCGTCGGGCGGATGTTCGACGCGACGGCCGGCGACTACGATCGCGTCGATCGCCTGCTCGCGTTCGGCTCCGGCTCGTGGTACCGGCGCCAGGCGCTGCTGCGCGCCGGTCTCGCCCCGGGAATGCGCATGCTCGACGTCGCGGTGGGCACGGGTCTCGTCGCGCGCGAGGCGATCCGGATCCTGGGCGATGCTCGCGAGGTCATCGGCGTCGACCCGAGCGCGGGCATGATGGCGCAGGCCGCCGTGGAGGGGCTGGCGCTCGTGCGCGGTCGCGCCGAGGCGCTGCCGTTCGCCGACGGCGCGTTCGACTTTCTCGCGCTCGGCTATGCGCTGCGCCACCTGTCGGACCTCGCGGCGACGTTCCGCGAGTTCCGTCGAGTGCTGAAGCCCGGCGGGCGGCTGCTGCTGCTCGAGATCACGCCGCCCAGGGGAAGGCTCGCGCACGCCGCGCTGCGGGGCTACATGCGCAGCGTGGTGCCGTGGCTGGCCCGCGCGGTGTCGCGGCAGCCGGAGACGCCGCTCCTGTACCGGTACTACTGGGACACGATCGAGGCCTGCGTGCCGCCGGCGAGCGTGGTGCAGACGCTGGCGGCGGCCGGGTTCGGCGACCCCGAGCGCGTCGTCAAGCTCGGGATCTTCTCGGAGTTCCGCGCGACGGCCTGACCGCGCCGGCCGCGTTCGGCTATTGGTGCTTGGCGCCGTGGGGGCCATGGCCCGCGCCGCGCATTGCCCGCTTGGCGCCCTTCTCGTCGAACTCGTAATGCAAGATCAGCTGGTCGCGGACCGGGCCTCCCACCCTCAGCTTCACCGCCCACTCGCCGTGCATTTCGAGCTCGATCCGGGCCGCGTATTCACCCGGCTGCTTCGTCGGCGCCGCCTTCGCGGGCCGCACGTTATGGGCCATCGGCATCGAGGGCATGTCCGCGCCCACCGAGACCTCGGCCCCGCTCACCGGCTTGCCCGAGCCGGACTCCTTGAGCGCGATCCGGCAGTCGTAGACGAGCGCCTGCTTCGTCGGCTTGCAGTCGAGGTCGGCGGCGAGACGCTGCGCGAGCGCGGGAGCGGCGAGCGCGGCGAGGGCCGCGGCGAGGAGCACCCGGATCATCATGAGAGCACCTCCTGATCACGTGGTCCGCCGATGCCGCAGGGCGCCGGCGATGCGGTTGACGACGACCTCGTCGAGCAGCCCGCGCGGGCGGAAGATGAGCAGCACCGCGACCAGCCCGCCGAACACAATCATCCGATACTGCTGGAAGATGCGCGTCGACTCGAGGAGGCCGATGTCGATCGCGACCCCGAGCAGCGGGCCCAGCGCCGTCCCGAGCCCGCCGATGAGCGAGTAGGCGAGCCCGTGGACACCGAGCATGATATCGAAGTTGCGCGGCTCGACGTAGGTGTTGTGATGCGCGTAGAGCGCACCGCCGAGGGCGGCGAGCGCGCCGGCCGCCGCCGCGACCGCGAGCTTGACCCGGCCGACGTTCACCCCGAGCACCGCGGCGAGCTCGGGGTCCTCGCCGACCATGCGCAGCGTGGCGCCGAGGCGCGTACGCTCGAGGGCGGCGAGCGCGACGAGGACGACGCCCACGAGCGCCCAGACCAGCGCGAGAAAGCTCTCCTGCTCGATGCCCCGCTCGAGCACCCAGCGGATCCCGCGGAAGCCCTGCGTGCCGTCCGGGCCGACGAGCGCGCCGTCGATCGTGCGCTGGTAGTGGAACAGCTCGAACAGGATGCGGAACATCTCGGCCGCGGCGAGCGTCGCCATCGCGAAGTACAGCCCCCGCAGCCGCAGCGTCGGCAGTCCCACCAGCCAGGCGGCGGCCGCCCCCGCCGCCATCGCGAACAGCACCGCGAGGGGCAGCGGCAAGCCCCACATCGCCGTGCCGATCCCCGCGGCGTACGCGCCGACCCCGAAGAACGCCTGCTGCCCGAACGACATCTCGCCGGCGACGAGCAGCAGGTAGGCCGACAGCGCGAGGAACGAGAACAGGCCCATGTTGGTGAGGACGCCGAGCGTGTACTCGTCCATCGGGATCACTGCGCAGGTGCGTCGCTCCGCCGGAACAGCGCCCAGAGGCCGGACGGGCGCGTCGCGAGCAGCGCGAACAGGATGAGGTAGGCGATCAGGTCGCGGTACTGCGGTCCGAAGAGCCATTGCGTGTGCGCCTCGATGAGGCCGAGGGCGAGACCGCCGACCACCGCGCCGGGCAGCGACCCCAGACCGCCGAGCATCATCGCGATCATGCCCTTGAGCGTCGACCACATGCCGAGCATGGGCGTGACCTGCTCGTGCGCCGCGACGATGAGATAGCCGGCGAGGCCGCCGAGCGCCGAGGCGATCGCGAAGACGAGCATGAAGACGCGCGGCACGTTGATCCCGGCGAGCCGCGCCGCGTCGGCCTGGTCGACGACCGCGCGCACCGCGAGCCCGAATCGCGTCCGTGCGAGCATCCGCCGCAGGCCGAGGCAGGCGAGCGCCGCGGCCGCGAGCATCGCGAGATACTCGACGCGCAGCGTGACCGGGCCGAGGGCGAGCGGCGGTCCGTCGTACAGCGGCGGGAAGCTGTAGAGGTGCTTCGGCAGCCACAGCGTCGCCGCCTCCTCGAGCTGCATCCACAGCGCGAAGCTCCCGACCATCGAGGCGATCGCGCCGGCGTCCCCGGCGCCCCGACCGCGGCGCGCGTGCGGCGCGAAGCACAGCCGCTCCACGTAGGCGCCGGCGAGCGCCGCCCCGGCGATGGTCACCGCCGCCAGGACCAGGAACCCGGCGTGGAACTGCAAGTGCACCCAGGTCGCCGCGTACGCGCCGAGCATGATCGCCGGGCCGTAGGCGAGGTTCGCCCGCCGCAGCACCCCGAAGATCAGCGTGAACCCGAGCGCGAGCAGCGCGTAGGCCGAGCCGAGCATCAGCCCGTCGAGGGTGTTCTGGAGGAGGTCGACGAGCACTGGAAAGAAGATCTCAACGCAAAGACGCAGAGGGCCGCAAAGACCGCAGAGAAAACCTTTTCTTCAAAGCTCTCTTCGCGTCCTTCGCAGCCCTCTGCGTCTTTGCGTTGGCTCGTCAGTTCTCGGCGGAGCCGAGATAGGCGCGCCGATCGCGGGGAGGGGCCCCCGCGATCCCCACTACGGTGATGCGGCGCGCCGTCATGCTTTGGAAGAGCCGAGATAGGCGCGCCGTATCACTTCGTCCTCGGCGAGCGCGCCCGGCGAGCCGCTGAAGGTCACGCGGCCCTGCTCGATGAGATAGAAGTGATGCGCCACCTTGAGCGCCATGTGCGCGTTCTGCTCGACGAGGAAGATCGTGGTGCCGTCGCGATTGAGCTCCGCGATGATGCGGAAGATCTCCTCCACGACGAGCGGCGCCAGGCCGAGCGAGGGCTCGTCCATGAGGAGCAGCTTCGGCCGCGACATCAGCGCGCGCGCGACGGCGAGCATCTGCTGCTCGCCGCCGGACAGGGTGCCCGCCAGCTGGCCCGAGCGCGCCTTCAGCTGCGGGAACCGACCGTAGAGCCGCGCGATGTCCTGCTGGATCGCGTCGCGGTCGTCGCGCTGGTAGGCGCCGGCCGCGAGGTTCTCGGCGACGCTCATGTGGGCGAACACGAGCCGGTTCTCCGGCACGAGCGCGACGCCGCGCGCGACGATGTCGTGCGGCGCCCGGCCGGCGATCTCCTGGCCGCCGAACCGGATCGACCCGCGACGGGGCTTCAGTATTCCGCTCGCCGTCATCATCAGCGTCGTCTTGCCGGCGCCGTTCGGCCCGAGGAGGCACGTGATCGAGCCCTGCTCGACGGCGAGCGTCACGCCCTTCAGCGCCTCGATCTTGCCGTAGACGGTGACGACGTCGGCGATCTCGAGGAGGATTTGGCTCACCCGGCCGCCTCGCCGCCGAGGTAGGCCTTGCGGACCACCGGATCGGCCTGGATCGCGGCCGGCGTCCCCTCGGCGATCTTCTGCCCGAAGTTGAGCACCACGATGCGGTCGGCGACCCCCATCACCAGCTCCATCACGTGCTCGACGAGGAGGATCGTCACGCCCCGGACGCGCAGCTTCAGGATCCGCTCGCGCAGCTGCCCGACCTCCTCGGCGTTCATGCCGGCGGCCGGCTCGTCGAGGAGCAGGAGCTTCGGTCGCGTCGCGAGCGCGCGCGCGACCTCGAGCCGCCGCTGCTCGCCGAACGCGAGGTTCGCCGCGAGCTCGTCCTGCCTGGCGGCGAGGCCGGCGAACTCGAGCAGCTCGCTGATCTCGCGGCGCACGCCCGCCGAGCCGCCGAGCCAGCGCGCGAAGAACCCGCGCCGGGCGCGGTCCTCGGGCGCGTTCTGCGCCACCCACAGGTTCTGCCACACCGTGAGGTGCCCGAAGAGCCGGATGTTCTGAAAGGTGCGCGCGATGCCGAAGCCGAGCCGGCGGTGCACCGCGACGCCGGCGAGGTCCGCGCCGCGGAACAGGATCCTCCCGGAGGTGAGCGGGAAGAGACCGGTGACGAGGTTGACGGTCGTGCTCTTGCCCGACCCGTTCGGGCCGATCAGCCCGACGATCTCGCCCTCGCCGACACTCAGGCTCAGGCCGTCGACGGCGCGCACGCCGCCGAAGTGGCGCGAGGCCCGCTCGAGCTCAAGCACGACGGACTCCGCGGAACACGCGCGCGAGCCGGCCGAGCACGCGCGCGTCGACCAGGCCGTCGGGCCGGAGGTTCATGGCGAGCACGATCAGCGCGCCGAACAGGAGGTTGCGCCAGTCGCCGAGGAAGCGCAGCCCCTCGACGAGGAAGCCCTGGACGAACACCACCGCGGCCAGGGTGCCGAACACGCTCGCCAGGCCGCCGACGATCGGGTAGGCGATGGCGAAGGTCGCGACGAGGATGTTGAAGCTCGTGTGCTCGATGTGGGTGGTGTAGTGCGCGTAGAGGCCGCCGCCGACGCCGGCGACCGCGCCCCCGATCGTCATCGCGCTCACCTTGACGGCGGTGAGGTTGATGCCGACCGACTGCGCCGCGACCTCGTCCTCGCCGACGGCCCGCAGCACCGCGCCGTAGCGCGAGCGGTCGAACCACCAGAGCACCGCCATCACGATCGCGACGATCGCCCAAATGAAGAGCATCACCTCGAACGTGGTCCAGCCGTTCTCGGGAAAGTACCGGATCTGCCGAAAGCCCTCGCCGCCGAGCGGCCCGACCTTGATGTCGCCGCGCGCGATCTGATAGTCGAAATTGAAGAAGAAGAGGCGCACCCCCTCGCCGAAGGCGAGCGTCGCGATGACGAGCATCAGACCGCGGACGCGCAGTGCCGGGAACCCGACCGCGCACGCGACGATCGCGCCGAGGATCGCGCCGACCGCGAGCGCCGGCACGATCGGCCAGCCGAAGAGCACGGTGAGCATCCCGGCGGCGTAGGCCCCGATCGCGAAGAACCCGGCCTGCGCGAGGCTCACCTGTCCGGTCAGCAGGACGATGTACGCGGACAGCCCCAGCAGCGTGTGGACGCCGATGATCTGGGCGAGCCCGTAGTAGAAGTCCATCGCGTCTCAGTCCCGCCCCGCGCCCGACGCGAAGATGCCCCCGGGCCGGAAGACCAGGAAGGCGAAGAGCAGCAGCATCACGTACAGATCGCGCTCGGTGACGCCGCGGAACTGCTGGAACAGGTTCTCGAAGCCGCCGACGAGCAGCCCGGCGACGATCGCGCCCGGGATCGAGCCCAGGCCCCCGATCACGGTGACGATTAGGCCCTTCACCGTGAGCGGCACCGTGAGGAGCGGCGAGAGCGCCCCGACGGAGGCCCCGATCAGCGCGCCGGCGAGCCCGCCGAGCAGGCCGGTGATGACGAACGTCGCGGCGTTCACCTGCGCGACGCGGATGCCGCAGAGCTGGGCGGCGACCGGCTGCTGCGACACCGCCCGCGTCGCCAGCCCGAGGCGCGTCCGGTACAGGAGCGCGAGCAGCACCGCCATGCACGCGACCCCCACCCCGAAGATGAGCAGGAGATCCCCCCGGATCGAAAGCTCGCCCGCGCGCAGCATGACGTCGTCGAACATCGCTGGGTAGTTCTGCGGCATGCCGTCGGTCGTGTGGACCACGATCTCGTCGATGAGCAGCAGCATGCCGACGGTCGACATCAGCGTCGCGAGCGGGTTCGCGAGCGGGATGAAGTGGAAGCACGCCAGGTACACGAGATACCCGAGCACGCCGCCGGCCGCGAACGCGCCGAGGAAGACCGCCCACGCGGGCGCACCCTTGAACGCGACCAGCACCAGCAGCCCGCAATAGGCGCCGCCCACCGAGGCGGCGGCGTAGGCCATGTTGATCTTGTGCATCACCCCGAACACCAGGGTGAAGCCGATCCCGATCAGCGCGTAGGTCGCGCCGAACATCACGCCGTCGAGGATGGCCTGGAGGAGGTCGAGCATGCGAAGACGTTAACGCCGCCTGCAGGCGGGCGCCCGCAGGCGGCGTTATCGGGGCGCGGTCAGCCTATAGAGGATTGTGATACACAGTCCACTGCCCGTTCTTCGCGCGCACGAAGAGGTAGGGCTTCTCGGCCTCGCCGTCGGTGTCGCGCCTGCTGACGCCGATCAGGCCGTCGGTCGTCTTCAGCTTGGCGAGCCCGTCGCGGATCTTGCGGCGGTCGGCCGCGACGGTGTCCGGCTTCGCGAGCACCTTCTCCGACTCCATGACCTGCTTGAGGATGAAGACGTTCTCCCAGGCGGCCATGCTGTGGAGGTCGGCGTTGCCCTTGAACTTCGACGTGGACTTGGCCGCGGCGAGCGCCTTCGGGTTCACCGGCGCGAAGCTCGTCGGGATGATCATCCCCTCGGCCTGCTTGGCGCACCCTTCCAGGGTCTCGAGGCTCGAGGAGCTGGTGAGCCCGATGAGCACCTTCGGCTTCACGCCTTGCCGCTGCATCTCCTTCAGCACGCCGCAGGTCGTGAACGGATGGGCCGAGATCGCGATCGCGTCGGCGTCGGCCTTCTTCATCTCGCGCACCTGGGTGGCGAAATTGGTGTCGTTGAGCAGCCACTTCGACTCGCCGAGCACCTTGAAGCCGTTCGCGTCGGCGCGGTTCTTCATGACCGCGTACCAGGTCGCGCGCGAATGCGCGAAATCTTCCTCCACCCCGCCGTACACCGACTTCACGTCCGGGAACTCGGTGCGGACGAAGTTGAAGAGCGACGAGTACATGGTGAACTCGTTCGGGACGTTGCGAAACGCCCATTGCGAGATCTTGGCGAGGCCCACCTTGATCGCGACGTCGGTGAAGACCGGCATCTGCAGGCCCGAGTCGCCCGCGTCCTCCACCTTCTTCTGCAGGATCCCGAACAGCGGCTCGGCGACGTTCGAGCAGGTCGGGCCGACGGCGACGACCCAGTCGGCCGAGGCGATGCGCCGGATCACCGAGATCCCTTCCTCGGCGTTGCAGCGGTCGTCGTAGAACTCGACGGCGATCTTGCCTTTGGCGCCGTCGCCGAGCTTGATCCCGCCGGCCTTGTTGATCTCCTCGGCGGCCGCGAGCAGCGCCGCTTCGCTGTTGACGCCGAACGACCGCACGACCCCCGACTTCGCGCCGAAGCCGGCGATCTTGACGGTGCGCTCCTGGGCGGCCGCGCCCGAGGGCAATCCGAGAGCCATCGCGGCGAGCGCGGCCGCGACGGCGGTGGCAAGGGTTTTCATGCATTCCTCCTTCGAAGGGATCGGCTATAGAATCGCGCGGAAACGGGCGTCTTCTCAAGAACGCTTCGAGGCAGTCTAGTGAACCCCGCCGGGGGGTGTCAACGACCACGCGGTCGGGCCCTCGACCAAACGGAGGAGCGGATGGCAACGAAGACTCGACGCGTCGCGGCGTCGCGCGGCAAGGCGGCGGCGAAGCGCCCCGCCATGACGAAACCCCTCACCCGGTCGAGGCCGGGGCTCCGCGCGCGGCGCCGACCGGCGGCCAAGCCCGGTCGGGACATCTGGGCGGCGCTGAAGCCCGGATGCGCGAACTTTTCGCCGCTCACCCCGCTTTCGTTCCTCCCGCGCACGGCCGAGATCCATCCCGACCGGATCGCCGTGGTGCACGGAAAGCGGCGGATCACGTACGCGGAGTTCTACGCCCGCGCCCGCCGACTCGCCGCGGCGCTCGCGCGGCGCGGCATCCGCCGCGGCGACACCGTCTCGGCGATGCTCCCCAACGTGCCGGCGATGCTGGAGGCGCATTTCGGCGTGCCGATGCTCGGCGCGGTGCTGAACACGATCAACACCCGCCTCGATGCCGACACCGTCGCCTACATCCTCGAGCACGGGGAAGCGAAGGCGATCATCACCGACCGGGTGTTCGCGGGCGTGGTCGGCCCGGCGCTGAAGCGCCTCAAGCGGCGGATTTTGGTCATCGACAACGACGATCCGCTCTACACCGGGCCCGGCGAGCGGCTCGGCACGATCGAGTACGAGGACTTCCTCGCGCAGGGCGACCCCGGTTTCGCGTGGTCGCCCCCGGCGGACGAGAGCGCCCCGATCGCGCTCAACTACACCTCCGGCACGACCGGACGTCCGAAGGGCGTCGTGTACCACCACCGCGGGACGTTCATCGAGACCGTCGGCAATATCATGGCGTGGCCGCTCCCGCCGCGGCCCGTTTATCTGTGGACGCTGCCGCTCTTCCACTGCAACGGCTGGTGCTTCGGCTGGGCGGTCACCGCGATGGGCGGCACGCACGTGTGCCTCCGCCAGGTCGACCCGGCACAGATCTTCCCGCTGATCGTCGAGCACGGGGTGACCCACATGTGCGGCGCGCCGACGGTGCTTGCGATGCTGATCAACGCGCCCGACGAGCAGAAGCGCGGGTTTCCCCAGGTGGTCGACATCCAGACGGGGGGCTCGCCGCCGCCCGCCAAAGTGATCAAGGCCATGGAGGAGCTCGGCTTTCGAGTGACGCACATCTACGGCATGACCGAGCTGCAGGGGCCCTCCACGCTGTGCGAGCCGCAGGAGGCATGGCACGCGATGCCCCTCGAGGAGCGGGCGGTGCAGATGGCGCGCCAGGGCGTCCGGTACCCGATCGTCGACGGCCACATCGTCGCCGACCCCAAGACCTGCAAGCCGGTGGCGCAGGACGGGAAGACCGTGGGGGAGATCCTCGTGCAGGGCAACACGGTGATGCTCGGCTATCTCAAGGACGCCAGAGCGACCGCCGAGGCGTTCGACGGCGGCTGGATGCACACCGGCGATCTCGCCGTCTGGTACCCGAACAACTACGTCGAGATCAAGGACCGCAAGAAGGACATCATCATCTCGGGCGGCGAGAACATCTCGAGCGTGGAGGTCGAGATCGCGCTGTACCGGCACCCGGCGGTCGCGCTCGCCGCGGTGGTGGCGCGGCCGGACGAGAAGTGGGGCGAGACGCCGTGCGCGTTCGTGCAGCTCAAGCCGGGCGCGGACGCGACCGAGGACGAGATGATCCGGCATTGCCGCGAGAGCCTCGCCGGGTACAAGATCCCGCGCAAAGTCGTGTTCGGGCCGGTCCCCACGACCGCGACCGGCAAGATCCAAAAGTTCGTGCTGCGCGAAAGGGCGAAAGCGCTGTAGGTCGGCCAGTCGGAGCGGGCGCTGGCGCGCCGCTCGACTGGCCGACGGGGTGGTTGCGCCGGCAGCGCCGAAAAGCGAGGAGGTTGCACCGTGATCTTCGAGCAGATCCCGACCGGCGGCTGCCAGTCCTACGTCATCGGCTGCGAGGACACCTGCGCGGCGGTGGTCGTCGATCCGGAGGCGAGCCAGGTCGACCGCTATCTCGCGCTCGCCGCGCGCCACGGGCTGCGCATCCGCTACCTGATCGACACCCACACCCACGCCGATCATTTCTCGGCGTCGAGCGAGCTCGCGCGCCGTCTCGACGTACCGGTCGTGATGCACCGCGCCAGCCCGGCGCCGTTCGTCGACATGCGGGTCGACGACGGCGAGACCGTGATCGTGGGCAAGGTCAAGCTCCAGGTCCTGCACACGCCGGGCCATACCCAGGACTCGATGTGCCTGCGGCTCGCCGACCGCCTCCTCACCGGGGACACGCTGCTGATCGGCGGGACGGGCCGGACCGACCTTCCCACCGGCGATCCGAACGCGCTCTACGACAGCCTGTTCAACGGCATCCTGCGGCTCGATCCGGCGCTCCGGGTGTATCCGGCGCACGACTACAAGGGGCGAGGCCACTCGACGCTCGGGGACGAGCTCGCCGCGAACCCGCGGCTGCAGCGCCGCGAGCGCGCGGCGTTCGTCGCGCAGATGCGGGCGCTCGACCTCAGCATGCCGACGCACATCACCGAGGCGCTGCGCACGAACATGAGCGGGGGCAAGACCGTCGCCCAGCTGATCGCCGAGGCCGCGGCCAAGGTGCCGTTCATGTCGCTCGCGGAGGTGCGGCAGCGGATCGACGCCGGCGAGCCGGACTTCGTCGTCCTCGACGTGCGGGAGCGCGATGCCTTCGACGCGGGGCACATTCCCGGCGCGCGGCTCGTCCCGCGCGGCCAGCTCGAGCTCCGCGTCAACCAGGAGCTGCCCGATCCGACGAAGCGCATCCTCGTCTACTGCGAGTTCGGGAAGGTCTCGACGCTCGCTGCGGCGACGCTCCGCGAGATGGGATTCGCCCGCGCCGTCGGGCTCGACGGCGGGATGAAGGCGTGGCGCGAGGCGGGCTACCCGGTGCAAGGCGCCGCCGCGCCGGGCGAGCTCACCAGTCGGGGTTGAACCGCTTCACGATCACCCCGCCCGACTTCTCGTCCTCCTCGGCCTCGATCAGGCCGCGCGCGGCGGCCTCGTCGAGCAGGCGCGAGAACGACCGGAACCCGTAGTACGACTCGTTGAAGCCCGGCTGCCGGCGCTTGAGCGCCTGCTTGACCATCGAGCCCCAGATCTTCTCGTCGGCGCCGCGTTCGGCGAACAGCGCCTCGATCGTCTCCATCACGAAGTCGATCGCCTCCTGCTTGCGCTCGTCGTCGCTCTTGCCCTGGCCCGGCGCCTTCGGCTCGGGCGCGGGCCGCTCGGCCTTGCGCTTCGCCTTGCTCTTGCGCTGCTCGCGCACGAGATCGTCGTAGTAGATGAACTCGTCGCAGTTGGCGATCAGGAGGTCCGAGGTCGAGTTCTTCACGCCGACGCCGATCACGGTCTTGTCGTTTTCGCGCAGCTTGGAGACGAGCGGCGAGAAGTCAGAGTCGCCGGTGATCAGCACGAAGGTGTCGACGTGGGACTTGGTGTAGCAGAGGTCGAGCGCGTCGACCACCATGCGGATGTCGGCGGAGTTCTTGCCCGACTGCCGGACGTGCGGGATCTCGATCAGCTCGAACGCGGCCTCGTGCATCGCCGCCTTGAACTCGCGGTAGCGGTCCCAGTCGCAGTAGGCCTTCTTCACCACGATCGAGCCCTTGAGCAGCAGCTTCTCGAGCACGTTCTTGATGTTGAATTTCTCGTACTTCGCGTCGCGCACGCCGAGCGCGATGTTCTCGAAGTCGCAGAAGAGCGCCATGCTGTGGGCGTCGGCGGGCGAGGGCATGCGTTCGGTCCGGTGATGGGTGTCGGCCGGCATCGTAGCATCGACGGCGGGAGGCCGGTCGATACAATACGGCGCGCAGCTACCGCAAGGGGCAACGCACGATGACCGACTCGCTCGGCTACCGCGCCAAGTTCGGCGTGCTCGCGCCGTCGACCAACACCTCGGTGCAGCCCGAGTTCGACGCGCTGCGCCCGCATGGCGTGACGAACCATTTCTCGCGGATCGTCATCCCGGACTCGCGGGTGACCGACGACCGGTCGTTCATGGCGATGATGGACAACATCCGCGCGGCGCTCCTCCCGGCGCTCGACGCGGTGCTCACCTGCAGCCCCGACTACGTCGTCCTCGGCATGTCGGCGGAGACCTTCTGGGACGGGCTCGCGGGCTCGCTGCGGCTGAAGCGGCGGCTCGAGCGGCGCGCGCGGCGCGGCGTCGCGATGGGGTCCGACGCCTGCCGCGCGGCGCTCCGCGCCAGCGGCCGGGGGGTCAGGCGGCTCGGCGTCATCACGCCCTACATGCCGGCGGGCGACCGGCAGGTACGGCGGTTCTTCACCGAGTGCGGCTTCGAGGTCGTCAATCTCCTCGGCCTGAAGTGCCGGAGCCCGATGCGGATCGCGCACGTCTCGAAGGCGCGGCTGCGCGATGCGATCGTCGCGGTCAACCGCGGCAAGGTCGACGCGATCGTCCAGGTCGGGACGAACCTCGCCATGGCCGAGGTCGCGGCCATGGCCGAGTTCTGGCTGGACAAGCCGGTCATCGCGATCAACACCGCGATCTACTGGCACGCGTTGCGCCAGTACGGCATCCGGGACAAGCTGTACGGGTGGGGGAGCCTCCTCGCCGAGCACTGAGCTGCCGCCGAGCGCGCGCCCGCCTCTTTCGGTCTGGACCGTGAACTTTGCGCGCTGGAGCGGGGGTAATTTTGCAGCCGTTTCGGCGCCGCCCGATGGCCGTTATCGACGGCGGCGTATAGGGTTGCGGGCTTGAGTTCGAGCGTTCCGCGAGCCGCGTCGCCGGCCTGCCCGCCGCCGGGGTCGCGGACCGGAACAGGACGATGCCGCACAGTGCACAGCTCGCGGCGGGCCTCGAGCAGGGCCGCCTCAGCGTTTTGGTCGTGGAAGAGGACGCCGCCGTCGCCGCACGGGTGCGCGCGGCCTACGCTGCGGCGGACGACGGCGAGGTCGAGGTCGTCCGGGTCGGCTCGCTCGCCGCTGCCTGCGAGGCGCTGGCGCGCGGCCGCTTCCATCTGATCCTGGCCGACCTGCGGCTGCCCGACGCCCGCGGGCTCGCCGCGCTCGAAGGCCTCCTGCCGCTGGCGCTCGGGCCGGTCATCGCGGTCGCCGAGGACGACGAGCCCGGCGGGCGGGACGCCGCCCTCGCGGCCGGCGCCTACGACTTCGTCGCGCGGCGCGAGCTCGCCGGACCGGCGCTCGTGCAGGCGATCCGGCGTGCGAGCCTGCACCTGCGCACCGAAGCCTCGCTGCGCGACGTCGAGACGCGCTACCGCTCGCTCGTGGAGCAGCTGCCCGACGCGCTCGTCGTCCACTGCGAAGGTCGCTTCGTCTACGCGAATCCCGCGGCGCTCGCGCTCTTCGGCGCGCGCTCGCCCGAGGCGCTGCTCGGGCGCGAGGTGATCGAAGTCGTCCATCCGGAGGACCGCGAGCACGCGAAGGAGCGGTTGCGCCTGCTGCGCGAGCCCGCCGTCCTGCTTCCGGCGCAGCAGTACCGGGTGATCCGACTCGACGGCGAGACCGTCCACGTGGAGGCGCAGCCGCTGCCGATCACGTATCGCGGTGTCCCGGCGGTGCAGGTAGTGCTCCGCGACATCAGCGCGCGCGTCGCCGCCGAGGCGCGCGCGCGGCGCCTCAGCGGGCTCTATGCGGCGCTGAGCGCCACCAACGAGGCGATCCTTCATGCCGCGAGCCCCGAGGCGCTCTACGCCCGGGTCTGCGACATCGCCGTCGAGCACGGGTTCGGGCTGGCGGCGGTTCGCTTGATCGACCGCGAGCGCCGGCGGCTTACGCCGGTGGCGGTGAGCGGCGGGGCCGCGGTACGCTCGGTCGCGGTCGAGGTACCGATCGAGCCGGCGGATTCGCAAGGCCTCACGATTTCCGGCATCGCCGCGCGCACGGGCACGACGCAGGTCGCGAACGACATCGAGTCCCGACCGATCGCGACCCCCGGGCGGGCCGCGGCGCTCGCGGCGGGCATCAAGGCCACCGCGAGCCTGCCGTTCCGACGCGGGCCGGAGATCGTCGGCGTCCTCAGCCTGTTCTCGGCCGAGGCGGGCTATTTCGACGAGGAGCTCCTCAAGCTGCTCGAGCGCATGGTCGAGAACCTGTCGTTCGCGCTCGACAACCTCGATCGCGAGGAGCGTCGGCGGCAGGCCGAGGGCGCCCTGCGCGAGAGCGAGGCGCGCTTTCGTCACCTCACCGAGCTCTCGTCGGACTGGTACTGGGAGCAGGACGGCGAGTTTCGCTTCACGTTCATGTCGGGGCGCCTGGAGGAGAAGACCGGCACCACGATCGCGCAGCACCTCGGCCGGCGTCGCTGGGACGTGCCGGCGCTCAACCTCACCGACGCGGACTGGGCGCGCCACCGGGAGCAGCTCGAGCGCCACGAGCCGTTCCGCGACTTCGAGATCCGGCGGCCGGACCGCGACGGGCGGGAGCGGTGGGTCGCGATCACCGGCGAGCCGGTGGTCGACGCCGACGGGCGCTTCTGCGGCTACCGCGGCGTCGGGCGGGACATGACCGGACGCAAGCTCGCGGAGGCGCAGCTGGTGCGCCTGTCGCGTCTGTACGAGGTCCTCGGCGCGACGAACGAAGCGATCTTGCGCGCGACGACGCCCGAGGAGCTGTACCAGCGCACCTGCGACGTGGCGGTCGACGGGCGCTGCTTCACCGCGGCGGCGGTGGTGCTGCCCGACGCAGCGGGCCGTTTGGCGACGCCGGTCGCGCTGAGCGGCGCGGCGAGCGATTTCCTGCGCGGGCTGCGCGTCGCGCTCGACGAGTCGGTCCCCGAGGGCCGCGGGCTCATCGCCGTGGCGCTGCGCACCGGCGCGTCCGCGGTCGCGAACGACTACGTCGCCGACGCTCGCGTCACGCCGTGGCGCGAGCGCTCGGCCGCCTACCGGTTTCGCGCCGCCGCGGCGATCCCGCTCCGGCGCGAGGGTACCCCGGTCGGGGTGTTGTTTCTGTTGGCTGCTGAGCTGAACGCCTTCGACGCCGAAATGGTCGGGTTGCTCGAGCGCATGGCGGCCAACCTGTCGTTCGCGCTCGACGGCTACGAGCGCGAGGCGGAGCGCCGACGCGCGGAGCAGGCGCTGCGCGAGAGCGAGGAGCGCTTTCGCAGCCTGACGGACCTCACGGCCGACTGGTACTGGGAGCAGGACGAGGAGCTGCGCTTCACGCGCTTCTCCGGCGGCCTCGAGCGGCACGCCCGCGGCACGCCGGCCCGCGCGCTCGGTCGGCGGCGGTGGGAAGTCGACGGCTTCGAGCCGCTCGCCTGCTCCTGGGACGAGCATCGCCGCACCGTCGAGGCGCGCCTGCCGTTCCGCGACTTCGAGTACCGCTCGCAGGCCGACGGCGGGGCGGCGCGCTACTTCTCCGTAAGCGGCGAGCCCGTGTTCGACGCCGACGGACGGTTCCGCGGCTACCGCGGGATCGCGCGCGACGTCACCGCCCGCAAGCACACCGAGCAGCAGCTCGCACTCCACGCCCAGCGCCAGGAGTGGATCGGCCGCTTCGGGCAGCGCGCGCTCGAGTCCTCGGAGCTCGATCCCCTGTTCCTCGAGGCGGTCCAGACGGCCGGCGCCTCGGGCGCCGACGCGGCGGCCGTCTACGAGTTCGTCCCGGCGAGCGGCCGCTACGTGCTGCGCGCCGCGCTCGGCCCGGAACCGCGTCCCGCGGCCGGCGGCCAGATCGAGGCGTGCCGGCACTGCCCGTTGCGCGAGGCGCTGGACGCCAGCGCGCCCGTGGTCGTCGCGGACGCGCGGGTCACCGGGTGCGCGGAGGCGCGCTGCAGCTGGCAGGGCGCGATGCGCAGCGCGGTCAACATCCGGATCCGCGGCGAGGACGGCGTGTTCGGCGTGCTCGCGGCGCTCGCCGGACGCGCCGGCGCGTTCACCGACGGCGAGGTCAAGTTCCTCCACACGATCGGCAACGTCCTCTCGACCGCGGTGCAGCGGCGCCAGGCCGAGAGCCGGCTCGCGCAGCTCGCCCAGTACGACGCGCTGACCGGCCTGCCGAACCGCAACCTGCTGCGCGACCGGATCGAGCAGGCCATCGCGCGGGCGCGGCGGCAGAAGTGGCGGATCGGCATGCTGTTCATCGATCTGGACCGGTTCAAGCTCGTGAACGACACCCTCGGCCACGAGCACGGCGACCGGCTGCTCGAGCAGGTCGGCGAGCGGCTGCGCGCCTGCGTGCGCGCGAGCGACACGGTCGCGCGGTTCAGCGGCGACGAGTTCGTGGTGGTGCTGCCCGACCTCGCGCGCGCCGAGGACGCGGGGCTGGTCGCGCAGAAGATCCTCGACGCGCTCGCCGCGCCGTTCGACCTGCTCGGGCAGGAGGCGAGCGTGGGCGCGAGCATCGGGGTGGCGCTGTATCCGGAGGACACTGAGGACGGCGAGTCGCTGCTGAAGGCGGCCGATGCGGCGATGTACCGGGCGAAGGAGTCCGGCCGCGCCGGCTACTGCTACTTCACTTCCGAGATGAACCGGCGCTCGTACGCCCGCCTGCAGCTGCAGACGGACCTGCGCCGCGCGCTCGAGCGCGCCGAGTTCAGGCTGGTCTACCAGCCGAAGATCGAGCTCGCCTCCGGGCGCGTCTGCGGCGCCGAGGCGCTGCTGCGCTGGGCGCATCCGGAGCGCGGAATGGTTGCGCCGGGAGACTTCATCCCGGTGCTCGAGGAGACCGGACTGATCCTGCCCGCCGGCGAATGGGTGGTGAGCGCGGCGTGCGCGCAGCTCCGCGCCTGGCGCGAGGCCGGCCTCGCGCCGGTGCCGGTTGCGGTCAATGTCTCGGCGCGCCAGTTCCGGACCAGGGACCTCGACACCCGGATCATCGGGCTGATCGAGCGGGAGGGCGTCGACCCGCGCCTGCTCGAGATCGAGATCACCGAGAGCTACCTCATGCAGGACCCGGAGCACGCGATCCGGATCCTCGAGAAGTTCCGCGAGGTCGGGATCCAGATCGCGATCGACGACTTCGGCACCGGCTACTCGAGCCTCGCGTACCTCACCCGCTTCCCGGTCTCGGCGCTGAAGGTCGACCGGCAGTTCGTGCGCGACGCCACCAGCGACCCGAGCGATGCGGCGATCGTGCGCGCGGTGATCGACATGGCGCACAACCTCGGCTTCGTGGTGGTCGCCGAGGGGGTCGAGACCGAGGCGCAGGTCGCGTTCCTGCGGCGCCACGGCTGCGACCTCGCCCAGGGCTTCCACTTCGCTCGGCCGATGCCCCCCGGCGACATCGCTGCGCTGCTCGCCGCCGCGAAGACCGCCACCGGCGCCTGAGCAGCGGGGCGTCGGCGCGCTCGCCGACGGGCTCCTCCGCTGGCGCGCGTCCGCGGCCGTCTAGTGGTAGCCGGCGTCGCCGCGCACCTTGCCGCGGAACACCCAGTACGACCAGCCGGTATACATCAGGATGATCGGCAGCAGGAACAGCGTGCCGACCAGCAGGAACGCCTGCGACTGCGGCGCGGCCGCCGCGTCCCAGAGGGTGATGCTCGGCGGCACGACGTACGGGAACAGGCTGATCCCGAGCCCGAGATAGCACATCGCGAACAGGCCGAGCGCGGCGATGAACGGGACGACCTCGCGTCCGCGCGCGAGCGCCGTCCACAGCCACCAGGCGATCGCCGCCGTCACCACCGGCACCGGGGCGAGCAGGGCGATGTTGGGCCACGAGAACCACCGTGCAGCGATGCGCTCGTCGAGAAACGGCGTCCAGAGGCTCACCATGCCGATGAATGCGAGCACTCCCACCAGGCCCACCCGCGCCATGCCGCGGGCCCACTCCTGCAGCTCGCCCTCGGTCTTCAGCACGAGCCACGTCGCCCCGAGCAGCAGATAGCCGAAGACGAGCCCGGCGCCGACCGCGAGCACGAACGGATGCACCCAGTCGAAGCTCGTGCCGGCGTACTGCCGCCCTTCGACGGCGAAGCCCTGGACGAACTTGCCGAGCACGCAGCCCTGCGCGAACGTGGCGACGAGCGACCCCCAGAAGAACGCCTCGTCCCAGCGCTTGCGGCTCGTGCGCGCCGTGTGCCGGAACTCGAACGCGACGCCGCGGAAGATGAGCCCGAGCAGCATGGCGAGGATCGGGAAGTAGACCGCCGGCAGGATGATCGCGAACGCGAGCGGGAACGCCGCGAACAGCGCGATCCCGCCGAGGACGAGCCAGGTCTCGTTGCCGTCCCAGATCGGCGCGACCGAGGCCATCATCAGGTCGCGGCCGCGGTCGTCGGGCGCGAACGGGAAGAGAATGCCGACGCCGAGATCGAAGCCGTCGAGCAAGACATACATGAAGACGGCCAGCGCGAGAACGATGGTCCAGATCGGTACGAGGTCGAGCGCCATGACGGGTTGCTAGCGAATCTGGCTTGGAGGATCTACAAGGGGGCTTTGCCCCCTTGTTCGATCGGGATGAAGACGGCCAGCGCGAGGACGATGGTCCGGATCGGCACGAGGTCGAGCGCCATGACGCTGGCCCTCAATCCGGTTCGGTGGTCGCCGCGGAAAGCGGCCGCGCGGCGCGTTCCGTCGGCCGGAGCTCGTGCCCCTCGAGATGCTCGGGCATCCCGCGCTGAACGAGCCGCACGAGGTAGTAGAGCCCGGCGCCGAAGACGACCAGGTACACGACGACGTAGGCCGCGAGCGACGCGACCACGTCGCCGCCGGTGAGCGACGGCGTCACGGCGTCGGCGGTCCGCATGTGGCCGTAGACCACGAACGGCTGGCGGCCGACCTCGGTCGTGATCCAGCCGGCGGTCACCGCGATGTAGCCGGTGGGGATCGCCCAGGTCGCGGCGCGCAGGAAGGCCGTCGTCTCGAAGAGGCGCCGATGCCACGCGAGCCAGCCCGCCCAGACCGTGAGCCCGAGCATGATCGCCCACATCCCGACCATGACCCGGAACCCGAAGAATACCGGCGCGACCGGCGGGCGGTCCTCCTTCGGGAAATCCTTCAGACCACGCACCGTGCCGTCCAGGGAGTGCGTGAGGTAGAGGCTCGCGAGCTTAGGGATCGCGACCTCCGCGCGATTCGTCTCGGCCGCCTCGTCCGGAATCGCGAACAGCACCGCCGGCTGCCCGGCGCGCGTCTCCCAGAACCCCTCCATCGCGGCGAGCTTCGCGGGCTGATGCTCGAGCGTGTTCAGGCCGTGCGCATCGCCGATCAGCGCCTGGGCCGGGACGAGCACCGCGGCGAGCATGAGGCCCATCGCGATCATCACCTTCGACTCCGCGGGATAGCGGCCGCGGCGCAGGTACCAGGCGGCCACGCCGATCACGGTGAACGCGGTCGTGAGGTATACGGCCACCACCGTGTGCAGGAACCGGTACGGGAACGACGGGTTGAACATCACCGCCAGCCAGTCGGTCGGCAGGTAGCGGCCGTCCACGATCTCGAACCCGACCGGCGTATGCATCCAGCTGTTCACGATCAGGATCCAGAACGCGCTGAACAGGGTGCCGATCGCCACCATCAGCGCCGACGCGAAATGCGCCCACGGCGGCACGAGCTTGCGCCCGAAGAGCAGCACGCCCAGGAACGCCGCCTCGAGGAAGAACGCGGTGAGGCCCTCGTAGGCCATCAGCGGCGCGATGATGTTCGCGGTCGCATCGGCGTAGCGGCTCCAGTTGGTGCCGAACTGGAACGGCATCACGATGCCGGACACCACCCCCATGCCGAACGACACCGCGAAGATCTTGATCCAGAAGGTCGAGATGCGCAGGTAGACGCGCTTGCGCGTCGCGAGGTGCAGGCCCTCGAGCACCGCGATGTAGGAGGCGAGCCCGATCGTGAAGGCGGGCAGCAGGAAGTGGAAGGCGACGACGAACGCGAACTGCAGGCGCGAGAGCAGAACGGGGTCGAGCATCGGCCGAGCGTCGGTCGCGTCGTGTGAGAGGATGCCGGCGGGCAGCATAGCAGCTTTGCGCGCGGCGGCGGGCGGCCCGCGCGCCGATGCGCTAGGCTCGCGGGCCTACGCGAAGCCGGAGGAAGCCTCATGCCCACAGCGATCCCGCGTCTGCGCGCCGTGCGCGCCCGCCCGCTGAGCGTCCCGATGCGTCGGCCGCTCGCCACGGCGAGCGGCGCGATCACCCACGCGCCGATCGTGCTCATCGACCTCGAGACCGAGGAAGGGATCACCGGCGCGGCGTACGCGTGGATGCCCGCGGCGTACGCGGCCAAGCCGCTCGCGCAGCTGGTGGAGGCGCTCGGCGGGTCGCTCAAGGGCGAGCCGGTCGCGCCGGTCGCGGTCGAGCAGAAGCTGCGCAAGCGGCTCGCGCTCCTCGGCGCGCAGGGGCTCCAGGCGCTCGCGCTCTCGGGCATCGATGTCGCGTGCTGGGACGTCGCGGCCAAGGCCGCCGGGCAGCCGCTCGCGCGCCTGCTCGGCGGGGCGCCGCGACCGATTCCGGCCTACAACTCGAACGGCCTGGGAATCATGGGACCCGAGCGCGCCGCAAAGGAAGCGGTGGAGCTCGCGGCGCCGGGCTTCAAGGCGATCAAGGTGCGCCTCGGCTATCCGACGCTCGCCGAGGACGTCGCGGCAATCCGCGCCGTGCGGCGCGCCGTCGGCGACGCCGTGCTCCTCATGTCGGACTACAACCAGGCGCTCGCGCCGCCGGAGGCAGAAGCGCGCGCCCGCGCGCTCGACGCCGAAGGGCTCGCCTGGATCGAGGAGCCGGTCCGGGCCGACGACTACGAGGCGTGCGCGCGCGTCGCCGCCGCGGCGGCGACGCCGATCCAGATCGGCGAGAACTGCTGGGGTCCGTACGACATGCTGAAGGCGCTCGCTGCGAACGCCTGCGATCTCTTCATGCCCGATCTCGGCAAGATCGGCGGCGTCACCGGCTGGCTGCGCGCGGCGGCGCTCGCCGAGCCGCGGGGGCTGCCGCTCTCGACGCACCTCTTTCCGGAGGTGTCGGCGCACCTGATGGCGGCGACGCCGACCGCCCACTGGCTCGAGTACGTGGACTGGGCGAGCCCCATCCTCGCCGAGCCGCTCGAGCTCCGGGACGGCAACGCCATCGTCCCGGAGCGCCCCGGGAACGGCCTCGCCTGGAACGAGGAGGCGGTCGCGCGCTATCTCGTCGCCTGAACTTCAAAAGCAAACGCAAAGGCGCAAAGCACCGCAAAGGGCGCGGAAAAAACCCTTCAAAAAGAGGTTTCTGTGCGTGCTTTGCGGCTCTGTGCGTCTTTGCGTTGAAGTCTCTTACGCGGCGGCCGCCAGGAGCTCGGTCGCCGGCTCGGTCTCGAGGGTGACCGCGACCGCATGCACGACGGCCGCGATCCGCACCGCCGCCTGGATCTCGTCGCGCGTCAACCCCGCTTCGCGCAGGACCTTCTCGTGGGCGGTGATGCATCGTCCGCAGCCGTTCACCGCGGACACCGCGAGCGACCACAGCTCGAAGTTCTCGCGCGCGGTTGCGGGATTCGCGATGACGTTCATGCGCAGGCCCGCCCGGAGCTTCGCGTACTCGTCGTCCTCGACGAGGTGCAGGAAGCGGTAGTAGACGTTGTTCATCGCCATGATCGCGGCGGCCGCCTTTGCGGCGCCGAACGCCGCCCGATCCAGCCGCGGGCCGAACTCGGCGACCACCGCCTCGATCACCTCGCGGTTGCGCGCGGCGATCGCGGCGGCGACGAAGGTCCCGGCCTTGCGGGTCTCGCCGAGGACCGTCTCGCCCGCGAGCGTGCCGAGGGTGAGCTTCAGGTCCTTGGCGTGCTCGGGGAGCCGGTCGCGGAGGGTCTGCAGGGACATCGCGCGCTCCTGTTCCTCAGGCGGCCTTCAGGAACTGGTCGCCCCGCTGCCAGTTGCAGGGGCAAAGCTCGTCGCTCTGCAGCGCGTCCAGGGTCCGCAGCACCTCGTCGACATTGCGCCCGACGCTGAGGTCGTGGACCGACGCGAAGCGGATCACGCCCTCGGGGTCGACGATGAACGTCGCGCGCAGCGCCACGCCCTCGCGCTTGTCGAGGACGCCGAAGCCGGCGGCGAGCTCGCGCTTGACGTCGGCGAGCATCGGGAACGGCAGGTCCTTGAGGTCGGGATGCTGGCGCCGCCACGCGAGGTGGACGAACTCGCTGTCGATCGAAGCGCCGTAGACCACGGCATCGCGGTCGTTGAACTCGCCGTTGAGCTTGCCGAACGCGGCGATCTCGGTCGGGCACACGAACGTGAAGTCCTTCGGCCAGAAGAAGATCACCTTCCACTTGCCCGGGTCGGAAGCGTCGGTGAAGCGCTTGAAGGCCTGGTCCTGCTCCAGCGCCACGACGGCCTGCAGGTCGAACTTCGGCAGCCGATCGCCGATGGTCAGCATTGCGGTCTCCTTGAGCGGTTGGATTCGAAGGGCCGAGTGTGCCGCGCGCGCCGACGTCGATCCAACGGGGTTTTTCGGTTACAGTGATCGGGCCGCTCGATCACGATCCTCGCGTCCGCGTGAACGCGCTTCCGTCGCTCCGACAGCTCCGCTACCTGGTCGCCGTCGCCGACCGCCTCAACTTCCGTGCCGCCGCGGCGAGCTGCTTCGTGACGCAGTCCACGCTCTCGGCCGGGATCAAGGAGCTCGAGAGCCTGCTCGGCGTCGTGCTGCTCGAACGGGACAAGCGCAGCGTCCGCCTCACGCCCGCGGGCGAGGCGGTGGTCGCCAAGGCGCGCGCGCTAGTGGCGCAGGCGCAGGATCTCGTCGAGACCGCGCGCGGCGCCGCCGCGCCGCTCGTCGGCCCGTTCCGCCTCGGCATCATCCCGACGGTCGCGCCGTTTCTGCTGCCGGTGCTCGCGCCCAAGCTCCGCGGGCGGTATCCCAGGCTCAGGCTCTACCTGCGGGAGGACCTGACCGAGCGGCTGCTCGATCGCCTCCGCGCCGGGGAGCTCGACGCCGCGCTGATCGCGCTCCCGTTCGACACCGGCGAGCTCGCGGTGCGCGAGCTCTTCCGCGACGAGTTCTGGTTCGTCGCGCGCGAGGACGATCCGCTCGCGCGCGAGAAGGCGGTGGCGGTCGAGCGGCTGGCGCCGCGGGAGATCGTCCTGCTGGAGGAGGGACACTGCCTGCGCGACCACGCGATCGTCGCGTGCGGGACGCGCCGGCCCGGGGAGGCGCCGGCCGTGGAGGCGACGAGCCTCGCGACGCTGGTCCAGATGGTGGAAGGCGGCCTCGGCGTCACGCTGCTCCCGGAAATGACGCTGAAAGCCGGCCTCCTGAACGGCACGGCGCTCGTCGCCCGGCCGTTCGCAGCCAGCGTGCCGGCGCGGCGCATCGCGCTCGTTTCGCGGCCGGCCGGCGCGCGCAGCCGCGACGTGGGGCTCCTCGGGGATTTCGTCGTCGAGCAGGCTGCGCCCAAGCTGAAGGCCGGCGTCGCGGCGATCCGCCGGCGCGGGGCGGCGTGAGCCAGCGCCACGCACAGCGCCCCTCGGCCGCGTCAGCCGGCGCGGGGACGGGGTGCGGGTGAACGCGCGCGGCGCCGCGCACAACGGCATCCCGCCGCTCATCTTCCCAATTGAACGGCGCACTGGTTGTGATATATAGGGCCTGACAATTCCGCCGGCATGGCAGTCGGCGCGGCGCGGGTTGCCGACCGGCCGTCGTGGCCGGACGAGGGACGGCGACCCGAAGAACACAGGAAGACGGCACAGCGATGCAGCAGCTGAAAAGCATTCCCACCGCAGGCACCCCCGAACCGGAAGCGCGGGCGCTCGGCCCCGACGAGCTCGAGCTCGCGCGGCTGATCGTCGCGGCGCTCAACCTCGAGGACCTGAAGCCCGAGGAGATCGACCCCGAAGCGCCGCTCTACGGCGAAGGGCTCGGCCTCGACTCGATCGACGTCCTCGAGATGTCGCTCGCGATCTCCAAGACGTACGGGGTCCAGCTGCGCTCGGACGATCCCGACAACGACAGGATCTTCCGCTCGCTCCGCAGCCTGAGCGCGTACGTCCAGTCGCGGCGCGCGAAGTGACCGGGACGCGCTGCCGATGCGGCGCCGGGGCCTCCTCCTCGCCGGCGCGGCCGTCGTCGCGCTCCCGCTCGCGGTCCACGCGCTGATCCTCGCCGACCGCGCCGGCGCGATCGCGGTGACCTTCGGCTGGGCCATGGCCGTCGTCACGGCGCTCATCCTCGTCCGGGCGGGCGGCGCGGCCGGGCTCGAGCTCGGCGCCGTCCTCGGCGCGGTCGCGGTCGGCTGGTACGCGAGCGCGGACGGGCCGTACGCGGTCTTCGTGCCGGCGGTGGCGATGAACCTGATCCTGCTCTGGTTCTTCGGCCGCACGCTCGTCCCCGGCCGCGATCCGCTCGTGACATCGATCGCGCGCTTCGTGCGCGGCGCGCTGGAGCCCGACGTCGAGCGCTACACCCGGCGCGTGACCTGGGCGTGGTGCGGGTTCTTCGCCGCGAACGCCGCGATCTCCCTCGCGCTCGCGGCGCTCGCGCCGCTCGCGGCATGGTCGCTGTACGCGAACGTGCTGGCGTACCCGCTCGTCGCGCTCATGTTCGTCGCCGAGTACGCCTATCGCCGGCAGCGGTTTCCCGCGCTCCAGCACGTGCCGCCGCTCGCGCTGCTCCGGCGGCTCGTGCAGGCGGGCTATTTCGGCTCGGGGCCCGCGGCGAAGTGAGCGTCGGCGCGTCCGCCCCCCGCATCCCGCTCGTGCCGTCGCGGCCGGCGTCGGACGTCTTCGCCTACTCCGGCCCGCGGCGCATCACGATCCTCGAGTTCGTCGCCGACGTCGCGGCGCTCGCGGCGCGGCTTCCCGATCGCACGCACGTCGTCAACCTGTGCGTCGATCGCTACCGCTTCACGGTGGCGTTCGGCGCGGCGCTCGCCCGCGGCCAGGTGAGCCTGCTGCCGTCGCACCGCACGCCCGACTTCCTCGCCGGGCTCGCCCGGATCCACCCCGACCTGTATTGCCTCGCGGACGAGACCGCCGACTGGTGCCCGCTCGAGATCGTCGCCTACCCGATCGACCTCGCCTCCGGCGCCGGCGACCCCGCCGTGCCGGCGTTTCCGCCGGACCAGGTGGCGGCGATCGCGTTCACGTCGGGGACCACCGGCGCGCCCACGCCGCACGTGAAGCTGTGGGGCGCGGTCGCGCGCGGCGCGCACGCCGAGGCGCAGGCGCTCGGGATCGACCGGCTCGCCGGCGCAACGCTCGTGGGGACGGTGCCGCCCCAGCACATGTACGGGCTCGAGTCCACGGTGCTGCTCGTGCTGCAGCACCGCTTCGCAATGGAGGGCGGCCGCCCGTTCTATCCGCGCGACGTGCGCGAGGCGCTCGCGCGGGTTCCGGCGCCGCGCGTCCTCGTCACCACCCCGGTTCATCTGCGGGCCCTCGACATCGACGGCACCGACCTGCCGCCGCTCGAGTGCGTCGTCTCGGCGACCGCGCCGCTCCCGCCGGAAGCGGCGGCGCGGGCGGAAGCCCGCTACCGCGCCCCGGTGCTCGAGATCTACGGATTCACCGAGGCCGGAATGGTGGCCTACCGTCGCACCCTCGACGGCGAAGCGTGGCGGCTGCTCCCCGGGGTGTCTTTGCGGCACGACGGTGAGTCGTGGTGGGCGGAGAGCGGCCACGTCGCGGTGCCCGGGCGGTTCAGCGACCTCATCGACGTGCTCGACGACGGGCAGCGGTTCGTCCTCCGCGGGCGGGCGAGCGACGTCGTGAACGTCGCCGGGAAGCGCGCCTCCCTCGCCGGCCTCAATGCCCAGCTGCTCGCGATTCCGGGGGTCGTCGACGGCGCGTTCTACCTGCCCGAGGACGACGGCGGCGGGGTGCAACGGCTCGCGGCGCTGGTCGTCGCGCCCGGTCTCACCGCGCGGCGGGTGCTCGCGGAGCTGCGCCTGCGGGTCGACCCGGCGTTCCTCCCGCGGCCGCTCCGGCTCGTCGCCCGACTGCCGCGCAATGCGACCGGCAAGCTCACCGCCGCGGACCTGCGCGCGGCGTCGGTCCAGCGCGCGCGCCGATGACGCCCGCCCACGCCCCGGTGACCCGGCCGGAGACGCCTCCGCCCCACGCCCCCGAGAAAGGGTGGGCGGCGCGCCTGCTCGGCGACTTCCACGTCACCGGCCTCTTCTGGTACCGCTTCCATCGCTGGGCGGTGGCGAGCCTGCCCGCCTGGGCGCTCGCGCCGATCGTCGCCGTCTTCACGGGGTTCTTTTTCTTCGCGCTCCTGAAGATCCGCCGGGCGATCGCGTCGAACCTCGTGCCGGTGCTCGGCCGCGGCGGCTGGCTCGAGCGGCAGCGCCGGATCTTTCGCACCATGCACGCGTTCGCGTGGTGCCTCACCGAGCGCTACGAACGGCTCGTCACCGACCGGCCGTTCGCGATCGAGGTCGAGGCCGCGGAGCACTGGAACGCGGTCGCCAGGTCGGGGCGGGGGTTCGTCATGGTCACCGCGCATCTCGGGCTCTACGAGGTCGGCTCGATGGTCGCCTCGGTGCGGGAAGCTCGGCACGTGCACCTCGTGCGCGAGCCGGAGGTCGATCCGCGGGCGCAGGCGTTCATGAAGCAGTGCGTCGCCGCGGTCCAGGGCGCGCACTACACGATGCATTTCCAGAGCGGCGACCCGCTGCAGGGGGTGGCGCTCGTCGAGGTCCTGCAGCGCGGCGAGATCGTCGCGATCCAGGCCGATCGGCCGCGCGCCGGCAGCCGCACCGTCGAGGCGACGCTCTTCGGCCGGCCGTTCGCGGTGCCGGCGGGGCCGGCAGCGCTCGCGCGCACCGCCGGGGTGCCGATGCTGCCGGTCTTCGCGCTCCGCGACGGGCGGCGCGGCGTCCGCATCGTCTTTCGCCCGCCGATCGAGGTGGCGCGGACCGCCAATCGCGCCGCCGACCTGACGGCGGCGATGCGCGGCATCGCCCGGGAGATCGAGGCCGGGATCCGGCGCGCGCCGCACCAGTGGTTCGTGTTCCGCGAGCTCTGGCCCGACGCGTAGCGTCAGCCCCCGAGCTCGTCGACGAGCACCGTCCCGATCGTCCCGCGCAGGACCGGACGCGCGTCGTGCTCGACCTCGACGGCGTAGCGCATGAGCGGCGGCTGCGCGGCGTCGAGCCGCGCGGACGCGAGGAAGGCGCTCTCCGCCGGGATGCGCGCGGCGAAGAACGCGACGTCGCGCATCGCCACCAGATAGCCCATGCGCGGGGATGCGGCGCTCGCCGCGCGCCAGCGCCGCACCGCTTCCCACACGGCGGCGGCCTGCGCCGCGGCCTCGAGCGCGGCGAGCGCCGGGGCGCTGCCCCCCGACACCAGCGCGCACGCCGCAGGGATCCGTGCGGCGCAGGTGACGCCGTCCGGCGCTTCGCCCGCGATCGACGTGACGAAGCGCATCGGCGGGTGCTGCGGAAGGAGCCGATCGACCGGTGGCGTCGCGCCGCCCGCGATTGCTGCGGATGCGTCGCGCACGCGCGCCGGCGCCGCCGATCCGTCGGGGCGGCCGAGGACGAGCTCGCAGTTCGCCACCAGCGCCCCGTCCCGCGAGAGGTCCACCCGAACGCGGCCGCCGTCGCCGGGGCGCACGGCGAGCGCCAGGATTTCGCCCGGGGCGATCGACCGGCGCAGCCGCGCGAACGGGATCGCGCGCAGCGCCGCCGGGCGCCCGGCCTCGCGCCCCAGCGCGTCGAGGACGAGCGCGAGCAGCGTCACGCCCGGGAGGATGGGCCGCTCCGGGAAGTGGCCCGCGAAATGAGCGGCGCTCGGGATGACCGTGCTCACGCGCGCCGCGCCGAGATCGCCGCGACGACGAACTGCGGGAAGACCTCCCGGAGCGTGGCGACGTCGGGGAACACCCGCACGTCCGCGAAGCCGTTCGCCGCGAGCGCCGCATGCCACTGCTCCGGCGTGAGGAACCCGCCGTTCGGGCGCCAGCCCGGAACGAGCACCGCGTCGCGGAACGCGCCGAGCAAGTTGAAGGGCAGCTCGACGTAGATCGGCCGTCCCGGAAACGGCCGGACGCACTCCGCGAGCACGATCGCCCCGCCCGCGGCGAGCGCCGCGCGGATCTCGCCGAGGGTCGCGGCGAGGTCGTGCGCGACGTGCACGACGTTGACGCCATAGACGAGCGCATACGCTCCGGGCGCGACCCCTGCCTCGCCGAACGGCCGGTTGATGTCGAGCGCGCCGAACTCGAGCGGCCAGTCGCCGAAGCGCGCGCGCAGCGTTCGCTCCCCGCGCCGGAGGAACATCGCGGCGAGCTCCGTGAACCGGTACGCGGAGAGCGCGCCGCGGCCTCCGCCGGCCTCGAGCCGCGCGAGCAGTGCTTCCGCGCCGCTGCCGAAGCCGCCGCCGAGCTCCAGCACCGCGCCGCCGTGGGCGGCGAACGCACGCTCGGCGGCGATCGCGCCGATCGCGTTGGTCACCGCGTAGTGCGGATTCGCGTTCGAGAAGTACTTCAGCCACGCGCTCACACCCTCGGCGTCGAACAGCGCCTGCTCGCCGGGAATTTGCCCGCGCAGGACCGCGGGGTAGTGTCCGGCCGCGAGCGCCGCGATCCGGTACGACGGCAGGCACCGCGCATCGTGCGCCTCCTGCTCGGCGAGGACCTCTTCCGGGTCGAGGACCGGAAGCGGCCGCGCCGCCCGGTAGCGCACGCCGTCGGCGCTTTCGAGCCAGCCGCGCGCAGCGAGCGTCGCGAGCAGCCACGCGACCGGGACGCGCGCGACCGCGGGCGCGAGCCCCGCGCCGGCCATCGCCTCGTCGACCGTCACCGCGCTCGCGCACGCGCCCTCGAGTCCGGACGCCCGGAACGCGGCCAGGGCGAGGCGCGCCACGTACTCCTCGATCAGCTCGCACGAGCGGACGAAAACGTCGTCGAAGAGCGACACGATCTCGCCCGGGATCAGCGCGGCCCGCTCGTCGGCCCGCCGGCGTTGGGCCTCGGTCGACAGCCGCGGGATCGGTCGCCCTTCCACGCGCGAAGTGTAACCCCCGGGCGCGGGGCTTCCGCCGGCCCTTGGTATCCTTCGCACCGGCGTCGCGCGTCACCCGCGATGACCCGAACCCCGAACCCCGGTCGTCCCGATCTTGCACTCGAATCTCGCGCCAGGTGCGCCGCCCGTCCGGGGCCGGTGCCGCGCGCTCGGCTGCGTGGTCGGTGCCGTGCTGCTCGGCGCCGCAGCCGCCGCCGCCTTTGCCGCCGACCCGCCGCTCACGCTCGAGCGCCTCATGACGGAGCTCGCGAGGGCCGGGCCCGGCACCGTGCGCTTCACCGAGGTGAAGTCGAGCGCGCTGCTCAAGGCGCCGATCGAGTCGAGCGGCACGCTGAGCTACACCGCCCCGGCCCGGCTCGAGAAGCACACGCGGCTGCCCCGCGACGAGCGGCTCATCGTCGACCGCGACACCGTCGTCATCGAGCGCCCCGCCCGGAAGGAGCGGCTCGAGCTCCGGCTCGAAGACCATCCGGCGGTGCGGGCGTCGATCGAGAGCATCCGCGGCACGCTCGCCGGGGATCTCGTCGCGCTCCGCCGCCACTACCGGGTCGAGCTCGACGGCGCGTGGGCGGAGTGGCGGCTGCACCTGCTGCCGAGCGATCCGGAGCTCGCCGAGCTCGTGCACAAAGTCCTGATCGGCGGCAGCGGCGCCCGGGTGCGGCGGATCGAGATCCTCGAGGCGAGCGGCGACCGCTCGGTGATGACGATCGGCAAGGACGGCGCTTGACGCGACGCCTGCCCCTCGCGGTCTGGCTCGCGGCGGTGGCCGCGTGCGCGTGGATCGCCGTTCATGCGCGGTTCACCGCCGACATGTCGGTGTTCCTGCCCGAGGCGGCGTCGCCGCTCCAGCGACTGCTCCTCGGCGAGCTGCGCGAGGGCGTGAGCTCGCGGCTGGTCCTGATCGGCATCGAAGGCGCGCCGGCGAACGCGCTCGCGGCGGCGAGCCGCGCGCTCGTCAAGCGGCTCGAGGGACAGCCGAACTTCGTCTACCTCGCGAACGGCGAAGCGCGGCTCGCGGCGGCGGAGCGCGATTTCCTGTTCGCGAACCGCTATCTGCTGAGCCCGGGCGTCGACGCGGCGCGGTTCGAGCCGGCGGCGCTGGCCGCCGCGCTCGAGCGCGGGTACGAGGCGCTCGCATCGCCGGCGGGGCCGCTCGTGCGGCGCTACCTGCCGGCCGACCCGACGGGCGAATTCCTCCGTCTCGCCGCGGCGTTCGAGGCCGAGGCGCGGCCGCCGACGGTCGCCGGGGTGTGGATGTCGCGCGACGGGCGCACCGCGCTCGCCCTCGCGCAGACCGCGGCGCGGGGCTTCGATCTCGATGCCCAGCAGGCGAACCTCGCGCTCATCGAAGAAGCGTTCGCCGCCGCCAAAGCGGAGGTCGGCGCGGACGGCGCCGTCCTCCGCGTCAGCGGGCCGGCGGTGTTCGCCGTGCTCTCGCGCGCGACGATCCGCGGCGACATCCAGCGCCTCGCCGTGATCGCGGCCGTGGTGGTGGCGGGCTTCCTGCTGGCCGTGTTCCGCTCGGCGCGCGTCGTCGTGCTCGCGTTCCTGCCGGTCGCGACCGGCGCGGTCGCGGGCGTGGCCGCCGTCGCGCTCGGCTTCGGCACGGTGCACGGCATCACGCTCGGCTTCGGCGTGACGCTGATCGGCGAGGCCGTCGACTACGCGATCTACTTTTTCGGGCGGCGGCGCGAGGGCGAGCCGCCGGGGCGCGGGCTCGAGGAGATCTGGCCGACGCTGCGACTCGGACTGCTCGTTTCGGCGGCGAGTCTCTCCGCGATGCTGCTCTCGGGGTTCCCGGGCCTCGCCCAGCTCGGCGCGTTTTCGCTGGCCGGCCTCGTCGCCGCGCTCGCGGCGACCCGCTGGGTGCTGCCCGCGTTGGCGACGCGCCCCGTGGCGCCCGCGGGCGTCGACGCGATCGCGCGTGTGGTGCCGCGCTGGCGGCTGGGCGGCAAACCGCGGGTCGCCGCCCTGTGCCTGGTGGCGGGGGTCGCGGCCGTCGTCGTCGCGCGGCATCAGCCGATCTGGGACGACGACCTCGCGCGGTTGAACCCGGTGGGCGCCGACCAGCGCGCGCTCGACGAGCGACTGCGCACGGCGCTCGGCGCCCCGGACGTTCCGTGGCTCGTCGTCGTCGCGGCCGCCTCGGAAGAAGCGGCGCTGCAGGCGTGCGAGCGGCTCGAGGCGCCGCTCGCGGAGCTCGTCCGCGAGAAGGTGATCGCGGGATTCGACTCCCCGGCGCGCTTCCTGCCGAGCCGGCGCGCGCAGCGCGCGCGCCGCGACGCCCTGCCCGATGCGGCGCCGCTGCGCGAGCGCCTCCGCGAGGTCGTCGCCGCGTCGCCCTTCCGGCCCGGGATGTTCGAACCGTTCGTGCGCGACGTGGCCGCGGCCAAGGCCGGTCCGCTGCTCGAGCGGACGAGCCTCGGCGGCACCGCGTTCGCGCTGAAGCTGGACTCGCTCCTCGTCCAGCGGGACGGCCGCTGGTACGCCTTTCTCCCGGTGCGCGGCGTTGCGGACCCGGCCTCGCTCGCGGTTCGCGTCGCGGCGCTGGACGCGGGCGACGTCGCGCTCCTCGACCTCAAGGCGGAGTCCACGGCGCTCCTCGCCGACTACCGCGAGCACACGCTTGCGCTCTGGGGCCTGGGCATCGGCCTGATCGTCGCGGTGCTCTTCCTCCATCTCCGCTCGGCGGCGCGCGTGCTGCGGGTGCTGGCGCCGCTGGTCGCCGCGGTGGCGGCGACCGTAGCGATCCTGCTCGCCGCGGGCGACACCCTCACGCTGTTCCACGTCGTCGCGGCGCTGCTCGTCGTCGGGGTGGGGTCGAAGTACGCGCTGTTCTTCGAGCACGGCGCGCCCGACGCGGCCCAATGGCGCGGGACGGTGTTCGCGGTCGTCGCCTGCGCCGCGACGACGGTGCTCGCGTTCGGGCTGCTCGCATGGTCGCAGGTCCCGGTGCTGCGCATGATCGGGAGCACGGTCGCCGTCGGCGCCTCGCTCAGCCTCGTGTTTTCGGCGTTCATCGCGCGGCAAGCGGGCCCCGAGCGAGGCGTTTGCTAGAATCGGTCATGCAACTGGCATTCCCGCGCGCCCCCCGCATCGCACGCAGTACCCCGTGAATCCCCTCGTCGTCACGAGCTTCACCGGCGTCACCTGTCTCGGCCGGGGGGTCGACGCGCTCTGGCGCGGGCTCGTCGAGCGGCGCTCGGCCCTGGGGCCGTGCCGGTTCGAGGACGTCGTGCTCCCCACGTTCATCGGCATCGTCGAGGGCCTCGAGCGCGCGCCGGTGGACGCCGGCCTCGCCGCGTTCGACTGCCGCAACAACCGGCTCGCCGAGCTGACGCTGAACCAGGACGGCTTCCTCGAGACGGTGCTCGACGCGCGGGAGCGGTTCGGGCCAGCGCGCGTCGCGGTGATCGTCGGCACCAGCACCTCGGGGATCATGCAGACCGAGCGCGCGTACCAGCGGGTCGACCCGGCGAGCGGCGCCCTGCCGCCGATCCACTACGCCGAGACGCAGAACACCTTCTCCCTGGGTGGGTTCGTCCGCCGCTACCTGGGGCTCACCGGGCCGGCGCACGTCGTGTCGACCGCCTGCTCCTCCAGCGCGAAGGTGTTCGGCGATGCGGCCCGCCTGCTCGAGGCCGGCCTCGCCGACGCGGCGGTGGTGGGCGGCTGCGACACCCTCTGTCTCACGACTCTCTACGGCTTCGGGTCGCTCGAGCTGCTCTCGGATCGCCCGTGCCGGCCGTTCGATCCCGAGCGCAACGGCATCTCGATCGGGGAGGGCGCCGGGTTCGCGCTGCTGACGCGGCCGGATGCGGCCGCCGGCCCGGAGTCGATCGTGCTCGCCGGCGTCGGCGAGAGCTGCGACGCGTATCACATGTCGACGCCCCACCCCGAGGGCCTCGGCGCGAGCCTCGCGATGGAGCGTGCGCTCGCCTCCGGCGGGCTCGCCCGGGACGCGATCGGCTACGTCAACGTCCACGGCACCGCGACCCGCAGCAACGACATCGCCGAAGGCCATGCCGTCGCGCGGCTGCTCGGGCCCGACGTGCCGTGCAGCGCCACCAAGGGCGCCACCGGGCACCTGCTCGGCGCTGCGGGCATCGTCGAGGCGATCATCGCGATGCTGGCGCTGCGGCACGAATGGCTGCCCGGGACGGCGAACAGCCGCGCCGTGGACCCGAGTTGCGGCTGCCGGGTGCTGCTCGAGGGCGAGGCTGCCGGACCGCGCTACGTGCTGTCGAACTCGTTCGGCTTCGGCGGCAACAACTGCAGTCTGGTGTTCGGGCGGGCGTGATGCGCGTCTACGCGGACGGGGTCGGCGTGCTCGGGCCCGGGCTCGACGGGTGGCCCGCGGCGCGCGCGGTGTTCCGCGGCGAGGCGGCCTACGCGATGACCGAGATCGCGCGCGCGAGCGCCGACCTGCTGCCCCCCGCCGAGCGCCGCCGCTGCGGAAACACCGTGCGCCTCGCGCTGCACGTCGGCCTGGAAGCGGTCCAACGCGGCGAGGCGCGCGCCGAGACTTTGCCGACCGTATTCACCTCGTCCTCGGGCGACGGCGAGGTGACCCATCACCTCTGCACTGCGCTCGCTCGGCCCGAGCGCGACGTCTCGCCGACGCGCTTTCACAACTCGGTGCACAACGCACCGGCCGGATACTGGAGCATCGCAACCGAGTCCCGCGAGCCGTCGACCAGCCTGTGCGTGTTCGAGACGAGCTTCGCCGCGGGACTGCTCGAGGCGGCGTTGCAAACGACTCTGTGGCGCCGGCCGGTGCTGCTCGTCGCGTACGACGCGCCGTATCCGCCGCCGCTCGATGTCCTCTACCCGATGATCGGGCCGTTCGGCGTGGCGCTGCTGCTCGCGCCCGAGCCCCGCCCTGCGAGCCTCGGGTCGCTCGCGATCGAGCTCGCCGAGGCGATCGCGGAGGCGCCGCTCGCCGATCAGGCGCTCGAACGGTTGCGCCGGGGCGTCGCGGCGGCGCGCAGCCTGCCGTTGCTCGCGGCGCTGGCGCGCGGCGAGCGCTCGCGAGCGCATCTCGCGTACCTCCCCGAGACGAGCCTCGCGGTCGAGGTAGCGCCTTGCAGCTAGGGCCGGGCGCCAACCTGCGGCCGGGCGGGCGCGCCCGGTGAGGCGAGCGCTGGTCACGGGGGGAAGCGGCGCGATCGGCGCCGCCGTCTGCCGGCGGCTCGCCGCCGACGGCCTGCACGTGATCGCGCATGCGCATCGCCGGCCCGAGGCCGCCGCGGCGCTCGTCCACGAGATCGTCGCCGGCGGCGGTTCCGCCGAGCTCGCGCGCTTCGACGTCACCGACGCGGCAGGGACGGCGGCGGCGCTCGCGCGCCTCCTCGAGGCCGGCCCCCTCCAGGTCCTGGTGAACAACGCGGGCGTGCACAGCGACGCGCCCATGCCGGGAATGACCCGGGAGCAGTGGCACGAGGTCCTCGACGTGAACCTGACCGGGTTCTTCAACGTGACCCAGCCGCTGCTCCTGCCGATGATCCAGACGCGCTGGGGCCGCATCGTCTGTCTGTCCTCGGTCGCCGCCGTCCTCGGCAACCGGGGCCAGGCCAACTACGCCGCGGCGAAGGCGGGCCTGCACGGCGCGGCGCGGTCGCTCGCGCTCGAGCTCGCCCCGCGCGGCATCACCGTGAACGTCGTCGCGCCGGGGGTCATCGACACGCCCGAGACGCTGCAGGCGTTCCCGCCGGACCGGATCAAGGCCCTCGTGCCGATGCAGCGGGCGGGGACCGTCGCCGAGGTCGCGGCCCTGGTAGGCTTCCTCGCTTCGGACGGGGCGAGCTACATTACGGGCCAGGTGATCACGGTGGCCGGCGGGTTGGGATGACGGAAGGGCAGCGCATCGCGGGGGAGGGCGCGGCGGGGGGCGAGGCAGGCTACGCGGCCGTCATCCCGGCGTACAACGAGGCGGCCACGATCGCCGCCGTGGTCGCCCGCGCCGCGCGGCAGGTCGAGCTCGTCATCGTCGTCGACGACGGCTCCACGGACGCGACCGCCGCGGCGCTCGCCGGCTGCCGGGCGGCGGTGCTGCGGAACGACCGCAACCTCGGCAAGGGGGCGAGCCTGTGGCGGGGCATGCGCCACGCGCTCAGCCTGGGGGTCGCCGGCGTCGTCACCCTGGACGGGGACGGCCAGCACGCGCCCGAGGAGATTCCGCACCTGCTCGCCGAGGCGCGCGCGCATCCCGGCAAGATCATCATCGGTGCGCGGATGCTCGGGTGCGATGCGGCGCCACGATCGCGCTATCTCGCGAACCGGGTCGCGGACTTCTGGATCGGCTGGGCGGCCGGCCAGCCGCTCGCGGACAGCCAGTCGGGGTTCCGCGTCTACCCCGCCGCGCTCCTCCGGCGAATCGAGGTGAAGCACGGGCCGGGGCGCGGGTTCGTGTTCGAGAGCGAGATTCTGATCGCCGCGGCGCGGCACGGGTTCGACAGCCGCGCGGTACCGGTCTCGGCCCTGTACCCGAAGGCCGCGCGGCCCAGCCATTTCCGCCCGGTGCTCGACATCGTCCGCATCACCCGCATGGTCGCCTGGAAGCTTCTGAGCCGCGGGATGAATCCGGCCGGATTGCGCAGGGTGCTCGCGCGGCGGCCGGCGGAGCGGGCGTCGACGGGGGGCGAGCTGGCGTGACGAACGCCCGGTCGGCGGCCGGCGGCGGACCGTAGAATAGCTTTCGTTCGGGCTCGCCCCGAGCAGAGGGAGGGCCGCAATGGCGGCTCGGCGGATGGACAAGACCCCCACGAGCGAGGGGCGCAGGACTCCGATGAAGGGATTGCTGGTCGCGCTGGCGTGCGCGTGCCCGCTCGCGCTGCATGCGGCGGTGCTGCACGGCGACCCGTGGCTCGTCGCCCTGATCTCGGCGGCGATCGCGGCGAACTTCGTCTGGCTCGCGGCCCGGAAGGCGCTGCCGTGGTGGCTGATCGCGGTGGCCGCGGCCGCGGCCCTGGTCGCCGCCCTGATGGACCGCGAGATCGCCGCGCGGCTCGCGTTCCTCCCGCCGATCCTGATCTACGTGTTCCTGTGCTGGGTGTTTGCGCGTACGCTCGGGCCCGGGAGGGAACCGCTGGTGACCCGGATCGCGCGGCTGGTGCGCGACGGCGAGCTGCCCGAGCCCCTGGTGGGCCATACCCGCCGCGTGACGTGGCTGTGGGCGGTGGCCCTCGCGCTCATGGCGGCGGTCTCGCTCGCGCTGGCGCGGTTCGCGGAGCCCGCGACGTGGTCGTACTTCACGAACATCGTGAGCTACGCGCTGCTCGGCGCGCTGTTCGTCCTCGAGTACCTCTACCGGCTGCTGCGCTACCCCGACATCCGGCACGACACCCCGTGGCGGGTGGCGGCCGGCATGGTCGGGCGCGCGCCCGAGGTCTTCCGGTGATCCCGCGGCGATGAGCGATTCGGCGCCGCTGATCGCGCACCGGCATCCGGACGAGCCGATCGCCTGGCGCGGCGGACGCGCGCTCGGCGCGGGCGCATTCCTCGCCGACGTGCGCGCGCTGGCGACGCGGCTGCCGCGGCGCCGTCACGTGATCAACCTGTGCGACGACCGGTACCGCTTCCTGGTGACGCTGGGCGCGGCGCTGGTGAACGGCCAGACCACGCTGCTCGTGCCGAACCGGACCCAGAAGCTGCTCGACCAGATCGAGGAGGCCTACCCGGATCTCGCGTGCGTGGCCGAGACCGCGGTGCCGCTCGTGAACGGGTCCTCGCTCGCCTATCCGGAGCCGCTCGAAGCCCCGGCCGTGGCGTGGAATGTGCCCCGCGTCCCGGGCGGCCAGACGGCCGCGGTCGTGTTCACGTCGGGCAGCACCGGACGGCCCGTCCCGCACGCCAAGCCGTGGCGCAAGCTCGTCGCGGGCGCGCGCGCCGCGGCCGAGACCCTCGGCCTGCCGGCGGGCGCCACGTTCCTCGGCACGGTGCCGCCGCAGCACATGTGGGGACTGGAAGCGACCGTGATGCTCCCGCTGCAGACGGGCGGCGCGGTCCACGCGTGCCGCCCGCTCTTCCCGTCCGACCTCGCGGCATGGCTCGCCGAGCTGCCCGCGCGGCGCGTCCTGGTGACCACGCCGCTCCACATTCGCGCGTGCGTCGAGGATTCGGTGCCGCTGCCCGGGCTCGAGCTCGTCCTGTCGGCGGCGGCGCCGCTCGCCCCGAACCTCGCCGCGGCGGCGGAAGCGCGGTTCGGCGCGCGGGTGGTCGAGATCTACGGCTGCACCGAGGCGGGGATGATCGCGTCGCGGCGCACCGCGCACACCGGCCTCTGGCGGACGCTGCGGGACGTGCGGGTGCTCCCGGCGCCGGGCGGATGGGCGTTCGAAGGCGGCCACATCGACGGCCGCGCGCCGAGCAACGACCTCCTCGAAGTACGCAGCGAGCGGGAGTTCCACCTCGTCGGGCGGCTCGCCGACGTCGTGAACGTCGCCGGGAAGCGCGCGTCGCTCGCGGACCTCAACCGCAAGCTGACCGAGATCCCCGGGGTCAAGGACGGCGTGTTCCACACGCGCGAGGCCGAGAGCGGCAGGGCGGCCCGGCTGATGGCGTTCGTCGTCGCCCCCGGCCTGAGCGAAGGCGAAGTCCTCGATGCGCTCCGCCGCGCGATCGACCCGGTGTTCCTCCCGCGGCCGCTCGTCAAGGTGGCGGCGCTCCCGCGTGCGTCGACCGGCAAGCTGCCGCTCGAGGCGCTGCGCGAGCTGGAGGTCAGCGCGGGCGAGGGCTAGCCGTCGCGGCGCCCGGTGCCGGAAGCGGGCGGCCGCGGTCGCACCCGCGTGCGCTAGAGGGTCCGGAGCTGAGCGCGAATGCTCGTTTCCAGGCGCCGGATCCAGTCGTTGTACGTCCGGTGGATGTTGGTGCCGTCGTAGTTGAGGTTGGCGCTGTTCCGGTACGTGATGCTGAAGGTCTTCGTCCCGAAGGCCACCTGGACGACGGCGGTGTAGCCGCGCCAACGGTAGCTCGCGACGATCAGGCCGGGCTCGGCGAGATGCGTCCGCCAGCCGAGCGCGGCGCCCGCCCGTGCGATCGCCTGTTCGACCTCGGCCATCGTGACGGGCCTGCCGTCGAAGGTCTCCACCGGCGCTTCCGACACGGCGTAGATCGGCTGGTTCGTGCAGCCGACGAGCGCCGCGGCGGCGAGCCCGACCAGGACCGCTTGCAGCCCGGCGGACCGCATTTGCGCGCGACCGCGCCTACGCCGCGGGATCCAGCCCACGCCGGTCCGAAACCGGCGTGGGACGGTTTCGCGGCCGGCTACAAGTTCAACAGCTGGGCCCGGATGCCCTTGTCCAGGTTCTGGATCCAGCCGTTGTAGTTGCGGTGGATATTGCTGCCGTCGTAGTTCAGCTCGACGCTGTCCTTGTAGGTGATGCTGTAGCTCCGGGCGTCGTAGGTGACGTCGACGATCGCCGTGTGGCTGCGCAGGCTAAGCGTCCCGACCATTGCTCCGGGCCGGACCGGCTGCAACTTCCAGCCGAGCGCCGCGCCCGCCCGCAGGATGGCTTTCTCGACATCGCCAATCGAGGGCGGCCTTCCGCCGACCGTCTCGATCGGCGCTCCCTGGACGTTGTAGATCGGCTGGCTCGTGCAGCCGGCGAGCGCCACGGCGGCGGCCGCAAGCAGGATGACTTTGAAAGCGGCGGATCTCATGACTTCCTCCCGTTGCCGGTGTGATGCGCGCGGGCCGACGCGCGCGCGGGCCCGCTGGGCGGAGATTGTATGAATTCCGTGCGGCGGCGGCAATCGCGCGGCGTCAGTCCTCGGTCTCCACGAGCTGGCGCGATTGGGCGAACACCCACGCGATCCCCAGGCCCGCGCTGAGCGCGTAGTCGCGCTTGACGAGCGGGCTCGATTCGAAAGTCGCGCCGCCGACCGTGTCGTAACGGACGTAGGCGCCCACCCAGATCTTGTCGAAGCGCCGACTGAGCGTGGCGAGCGCCACCCAGCCCGAGTAGCCGCCGGGCGCCTGGTAGGCGGGGCGGTCGGGCAGCGCGAACTGCGGCGCAACGCTGTAGAAGTAGTCGTTGTACTTTCGCGTGGCGTACAGCGGACCGGCGGCGAAACCCAGGTTCCACCGGCCGCCGGCGAACTCGGGGCGGAGATCGAGGGCGAGGTGCGGGTAGAACACCCAGCCGATATAGCTCCAGTGGATGACGTCGGTGGCGAACGCCGCGCGCGCGGGCAGGCGCAGCCGGAAACGGTAGTTGTAGTCGATCTTGCGGTCGCGCGCGAGCGTGATCTCGAGCACCGGCCCCACCTCGAGCGTGGCGTCGAGGTCGGGCATCCCCTGGCGCGCGCGGTTGTCGTCGCTGTCGACCGGCGGGGTGCCGAATACGCTGACGTCGAGCTCGACGCGGTCGGTGTCGAAGAAGACCGCGCGGATGCCTTCGCGGTCGACCTTGAAGCGCTCCCCGCGATAGGCGGCGTAGGGCAGGGGGAAGGCGTACCCGCGACTCTGATCGGCGCCGCGGTAGTCCGGGAGATAGAGCCCGGTGACGCCGAGCCCCAGCTCCCAGAGGGGACGCTGCTCGGCGCGCGCCGGCAGCGGTAGCACGAGCGCGGCGATCGCCAGGAACGCGAACGGACGGATCATTCTTGTTCTTCCCCTGCCAGGCGCCGGCCGGAGCGCGCGCCGGCCGCGGTCACGCCGCTTCGAGCGGCTCGATCGCGCGCTTCCGACGGCGCCACGCGCGTAGGCTCGCCGGCAGGGCCGCGAGGCTGAAGGCGTAATACAGGGCGCGAAAGAAATACAGCCGCCAGCGCACGCGGCCGCTCCGGAAGACATCCCCGGCGAGGAACGAGACGACCGCGGCCACGACGTCGAGCACGTCCTTCGGGCCCATGATCAGGTTGCGCATCGCCGGCGAGGTCATGCGGTAGATCATCCACGAGAACGTCCGCAGGCCGCGGCGCACCGTACGCTCGAACTCGCGGTTGAGGCGCAACGCGGCGCGCGGCTCCCGGAGGATGCCGTCGACCACGTCGGCGCCGAGGAACGCGCCGTGCATCGCGAGGTACACCCCGCTCGAGAACACCGGGTCGACGAACGCGTACGCGTCGCCCACCATGAGGTAGCGGTCGCCGGCCATCCGGTCGGCGTAGTACGAGTAGTTGCCGGTCGCGGTCGCCGGCCCGGTGAGCGTCGCGTCGCGCAGCCGGGCGGCGAGGCCCGGCGCGAGCGCGATCGTGTCGAGGAAGAAGGTCGTCGGATCGGTCTTGCGCGATTTCAGGTAGTACGGCCAGCACACCGCGCCGACGCTCGTCGTCCCGTCCTTCAGCGGGATGAACCAGAACCAGCCGTGCTGGAACCAGAACATGCTGATGTTGCCTTCCTCGCGCCCGGGGAGGCGCCGCGCGCCGGTGAAGTGGCCGAAGAGCGCGGCGCTGTTGTGCTTCGCGTTCTTGCGCTTCATGCCGAGCCGGGCGGCGAGGAAGGTGTCGCGCCCCGAGGCGTCGACGAGGAATTGCGTCCGCCAGCGGCGGGGCGCGCCGTTGTCGCCCTGTGCGCCGACGAGCACGGCCGCGCGTGCGCCGAAGTCGACCTCGGTCACGCGGGTGCCTTCGTGCACCTCGGCGCCGTTCGCGGCGCAGTGCCGGAGCAGCAGGTGGTCGAATTCCGACCGGCGCACCTGATAGGCGTGCGGCCACGTCGGATCGAGGGCGTTCGCGAACTCGAAGGTGAGCGACTTGCCGTGCTCCGGGGAGTTGAACTGGGCGCCGTACTTGAGCATCCCGATCGCCGCGACGGCGTCCTTCACGCCGAGCTGCTCGAACAGCGGCAGGTTCAGCGGGAGCAGCGACTCCCCGATGTGGAAGCGCGGATGGCGGTCTTTCTCGACCACCACGACGCGCCGCCCGCGGCGCGCGAGCAGCGTCGCGATCGTCGAGCCGGCCGGCCCGCCGCCGATGACGAGCACCTCGCAGTGGGCAGGGCCGGCAGCGGCGGGGGTGGAGGACAACCGGGAACCTCTCGAGGACGGACCGTGCGGCGCGAATCTATCACACCGACCCCGCGGGTCTCCGTCGCCGTCGGGGGCGCGCGGGCTCTGCAATAATCCCGCAACGAGGTCCCCGACTGCGCCTGCACACGTGATCCGCGACCCCGCGCCCGCCCCCGTCGCCGTAGCCGCACCGCCCGCGCCGGCGCGCCCTTGGCGTCCGGCGGCGGCGATGCGCGCCACCGCGGTCGTCCAGGCGGGCGGGCTCGCAGCGCTCGCGGTACTGCCCGAGCTCTGGCCGCCGATCGTCGCCGCGCTGGTGGCCAATCACGCGGTGCTCTTCACCGCGAGCCTCCTGCCGCGGAGCCGGCTCATCGGCCCGAACCTCGTGCGGCTGCCGGAGTCGGCCGCGCGGCGCGGCGAGGTCGCGATCACGTTCGACGACGGACCGGATCCCGCGGTGACCCCCCGCGTGCTCGACCTGCTCGACGCGCGCGGCGCGCGGGCGAGCTTCTTCTGTGTCGGCGAACGGGCGGCGGCGTTTCCGCAGCTCGCGGCCGAGATCGTCCGCCGGGGGCATTCGGTCGAGAACCACAGCCACCGGCATTCGACGTCCTTCGGTTGGTACGGCCCATGGCGGCTGCGGCGCGAGCTGGACGCCGCCCAGCGGTCGCTGCACGCGGCGGCCGGGGTGGCGCCGCGCTTCTTTCGCGCGCCGTTCGGGACACGCAACCCGCTCCTCGATCCCGCGCTCGCGCGCCTCGGGCTTAGCCTCGTCTCCTGGACGCGGCGGGGTTACGACACCGTCGACGGCGATCCGGCGCGGGTGCTGCGCCGGCTGGTGACGGGTCTCGCCGCCGGCGACGTGCTGCTGCTGCACGACGGCGTGGCGGTGCGGAAGCGCCGCGCCGAGCCCACCGTGCTCGCCGTGCTGCCGCGGCTCCTCGATCAGCTCGCGGCGCGCGGCCTCAAGGCGGTCTCGCTGCGGACCGCCTGCCATGGTGCGGTCGATGCCTAGGGACGGCCCCGCCGCGGTCGCGACCGCGCCCGGGCGGAACGACGCATCCGATCCGGTCGGCGCGCTGCTCGACGCCGCGGCGCGCCGGTTCCTGCCCGCCGGGCGCTTCGCCGTCGGGTTCGCGCGCGGCAAGCTCCGCCACGATCCGGTGTTCGCCGCGCTGCTGCGCCGCGGCCTCATTCCGGACGACGCGCGGCTCCTCGATCTCGGGTGCGGACAGGGCGTCCTGCTCGCGCTGCTCGTCGCGGCGCGCGAGCAGCATCGGGCGGGGTGCTGGCCGGCCGGCTGGGCGCCGCCGCCGTCGCGTCCGAGCCTGCGCGGGGTCGAGGTGCTGCCTGCCGACGTGCGGCGCGCGCGGGTCGCGCTGGGGCGCGATGCGGAGGTCGAGGAAGCGGATCTGCGCGGCGCCGCGGTCACGCCGAGCGACGTGATCGCGCTGCTCGACGTGGTCCACTACCTGGAGCCGCCGGCGCAGGAGCGCCTGCTCACGGCGATCGCGGACGCGCTGGCGCCGGGCGGGCTGTTCCTGATGCGCGTGGGCGACGTGACCGCCGGCGGCGTAGCGGTCCTGACGCGCATCATCGACCATCTGGTCACGCTGGCGCGCGGTGCCGGGCTGCACCGCTTCCACACCCGGACCGTTCCGCAGTGGATCGAGGCCCTCGAGCGGCGCGGATTCGCCGTCGGTGCCGAGCCGATGAGCAAGGGCACACCGTTCGCCAACGTGCTCCTCGTGGCGCGCAAGCAGCGTTAGTGCCGCGCTCCCGGCGGTGCGCGCGACCGGGCCCTGCTAGAGTGGGGTGGCGATGAGCCCGACCCTGCCGCCCGCCCGCACGAGCCGCGAGCTGCGCGAGGCGAACCGCCGCTTCTACGACGCCCTGTGGGCGGACGTGCGGCTCGTCGAGCCCGAGCGCTTCAACACCTGGCCGCTGCTGCGGCCGCTCGTCGCTCACGCGCGGCGCCGGCTCGAGGTCGGCGCGGGCATGCGGCCGCGGCTGCCGATCGCCGGGACGTACTTCGCGGACATCAGCGCGCCGGCGCTCGCGCGGCTCGCCGCGCGCGGGGCGAACGCGACCCTTGCGCAGATCACCGCGCTCCCGTTTCCCGACGGCGCGTTCGATCTCGTGTGCGCGCTCGACATCGTCGAGCACGTCAGCGATGACGACCGCGCGCTCGCCGAGCTCGCGCGCGTCGCCGCGCCGGGGGGAGCGCTGCTCGTCTCGGCGCCGCTCCATCCGGCGCTGTGGACCGCGTTTGACGAGTTCGTGGGGCACCACTGCCGCTACGAGCCGGAGCGCCTGGTCGCCAAGCTCGCGGCCCAGGGTCTGGCGGTCGAGCGGAGCGCGGCCTACGGGATGGCGCCACGCTCGTCGCGGCTGCTCGACCTCGGCGTGTGGTGGCTCACGCACCGGCGCGAGCAGGCGCTATGGTGGTACAACCGCGTATTCATGCCGCTCGCAGTGCGCTTCGAGAAGGCGCTCGCGGTCGCGCCCGGGATGATCGACACCGCGAACGTGAGCGAGATCCTGCTGGTGTGCCGGCGGGAAGCGGTCGCATTCCCGCTTGCGCGGGGATGACGTCGCCGGGAACACTGACTGGATCCCCGCTTGCGCGGGGAGTGAGCCGGGAATTCGGGGAAGGTGCCTGCGCACCTTCCCCGCCGGCGAACGCCAGCGCCGATGCAGCGGCGCTGGCCGGTCGCTAGCGCGACGTCACTTCTTGAACGGCTCGAAGACCCACTCGGCCTCGATGCGCCCCTCGCGGCTCTCGAGGCGCACGCGCGCCGGCCGGTTCGCCTCGGCCCAGCTCTTCGCGTAGCTCACCGCGACCTTCTTCTCCGAGAAGAAGTGGCTCTGGGTGCTGCCCGCGGCCGTGACCGCCCAGCCGTACACGGGGCCGGGGTACACGACGAAGATCGGAGTCTCGCGCATCGACGCTCGGCGCGGGGCGAACGCCCGCCCGCACCTAGCGAGGAATTTGCCGCAGTCGCCAGCAGAATGGGGGTACGGCGTGCCCGCGTACGTGACGTTCTACCTATTGGTTAACGCACGTTTTCAGGTGTCGAGCCGCCGACAGGCGGCAGCCCGCGCGCGAGCGCCAGCACCGCTTGCTGGAAGCAAGCCATCGGCGCCCAGGTCACGCCGGCGCCGATCTGCCCGACGCCCGCCTCGCGGTGCGCGATGCCGGTGTTGACCACCGGCAGGATGCCGGTATCCACCACCTTTCGTACGTCGATCCCCGCGGGCGTACCGCCGAAATCGAGGGCGGGGAGGGTGAACCCGGGGTTGGGCCCGAGCGTGATGGCCCGCATCGCGAGCGTGTTCGCGAGCGCGTCGTCCGGCGTGCCGCCGACGAACTTGACGATCGCCAGCGCAGCCGCCATCGCGAAGCCCCCGAGGCCCGCGGTCTCGGTGATCGCGCTGTCGCCCAGGTCGCCCGCGGCGTCGGCCTTCGAGTAGCCGGGGAAGTACAGGCCGTCCACCTGCGGCGCGGGCGCGTTGAACCACACGCCGCCGGTCCCGCTCACCCGGATGCCGAACTCGACCCCGTTGCGGGCCATCGTGGTGACCATGCTCGCGCCCGCGACGCCGTGCGCCGCGTCGAGCATCGCCTTGCAGGCGGGCATGGCGAGGTTGAGGAAGAAGTGGTCGTTGCCGGCGATGAACTCCGTTGTCGCCGCGACGTCGGCGAGGGGGGCGCCGGAGCGGGCCAGGGCGGGGGCGAGCTTCTTCAGCAGCTGGCCGGTCGCGGCGCCATGGCGGTTGTGCATCTCGTCGCCCATGTTCAGCGCCTGCGCGATGATCGGCTTCAGCTCGATGGGCCCGAGCACCTTCAGGCCGGCCGCGAGCGTCGGCGCGAGCGTGTCGCGCATCCACTGCAGGCGCGCGAGGACCTCCGGGCTGTTGGCGCCGTAACGGAGGACCTTGCCGAGCCCCTCGTTGAGGGTGCAGAAGGCGCGGTTCGCACCGGCGGCGTTGCGGATGATGAACACCGGCATCGACGGGCTGACGATCCCCGCCATCGGGCCGACCGCGTCGTGGTGGTGGCAGGGCGCGAACCGCACCTCGCCGCTCGCGGCGAGGCGGCGCGCGGCGTCGAGGTCGGCGGCCCAGCCCTCGAGCAGGATCGCGCCCGCGATCGCGCCCTGCATCGGCCCGCACATCCGTCGCCACTCGATCGGCGGGCCGGCGTGCAGGATCGTGCGGTCGGCCATGCCGCGGATGTGCTCGCGCGCGACGCCGATGCCCTCGAGCACCGGCTGCGCCGCGGCGTACGCGTCGAACGCTTTCCGGTTGGCGGCCTCCACGACCGGGTGGCGCGTGAGCTTCGCGACGGCCGCCGCGGCGGCCGGATCGCCCTGCGCCGGCGGCGACCACTCCACCTGCGTCACGCCCGCACCGGCGCGGGCGATCGCGTCGGCGAAGGACGCGATCCCGACGTTCACGACGCTCAGATCGGCGCTCAGGAGCTTGCTCATCGCGCTTTCCCCGCGATCCGGGCCGCAAGACGGACGGCCGCGGCGTTGCTGTCGGCGAGCAGGACGCCGGCTCGGCGGAGCGCCGCTTCCTGCCGCGCGAGGTCCTGCGGATCGCCGCGCGTGCCGCAGACGAAGCCGACGAATGCGACGCGCCGCTTGGACTTCGCGGCGCGCGCCTGGGCGGCCGCGATCGTCGGCGCCATCTCCGCGGCCGGGTCGGGATGCGCGCCGTACCCGAGCACGACGTCGAAGAGGATCACCGCGACTTCCGGGTCGGCCGCCTCGACGACGATGCGCTCGTTGCGCAGGCGGTGGTCGATCATCGGGTGCGGCCGGCCGCGCGTGAAGACGTCGTCGCCGAGGTCGATCACCGTGTGGTCGCGGCTGTGCCAGAGGTCGTCGATCCGGTCGGCCTCGTTCACCGGCGCGTTCGACCAGACCCTCCCCAGCGCCTCGCCGAGCAGGAGCGAGGCCTCATAGCAGAACGTTCCGCCGCTGTAGAGCCCGCGGACGTAGCGTTGCCCGCGCTTGAGCGCGATGCGCGGCACAGGCGGGGTCGCGCCCCCGCGCGCTGCCGGCTTCTTGCCCCGCGCGAGCGCCGCGGCCGCACGTGCGGCGTCCTCGAGGGTCTTCGCGGGGTGCAGGTTCTTTCCCTTGATCGCCGTCGGATCGGCGCCGACGAAGCACACCACGATCGGCTTGCCGACCCGGCTCGCCGCCGCGAGCACCCGGCCGGCGACGCTCGGCGCCGGCGGCTTCGAGATGAGCACGATCAGCTTGGTCGCCTGCTCCGCGGCGAGGGCCTCGATGCCCTGGAGCATGCTGATCCCGCCGACCGCCTCGCCGAGGTCGTGGCTGCCGGTGCCGATCGCGTGCGAGACGCCCACGCCGAGGCGGTCGACGAGCGCGGTCACCTGCTGCAGCCCGGTTCCCGAGGCCGCGACGCAGCCGATCGGGCCGCGGCGCACGACGTTCGCGAACGCGAGCGGCACCCCGTTGATGATCGCGGTCCCGCAGTCGGGCCCCATGACCAGGAGACCCCGGTCGCGCGCGAATTGCTTCAGCGCCACCTCGTCTTCGATGGCGACGTTGTCGCTGAAGAGCATGACGTTGAGGCCGAGGCGCAGCGCTTTCGCGGCCTCGGCCGCGGCGTACTCGCCCGGCGTGGAGACGAGCGCGAGGTTGGCGTTCGGATGGGTCGCGACCGCCATCTCGATCGAGCGGGGGGCGGGCGCGCCCGGGGCGGCACCGCGCGCCGCGCGCGGCTCCTCCTGCAGCGCGGTCTCGGCGTGCGACAGCGCCGCCGCGGCCGCGCCCCCGGTCTTCGCCAGCACGGCGATGAGGAGGTCGTTCGGGCCGGCATCGACGTGATCCTCGAGCAGGCCGGCCTCGCGCATCAGACCGAGGTTCGCTGCGGAGGCCATGAGAACCGAGGCGCGCTCGACGCCGGGGAGCTTGCCGAGCGCGTCGGCGAGCTGCATCAGCGAGACCGAGTCGCGGTAGAGGTTGCGGACGACTTTGATCGCGCTAGGCATGTAACGGATTGTATGTGGTGCCGGCGCTCGCTCGCGCGCCGATCAGGCACGCTTCGGCAGCAGCTCCCCGAGCGCGTACAGGGTTTTCTGCGGGAACCGCTCCAGGGGGTAGAAGCGCGTCATCACCGCGACCGCCTGCTCGTAGCTGCCGATATTGAGGTGCCGGAGCAGATAGCGGATGTCGTCCTCGTCGTGGAACTCCGCGCCGATCCGCAGCGCCAGGCATTTCATCGCCAGCAGGTACTCCGGCTGCGCCACCATGACCCGCAAGTGGTCGAGCTCGAGGAAGGGATCGAACTCGCCGCGGTCGCTCAGGAATGCCTTGACGCCGTCGTTGAGCCAGTCGGGCCGAGTGCCCGCCCGCACCGCCGCTCGCGCCGCCGCCTCGCGCACCTCGCGAGCGGGGCGAAAGAAGGCGTCCACGTCCTGCGTGGACGGGCGGGCGGCATAGGCGAGGCACATCACTGCCCCGCCCACGAGGAACAATTCTCCTTTTGCGCCCGTTCGGCGCAGCTCTTCGTTCAGGAGCTCGAAGAGCCGGCGAATGTCGTGTTCGCTGAGAGCGGCCATCTCATACTCGAGCGCCGACGCTGGCGTCGATGAAAATGTTCCGCCGCCTGAAGGGCGCCGGCGAATGGGTCAGCAGGTAGAGCCGGAGGCTCATGAGCGCCGAGCCGAACACCGGCTCCGTCAACGGCGCGATGGAACGGGTCCACGCCGGCGGGGCGACGGCGCGTTGTGCGCAGGCGTACTCCACCATCGCGGCGACGTAGTTGGCGAGGTCGGGCGCCAGGGCAGGCGGTGGCGACGCGACCGCTTCCTGAAGCTCGCCGGTCGCGAGACTCGCCAGCCAGGCGTTCAGCTCCGCCAGCGCGAAGCGCGCGCCTCCGGAATGCCCGCAGGCTTTGACGAGTCCCGGAAAGCGCTGTGCCGGGGCGGGCAGCACGCGCGCCAGGACGTACGCGGACATGTCGAGCCCCGCCTCCCGAGCGGCCCGCTGGATCGCGGCCTTCTCCGCGGGGGAGACGCGGATCTGGAGCTGAGCGGACTTGGCAATGGGCATCGAGCGAGACTACACCGGGGGCTGTCGTTCGTCAATACAATTGTATTGACACAGATCGAAGCGCGGAGACCGGCGAGGGCGCGCGCGCCCTCGGCGGGTCGGCGCTGGTGGCAAGATTCGACGCGGCGGGGGAGGACGCAGGCATGCCGAACGCCGGAGACAGCCTGGACCTGCGGTCGCTCGGGGAGCGGCTGCGCGGCGGGAGCTTGCGGCCGGGCGACGTCGTGGCCGAGGTGCTCGAGCGGATTGCCGCGCGCCGCAATGACAACGTCTGGATCCATCTCGCGAAGCGCGAGGTGCTCGAGGCGCAGGCCGCGGTGCTCGAGCGGCGGGGCCCGGAGCGCCTGCCGCTGTACGGCATCCCGTTCGCGGTCAAGGACAACATCGACGTCGCCGGGCAGCCGACGACGGCGGCCTGCCCCGAGTTCGCGTACACGCCGCGCGAGTCGGCGCCGGTGGTGCAGCGGCTGCTCGACGCCGGGGCGATCGCGGTCGGGAAGACAAATCTCGATCAGTTCGCGACCGGGCTGGTCGGGACGCGCTCGCCGTATGGGGCCTGCGCGAACGCGTTCGACGCGCGCTACCTTTCCGGCGGATCGAGCTCGGGGTCGGGAGTCGCCGTTGCGGCGGGGCTGGTGAGCTTCGCGCTCGGGACCGACACCGCCGGCTCGGGGCGCGTCCCGGCGGCGTTCAACAACATCGTCGGGCTCAAGCCGACGCGCGGCCTGCTCTCGACGCGCGGGGTCGTGCCGGCGTGCCGGTCGCTCGATTGCGTGTCGGTCTTCGGCCTGACGGCCGAGGACGCCAGGGCCGTGCTCGGGGTCGCGCGCGGGTTCGACGCGCGCGATCCGTACTCGCGACCCGCTCGCGCCCGTGCGCTGCCGGGCATGGCCGACTGCCGGATCGGCGTGCCGCGCCGCGACCAGCTCGAGTTCTTCGGCAACCGCGACGCCGAGCGCCTGTTCGGGGCGGCGGTGAAGGAGCTCGAGCGGCTGGGCGCGCGCCGGATCGAGGTCGACTTCGCGCCGTTCGTCGAGGCGGCGCGGCTCCTCTACGGCGGCCCGTGGGTGGCCGAACGGTACCTCGCGATCCGCGAGTTCTTCGACCGGCACGCGGAGAAGGTGTTTCCGGTCACGAGGGAGATCATCGGCGGCGCGGCGAAGTATTCGGCGTCCGACGCGTTCGCGGCGCAGTACCGGTTGGAGGAGGTGCGCCGTCAGGCCGAGCCGGTGTGGGAGGAGATCGACGTGCTCGTGACGCCGACCGCGGGGACGATCTACACGATCGAGGAGGTCAACGCCGATCCGATCCGGCTGAACACGAACCTCGGCTATTACACGAACTTCATGAACCTGCTCGACCTCGCCGCCATCGCCGTTCCGGCGGGGTTCCAGAAGGACGGGTTGCCTTTCGGCATCACGCTCGTCGCGCCGGCGTTCACCGACGAAGCGCTTTGCGCGCTCGGCGGCGCGATCCACCGTCGACTCGTGCCGCGGATGGGGGCGACGGCGGCGACGCTGCCCCCGGCGGAGGACGCGATGGAAAGCGGCACCTCGTCGGGAATCGTGAGGCTCGCGGTGTGCGGCGCGCACATGTCCGGGCTGCCGTTGAACCACCAGCTCACCGAACGCGGCGGCCGACTCGTGCAGACGTGCCGGACCGCGCCGCGCTATCGCCTGTTCGCGTTGACCGGGTTCTCGCCGCCGCGGCCGGGGATGGTGCGCGCCGAGTCGGGCGGACACGCGATCGAGGTCGAGGTGTGGGCGCTGCCGACGGAGAGCGTGGGGAGCTTCATCGAGGGCATCCCCGCGCCGCTCGGCATTGGGACCGTCGAATTGGAGACTGGCGAGCTCGTGCGGGGATTTCTGTGCGAGGGCTACGCGGTCGCGGGGGCGGAGGATGTCTCGCGGCTCGGGGGGTGGCGGGCATACCTCAAGCGCCGCGAGTGAGCCCTTCCGAGTTCAGGTGTTCGAATTCTCTCTCCTGCCGACAGCGCTAACTAATGCGCGGCGAGGTTGACGATGACCCCTGTCGATATGCAGCCTGCCTTTCAAGCTTCGGTTGCGGTGTCAATTACCGCCGGCCTTGTGATCTCCACAGCGTACTTTGTCGCCGTGTGGGCGTTCAGGCGGAGCCGCCACCACGGCGAGTCGACCTATCCGGAGCACCGGCCTGCGATCATCGGACCGTACGTCCTATTCGTTGCTCCGGCGATGCTCTTCTGTCTGCTTTTCCCTATCGGCATTCTGGTGACGGCAACGGCTTCCGGCCGCTCACTCTCGGACTTGCCATCACCGCCTTTGCTCGTGTGTTCGTTGATCGTCGGCGGGCTTGGGCTTGCGCGCGTGTTGCTGGCGGTGTTTCATCGGCGCTTGCAATGGATGCGCAAGCTGCTTTCCAATCAGCAACTGGAGGAGTTGAAGCTACCCGATCACGTCCTTCCGGAAGCGCTCGAGGTATCTTTCATTGGACAGTACGGGTTCTATGGAGTCGTTGTCGCTACGCTGTGGGCGTTCGAGCTCGTGGGGCAGCCTGATCCGCTCCTTGTCTGGATTCAACTGACGCTGCTGTTCGTCGCCGATGACTGGAACATCATTGCCGGCTATGTTTCGGCCACGCGCGGGCGAGTGCGTCCCCTGGACAAACTCCGTATCGTGGTCACCAACTTGCTACTGACCGGATTGCTGGCGGTCGCGACCATCAGAGCCTTCGGCGCATTGTCGGTCGTGGTGTTGGGCGGCCTGGGGTTCTCGCTTCTCTTCGGAGCGTCGTACTGGTTCGGGCTGATGAAGAACTTCGCGCAGGCGAAGGCCGCACAGACCGCTCGTTGAGCGGGACGTGGGGACGAGGCGATCCTCAGAGTCCGCTGGGCCGGCCACGGCGCGCCGCCGAGGAGGACGATTCAATCAGGGTTATTCTGCAGCCATGCCCGCTAGCCGCGTGGGTGCAACGTGGCAGGTCAAGGTGGACGCCGGCGAGGAAACCGCCGCGATCCTGGATCCCGCCCTGACTTCCCCGACCGTCGCCCTGTTCGTCTGCGCCCACGGCGCCGGCGGCCACATGGCCGACCGCGGAATGGTCGCCGTCACCGAGCGGCTGCGCCCGCGCGGATTTCACGTCGTCCGCTTCAACTTCCTCTACCGCGAGCGGGGGAGCAGCCGTCCCGATCCGATGCCGCGCCTGAAGGATTGCATCGTCGCCGTCGCTTCGCACGCGCGCGAGCGGATCGGAGCGCAGAAGCTGATTCTCGGTGGACGCTCGCTGGGCGGACGCGCGGCGTCGATGCTCGCCGCCGAGGGGTTTGCGTGCGACGGCCTCCTGCTCCTCGCTTATCCGCTACATCCGGCCGGCCAGCCGGAGCGGCTCCGCGACGCGCATCTAGGACAGATCAAGGTTCCGGTCCTCTGCCTGAACGGCACCCGCGATGCGCTTTGCCGTCGCGACCTGATGGAGCGTGTGGTCGATCGACTCGCCGGGCGCTGGACCATGCACTGGCTGGAAGGCGCGGATCACGCCTTCCACGTGCTCAAGAGCTCCGGGAGATCGGACGGCGACGTCCTGAACGAGATCGCGGACGCGAGCGCCGCCTGGGAATCCGGCCTGAGGTCGTGAGCTCAGGCCCGGCTGACGACGGGCGCGTCGTCGATCGAGGGCTCGGGCTTGGTCTCGGCCCGCAGCTCGTCGACCGGCGGCTCCACCGGCGGCTCGGTCTCCGTCTCGGTGGCGGGTAGGTCGCGCGGCAGGAACCCGCCCGACTGATGCCGCCAGAGCCGCGCGTAGTGGCCGCCCAGCCGGAGCAGCTCGTCGTGCGTTCCCTCCTCCACGATCCGCCCGGCCTCGAGCACGATCAGGCGGTCCATCCGCGCGATGGTGGACAGCCGGTGCGCGATCGCGATCACGGTCTTCCCTTCCATCAGTCCGAGCAGCTGCTCCTGGATGGCGAGCTCCACCTCGCTGTCGAGGGCCGACGTCGCCTCGTCGAGCACGAGGATCGGCGCGTCCTTGAGCACCACGCGCGCGATCGCGACGCGCTGGCGTTGCCCGCCGGAGAGCTTCACGCCGCGCTCGCCGACGTGGGCTTCGTAGCCCCGGCGGCCGTGCCAGTCCTGGAGGCCGACGATGAACTCGTGCGCCTGGGCCTTGCGGGCGGCCGCCTCCACCTGCGCGTCGCTCGCCGCCGGCCGGCTGTAGCGGATGTTGGCGGCGATCGAGCGATGCAGAAGCGACGTGTCCTGCGTCACCATGCCGATCGCCGCGCGCAGGCTCTCCTGGGTCACGTAGCCGATGTCCTGCCCGTCGATGCGGATCGACCCGCTCTCCGGCTCGTGGAAGCGGAGCAGCAGGTTGACCAGCGTCGACTTGCCGGCGCCCGACCGCCCGACCAGGCCCACGCGCTCGCCGGGCCGGATCGCGAGGCTCAGCCGGTCGAGCACGGGTTGCCCATCGCGCCGGTCGTAGTTGAAGCTCACGTCCTCGAAGCGGATCTCGCCGCGCGAGACCTCGAGCCGGCGTGCCTCGGGTCGGTCGCGCCCGCTGTGCGGGACGGCGATCGTCTGCATGCCCTCCTGCACCACCCCGATGTTCTCGAAGATCCCGGTCACTTCCCAGCTCACCCAACCGGCCACGTTCGCGATCTGCCATGCGAGCGGCAGCGCGGTGGCCACGACGCCCGCGCCCACCGTGCCCTCCGCCCAGAGCCAGATGCCGATCGCCGCGGTTCCGGTGAGCAGCGCCGCGTTCATGACGGCGAGCACGAACATGAACTGCGAGATCAGCTTCATGTGCGCGCCGATCGCGGCCTGGTGCTCGTCGATCACCTCGCGGACGTAGGCGTCCTCGTCGACCGCCTTTGCGAACAGCTTGACGGTGAGGATGTTGGTGTAGCTGTCGACGACCCGGGCCATCACGTGCGAGCGCACTTCCGCGCTCGCCCGGGCGAGATCGCGCATGCGCGGCACGAAGTAGCGCAGGAAGACCAGGTAGCCGACGAACCACAGGAACGTCGGCACGCCGAGCCGCCAATCCGCAACGGCCATCAGCACCAATGCGGTCAAGCCGTACGCGGCGATGTACCAGACGGCGCGGATGCTCGCCATCACGCTCTCGCGCAGCGCGTTGGCGGTCTGCATCACGCGGTTGGCGATGCGCCCGGCGAAATCGTTCTGGAAGAACGGCCAGCTCTGGCGCACGACGTGCCAGTGGCTCTGCCAGCGGATCAGGCTGGTGGCGCCGGGGATGATCGCGTTGTGGCGGATCGCGACGTCCGCGAGCATCACCAGCGGACGGACGAGGAGCACGAGCGCCACCATCCCGGCGAGCAGCGGCCACTGCTCGGCGAGCGCCGCCTTGCGGTCGCCGGCCTCCATCAGCGTCACCAGCCGGCCGATGAACAGCGGGATCACGGTGTCGATCAGCGCGACGGCGAGGCTGGTGGCGAACATCAGCGCGTACCAGCCCTTCGTCTGGCGCACGAAGTGCCAGTAGAACGCGAGCAACCCCGGCGGCGGCGCACCCGGCCCGGTGGTGGCCGTGCCGCGGATGCGCGATTGGAGATAGCTGAACATGGGGAGATGCGGCTGCGGCCTGCGGCACAGCGAACGCGCCGGGAGGGCGCGGGGGCGAAGTCTAAGGCCTTTGTGGGCCGAGCGTCGCCGCGCTGTCGTGCGATGCTCCGAGCGGCGCCGAAACCGTCCTCGGCGCGCTGTGAATGCCGCCGCGCCGGCGTTATGATTGGTCGGAGTAGGTCCTCGGGGCTTTGTTCAGCGCAGCAAAGGAGCACCGCCATGCCCCACCGATCGATCCGAACGGTCCTCGCCGGCCGGACCATCCTCGCCGCCGCATCCCCCGAGACGACGGTCAACGAAGCTGCCCGCCTCATGAAAGAGCGCGGGGTGAGCGCCCTCATGGTGGTGGGGAAGGATGGCGGCCTGGTCGGCATCTTCACCGAGCGGGACGCGCTCTTCCGCGTGCTCGCCGAAGGGCGCGACCCGCAGGCGACGCGGCTCGACGAGGTGATGACGCGGGATCCGCAGACCGTGCACCCCGATCGCCCGCTCGAGCACGCGCTCCACATGATGTACGAGGGCGGCTTCCGGCACGTCCCGGTGGTCGAGAACGGACGGCCTCTCGGCCTGGTGTCGGCGCGCGATGCCCTCGGCCCCGAGCTGCGGGAGTTCGTGGCCGATCTCGAGCAGCGCGAGCACATCCGCGAGATCCTCTGAGGCGCGGCTGGCGCCGGGCGAGTCGAGCACGAAGCAGCTCGTGGTTCCGCGCCATTGATCGAGCCGTCCCGGCGAATGAGCCCGACACCGTCGTTCCTCCTTTTCATGGCCGGGACCCTTGCGGTGCTCGGCCCGCCCTGCCACGCCGCCGCCACTCTGGTCTGGCGGTGCAGCGACACGGGCAGCGCGCCCTACTACACCAACCAGGAGGAAGAGACCCGCGGCCGGAAGTGCGTCCAGGTCAAGCGCGAGGTGCTGGTCGTGCCTTCGCGGCGGGCGCGCGAAGACGCGGCACCCGGGTCTTCAACGGAGTCCCCGCCGCGCGCGGCGCCGCGCCGCGCCCCGTCAGGGCGCAGCTACGGGTCGGGGTTCGTCGTGTCGGAGACCGGCGACGTCGTGACCAGCGCGCATCTGGTCAGCGCGTGTCGCACGGTGCACGTGCGTGCAGGCGAGCAGGAGACGGCGGTGGCGCTCGTCGCGAGCGACCCGGAGAGCGACGTCGCGGTGATCCGCGCCGGCCGGCCGCTCGGCCGCCCGGCCACGCTGCGCGCGGATGCGCCGCTGCAGGCCGGCGAGCCGGTCTGGGTGCTCGGCTTTCCGCTCACCGGCGTCCTCGCCTCCGAGATCAACGTCACCCAGGGCGTGGTCAGCGCCACGGCGGGCGTCGGCGGCGACCCGAAGAAGGTGCAGATCACGAACCCCGTTCAGACCGGCAACAGCGGCGGCCCGCTCGTCGATCACTCGGGAAACGTGGTCGGCGTCGTCGCCGGAAAGCTGAACGCGTTGCAGTTCGCGCGGCTCACCGGCGAGCTGCCGCAGAACGTCAACTTCGCGATCAAGGTCGAGGCGGTGACCAGGCTGCTCGCGGCGGCCGGGATCGCCTATCGAGGCGCCGCGCCGCGCGCTCCCGTCGACGGCGTCAAGCTCGTCCAGGAGGCGCGGCAATACACCGTTCGGGTCGAGTGCCAGGCGTGACCCCGCCCTCCGGCGGGATCGCTCCGCGCCGCCCGTCCGCGGCTACCGCAGCGAAGCGTTGAACTTCTCGAGCGTCGCCGCGCCCGGGCAGAGCTCCCGCTCGCCGAGCTTGTTGAGCGGCGCGTCCACCGTGTTCAGGCTGGCGTGCAGGTCCTCGGGCTCGCGCTCGACGTAGAGGAGCCCGGTGACGACCTGGCCCTGCGCCTGGTGCTCGGCGAGGTGGTTCATCGCGGCGACGCGGTCGTGCGGGTCGTAGTCGGCGTGGAGCTTGCGCAGCAGCAGCGTCGAGCCGTCGTGCATCATCACCGCCTGCACCGTCCCGGGCTCGTACTCGGCGGTGATCGGCGAGCGCGGCGGCATGAAGTCGAGGAAGTTCACCGCCTCGTTGTGCTCCCGGACGTAGTCGTAGCTCTTGGTCGATCCGGGATGGTTGTTGAACGCGACGCACGGCGAGATCACGTCGATGAACGCCGCGCCGTGGTGCTCGATCGCCGCCTTGATCAGCGGCACGAGCTGCTCCTTGTCGCCCGAGAACCCGCGCGCGACGAAGGTCGCCCCGAGCTGCAGCGCGAGCATCACCATGTCGATCGAGGCGTCGGTGTTCGCGACGCCGCGTTTGCTCTTGGAGCCCCGATCGGCGGTGGCGGAGAACTGGCCCTTGGTCAGCCCGTAGACCCCGTTGTTCTCGACGATGTAGACCATGTTCACGCCGCGGCGCATGCAGTGCGCGAACTGCCCCAGCCCGATCGAGGCCGAGTCGCCGTCCCCGGAGACGCCGAGGTAGAGCAGCTCCCGGTTCGCGAGATTCGCCCCGGTCACCACCGACGGCATCCGGCCGTGCACGCTGTTGAACCCGTGCGAGCTGCCGAGGAAATACGTCGGCGTCTTCGAGGAGCAGCCGATCCCCGAGAGCTTCGCGACCCGGTGCGGCTCGATGTCCAGCTCGAAGCACGCCTGGATGAGCGCGGCCGAGATCGAGTCGTGCCCGCAGCCGGCGCACAGCGTCGAGATCGAGCCCTCGTAGTCGCGGCGGGTGAAGCCGAGCTTGTTCTTCGGCAGCGTCGGGTGGTGGAGCCTGGGCTTGGCGAGGTAGGTCATTGCGCGGCCTTCCGCAGCGGCTGCACGTTCAGCCGGCGCACCCGATCGGCGATCGCCTCGGTGATGAAGCGCGCGGTGATCGGCGTGCCATCGTAGTGCAGGATCGGGATCAGGCTCGCCGGGTCCACCCCGGCGTCGTTGACGAGCAGCGTCTTCAGTTGCGCGTCGCGGTTCTGCTCCACCACGAACACCTTCGAGTGCGAGCGGACGAACTCCGCGACCTCGTCCTGGAACGGGAACCCGCGCACGCGCAGGGCGTTCACGTAGATGCCCTGGGCGGCGAGCGCCTCGAGTGCCTCGTGCATCGCCGGGCTGGTGGAGCCGTAGAAGATCGCGCCGAACCGCGCCGGGTATTCCGCCGGCGTCAGCACCGGCTTCGGGATCAGCGCCTTGGCGGTCTCGAACTTCTTCAGGAGCCGCTGCATGTTGTCGACGTAATCCGGACCGGCCTCGCTGTACTTCGCGTAGCGGTCCTTGGTCGTGCCGCGCGTGAAGTACGCGCCGCGCGTCGGGTGCGTGCCCGGATAGGTCCGGAACGGGATGCCGTCGCCGTCCACGTCGAGGTAGCGCCCGAACTCCTTGCCGGCCTCGAGCTCCTCGCGGCTCATCACCTTGCCGCGGTCGTAGCGGCGCGCATCGTCCCAGGCGAGCGGGGCGGCGAGCCGTTCGTTCATGCCGATGTCGAGGTCGAGCATGACGAAGATCGGCGTCTGCAGCCGGTCGGCGAGGTCGAAGGAAGCCGCCGCGAACTCGAACGCCTCCTTCGGGTCCTCGGGAAAGAGCAGCGGGTGCTTGGTGTCGCCGTGCGAGGCGTAGGCGGAGATCAGCAGGTCGGACTGCTGGGTGCGCGTCGGCATCCCGGTCGACGGCCCGCCGCGCTGGATGTCGAACAGCACCGCCGGGATCTCGGCGAAGTACGCGAGCCCGATGAACTCCTGCATGAGCGAGATGCCCGGGCCCGAGGTACAGGTGAAGGCGCGCGCGCCGTTCCAGCCGGCGCCGATCACGATCCCGATCGAGGCGAGCTCGTCCTCGGCCTGGATGATCGCGTAGCGCGCCTTGCCGGTCTGCGAGTCGTGGCGGAACCGCTTGCAGTGGCGCTGGAACGCCTCGGCCATCGACGACGACGGCGTGATCGGATACCACGCCGCCACCGTCGCGCCGCCGTAGACGCAGCCGAGCGCGGCGGCGCTGTTGCCCTCGATGAAGATCTTGTCGCCGACCGCGTTGGCGCGCTTCACCCGCAGGCCGATCGGACACTTGAGGTTCGCCCGCGCGTAGTCGCGGCCGAGCTGCAGCGCGTGCACGTTCGGCTTGAGCAGCGCCTCCTTCCCCTTGTACTGCTCGCCGATCAGCTGCGCGACCTCCTCCGGCTCGATGTCGAGCAGCGCCGACAGCGCGCCGACGTAGATGATGTTCTTGAAGAGCTGCCGCTGCCGCGGATCGGTATAGGTGTCGTTGCAGATCGCGGTGAGCGGCATGCCGATCACGTTGATGTCGTCGCGGAACTTCGACTTCGGCAGCGGCTTGGTCGAGTCGTAGAAGAGATACCCGCCCGGCTCGATCTCGGCGAGGTCCTGGCTCCACGTCTGCGGGTTCATCGCGACCATCAGGTCGACGCCGCCGCGCCGGCCGAGATAGCCCTTCTCGGAGACGCGGACCTCGTACCAGGTCGGCAGGCCCTGGATGTTCGACGGGAAGATGTTGCGCGGGCTCACCGGCACGCCCATGCGCAGGATCGCCTTCGCGAACAGCGTGTTCGCGGACGCCGAGCCGGAGCCGTTGACGTTGGCGAACTTGACGACGAAGTCGTTGATCGCCTCGATGGGTTTCGCCATTGCCTTCCTGCTCAGCTCTTGTAGCCCGGATCCTTCGCGTCGATCACGCGCACCAGCGCCTCGAACTCGAGCTCGCCCAGCCCGACGTCGCCGCGGTCGGTGAGGAACTCGTCGCCGAGGCGCGCCGACTGCTCGCACACCTCCGCGCTCGGCAGGTGCAAGCCGCCGCCCGCCTGCGCGGCGAGCTGCACCTGGCAGGCGCGCTCGAGCCGCCACATCCGCAGGAACGCCTCGGGGACCGTCCGCCCGACCGTGAGCAGCCCGTGGTTGCGGAGGATCAGCGCCGGATGCGAGCCGAGGCTCGCCACGAGCCGTTCGCGCTCGCCGAGGTTGAGGCTCGGCCCCTCGAACTCATGGTAGCCGACGCGATTGTAGAAGTTGTGCGAGTACATGTGCACCGGCAGCAGGCCGGACGCCTGCGCCGAGACCGCCATCCCGGCGAGGGTGTGCGTGTGGAACACGCACTGCGCGTCCTCGCGCGCCTCGTGCACCGCGCCGTGGATCACGAATCCCGCCTCGTTCGCCTTGTACCGGCCCTCGCCGACCGGGCGGCCCTCGAGGTCGATCTTGACGAGGTTGGTGGCGGTCACTTCGTCGAAGCGCAGCCCGTAGGGGTTGATCAGGAAGTGATGCTCGGGGCCCGGAACCCGCAGCGAGATGTGGGTGTAGATGAGCTCCGCCCAGCCGAGGTGGTCCGCGATGCGGTACGCGGCGGCGAGCTGGACCCGGAGCGTCCGCTCGGTCGCGGCGATCTCGACCGGTCCGGGAACCGAGGCGAGGCTGCGTGCCGGAGCGTTCATCGTTTCCTCACTGGTTAGTGCCCGCAGTCGGCGGTCATCGTTCCGCGCAGCCTCAAGCCACCTTCAGCGCGGGTTTGCGCGGGTCGCGGCATGCCGGACCGGCGTGCGTCAGGTCGAGCAGGAACTTCTGCATGTCCCACGCGCCGGTCGGGCAGCGCTCGGCGCACAGGCCGCAATGGAGGCAGACGTCTTCGTCCTTCACCATCACGCGGCCGGTCTTGAGCGCGTCGGACAGGTACAGGTCCTGCGTCAGGTTCGTCGCCGGAGCCATCAGCCGCCGGCGCAGCTCCTCCTCCTCGCCGTTCGCGGTGAACGTGATGCAATCCATCGGGCAGATGTCCACGCACGCGTCGCACTCGATGCACAGCTTCGTGGTGAACACCGTCTGCACGTCGCAGTTCAGGCAGCGCTGCGCCTCGTTGAAGGCGGTCTTCGGGTCGAAGCCGAGCTCGACCTCGACCTTGATGTTCTTCAGCGTCTGGTTGACGTCGCGCCACGGCACCTTGAAGCGCCGGTCGAGCGTGATGTCGTTGTCGTAGCTCCACTCGTGGATCCCCATCTTCTGCGACATCAGGTTCACCATCGGCGGCGGGCGCTTCTTGACGTCCTCGCCGTTGAGGAGCCGGTCGATCGAGATGGCGGCGTCGTGGCCGTGGGCGACCGCCCAGATGATGTTCTTCGGCCCGAGGGCCGAGTCGCCGCCGAAGAAGACGTGCGGCAGCGTCGACTGCAGCGTCACCGGATCGAGCTTGGGCATGCCGTTCTGGTCGAACTCGAGCCCGATGTCGCGCTCGATCCAGGGAAACGCGTTCTCCTGCCCGACCGCGACCAGGACGTCGTCGCACTCGAAGTGCTGGTCGGGCTCGTTCGTCGGGAGGAGCTGGCGCCGGCCCTTGGCGTCGTACACCGCCTGCACCTTCTCGAAAGTCACGCCGGTGAGCTTCCCGTTCTCGTGCGTGAAGGCCTTGGGCACCAGGAAGTTGAGGATCGGGATGCCCTCGTGCATCGCGTCCTCCTTCTCCCACGGGCTCGCCTTCATCTCCTCGAAGCCCGAGCGCACGATCACCTTCACGTCGTCGCCGCCGAGGCGCTTCGACGACCGGCAGCAGTCCATCGCGGTGTTGCCGCCGCCGAGCACGATCACGCGCCTGCCGATCCGCGTCGTGTGGCCGAAGGAGACACTCGCGAGCCAGTCGATGCCGATGTGGATGTTCGCGGCCGCCTCCTTGCGGCCGGGGATGTCGAGGTCGCGCCCGCGCGGCGCGCCGCAGCCGACGAAGATCGCGTCGTACTGCTCCGCCAGCAGCGCCTTCAGCGAGCGGATCCACGTGTCGCCGCGGAACTCGACGCCGAGGTCGAGGATGTAGCCGACCTCCTCGTCGATGATCTCCTCCGGCAGGCGGAACTTCGGGATCTGGCTGCGGATCATGCCGCCGGCGCGCGCGTCGCCGTCGTAGACCACGACCTCGTAGCCGAGCGGCGCGAGATCGCGCGCGACGGTGAGCGAGGCAGGCCCGGCGCCGATGCAGGCGACGCGCTTGTCGTTCCTTTGCGTGGCGGGCTTCGGCAGCCGGCCGCGGATGTCTTCCTTGTAGTCGGCCGCGACGCGCTTCAGCCGGCAGATCGCGACCGGTTCTTTCCCGCCGGAAGCGGGGGACCCCTTCCCTTCCCCCTCGGGGCCGTCCTCGACGCGGCCGCGGCGGCAGGCGGGCTCGCAGGGCCGGTCGCACGTGCGACCGAGGATCCCGGGAAAGACGTTCGACCGCCAGTTGACCATGTACGCATCGCCATAGCGGCCAGCGGCGATCAACCGGATGTATTCGGGGACGGGGGTGTGGGCCGGGCAGGCCCACTGACAATCGACGACTTTGTGGAAGTAATCGGGGTTGCCGATATCGGTTGGCTTCACTCCGCGCGCTCCTACGGGGGCGTCCGCTTCTTCGCTCCGGACCCGGCTAGCTCCAGCTCGCGGCCGGCGGCTCACCCGTCAGCAGAACCATAAGTCTACTCCTCGCCCTCTCCCAGGAAAAGTTTTGCGTTTTCAAACGGCTGCTTGCGTGCGCGGGGCCGGAATCGTCAGCTGAGCGTCAGGTTCAATCGGCACGGTCGAGGGCGAGCGCGCCGCCGTGAACAACGTTACGGCGGGAACCGCGGCACGGATGCGCCCCGCGGCGCGCTCGCTTCGCGAGCACGCGTGCCATGGCTTCCCCGCGCGCTTGGGTGAGAGCGACCGGCGCTACGATGCGCGCTCGCCGTTCCCCAGGGCCGCGATGATACGGGCGACGAACGTCTCCTGGTCCCAGGCGCCCTGGTCCACCGCGTGGCCGAGGCGCACCACGACCAGGGCCTGCGACGGCACGACGCTGACATACTGGCCGCCGTGCCCCGCGGCATGGAAGGCATCGGGCGGAAGCTTCGCCGACGCGCCCGGCCCGCGCTCGAGCTTGAGCCACCAGTGCGCGCCGTAGTCGGCCGCCGTCGCCGCGGGCGCGGGCGTGGCGGAGTACCGGGCCCAGCCCTCGGGCAGCACGCGCGCGCCGCGCCAGACGCCGTCGCTCGCGAAGAGCAGGCCGAACCTGGCCCAGTCGCGCGCGGTGGCGAACATCAGCGAGGAGCCGACGTACGTCCCGGACGCGTCGGGCTCGATCACTGCGCTCGTCATGCCCAGGGGCTCGAACAGCGCGCGGCGCGGATAGCCGGCGTACGCGGTGCCGAGGGTCTCGCGCATCGCCGCGGCGAGCACGTTCGTCGTGCCGCTCGCGTATTGCCAATGCGTCCCCGGGGCGTGCGCCAGCGGCTTCGCCGCGGCGTAGCCGCCGGCGTCGCCCGTCGCCCACAGCATCACGTTGACGTCGGAGAGCGGCGCGCGGTAGTCCTCGTGGAACTCGAGCCCGGTCGACATCCGCAGCAGCTGGTCGAGCGTGATCGCGCCGCGCGGATCGCCCTGGGCGCGCCAGGCGGCGAACGGCGGGGGCGCATCCAACCGCCACACCCCGAGTCCGACCAACGTGCCGGCGAGGGCGCCCGTGACGCTCTTCGTCATCGACCAGCCGGGCAAGGGCATCCCCGGTCCGACGCCCAGCGCATAGCGCTCGGCGACGATGCGGCCGCGGTGGACGACGACCACGGCTCGCGTACGTTTCGGCCGATCGGGGGTGAGCTCGGTGAACGCTTCATCGAGCGCGCGCTCGAGCGCGTCCTGCCGCTCGAATGCCACCCGCGTGCCGTCTGGCCACAAGGCGTCGGGCCGCGCGTTGGGCGCGGGCTGGGGCGCCGCCGCCGGGAGCGCGGCGACGCCGGCGCCCGTCGCCAGGGTGCAGCCGAGCCCGTTGCGGTACACGGCCTTGCGCTCGGCGAGCCCGAGGAACCGGCCGGTCACGACGCGCGCTCGGGAGTCGACGTCGATCTCGACGAGCTCGAGCGGCCGCGACCGGTAGGCGCCGAGGTCCTCTGCGATCACCCACTCGGGCTTCCGCCCGGAGACGAACGCCGCCGAGCAGACCGTCTTGGCGGCGAAAGCGGTGCCGATCGCCGCCGCGCGGTGCCCCAGATGCAGCGCGACGACCGCCGCCGCGCCGAGCCCCAGGAGAGCGAGCGAGAGCACGAACCGGCGCGCTCTCATCACCGGAGCACCCTCCAGGCGCCGAATCCCGCGAGCGCCGCGGCGGCGATCCAGAGCGCGACGATCACGGCGGCGGCACGGCGTCCCGGCCGCGGGTCGGCGGGCGCCGCGCGCGCCCGCTCGCGCGCGGTCGCCATCGCGTCGGACGGGATCATCCGCAGGGCGAGCGCGATCCCGAGCGGGACGAGGACGAGGTCGTCTAGGTAGCCGAGCACCGGCACGAAGTCCGGGATGAGATCGATCGGCGAGAGCGCGTAGGCGACGATCGCAGCGACGAGCAGCCGCGCGTGCCAGGGAGTCCGCTCATCGCGCGCCGCAAGGCAGAGCGCGAGCATCTCGGTCTGCAGCCCGCGCGCCCATTCGCGTAGCCTTTGCACCGCGCGATCTTACTGGGCCGCGCCGCGCCGGCCTCTCATTCGAGCGTCCCGTTCGTGACGCGCTCGGCATTGCGCGCCGAATCCCCCGATGTGATCGCTCGCTCGCGGGGCGGCGAGGTGGAGCGGCACTAGGCGAGGCTGCCCGGCTGCGTCTCCATCCAGCGCGTGACGCCCGGCGCCGCGGCGTGCCGCCGATGGCCCTTGGCGAGCGCGAGCCCGAGCGCGGCGAGGTGCTCGATCTCGCGCATGCCCGCCCACGGCGCATCGACGTCGATCCGCAGGCCTTGCCAGTCGACCCAAAGGGACACCACCTCCTCGGGCGGCGGGCTGACGCGCCCCCAGTCCATGAGGAGCCCCTCGAACGCATCGTCGATCAGCGCGCGGGCGAGACGGCGGTTCCGCGCGAGCACGACGAAGCGCTCGCGGAAGCGCGCGCTGCCGACCTCGGCGGGCAGCGTCCGCTCGACGAACTCGACGCGCGCCTGGGCGAGCGCGATCTCGCGCGGGCTCAGGATCAGGCTCGAAAGCTTCTCGATGACCGGCTCGACCAGCGCTTTGCCGCGCTCGTAGCGCGCACGCCCGATCACTCGGAGCTCGGTCGCCGAGCCCTGCACGCTGCGGGTCGCCCAGCTGAGCGCCGGGCGGGAATCGGGGCGGTCGGGATCCGCGCGGTAGCGGATCTTCCACTTGACGCCGGCGTCCTCGCCGCGCACGGTGAAGACGGTGTCCCCGACGGCGGTCTCGTCGTAGGCCCAGCCGAGCTGCCGAGCCCGGCGACGGCGCTTGCGCGCCGCAGCGCGCGGGTCGGTGGGCGAGGCGATATGCCGGCGAGCGAGCCAGAAGGCCACCGGCGTGACGGCCGCGAACGCGCCGAGCGCGGCGGCGGCGAGGAGAACGGGGGAACCAGCATCCATGCGGTGTCCGGCGCCGCGGCCGGCGTCGCGAAGCCGACAGCGGCGGCGTGCCCGGATGCTAATGGCATAACCCCGGGAAGCGCGCGGAACTCGTTCCGCTTTCGCGCGCGGGCGGGGACGGCCGGCGCAAAACACGCGACGAGCGGCACCCGCCGCCTTGGCCCCGCCTACCAGAACTTGAGGCAGTCGCCCTTCGCGACCACCGGGCCGGTCGGCAGCCCGGTCTTCGAGCCGCTCGCCGGCTCGATGCTGATCGCGAGCGCCGGAAAGTCCTTGAGGGACTGATCGGCGACCGCGGCGAGCTTGATCGTGCCCTTCTCGTCCTTGGGCAGCATGCCGAGCGACCGCGGCGGCTCGCCGGCCTTGGCCGGGAGCCCCCACAGCTCGTAGCCGTGCTCGGCCGGCGCATCGTCGAGTGCGACTTTCTTCACCCAGAGCTCGTCGGAGTGACGGCCCGCATACGCGACGAAGACGAGCTTCTGGCCGTCCCGGGTCGCGTGGAGGATCGCCACGTACGACGCCTGCATGCCTGTGGCCGGCACCTCGACGATCTTCGGGACCTCGACGACCTGCGGCTGCTGCAGGGCGAGCGCGCCGATGAGCGCCGCGGCGCAGCCGGTGGCGACGAGACCCCAGCCGCGCCAGAACGCGAGGCTCTCCCAGAAGCCCGCCGCGGTGCGCGGCGCGATCCGTGCCTCGATCGCCCGCCACACCCGCCGCGGCGGTCCGACCTCGGCGACGCCCCCGGCCAGCGGCGCGAGCCGGGCCTCCCATTCGGCGACGGCGCGCCGGAGCCGCGCGTCCGCGCGCAGCCAGGCCTGAAAGCGCGAACGGGCGCGGCCGCGGAGCGTGCCCAGCACGTACTCCCCGGCCAGCCGGTCCTGCAGCTCCGGTTTGTCGCGGTAGTTCATCCTCTTACATCGAGCCCAAACAGCCCTTCAGGCGCTCCAGCCCGCGCCGCACCCAGGTCTTCACCGTCCCGAGCGGCTGGCGCATGTGGCGCGCGAGCTCCGAATGGGACAGCCCGTCGTAGAACGCCAGCATGATCGCCTGCCGCTGCTTGGCCTCGAGCCGGCGCAGGCAGTCGGCGATCGCTTTAGCATCCGCGGACCGGGCGAGCTCCTCGAGCGGCCCCGGGTCGTTGCTCGCCATCGCCTCGATCGGGTCCTCGCCGTCGTCCTCCGCGGGCGCGAGGACCACCTCCAGGTTGGGGCGGCGCAGCCAGTCCAGGCACCGGTTCCGCACGATGCTGGTCATCCACGTCATCGGCGCCGACAGCCCCGCCGAATAGGTCCCGGCATGGCTCCAAACGCTGACGAAACAGTCCTGAAGCACCTCCTCGGCCCAGTCCTCCCGCTTCAATATACGGAGCGCGACGCCGAACAGTTTCGGGGACGTGACCTCGTAGAGCCTGGCGAAGGCCCCCTGGTCCCTGCGTGCGCAGGCGGCGAGCAGGTCCTCGAGCAGCTTGTTCTGCGCGGGGTCCATCCTAAGTGGAACGGGGAACGGGGGATGGGGGATGGGAACGACGACCCGTGACGCTTTTCCTCATTCCCCATCCCCCATCCCTCATCCCCTGTTCTTGCGCTGCCACAGCACGTCGCTCGCCCCGGCCGCGCGGTTCAGCACCCGGCCCAGCACGAACAGCAGGTCGGAGAGTCGATTGAGGTAGATCCGCGCGGGCTCGGAGACCCGGTCCACGGCGGCCAGCGCAACCAGCGCGCGCTCGGCGCGGCGGCAAACGGTTCGCGCGAGGTGAGCGAGCGCTGCAGGCCGCGCGCCGCCCGGAAGGATGAACTCCTTGAGCGGCGGCAGGCTCTGGTTGAAGCCTTCGACGAGCCGCTCGAGCCGCTCGACGTGGGCTTCGGTCAGCAGCGCGTGGCCGGGGATCGACACCTCGCCTCCGAGATCGAAGAGGTCGTGCTGTACGCCGACGAGCGCATCGCGGATCTCGGCGGGCAGCGCTTCCGCGAGCAGCACGCCGATCGCCGAGTTCAGCTCGTCGACCTCGCCGAGCGCGGCGATGCGCGGGCTCGCCTTCGACACGCGCGAGCCGTCGCCGAGACCGGTGTCCCCGGCGTCGCCGGTGCGGGTGGTGATCTTCGACAGGCGATGTCCCATGGCGGTCGGGGACCCCGAAAACGGGGGCCGAACTATAGCACGCGACTTTCGCGCCGCTCCCGCAAACCGCGCGGTCTCGGAGCGGCCGGCGCGAGCCAAGAAAAACCCCGCGCAAGCGCGGGGCCGGAAGCGCTCGCAGGGGACGCGAGCGCGGAGACGGCAGAGGGAGAACCGTCTCGCCCTGATACGCGAATCCCGCCGCGCCGGATTCGGCCGGTGCTCAGCCGATCACGACGACGTCGACCGGCGCGGCGACGCCCGCGACCGCGCAGCGCGGCCGGACCTCCTGCGGTCGGCCGGGGCTGTAGCCCTGCGCCGCGGCGCGCTCGCGCGCCGCGACCGTGGTGAGCGCGCGCACGCCCTCCGCCTTCGTGTGGTTCTGGAGCTTCGCGGCGCGGTTCACCGGATCGCCGATCACCGCGTACTCGAGGCGGCCTTCTTCGCCGATCGCGCCGCAGGTCACGGTGCCGACGTCGATCCCGATGCCCACCCCCGGCGCGGGCGCGCCGCGAGCGGTGCGCTCGTCGCCCCACGCCCCGAGCGCCTCGAGCAGCGCCTCGGCGCAGCGGAGCGCGTCGGCCGCGTAGGTGCCGTTCGGCTGCGTCGCGCCGAAGGTGACCATGATCCCGTCGCCGAGATACGTGGTGATCGAGCCCCGATGGCGCTGGATGATCGGCACCGCGATCCGCTGGTAGTCGCCGAGGAGCCGGATCAGCGCCTTCGGCTCGAGCGTCGCCGCGAGCCGGGTGAAGCCGCGCAGATCGATGAACATCGCCGCCGCCTCGCGGCTCTCGCCTTCGCCGGGCCGCGCGAGCTCGTCGGCGCCGATCAGGTGCTCGGCGATTTCGGGAGAGAAGAACCGGGCGAGCTGGGTGGTGGCGGCCTGCTCGGCGACCGCGCGCTCGAGCAGCTCCCGGGCGCGCGTGACCGCGACCGCCAGCAGTGCGGTCGTGAGGGCGATCGAGACGATCTTGTCGATCTCGCCGCCGATCAGGATCTTCGCCGAGGTCATGTAGGCGACGTAGTCGCGGGTGATCAGGCCGGCGCCGTTCGGCTCGGCGAGCGCGTAGCCGACGAGCGCGAGCCAGCCCACGGCCGCGGCGGCGCCGGCGGTGATGACGTAGCCGGGCGAGAACGCGAGCGCCCGCAGCGCGATGAAGATGAAGACGTAGGTGAAGGTCGGCGCCTTGAGGTAGAAGGCGGCCGGCTGGCCGTACTGGATGTGAAAGCTCCAGATCGTGACCATGAGCACCGTCATGTCGGCGACGACGGACGCGTACTTCAACGGCGCCGTGAGCCGCCCCGTGTAGGCGAGCCAGAGGCGAACCGCCGTGATCGCGCCGTAGATGCCGAGCGCCCAGGGCACCGGTTGCACGACCGCGTCGACCGGCGCGGTCTTCGGCGCCACGATGTAGAGCGTGGCGAGCACCGAGACGAGCAGCACCTGAACCCAGCTCGTGAGGATCTCGCTGCGGCGGCGCTGCTCGTCGATCGCGCGGACGACGCGCGCGGGCAGGCGGTTCGCGGCGGGGCGGGGAACGACGACCGGCCGGGCTTCCGGCTGCGCCGCCGCCGGCTCGAGCGTCGCGCTCGATTGGACTACCCTCGCGGCGCGCGCGCTTGGGGGTTCGCGGCCCGACGGGCTCACAGGAAGCGCTCCGTGATCTCCGCCGAGGACTCCACGCCGATCCGGTCGTAGTGCGCGGCGAGGAACGCCTCGCCCCGCTCGCGCCCGAGCCGGTGGAGGTACATCAGGAAATCCCACTGGGCGTTCAGCTTCGACGACACGCCGAGCCTGCGCATCTCGTCCTCGGCGTCGATGCAGTGGATGAACATCCGCCGCAGCCGGCCGCCGTCGGTGAACCCCGAGTCGACGAGCCTGGTCACGAAGTTGATCGCCCGCATCTCGCGCATGAGCGAGGAGTTGAACGACAGCGTGTTGATCCGGTCGAAGATCGCCTGCGCGGTCTTGGGCACCTCGTCGATCACGATCGGGTTGACCATGATCAGCACCACGTCGTTCGAGGCGCAGTTGTAGATGAGCGGGAAGATCGGCGGGTTGCCCATGTAGCCGCCGTCCCAGTAATGCTCGCCCGCCACCTCGACCGCCTGGAACATGAACGGCAGGCAGGCGGAGGCGAGGACCGCCTCGATGCACATCTCGTGGCACTCGAACACGCGGATGCGCCCGGTGAGCACGTTCGAGGCGCAGGTGAAGAGCTTCACCGCCGATTCCCGCCGCAGGCGCTCGAAGTCGACGACCGCCAGCAGCACGTCGCGCAGCGGGTGGTGGTTCAGCGGGTTGAACTGGTAGGGAGACAGGAACCGCGTCAGCGCGTCGAACCAGAGCCACATCGGCGACTGATCCATGCTGCCGGGGCTGGTTGCGCGGTCGAGCCACGAGGGCTGGAGCGGCGAGCCGGTCGCGACCTGGCCCACGCGGGTCCAGAACTCGCGGAGCGTCTCCCGCGCGCCGGCGTTGCCGCCGATCGCGAGGCCATAGGCGAGCACCGCGGCGTTCATCGCGCCGGCGCTCGTCCCGACGACCCCCTCGATTCCGATCCGCTCGTCCTCGAGGAGGCGATCGAGGACGCCCCAGGCGAAGGCGCCGTGCGATCCGCCGCCCTGCAGCGCGAGGTTGATGGTCTTCTGCGTCGCCATGGTCGCCTCCCGATCGCGCCCGGGCTCGTGGTAAGCACCGAGCCTACGCCCCGGGACGCGGCTCGCCAACCGCCGCGCCCGCCTTGCGTGGTACGAGCGCACGCCCCGTTTGGGTGCAACCGGCGCGCTTCGTCGACGCATCCGAACCGCAGCGGAACCCGTAGACTCCCCCTGGGGCAATCTTCGCGATGATGCCGTACGTCCTCAGCCGGGCCCGCGAGCTCGCGCGCGCAGCGAGCCTGCTCGAGGCGGCGGAGCGGCTCGCCCTGCACGCCGCGACGCGACAGGCGGCGATCGCGCGCGAGCCGCGGACCGCGCGCTTCTGCGCGCGGCAGGCGCGGCAGGAGGCGTTCCACGCCAGGGTGTTCGCCGCTGCCGCCGCGTGCCTCGCCCCCGGCGCCGTGGTGGCGCATCCCGGCGGGGCCGCGCTCGGGGCCTACCGCGCGCAGCTCGACCGCGATCTCGAGTCCGGGGACCTCTGGTCTTCGGTCGTCGGCCTGCAGGTCGCGCTGGAGGCGCTCGGCGCCGCGGTGCTGGGTGAGCTCGAAGCGGGCCTCGCCCGGCATCTCCCGGCGCTCGCGCCGCTGCATCGGGTGCTCGCGCAGCAGGAAGCCGCGCATCACGGCTTCGGGTTGCGCCGCATCGAGCGCGCCGTGGCGACCGGCGCGATACCGGCGCCGCGACTGCGCGTGGCGGCGGGCGCCTACCATCGACTCGCCAACGGGCTCCTGGCCGCGTGCGCCGAGATCCTGGACAGGCTCGGCGAGTCGCCGGCACCGTACGCGGCCCGCTTCGAGGCCCTGCTTCCCGCGTGGTTTCGCGACCCGGCATGATCTCCATCGTCATCCCCGCGCTGAACGAGGAACGGGCGCTTCCGGGGACGCTCGCGCGGGTGATCGAGCAGGCCGGTGCCTACGAAGCGATCGTCGTGGACGGCGGGAGCACGGACGCAACGTGCGCGCTCGCCCGTCGGCCGGGCGTCCGGCTCATCCAGGCGCCGCGCGGCCGCGCGCGCCAAATGAATGCGGGCGCGCGCGTGGCCCGGGGCGAGTGGCTGCTCTTCCTGCACGCCGACACCCTGCTGCCGCGCGACGGGCTCGCGCGCATCGCCGCGCTCCCGCGGGACGTCGACGCCGGCTGCTTCGAGCAGCGGTTCTCCGGCGCGGACTGGCGGCTCGCGCTCATCTCGCGGCTCCACAACTTCCGCTGCCGGCGTACCGGGGTGATGTACGGCGACCAGGCGATGTTCGTCCGGCGGCGGGTCTTCGAGTCGCTCGGGGGCTTCCCGGACGTCGAGCACCTGGAGGACGTGATCTTCACTGAAAGGTTGGCGCGCCGCGGCCGACCAACGGTCGTTTCGGCCGAAGTGGTCACCGATTCGCGCAAGTTCGTGAAGATGGGCATTCTCCGCAGCCTCGGCCGGTGCCTCGTCATCCTGTTATGTTACGAGCTGCGCCTGCCCGTTCCGGCGCGCGCGTTCTTCGCCCCGATCCGCTGACTCACCGCCACGAAGGGAACGATCCAAGTGCACGCTACTCTGCCGCTCCTCCGCTCGACCGGGTTTCCGGCGCTCGCGCGCAGGCGTCTCGAGACGCTGCAGGTGAACGTCGGCTACCGCTGCAACCAGTCGTGCGTGCACTGCCACGTCAACGCCGGTCCCAACCGGACCGAAGAGATGGGGCGCGAGGTCGTCGACGCCGTGCTCGCGTTCCTCCGCAACTCGGCCGTGAGGACGCTCGACATCACCGGCGGCGCGCCCGAGCTTAACCCGCACTTCCGGCACCTGGTCGCGGCCGCGCGCGCGCTCGGCGTCCACGTGATCGATCGCTGCAACCTGACCATCCTGAACGAGCCCGGCCACGAGGATCTCGCCGACTTCCTCGCCGCGCACCGGGTGGAGGTGATCGCGTCGCTGCCGTGCTACCTCGAGGACAATGTCGACCGCCAGCGCGGCAAGGGCGTGTTCTCGCGCAGCATTGTCGCGCTCCAGAAGCTGAACGCGCTCGGCTACGGGATCGCCGACACCGGGCTCGCGCTGAACCTCGTGTACAACCCCCAGGGGCCGACGCTTCCGCCCCCGCAGGCTGCGCTCGAGGACGCCTACCGCGCGCATCTGCGCAGCGCCTACGGCGTCGAGTTCAACCGGCTCTTTACGCTCGCCAATATGCCGATCCAGCGCTTCGGCTCGACGCTGATCTCGAAGGGCCAGTTCAACGCCTACATGCAGCTCCTGCACGCGAGCTACCGCGCGGAGAACCTCGAGCAGGTCATGTGCCGCACGCTGCTCTCGGTCGACTGGCAGGGCTACGTCTACGACTGCGATTTCAACCAGATGCTCGACCTCCCGGCGCGGATCGGCGGCAAGCCGCGGACCCGGCTCGCCGACCTGATCGGCCGGAACCTCGAAGGCCGGCCGATCGTCGTCGCCGATCACTGCTTCGGCTGCACGGCCGGGCAGGGCTCGAGCTGCGGCGGGGCGCTCGGCTCGAGCTCGGCGTGATGAACCCCGACGCCCCGGGCCGGAACTGCCCGCTCGCGTACCGCTACTCGCCGGCGGCCTTCCGCCGGCGTGCCGAGATCGAGGCGGAGACGCTGTACGTGATCGGCGGGCTGTACGGCAACCCGTTCGCGCTCGATGCGGTGCTCGAGCTGGCGGCGGCCGAGCCGGCCGCGCCGCGGCTCGTCTTCAACGGCGACTTCAACTGGTTCGACGCGGAGCCCGCCGGGTTCGCCGCGCTCAACACCCGCGTGCTCGAGCACTTCGCGCTGCGCGGCAACGTCGAGACCGAGCTCGCGGCCGACGACGACGCGGCCGGCTGCGGCTGCGCCTATCCCGAGTGGGTGGGCGAGGCCGAGGTCGCGCGCTCGAACGCGATCGAGGCGCGGCTGCGCGAGACCGCCCGGGCCTTCCCGGAGCTGCGCGCGCGGCTCGGGGCCTTGCCCATGCACGCGGTCGCGGCGGTGGGCGACACCCGCGTCGCGATCGTGCACGGTGACGCGTGGTCGCTGTCGGGCTGGGCCTTCTCCCAGGAGCGGCTGCGCGAGGATCCCGGCGCCGCCGCGTCGGCGTTCGACGCCGCCGCCGTCCGCGTCTTCGCGTGCACCCACACCTGCCTGCCGGTGCTGCAGGTCCTGGCGAGCGCGCGCGGGAGCGTGGTGATCGCCAACAACGGCGCCGCCGGCATGCCGAACTTCCGCGGCACGCGCTTCGGCCTGATCACCCGGATCTCGGTCGAGCCGCGCGCCGACGCGCTGTACGGGGAATGGCTCGGCCCGGTGTTCGTCGAAACGCTCGCGGTGCGCTACGCTCACGACCGCTGGCTCGCGCAGTTCGATGCGCTGTGGCCGGCGGGCTCGCCCGCGGCCGCGTCCTACCGGCGGCGGATCGTCGAGGGCCCCGCGTACGAGCCGCAGCAGGCGGTGCGGACCGCAGTCAGGGCGGACGCTGCACCGCGACAAACTGCCGTCACCGCATAGGGAGGCAGCATGAGCAAAGGCCGGATCGTTCTGCTGGTCGTCATCGCCGCGTTGGTCGCGGCGTTCTTCGTGTTCGACCTCAAAGCTTATTTCAGCCTCGAGTACTTCAAGGCGCAGCAGGCCACGATCGACGCCTACTTCCGGGAGCATCCGCTGCAGACCGCGGCGATCTACTTCGCGATCTACGTCGCGGTCACCGGGCTCTCACTGCCCGGCGCGGCGATCATGACCATCGTCGGCGGCGCGATTTTCGGGCTCCTGCTGGGGACCGTGCTCGTGTCGTTCGCGTCGGTGATCGGCGCGACGCTCGCCTTCCTCGCGAGCCGCTTCCTGTTGCGCGACGCGATCCAGCGCAAGTTCGGCGACAAGCTCGCGGCGATCAACCGCGGCGTCGAGAAGGAGGGCGCGTTCTACCTGTTCGCGCTGCGGCTCGTGCCGGCGTTCCCGTTCTTCGTGATCAACCTCGTCATGGGACTCACGCCGATCCGGACCTGGACCTTCTACTGGGTGAGCCAGCTCGGGATGCTCGCCGGCACCATCGTGTACGTGAACGCCGGGACGCAGATCGCCCGGATCGACTCGCTCTCCGGCCTCGTGTCGCCGGCGCTGATCGGCTCGTTCGTCCTGCTCGGCGTGTTCCCGCTCGTCGCCAAGAAGGTCGTCGACTGGCTCAAGGCGCGCAAGGTCTACGCGAAGTGGCCGAAGCCGGCCAAGTTCGACCGCAATCTGGTGGTCATCGGCGCCGGCTCCGCCGGCCTCGTGTCGGCCTACATCGGCGCGGCGGTGAAGGCGAAGGTCACGCTGATCGAGAAGCACAAGATGGGCGGCGACTGCCTCAACTTCGGCTGCGTGCCGTCGAAGGCGCTGATCCGCTCGGCGAAGTTCCTCTCGCACGTGCAGCGCGCGCGCGAGTGGGGCATCAAGAGCGCCAACGCCGACTTCGAGTTCAAGGACGTCATGGACCGGGTCCACCGCGTGATCAAGACGGTGGAGCCGCACGACTCGGTCGAGCGCTATTCGGGCCTCGGCGTGGACGTGATCCAGGGCGTCGCGAAGATCACCTCGCCGTGGAGCGTGGAGGTGCGGCGCAACGACGGGACCGTGCAGACGCTCACCACCCGGGCGATCGTGATCGCCGCGGGCGGGGCGCCGTTCGTGCCGCCGATCCCGGGAATCAAGGACGTCGGCTACGTCACCTCGGACACCGTCTGGGAGCTGCGGGAACTGCCGAAGCGGCTGGTCGTGCTCGGCGGCGGCGCGATCGGGTCCGAGCTCGCCCAGTGCTTCGCGCGGCTCGGGTCGCGGGTGACCCAGGTCGAGATGCTGCCGCGGATCCTGATCCGCGAGGACCCCGAGATCTCCGAGCTGGTCACCGAGCGCTTCCGCGCCGAAGGCATCGACGTGCGCGTCGACACCAAGGCGAAGGCGTTCAAGGTCGTGAAGGGCGAGAAGATCATGGTCGCCGAGCACCGCGGGCAGGAGGTCGAGATCCCGTTCGACCTGCTGCTCTGCGCCGTCGGCCGCGTCGCGCGCACCACGGGCTACGGGCTCGAGGAGCTCGGTATTCCGGTCACCAAGGCCCGCACGATCGAGGTGAACGAGTACCTCCAGACCATCTACCCCAACATCTACGCGTGCGGCGACGTCGCCGGCCCCTACCAGTTCACGCACACCGCGGCGCACATGGCCTGGTTCTGCGCGGTGAACGCGCTCTTCGGCCAGTTCAAGAAGTACAAGGTCGACTACTCGGTGATCCCGTGGGCGACGTTCACCGAGCCCGAGGTGGCGCGCGTCGGCCTGAACGAGACCGAGGCGAAGGAGAAGGGCGTCGCGTACGAGGTCACGACCTACGGGCTCGACGACCTCGACCGGGCGATCGCCGACGGCGAGGCCGAAGGGGTCGTCAAGGTGCTGACGGTGCCCGGCAAGGACAAGATCCTGGGGGTCACGATCGCCGGCGAGCACGCCGGCGACCTGATCATCGAGTACATCACCGCGATGAAGCACGGCATCGGCCTGAACAAGATCCTCGGGACCATCCACATCTACCCGACGCTGGTCGAGGCGAACAAGTACGCGGCCGGGAACTGGAAGCGCGCCCACGCGCCGCAGGGCGTGCTGCGCTGGCTCGAGCGCTACCACGCCTGGCTGCGCGGCGGCTCGGCGGCCGAGCGGTCGGTCGAGGAGGCGCCGCGGTCGGCGGCGGGAAGGCACGCATGAGGCGGCTCGCGGCCGCGCTGGCGCTCGCCGCGCTGCCGCTCGGCGCGGCGCAGGCGCAGTTCGACCACTCGCACGCGGCCTGGACCGCGCTCCTCACGAAGAACGTGGTCCTGATCGACGGCGGGAAGGCGTCGCAGGTCCGCTACGCCGAGTTCGCCAAGGAGCGCGCGCAGCTGAGGGCGTACCTCGCCAGCCTGTCGAAGGTGACCGAGGCCGAGTTCGCCGGCTGGTCGAAGCCGCAGCAGATGGCGTTCCTGATCAACGCCTACAACGCGTTCACGGTCGAGAAGATCCTCACCCGCTATCCCGACCTCAAGTCGATCTGGGACTTCGGCAACATCATCTTCGGGAACCCGTTCAAGGACCGCTTCTTCACCCTGCTCGGGAAGCCTGCGCACCTCGACCGCATCGAGCACGAGACGCTGCGCGTGAAAGGCGTCTACGACGAGCCGCGCGTCCACTACGCGGTGAACTGCGCCTCGATCAGCTGCCCGATGCTGCGCGAGGAGGCGTACGTCGCGGAGCGGCTCGACGCGCAGCTCGAGGAGCAGGCCCGCCGGTTCCTCGGCGACCGCTCCCGCAACCGGTTCAACCCGGCGGCGCGCGCGCTCGAGGTGTCGAAGATCTTCGATTGGTTCAGCCCGGACTGGGAGAGCGGCTATCGCGGCTTCGCCGGGGCGACGCCCCCGATCCAGTCGCGCGCGGCGTACTTCGCGCGCTACGCGAAGCTGCTCGCCGACGCGCCGGCCGACCAGAAGCTCGTCGAGGAGGGCAAGGCGCCGATCCGCTTCCTCGAGTACGACTGGTCGCTGAACGACGTCGTGCGCTGAAAGAGCGAACGCGAAGACCCGAAGGATCGCAGAGGACGCAAGGCGCGTCCCTCAAGCGCATTGCTTTGCGATCCTTTGCGTTCCTTGCGCCTTTGCGTTGAAATTGCGGCCGTGGCGCAGATCTCGATCATCATTCCGGCGCTGAACGAGGCAACGCGCATCGGCGCGGCGCTCGACGCGCTGCAGCCGCTGCGCAGCCGGGGCCACGACGTCATCGTGGTGGACGGCGGCAGCGAGGACGGGACGCCGGCGCTCGCCGGCCCGCTCGCGGACCGCGTGATCACCGCGCCCCGGGGCCGGGCGAGCCAGATGAACGCCGGCGCGGCGGAGGCCCGCGGCGACGTCGTGCTGTTCCTGCACGCCGACACGGTGCTGCCGGAGGACGCCGACCGCCTGGTGCTGGAAGGCCTCGCCGCCACCCGCCGCCTGTGGGGCCGCTTCGACGTGCGCATCACCGGCCGGCATCCGCTGCTCCCGGCGATCGCGTGCCTCATGAACTTCCGTTCCCGCGTGACCGGCATCGCCACCGGCGACCAGGCGATCTTCGCCTGGCGCGAGGCATTCCTGCGGGCGGGCGGGTTCCCGCCGATCGCGCTGATGGAGGACATCGCGCTCTCGCGCGCGCTCGGCGGCCTCTCGCAGCCGCTCTGCCTCGCCGAGCGGGTGACGACCTCGGGCCGGCGCTGGGAGTCGCGCGGCGTGCTGCGGACGGTCGCCCTGATGTGGTGGCTGCGACTGCGCTATTTCCTCGGCGCCTCGCCGGAGCGTCTCGCGCGGCGCTACGACCCGTCGCATTGACCACGCCGCTCATCGTCTTCGCCAAGGCGCCGCGGCCGGGCGCGGTGAAAACGCGCCTCATCCCCGTGCTCGGCGCGGCGGGCGCCGCCCGTCTGCACGAACGGCTCGTCGAGCGCACGCTCGCGACCGCGGCGGCCGCGCGAATCGGGCCGGTGGAGCTCTGCGGAGACCCCGCTGCCGACCCCGTGCTCGCGGCGCGCGCCGCGGCGCATGGCGCCGCGCTGACCGAGCAAGGGCCCGGCGACCTCGGCGCGCGCATGCAGCGGGCCTTCGTACGGGTGCTTGGCGGTGCGCCGGCGGCGGTCCTCGTGGGTAGCGACTGCCCGGCGCTCACCTCGGCATACCTCCAGAGCGCCGGCCAGGCGCTCGTGGCCGGCTATGATGCGGTCATAGGCCCCGCCGCGGACGGCGGCTACGTCCTGATCGGCCTGCGGCGGGTGCACGCGTCGCTCTTCGAGCGCATCCGTTGGGGCGGACCGGGCGTACTTGAGGACACGCTTGCCCGGGTCGGCGCCCTCGGCTGGCGCTGCCGGGAGCTCGACACGCTGTGGGACGTCGACCGGCCGGAGGACCTCGCGCGGGTCGCGCGCGGAATAGCGGAGGGCGCCCGGTTGTTAGAGGGGCTGGAGCGCGGGGAGGACCGTGATTAGCGTCGAATCCCAGCTGCGCCGAGAATCGGCGCTCGCCCCCGAAGATTTCGTACGAACAAGGGGAGTACTCCCCTTGTTCATATCCCCCGGGGTAAAAAGAGGTTCTTCGCCGATTTCCGGGTTATGAGGGCGGCCAAGCGGTCGTCACTGCTAATGTTGGTGTTGCGGACATCAACAGGCAGGAGGGCGACCGTTGGCCTACCGAGAGTGTATTGCCCGGCT
>Ga0187892_10000836_pt1 | contig 76864 bp, 46 predicted proteins | sample MA1701073metaG_FD_139345 | JGI IMG/M metagenome (GOLD analysis project Ga0187892, IMG submission 139345) | Bio-ooze microbial communities from a basaltic lava cave in the Kipuka Kanohina Cave System on the Island of Hawaii, USA - MA170107-3 metaG ... | reverse complement strand
TCGACGCCGATCTCCGCGTCGAGCCTCCTCGTCGACCATTTGGTCGACTTCGTCGTCTCTCCTCGATCTCGACGTCGATCCCTCGCCCAGAAAAACTCAGTGGGATTCGCTGATCCTCTCTCCCTGCATCCGCGCCGCGATTCATCACGGATCGGCGCGACTCGCCCGCCGACCTCATGAATAGTGCGGGTTAAGGCCGGATCAGCGCGGCGCTCCGAGGACGACGAACGAGAAACAGCCCGAGGCGGCCGCGTCCCCGCCCGCGTCGAGGAGCGCGAGCTGCGCGCGCCGCAGCGACTCCGCGGGCCCGGGACGAGTCGAGCCCTCTCCGCCGCGAGACTCCTCCTCGTGGAACGCGCGGAAGAGCGCGTCCGAGATCTCGCGCGAAACCGGCCAGAGCGGCGCGATCACGGAGCGAGCCCCCGCGGCGAGAAACGCGTCGGGCAGCGCCGTGCCGGCGTGGCGATGGTCGCGCTCGACCCCGTCCCCGGCCGGCTCCGGGTCGAGAACCACGACGGACGAGCGGAGGCGCGGAAAGCGCGAGACCTCGCCGGCGTCGATCACGTCGCCGCCGTCCTCTGAGCCGTCCCCGCCCCACCCGAGGTCGAGGAACGCGTGGCCGCCTCCGCGGGCGACGACGTGGAGCCGGGAAAAGGGCGCGAGCGCGCCTCCCAGGACCGCCGCCGCGCTCGCGTCGCTCCCGGCGAGGATCCGGCCCCCTCCGTAGGCGCGTGCGTAGCCCTCTGCGCGCTCCTCTCCCCCGGGGCAGCCGGCGCCGACGAGCGCCCGAACTGCGGAGCGATCTCCGCCTCTCCTTCGCGGGAGAGCGACCGCGAAGCGAGCGCGATCCGGGCCGACGGCTCGATCGTGACCGCGTGCGAACGCGCGAGGCGGCGGCCCGCGGAATCGAGCAGAGCGGCCGGAGGGACGGGCATCGTTCCCCCGTCGAACGAGAAGCGGATCGTCCGGCGGCCCTCGAGGTCGGCCGCGATCGGCTCGACGAGCGCCGCGTGGACGGCGCGCGCCGCCTCGTCGACGGCCTCGGGCGCCTCGCCCTTCAAGAGCCGCGCGCGGAGCGCCGCGCACCGCCGCGCGGCCTCGTCGCGCGTCGTCGTGGAGAGATCGCGGAGGACCGCCCCTTCCCTCTCGACGACGAGCGCGAACGACGTCCGCGGTCCGAGGAGAACCTCGACCCACGCGTCGCCCTCGTCGAGCGAGCCTCTCAGCGCCTCGAGCGAGACCTCGTCGCGCTCGAACGCCCTCTCGCGCCGGTCGCCGAGCTGGTCGAGAGAGGCCGGCCGCGCCGCCTCCATGAACCGGAGGGCGAGCGGCGTCGGGTCCTCGCCGCGCTCGCGCGCGAGCCTCGCCGCGAGCTCGACCCCGGCCGAGAGCGCGTCCCGGAAGCGCTCGCGGAGCGACGCCCGGTCGATCGCGAGGAGGCCCCGCTCGTCGGCGACCGATTCCGCGATGTCGAGATGGGAGAGGCGCGTCGCCCTCGCCGCGTCGAGGTCGCCGCGCGCCTCCTCGTGGCGCGCGATCCGGTCGAGCGCTTCGGCGGCGCCGATGCGGTCCAGGACGTTCGGGCGGCGGAATAGGCCGAGCGCCTCCCGTTCGGCCGCCTCGGCCTCGGCGCTCCTCCCGGCCGCCTCGAGCGCAAGACCGAGCGTCAGGCATCCGAACGCCCGGTGCCACGGGTTTTCCTCCGCGGGCGCCGCCGCGATCGCCTCCTCCGCGCGCCGGATCGCCTCGTCGATTCGCCCCTGGCCGAGGAGCGCGCGGGCGGCGGCGTCCCGCGCGCGTCCCGCGGAGTCGCGGTCCAGGGCCTCGAGCGCCGCCCTTTCCGCCCGCCCTGCGGTCTCGAGCGCCGACTCGAACCGGGAGAGACGCGATTCCGCGAGCGACGCGCGCCAGAGCGACTTCGCCTCCGCGACGCGCGCCGCCCTCCGGCCCCACGCGCCCTCCTCCGCGAGGCGCGCGAACCGCGCGGCCGCCTCCGTCGCGAGCTCGAACGACTCGCGAGGCCGGTTGACGAGCTCGTGCGCCCACGCGAGCTTCGCGACGTCCACGGCCTGGACGAATTCCGCCCCGGCGACCTCGTGGAGGAGGTAGGCCTGGCGCAGCCGCTCGAAAGCCTCGCCGAGAGCGCCGCGCTGGAGGAGGAAGAACGCGAGGTTGCTCTCGGAGACTCCGGCCGACTCGAACGCGCCGATCTCGAGGAGCGCGCTCGTCGCCGCGGCGGTCCGGCCGCGAATCTCCTCGAACGGGTGCTCGCCGATCTCCCGCCAGCGCGCCATTGCGATCCCGGCGAGGGCGAACGCCTCGCCGCGCGCGTGCGCGGCCGCGCGGGAGCGCACGAGAAGGTCTTCGAATACCGCGCCGGATTCGGCCGGGCGGGCGGGACGGAGGAGCGCGCTCCGGAGCCCGCACTCGATCGCGCCGGCCTCGTCCCCCATGCGGCCGTACGCCTCCGCCGCCGCCGCGAGGGCCGCGAGCGCGGCGTCCCGCGACCCGCCGAGCGACTCCTCGAGCCGCCCCGCGTTCTCGTCGTGGAATTCGACCGGCCGGAGGATCGAATCGTCGAGGCGGCGCCGCTCCGCGAGGAGCGCGGGGTCGCCCGACCACGCGCGCGCCGCGCGGATCCTGCGCCCGATCGCGACGCCGCCCCGCTCGGCGCCGAGCGCGCGCGCGATCGCCTCCGCGGCCCGAAACGACGCCTCGCGCGCGGCGCCGGGCGCGAGTGCCGCCTCGATCGAGCGCGCGGCCGCCTCCGCCGCGGCGAGCGGGAACTCGCGGACGAGCCGATCGAGGAGCCGCGCGTCGCCCGCCCTCGCGGCCGTCTCGATGTCGTCCGCCGCAGTCAGCTTCCCGAGCGGATCGCCGGGCCGCGGCACCCTCTTCACGCTGACGACGCCGCGGAAGCGGCGCGCCAGGCCCTCGAGCGCGGCGAGCGAGCGCTCGGGATCTCCGGAGGAGACCGCCGCCGCCTCGAGCGCTCCGCGATCTCCGGGCGCGAGCGGCCGCGGCGTCGAGATCAGCGCGCACGTCGCCAGCACTGCGCCCTCGGGGAGGTCGCCCAGGACCTCGTGCCGCTCGCTCGCGACGTCGCCGCCGACGGTCGGCGAGAGCGGGAGGGCCCGCCACGCCGCGCCCAGCGTGTACGAGACGACGCCGTAGACGAATCCGGGGCGGTCGAGGCGCGCGCGGAGCCGGACGAGGTCGGCGCGCTCGCCCGTCCCGGCAAACGCGTCGACCGAGACGTCGGCGCGGAGCGGGCTCTCCTCCGGAAGGGCGAGGAGGACGACGAGGGCGGCGAGCGCGGCGGCCGCCGCGGCCGCGGGTAGCGGCAGGCGCCGCCGCGGCCGGCGAGCGAGAGCGGTCTCGACGCGCCGCCTCACGGCGTCGGGGACGCGATCGACCCTTCGATCGGCGTCGAGAGCGAGCCGGTGGACCGCCGCCGTTTCGCGGCACGTCGCGCACTCCGACAGGTGGCGGAGGATGGCAGGCGCCGGCCGGCCTTCGAGCGCGCGGAGGACCGCTTCGCCGAGGGGGCACTCGTCGCGTCCCGCGCCGGGGCATTTTGGCCGTCCCGCGCGGCGTGCGGCCGCCGCGGCGCGGAGCCGGCGGTCGAGGTCGCGGAGGGTCCGACGCTCGCTCTCGTGTTCCTGCGGGGAGTCGTCCGGACGCTCGGGGCTCATGGCGGATCGGGCCGTTCCGCTTCTCCCCCGTTTCCTGGAGAGGCCCCGACCGGAGACGATCTTTCTTCGAGGATGGCCCGGGCGCGCCGGAGCAGCCGGTGTTTCCGGACGTAGAGCGCCGCCCGCGAGACGCCGAGGACCTCGGCCGCGAGCGCGGGCTCGGTCTCGTCCACGTAGAGGATCCGGAGGAGCCGAGCCTCTCCCCGCGACAGCCGGCGGAGGAGGTAGTCGATCTCGTCCGCGTCGTCGCCGGAGAGCGAGGGCGGGACGGCCGAGCGCGGATCGTCGACGAGGTCTTCGAGCGGCGGACCGCTCAGGGCTCGGGCCCGCCAGAGGTCGGCGCCGCGGCGGCGGGCGTGGTTGGCCGCGAGCACCGAGAGAAACGCCCGGAACGAGCCCTCGCCCCGGAATGAGAGGAGCCTCTCGCGCCGCGTGACGCAGAGGTCGGCGAAGAAATCAGCCACGCCGTCCTCGACGTCCTCGGCCAAGGCCCGGAGACCGCGCCGGAGGAAGATGTTGCGCACGATCGCCGCAACGTATGCATAGTAGCGGAGATAGAACTCTTTCAGAGCGTCCGCGTCGCCGGCGGCGCACCGCCGCGGCCAGTCTTCGGGCTCGTCGTCGTCGAGCGCGCGCTTCATCCCGGGGTCCCCCGCTCGATTCGCCTCGGAACTGTGGAATCCGGGGGCCGATTCTACGGGCGGAGCGGGCGCCGCGGCAACAACCGCCCGGAAGGATCGTGAAAGATCTCGGCGGCGCGGCGACTCTCCATTTTCGGAGTGCGTCCGCCGCGGACGCCGAGTATGGGCGGCGCCGCGGAACGGAGCCATCGCCGAAAGCGCTGGGCACGCGAGGCGAGGTTCCGACAGCGCTGGTCTCGTCCACGGGCGCGCTCCGCACCAGGGTCCGCAGCAGGGTCGTCGTGTCAGACCTCTTCCCGGCGGCGACGAGTGAGGGGATCGGCCGCCCCGCAGCGAGATCGCAAGGGGGTGAGGGCGGCCGGCAAGCGCCGCTCGTTGCCGGCCGGCGAAGAGGGCACGGGCAGCCGCGTTTGCGCGCCCGGATCGGTGTAGAATCGCGGGTCCTCTCCCGTCCTCACGATGAACTCGCGATTCGCTCCCCCCGTCCTCCTCCGCTTCTTCGTCTTCTTCGCCGCCGCCGTCCCCCTCCTCGCCTCCACCTCCGGGGCCGTCCGAGCGCAGCCCCGCGGTCCGGCTGGCCCGGTCGCGGTCGAGGTCGGCCGCGTGCAGGAGGTTCCGATCGGCGACTCCGTGCGGGCCGTCGGAAACATCGCCGCGCGCCGGGAGTCGTCGCTCTCCTTCAGCGTCTCCGGGCAGATCGAAAGGCTCCTCGTGGAGGAGGGCGACCGGGTCGCGGAGGGCCAGGCACTCGCGGCGCTCGATCCGACCTACCGCGTCATCGCGGTCGCGGAGGCCGAGGCGTCGCTCGCCGGGGCTCGGGCCGTACTGAGGAAGCTCGAGGCGGGCTACCTCAAGACCGAGATCGCGGAAGAGACCGCGCGCCTCGAGGAGAGGAAGGCCGCTCTCGCCAAGGCGGACGCGGACCTCGAGAGAGTGAAGGACCTCCGCGCGAAGGGGGTCATGTCGAGCCTCGAGCTCGACGCCGCGGTCGCTTCGCAGCGCGCCGCCGCCGCCCGCGTGAAGGAGACCGAGGCGGCGCTCGCGATCAAGACCGATGGATTCCGGGCCGAGGACGTCGAGGCCCAGAGCGCGCAGGTCGCGCGGCTCGGCGCGGCGCTCGATCGCGCGCGCGAGGACCTGAAAAACGCGGAGCTCGCCGCACCGTTCGGGGGGGTCGTGAGCCGCCGCGAGCGCGACGTCGGCGAGTGGACCGAGGTGGGCGATTCGGTGGTGACGATCCTCGATCTCGACGACGTCGACGTCGAGACGTTCGTGATCGAGGCGGACGTCGGCCGCGTGAAGCCGGGGCTCGATGCGCTCGTCACCGTCGACGCCCATCCGGGAGAGATCTTCCGCGGCCTCGTCCGGACCGTCGTCCCTGAGGCGGACCGTCGATCGCGGACGTTTGCCGTGAAGATCGCGATCGACAACCGCGCGGCGAATCTCAAGCTCAAGGCCGGCATGTCCGCGCGCGCCGAGATCCTCGTGGGCGAGAAGGAGCCCGTCATCGTGGTCTCGCGCGACGCCGTCCTCAAGGGCCCCGAGGGCGAGTACGTCTTCCTCGTCCGCGAGGGCCGAGCGCGCCGCGTCGCCGTCGAGACCGGGCGCTCGGTCGGCGGCCTGGTCGAGCTGAAAAAGGGCGCGCTCGCTCCGGGCGACCCGGTCGTCGTCACGGGCAACGAGACCTTGAAGGACGACGCCGAGGTCCGCTCCACGGAGCGATCGTGATGAGCCTCGCCGGCGCGTCCATCCGGAGGCCCGTCTCGGTCGCGGTCGGGATCCTGCTCGCGGCTCTCTTCGGAACGCTGTCCCTCCTCTCGATGCCGGTCCAGATGAAGCCGACCGTGGACCAGCCAGAGATCTCGGTCGAGACGACGTATCCCGGCGCCGCGCCGGCCGAGATCGAGGAGGAGATCACCTCGCGGATCGAGGAGAAGCTCACGACGGTCGAGAACCTGAAGGAATTGCGCTCGACTTCGAGCGAGGGCCGATCGCGCATCTCGTGTCTCTTCGAGTGGGGGACGAACAAGGACCTCGCGGCCATCGACGTCCAGAAGAAGCTCGCGGCCGTCGAGCGCCTGCCGGAGGACTTGAGGCCCCCCGTCGTCTCGGCGGCGAGCTCGGACGAGCAGAGCCCCGTCGTGTGGATGAACCTCGCGTCGTCGCTCCCGGTCGAAACGCAGAAGAAGATCGCCGACGACGTCATCAAGCCGCGCCTCGAGCGGATCGAGGACGTGGGCTGGATCCGGGTCTGGGGAGGCCGCGAGCGCGAGATCCAGGTCGTCGTCGACAACAAGGCGCTCGCCGCCCGCGGGATCACGCTCGAAGAGCTGGACGCGGCGCTCTTCAGCGAGAACCGGAACGTCCGCGGCGGCCACATCGACGAGGGGAAGCGCCGGGTCGTCCTCCGGACGCTCGGCCAGTTCGAGAGCCTGAAGGACGTCGAGAACACGATCGTCTCGAAAACCGACGGCCGGCCGGTCTACGTGAGGGACGTCGCGGCCGTGCGCGACGACTTCAAGGAAGTCGAGACCATCGTCCGCGGGAACGGCGTGCCCACGCTCTCGGTCGCGGCGTTCAAGAAGAGCGGCGCGAATTCGCTCGCGGTCGTCAACGCGATCAAGGCCGAGGTCGAGAAGCTGAACGCCGAGTTCGCGGGCCGCGACCTCGCCATCCGCGTGACGTTCGACGAGGGGACGTACATCCTCGCGGCCATCGAAACCGTCGCCAAGAACCTCGCGTTCGGCGCGCTCCTCGCCGCGCTCGCTCTCGTGTTCTTCCTGCGCTCGTTCTCGAGCATCGCCGCCATCGCGATCGCGATCCCGGTCGCCGGCATCGCGACGTTCATCTTCCTCAAGATCCTCGGCCGCTCGGTCAACGTCATCTCGCTCGCGGGGCTCGCGTTCGCGGGCGGCATGGTGGTCGACAACGCGATCGTCGTGCTCGAGAACATCGTGCGCCACCGCGAGTCGGGAAAGAGCCGGTTCCTCGCCGCGCTCGACGGCACGAAAGAGGTCTACGGGGCGGCGCTCGCCTCCACGCTCACGACCCTCGCGGTCTTCGTGCCGATCATCTTCATCCAGGAGGAGGCGGGCCAGCTCTTCAAGGACATCGCGATCACGATCTCGGTCGCGGTCGCCCTCTCCCTCCTCGTCTCGGTGACGTTCATCCCGACGTACTGCGCCCGGTTTCTCAAGCTCCGGAAGGGCGTCCACGCCGTCGTCCCGGGCTACGGCCTCCCCGAGGATTCGCTCGGCGGCGCGCGTCCGACGCTCGCCGACCGGTTTCGTCTCGCGTCCAAGGCCTTCATCGACCGCTCGACCGACCGCACGTGGAAGAAGCTCGCGTGGATCGCGGGACTCACGGGCCTCTTCCTCGCGAGCACGCGCCTCCTCCCCGCGGCCGAGTACCTTCCGCCCGGCAACCGGAACCTCGTCTTCCTCAACACGAAGCTCGCCCCCGGAACGAACCTCGACGCGGCCGACCGCGTGACGCTCGCGATCGAGGAGCGGCTCCTCCCGATGCCCGAGCGACACCTCTTCTTCTCGGTCACGCGGCCCGAAGGCTCGTTCTACGGGATGACGGTGAAGCCCGAATACGCCGAGGACATCGACGGCGTCGTCGACAAGATCCGCGGCGCCGTCTCGGGGATCCCCGGGGCCGACATCCTCGTGTTCAAGTCGAACCTCTTCACTCGCGGGATCGGCGGCAAGGAGGTCGAGGTCCAGGTGATCGGGAAGGACCCGGACGAGCTCAAAGCGCTCGCGGAGTCGATCGAGGCTTCCGTGCGCGCCCTCCCCGGCGTCGAGGGCGTGCGCTCGAGCGTGAACCCGGGAAACCCCGAGCTTAGAGTCCGGCTCGACCGCGAGCGGATGTCGGACCTCGGGCTCACGGCCTCCGACGTCGCAAACGTCGTCGAGACGCTCGTCGAGGGCAAGCGCGCGACGTTCTACCGCGAGCGCGGCGACGAGATCGACCTGACGGTGATCGGCGACCGCTCGCTCTACACGGACCCGGGCGAGATCCGCGACGTGCTCGTCGTCGCGGCCGACGGGCGGAAGGTCCCGCTCACGTCGGTCGCGTGGCTCGAGCGCGCCGAGGGCTTGAGCCAGATCGACCACATCGAGCAGGAGCGCGCGGTCTCGCTCCGGGTCATCTTCGACCGGGGAATCCCGCTCGAGAGCGCGATCCGCACGGTGGACGAGAAGGTCCTCTCGCCGCTCCGCTCGACGCTCCCGCCGACGACGTTCGTCCGGCTCTCGGGCTCCGCCGACGACCTCTCGCGCACGAAGGCGGCGGTGACGCGCTCGTTCGTCGTGGCGCTCCTCATCGTCTATCTGCTCATGGCGGCGCTCTTCGAGTCGTTCCTCTACCCCCTCTTCATCCTCCTCACGGTCCCGCTCGCCATGACGGGCGCGATTCTCGGCGTCGTGCTCCGCGGCGCCGAGCTGAACGTCATCACGATGCTCGGCTTCATCATCCTGGGCGGGATCGTCGTCAACAACGCGATCCTCATCGTCCACCAGACGCTGGTGCATTTGCGTGAGGGGAACGGGCCGCGCGAGTCGATCCTCGAGGCGTGCGGGAACCGGGTGCGCCCGATCCTCATGACGAGTCTCACGACGATCGCCGGCATGATGCCGCTCGTCGTGGGCTCGGGCGCCGGGACGGAGCTTTACAGGGGACTCGGCGCCGCGATCGCGGGCGGGCTCGCGCTCTCGACGCTCTTCACGCTCTTCCTCGTGCCGTCGCTGCTCGACCTCTGGTTCGCGGGGAGGCGGCGGGCGGGGGCGCTCGCCTAGCGGGCCGGCTTCGCGAGGACGATCTCCCGCTCGACCGCCGCCAGCGCGTCCGACGCGTCCTTCTGGTACCGGGAGTAATCAGCGGCGGGGAAGGTGCCGGAGGACTCCCGAACGACGGATTTCACGGCGAATTCTTCGGGGCCTCGATCGACCGTCGATTCCCACGCGAGGTTCGACGCGCCGAACGCCGGAGAGGACCGCGGCGCGCCGTCCCGGCCCGCCACGATCTCGCAGCCCGGAGGCGGCCGGAGCGTCGCCCGCGATTCGAGGAGCATCGGATACCGGGGGAAGCGGTGAAGGATCGGACCGCGAGCGTCGATCGGGGTCGATCACCCGGAATCCGGACCGGAGCTCGCGCGCCATCCGATCGAGCGCGGCCTCGGGCACCGATTGCGCGGCCCAGGCCACGAGCTGATAGCAATAGCCGTTCTTCGCATGGACCCAGAAGGTGTGCCGGACCGGATGCCCCGAGATCGAGCTCTCGCTCCGGAACGAAGTCCCCTTCGTGCCGTTCAGGATTTCGGGAGAGTCGTCGGAAAGCCGGGACAAAGGCGTCGCGCTCTGCACGTTTCCTCGCGCGATCGCGAGGATGCCCTCGGTGCCGAACTCCGTGTTGCCAATCGCCTCCGCGATCACGATGAAGAACACCTGCGGATTCGACCGGAGAAACGCGAGACAGCTCAACGGGTTGAGCGGCTCGGCGTCGACCTGGACCCACGGGGCGGCCGGAACGTCGAACGCGAAGTTCAGATCCGGAAACTCGAGCCTCCCGCCGGGCGGAACCGGCGCCGAGACCGGCCGGCTGTTCGAGGGCAAACCCGGATCCCCGCCGATGAACGATCTCAGCACCGGCACCCCGACGACAAACGAGGCGACGATCAGGGCGCCGATCGCGTGCTTCAGGCCGCGCGGGCGCGGCGTCGCGCGGCGCCGCTCGGCGATCCCCTGGGCCGCGAGCACGACCGTCCAGATGCCGAGCCCGACACGGATCGCGAAGAGGAGCGCGAATTATAGGTCCGGCCGGTCCGAGAGCCGGACGACGATCTCGGAGACGGCGCCGAAGCTCCAGAGGAGGAACGCCGCGGCCTGCGCCAGGACGCACTTCCGGTTGACGCCGGGCTTGCGCGCCGCGGAATAGCTCCAGACGGCGCCCAGGAGGAGAAGCGCCGTGACGAAGATGAGCCCCGAGAGATACCCCGCTGAATAGCCGCGCGGCATGCCTTCAATCGCCTCCGACAGTGAGAGTCGGAGCCGATTCTACGCACTGCGCGCCGTCGGCGGAAACCCCGGAGTCAGCTCCCGCCCCCGTCCGGCGAGGCGGCGAAGATCGTGAGCTTCAGCTCCGAATCGTCCGGCAGTTCGTAGACGGGCCGGCGGCCCGAGAGCTTTTCGCTCCTCTCGAGGATGATCGCGACGCCTTCGCCGCGCCGGTCCATCAACGAAGTTCGGGTCGTGTCGAGCCCGGCGAGATCACGCGGAACGGGACACTTCGCGAGAAGGCTCGTGATCGCCTCGTTCCGGGACGCCTGCCTCAACGGAAGGCTGTCGACGGTCATCGTGTTCGGAAGCGAGCCCGGAACGAACAGCTCGAGTCGCGTCTCGAACATCCGCAGCCGGATCTTCGACCCGAACATGGAGTAGTCGCGATGCGCGACGGCGTTGACGAGCGCCTCGAAGACCGCCGTGATGTCGTACTGGGGCACGTCTCTCCGCCCCACTTTCTTCGTCGCGCCGATGCGCATGTTCCGGAGCACGAATCGGCAGGCCTGCGACACCTGGTGGTCCAGGTTTCCGGTGAGATCGCTCGCGTCGAGCTGATATCCGGCCACGTCCGCGACTCCGGGAACGCCGTCGCCTCTATACGCCACGGCCTGTATGAAGGCGTTCGGAAGCCACTTCTCCGGGTGCCGGGCACCTAGCAGGACGCCCGCGACCGTCGGACGCACGGTTCCATCTTCATCGTCGCGGGCCATCGCCAGTTTTCGAAGGAACGCGCCCGGGTCATCTCCCTTCTCGACCGTTCGAACCGTGCGAAACCGATTCACGAGCGTTCCGTCGAGATCGCCGATCGAGGCCGTCGGAACGGCCTGCTCGTCGAAGCGAATCAGGCGAGCCTGGCTGCGCTGCTGCATGAGGCGGCCGAGATAGTCCGGGGTCATCCGGCGCTTGCTGCTGCCGACGCGGTGGAAGTAACCGCCCGGGCTCTCGTGGACGAAGAGGCTCCGAGCGACGTCTGCCCGAATGACCGCACGCGCATTGCCGTCCTCCCCGGGCAGATCGAGCCGCACGATCCGCGGGAAGAGGGGCGGCTTCACGCCGTCATGGCACGTTTCGTGGACGAATCGTTCCACGAGATCGAGATCCTTCGGGTCGATGCCGACGATCTCGCGCGACCGATCGTCGATGCCCAGGACGAGAACGCCGCCGTGCGCGTTCGCGAATGCCGCCAGCTCGTCGGCCAGTTCGGCGCGCGAGGGACCTTTGACCTTGGATCCCGCGACGAGCGCCGCCTTGCACTCGAGGTGGCTGTCTTCTCCCAGCCGAATCGCCTGGAGAAGCCGCTCAGGGGTTTCGAACACGGATCATCTCCTCGGCTCACGACCTCGCGGGGGCCGGAAGGTGGACCGGGTCACGAGGACGATGATACTCGCGCGGATCGTCCCCGCACGAACATCACGTACGCCACCGCGCCGGCGGCGATGATCGCGAGCCCGTAGAGCGCGTTCCACCGGCTCAGGGGGTCCTCGAGCGTCTTCGCGTCCACGAAAAGGACGACCGCGATGAAGAGCGCGGGCGTCACCGGGTAGCCGAAGCAGCGGTAGGGGCGCGGCCGGTCGGGCATCTTCCGCCGCAGGACGTACACGGCGGCGACCGCGAGCGCGTAGAAGAGGAGCGCGGCGAAGATCACGAACTCCGTGATGTCGCGGAAGGTCTTCAAGACGACGACGAGCGCCACCGACCAGACGGCCTGCACCCAGATCGCGACCGTCGGAGTGTGCCACCGCGGGTGGACGCGCGCGAGCGACGGGAAGAGGAGGCCGTCCTTCGCCATCGCGTAGAACGCGCGCGGGGTCGAGAGGAGGCCGGGGTTCGCCGCGCCGATGACCGAAAGCGCGATGAGGAGCGCGAGCGCCGAGCCCGCGGCCGTGCCGAAGATCCGCTCGACCGCGAGGCGCGGCACGTCGATGTCGTTCTCGAGGCCGCGCATCTCGCCGATCGGCACGACGTGCAGGTACGCGGCGTTGACCGCGATGTAGACGACGATGAGGATCCCGACGCCGAGGATGAGGCCGAGGGGAAGGTCGCGCTCGGGGCGCTTCAATTCCGCCGCGTTGAAGGGGAGCTGGTACCAGCCCTCGTACGCCCAGAAGATCGCGATCGACGCCGAGACGAGGCCCGCCACGAGGTCGGGATTGGCGGCGCGGGCCGCGACGTCGGCCGCCGCCGGCCGCGCTCCCCCCCCGCCGCCGCCGGCCGCGACGGCCGCGACCACGATGGCGGCGAGCGCCAAGAGCTTCGCGAACGTCGAGACGTTCTGGAACGCCGCGCCATGGCGCGCTCCGAAGTGGTTGACGAGCGCGAGCGCGAGGATCATCGCGGACGCGATCGAGACGCTTGCCGCCTCGCCGCCGCCTCCCGCCACCGTCAGGACCGCCGTCGCGAACGCGACCGCGAGCGCGGCGAGAGTCCCCGTGTTGATGACGAGGAAGAGGCACCATCCGTAGAGGAACGCGACGAACCGCCCCCACCCTTCCCTGAGGAACGCGTACTGCCCGCCCGCCTCCGGCAGCATCGCCCCCAGCTCGGCGTAGGCGAAAGCGCCGAAGAGGCAGACGACGCCGAGCGCCACCCACGTCGAGTGGATCCAGATCGGGTCCGGCAGGTTCTTCGCGATGTCGAGCGGCTTCAGGAAGATCCCCGAGCCGATCACGCCGCCGACGATGACCGCGATCGCGCTCGTGAGGCCGAGCGTGCGCTTCAGTTCCGGTTCGATGGACAAGGAGGGGGCCCCCCGGGGAGTGGCGAGAGCGCGCTCAGCGGGTCTCGAGACTCTTCTTGAGCTCGAGGACGTCGGTCGTAGGGAGAAGGCACGCGAAGTTCGAGCAGACGTACGCCGTGGCGCGGCCGCCGCGCGAGGCCTGGTCGGCCGTGTACGGGGCGAGCTTCGAGATGAGGGCGCCGTCCTCGCCGTCCGGCCGGAAGAGGACGACCTTCCTCGGCAGGTATCGCTCGCGAACGGCGCGGATCATCGCGCGCGCGCCGTCGTCGCCGGGCGTCTTTCCCGCGATCACGATCTCGCGCGTCGGCCCCACGGCGAAGTCGAGGCCGACGAGGAACTGGGCGTAGGCCGAGGGTCCCGCGGCCACGGTCGAAGCGAACGCCGCGAGCGACGCCTCCGCGCGCTTCCCGTAGCCTCTCTCGCCGGTCATCCTCTCGAGGCGGAGGAGAGTGAGGAGCGCGACCGAGTTCCCCGACGGGATCGCGCCGTCGTAGACCTCCTTTCGCCTCACGAGGAGCTTCTCGCCGTCCGCGCCGTCGAAGAAGTAGCCGCCCGCGCCGGCGTCCGCGAAGAGGCGCGTCATGTCGCGCTCGAGGACGATCGCGCGCTCGAGCCAGACGGGCTCGAACGTCGCCTCGTAGAGGTCGAGACACGCCTGGATCGTGTAGGCGTAGTCGTCGATGTGCCCGAGGAAGGCGGCCTCGCCCTCGCGCCAGCGGCGAAGGAGCCGCCCATCGCTCGCGCGCCTGAGCCGCGTCCACACGAACTCGGCGGCCTTCGCGCCGGCGGCCGCGAACGCGTCGTCGTTCAGCGCCTGCGCGGCCCGCGCGAGCGCCGAGATCATGAGGCCGTTCCACGACGTGAGGATCTTGTCGTCGAGGTGCGGGTGCACCCGCTTCTCGCGCGCCTCGAAGAGCTTTTTCCTCGCGGACGCCCACCGGGCGACCGTCTTCCCGTCGTCGTCGATGCGCGTCTCGAGATGGAGGATGTTCTTCCCCGTCCGTCCGCTGCCCCGCTCCTCGAAGTAGTTCCCCTCCTCGGTGGCGCCGAAGAGCGACGCCACGAAGCCGCCGTCGTCGGGCCCGAGGATCTCGACGAGCTCCTTCTTCGTGAAGAGGTAGAAGCGCCCTTCCTCTCCCTCGCTGTCCGCGTCCTCGGCCGAGTAGAACGCGCCGTCCGGCGAGCGCAGCACGCGGAAGACGTACTCGATCACTTCGCGCGCGACGTTCGCGTGGAAGGCGTCTCCGGTCGCGAGGAACGCCTCGACCGACGCGATCGTCATCGTCGCCTGGTCGTAGAGCATCTTTTCGAAATGCGGCGTCAGCCACTCGCGGTCGGTCGAGTAACGATGAAATCCCAAGCCCACCTGGTCGAAGATGCCCCCGAGGCGCATCGCCTCGAGGCTCTTCGTGGCCATCGAGCGCGCGCTCTCGTCGCCCGAGCGGTGCCACCACGAGAGCAGGAACGAGTAGTTGTGCGGCGCGGGGAACTTGGGCGACCGCCCGAAGCCTCCGAACTCGGGATCGTAGAAGCCCGCGAGATCCGCGGCCGCGCGCGCGAGGAGGTCCTTCCCCGGGAGCGCGGGCGTTTCGCCCGATTCGAGCGCGGCGCGCTCGGGCGTCACGTGCCGCACGATGCCGTCGGCGCTCTCGAGGAGCGACGCGCGATCGGACTTCCACCGCCGCGAGAGGCCCTCGAGGACGTCCATGAGCCCGGGGCCTTGGAGCCCGCCGCGCTTCGGGAGATACGTTGCCGCGTAGAAGGGCCGCCTGTCCGGCGCCATCACGATCGTGAGCGGCCAGCCGCCCCGCCCGGTGAGCGCGAGGCAGACTTCCATGTAGACGCCGTCCACGTCCTCCCGCTCCTCGCGGTCGACCTTGATCGCGACGAACTCGCGGTTGAGGAGCACCGCGACCTCTTCGTCCTCGAACGACTCGCGCTCCATGACGTGGCACCAGTGGCACGTCGAGTAGCCGATCGAGAGGAAGACGGGCTTTCCCTCTTTCTTCGCCTTCTCGAACGCCTCGTCGCCCCAGGGAAACCAGTCGACCGGGTTTCCGGCGTGCTGCAAGAGGTAGGGCGACTTCTCGAAGACGAGGCGGTTGTATCGGGGCCCGCCGTCGGGCGGGAGCTTCGCGATCTCCTCGGGCGGCGGGATCGGGACGCGGGCGTGGCCCGGACTCTCTTCGTCGCCGTAGGCGAACGCGAAGAACCTTAGCGACACGAGCGCCGCGAAGAGGATCGAGAGGAGGCCCGCGAGCTTGAGGGCGAGGAGGCTCATTGTGGACACCAGGATAGCGCGGGCGAGAGCCTCCCGTCGCAGCCCTCCGCCCGCTCCGCTTCACCGAACGGCGACCGCGACGCCGTTCGTGACGGCCGCGCGGCCTTCGATCGATCCCCTGTCCAGGATGAATCCTTGAACGAAGAAGTCGATTCGCGCACCCGGCCCGAGTGGCAGCCTCAGGATCTCGCTCGGCGCGGCCGTGGACGGCAGAGTCGCAGCGCCCAGGCGGTCGGTCTTTCCGATGTTGTTCCAGACGTGCTTCGGGCGCGGCCCTCCCCCGCTCAGAGGCGTCGGCATCGCCGTCGTCCCGAGGGCGAACGGCAGCGTTCGCACCGTCGCGAGCGAGGGATGGCGCGCCCAGGCGTAGAGCGCGAACGGCGAGGGACCGAGAGGCTTCGACGGCGGCGCCGCCATGCGGATCGTGACGGCCTCGCCGGTCACAATCCGCACGAACCGCTCGGACCCGACGCCGGCCGATTCGTTCACGAACAGCACGTCGGCGACGGGCCCCCTCGCCGCGTTCACGTTTCCGGAGCGTCCGTCGCACGCCGGAAAGAGCGACAGCGTGCGGTTGCGCAGCACGCGGCACTCGTCGTCGTCGCCCACCAGGACGACGAGATCGGCGCCGCAATCGTGGTCGAGATCGGCCGCGAGGACGGCCAGGGGCTTTCTTCCCGCGCCGAGCGTCGCGGAGACGTCGAATCCGCCGTTCCCTCGCCCACGGAGAAGCACGACGTCTCTCGAGTCCAGAGCGGCCACCGCCAGGTCGACGTGGCCGTCCGCGTCGAAGTCCGCATCGGCGAGAGCCGTCAACTGTCCGGAGAGCTGCTTGAACAGCGGCGCCCGAAACCCGCCGTCGCCGCGTCCGATGAGCACCGAAACGCGTCCCCCGCGGCTCGCCACCGCGAGATCGATCGCGTCGTCCTCGTCGAAATCGGCCGCGACGATGTCGTTCACGTCCTTCGAAAGAGTGTCGTAGAACACGCGCGGCGCGAAGCCGCCGAGGCCGTCGCCGACGAGCACCGCGACATCCTCCTCGAGCTGCCCGTCGAACGCCGTCGTCGCGAGGTCGAGGTCGCCGTCTGCGTCGAAATCGCCCGCGACCACGGAGTGGAGGCCGTCTCCCCCGGCGTGCGTGCCCCGCCTCGTGAAGCCGAGGAGACCGTCTCCCGCGAACAGAGTGATCGCCCCGTGGAACCAGTCGGCGGCCACGACATCGTCGTTCCCGTCGCGGTCGAAGTCTCCGGCAACGAGACCGGCCGGGTAGAGGACGTTCGTCAACGGGCTCGTAGCCGACAGTCGCCCCGTCCCGTCGTTCCGGAGGATCGCCACCTCGCGGCTCTCGGTCGCGGACACGGCGAGGTCTACGTCCCCGTCGCGGTCGAAGTCGGAGCCCAGCGTGAACCGCGGCTGCAGGAGACCCTCGGCGCCGAACCTCTCCGAGAACCCGCCCCGGCCGTCGCCGAGGAAAAACGTGACGTCGTCGCGGTCGAAGTCCGGAACGACGAGGTCGGCGTGGCCGTCGCCGTCGAGATCCGACGAGGAAACGTGAAGCGCCGACGCACCGGTGTCGAGCCGCACGCCGCTCCGGAACGTGCCGTCGCCCAGGCCGCTCAGCGCGCGAACCTCGTCGCGCGTGCTATCGGCGACGACCACGTCGAGCGGACCGTCGCCACCGACGTCGGCGAGGACGAGCGCGCCGACGATCGACCCCGCGGGAAGCACGCCCGCGGGGTCGAGAGCGCCGGTCCCGTCCCCCAAGAACACGCCGACGCGCCCCTCGTTGGCGTTGCCGACCACGACGTCCGAGGCGCCGTCCCCGCTCACGTCGCCCGTCGCGAGGGAGCGGGGCTCGGCTCCGCACGGGACGGAGGCGAGCGGGACGAAGCGGCCGTCGCCGCGCCCGGAGTGCACCGAGACGACGCGATCCTCGAAGGCGATCGCGACGAGGTCGATCGTTCCGTCGCCGTCCATTTCCACCGCGGCGAGGCCGCTCGGATGGGTTCCCGCGAAGACGGAGAGCGGCGGGCCGAATGCGAATCCGCCGTCGCCGAGATGGACCGTGACGGCGTCGTCGCCGGAGTTCGCCACCGCGAGATCGACGTGAGCGTCGGCGTCGAAGCGAGAGGCGACGAGAGCGACAGGCCAGACTCCGGTCGCGAACGCCGCCATCGGGACGAGGCCGCCGAATCCGTCCCCGCGCAGGATCTGCGCCTCGCCGCCCAAGAATCCGGCGACCGCCGCGTCCAGCCTGCCGTCAGAATCGAAGTCGGCCGTGGCAAGCGCGACGGGAGCCGCGACGACCGCGTTCGACGCGGCCGGCAGGAATCCACCCGCGCCGTCGCCGAGAAAGAGCGAGACGATGTCGTCGCCGGAACTCGCAACGAGAATGTCCGGGCGCCCATCGTGATCGAAGTCGTCCGACGCGATCGCCGAGGGAAACATCCCGGCGGACAGGGTTCGCGCCGAGCCGAGCCCTCCGGCCGAGTCGCCGAAGAGAACCGTGACGGTCGCCGCCGCGTAGTTCGCGACCGCGACGTCCGCGTGCCCGTCGCCGTCGAAGTCCGCCGCAGCGACGGCCCACGGCGAAAACCCCGTGACCGCGAGACGGGGCGCGTCGAAGACGAGGTCGGCGGCGAAGAGGGGACCGCACGCGACGGCGACGCAGAACGGCGCGATCGTCGCGCTCCGTGCCTTCGGACGATTCATGATGGCCATCCTCACCGAACCAGGATCCGGACCCCGTTGGTCACCGCGGCCCGCCCGTTCGGCGCCGCGGCATCGACGATCAACCCCTGGAGGAAGAACGTCGCCGGCCCGGCGACGCCGTGCGGCCGGAGGATCACGGCGCTCGGAGCGGGACGCGATCTCCGCGTGGGCGCGCCGAGTCGGCTCTCTCGGCCGATGTTGTTCCAGATCCACCGGGGCGCCGGCTCTTCTCCGGACAGAGGCATCGGAAGACAACTGGCGCCAAGACCGAAAGGGAGCGGCACGGCGCCGCGAGGTCCGGGCGACCGATCCCAGCCGAAGAGCGCGAAGCGAGTCGAATCCCCCGCGGACGAGGGAGGCGGCTCGACCGTGACGGCGACCGGTGCTCCGCGGTCCGACACGACCGTGCGCGCGGGTCCGCCGGTCGAGCCGTTCGCGAACAGGACGTCCGCGACCGCGCCCGCCGCGGCGTTCACGTTGCCTCGACACGCGTCGAGCCACGGCAGGTAGCCCGACGCCGCGCAATTCTCGAGGACCGCGACGCTGCTCGCCGAACGGCTCGCCACAGCGGCATCGAGATCGCCGTCACCGTCGAGGTCGGCGACCGTCAGCGCAGAGAGCGATCCGCCGACCGCCCGGCGCACGGCAGGCGCGAATCCCGCCATTCCGTCTCCGAGCGACACCGCGACGTCCTCGCCGCACTCGTGCGTGACCAGGAGATCGAGATGCCCGTCTCCGTCGAGATCGGCCGCCGCGACGTCCGAGCCGACGTAACCCGTCTCGAGCGACCGGAAAGCGCCGAACGACCCTGCTCCGTCGCCGAGCATGATCCCCGCCGACTCGCGCCTCGGCGGATAACCGCTGCGAGGAGTGCCGGCGAGCGCGAGGTCCACGGCACCGTCCTCGTCGAAGTCGCCCGTCGCGAGCGCCCGAGGTTCGACGGGCGCCGCGAAGCAGCGGTCGAAGTAGAAGAACCCGGTGCCGTCGTTGAATCCGACGATGATCTCGTTGCCGCGGGAGACGTTTCCGATCATCCAGTCGGAGTCGCCGTCCCCGTCGAGATCGGCGAGCGCGAAGCTCCTTCCGTCGCCCCAGTTGAATCCCGGCCCTCGCAGCGCGAACCGTCCGCTCCCGTCGCCGATGTAGACCACCCCGCTGCCGTTGGACTTCATCGCGCAGAGATCGAGATGACCGTCGGCGTCGACGTCTTCCGCGACGAGCAGGCGCGGATTGGCGGTGCTGCCGGGCACGACGTCGGTGCGCGCCACGCGACCAGCACCGTCGCCGAAGAGCAGCGTGATCGAGAAGGAGGCGCTATTTGCGAGGGCGAGGTCCGTCGCGCCGTCCTCGTCGAAATCGCCGGCGGCGATCGCGAGGGCGCCGGTTCCGGGCCCGAAGTGGCGGGCCGTGCCGAACCCGCCGAGCGCATTTCCGAGGAGGATGGACGCGGGCGGGGAACTCGCGTTGGCGGTGGCGACGTCCAGGACGCCGTCGCCGTTCATGTCGGCCGCGACGACGTCGCTCGGGGAGGTGCCGGTCGCGTACCGCTCCGGGAGCTTCTGGAAGTTGCCGGTGCCGTCGCCACGGTGCAGGGAGACGTTCTCGCTCAGGCTGTTCAGAACCGCGACGTCGAGGAAACCGTCTCCGTCGGCGTCCGGAAGTGCGAGGGAGGTCGGCCACTTGAGCGCCGAAAACGTGGCCGGCGCCGCGAATCCGCCCGCGCCGTCGCCCGCGTACACGCGGAACGCGCGGTCGCTCCGCAGCACGACCACGATGTCGGCGTTCGAGTCCTCGTTCGGATCGGCTGTCTCCACGAACTCCGCCGCCGGCGCGCCGACGCGGCGGGCCGCGGCCACTCCTCCCGCGCCGTCGCCCAGGAGAACGACGATCTCCGGATACGCCGACGCGACGATATCGACCGCGCCATCCGAATTGAAGTCCGCCGTCGCCAGGGAGATCGGCCGGACGCCGATCGTGAAGGGAGGGCGAAATGCGCCGCCGCCCTCGCCGACGAGTATGGAGATGCCCTTCGTGCCGCCCGTGACCACGTCGAGATGGCCGTCGGAGTCGAGATCGGCGAGGCGACTGAGCGTCGCGGAAGGGACGGTGCCCAGCGGGACGGGAGCGGCGAACCGGCCGTTTCCGAGCCCGCTCGATCCGACGACGTTGCCGAGGCCGATCCTCCCCTTCGTGGCGACGAGATCGAGCGAGCCGTCCTCGTCGATGTCCCCTGTCGAGACGGTGAGGGGACAGTCTCCGATGTCGATGGGATCGGCGGCGAAGAACGATCCGTGCCCGTCCCCACTGAGGACGGTCACGTTGCCCCTCGTGAGGCCGTAGCACCCGTTCACGGACAAGATGTCCGAGTGGCCGTCGCCGTCGACGTCGGCGACCGCGAGTCCGACGGAGTCGCGAGTGCCGCCGAGATCGAGGATCGCCTCGTTCCGCCCGAAGCCCGCGGCTGAGCCGAAGCGAATCGACGCCACGGTCCCGACCGAGACCACCACGTCCGCGAAACCGTCCTCGTCGAAGTCCGCGGCGACGATGGCGTCCGGACTCGAGGCCAGGGCGTGGAACGTGTGCGTCGGGACGCCATCGCAGAGCGGCTGCGCGCGCGCGCTCGAGCCCAGCGCGGCGACGGCCGCGACACGGGCGACGGCGGCGAGCGAGCGCCAAAGGGAGAGCGGGCGCGAGACGTGATGGGGAACCATCGTTCCTCCGATCGCCGCGGTGCGCCCTGGGACGGCCCATGTTACGGCGGCCGTCCTCCCTCCTCAACGCTCGTGCGGGCCGCGCGGGTCGCCCCTTGCGGCTCGCCGCCCGTCACCGGCAGCCCCAGCGCGCGAATCGCGCCGAGCGCATGTTGTCGGCGAGCCGGAAGTTCCCACCCGCGTAGAGCGCTCCGCCGGGACCGTCGTCGAAGACCGCGAGCGCGGCGACGCGCGCGTCGGTCCCGCCCGCGAGCGCGGACCAGCCTCCGTCCTTGAACCGGGCGATCCCGACGGCCGGGCGCCCGCCCGCCCGCGAGAAGTCGCCGCCCGCGTAGAGCGCGGGGCCGCTCCCGTCGTCGAACGATGCGAGCGCTCGAAGGCGCCGGTTCAGGCCGGCGCCGACGGGAAGCCACTCCGCTCCGTTCCACCGCGCGACGTGCAGCACGCCCGTCCCGCCCGAAAGGGCGAACGGGCCGCCCGCGTACAGAGCCGGTCCGGAGCCGTCGTCGTGCACGCCGAGGGCGTGCACGAGCTTGTCGAAGCCCGCCCCGACCCCTTCCCACGCGCCGTTCTTGAAGCGCGCCACGCGGCCAACGGGCGCGCCGCCCGCCATCGTGAAGGTGCCGGCCGCGTAGAGCGCGGGGCCGGAGCCGTCGTCGAAGGAAACGAGCGCGAGGACCGCGCCACCCGAGATGCCGCCCCCGAGACTCGACCAGTTTGTGCCGTCGAACCGCGCGATCGCCGTGGCCGGCATGCCCCCGGCCTGGCTGAAGTACCCGCCCACGAAGAGCGCGGGCCCGGAGCCGTCGTCGTGAACGAGCATCGACGCGACGTCCCCGTTCGGCGAGCCCGGCACGGCCCCCCACGAGGCGCCGTCGAACTTCCCGAAGTACCGCACGATCGCGGCGCCCGAGTTGAAGAAGAAGCCGCCCGCGTAGAGCTCGGGCCCCGAGCCGCGGTCGTAGGCCGCGAGCGCGTACACCTCGCCGTCGAAGCCCGCGCCGAGCGCGCTCCACCGCGTTCCGTTCCACTTGGCGACGTTCGCCGCCCGGCTCGCTCCGGCCGTGAGGAACCGCCCGCCCGCGTAGAGCGCCGGACCTCCGGCGCCAGCGACGTCGAGCGTCGCGAGGACGCTGATGCGATCGTCGAGCCCCGCGCCCGAGCCGAGCGGCGACCAGACGGCGCCGTCCCACTCGAGGACGTAGAAGGAACCGATCTCGTCCGTGGTCTTGAGGAGGCCGCCGGAGTAGAGGCGCGCCCCGCCGCCGCCCACGGCGCCCGACGCGAGCGCGGCGATGATGTCGTTCGAGTTGATCCCGACGGGAGACCAGCCGGAGCCGTCCCATCGGGCGACGTTCGACAAGGGAATCCCGCCGGCCGAGGCGAAAAAGCCGCCGACGTAGAGCGATCCGCCGAAAACTTCGAGCGACGCCACGGGGCCGCCGGTGCCCGCGCCGAGGCTCGACCAGACCGCGCCGTCGAACGAGGCGACGTTCGGAATCGGAACGCCTCCCACCCGCGAGAACGTGCCCCCGGCGTAGAGAGAGCCGTCGAACACGGCGAGCGATACGACGGCGCGGTTCGTCGCGCCGCCGGCGGGGGCCCAATTGGCGCCATCGAACCGCGCGAGCGACCCCATGAACTGGCCGCCCGCGTAGAGGACCGGCCCACCGCCCGAGTCGTAGACGGCGATCGCTCGAACCGAGCCGTTGAACCCGGCGCCGAGCGCCGTCCAGGTCGAACCGTTCCATTTCGCGATGCGGCTCGCCGGCATCCCGCCCGCCTGCGTGAAGGCGCCGCCCGCGAAGAGCGCGGGACCGGAGCCGTCGTCCAGCACCTCGAGAGAGTGGATGCCGCCGTTCGTTCCTCCGCCGACCTCCGACCAGGCCGAGCCGTCGAATCGCGCCAGCCTCCGCGCGGGCACGCCGCCCGCGACGGTGAAGCTCCCCCCCACGTAGAGCGCGGGGCCGGAGCCGTCGTCGAAGACCGCGAGCGCGCGGACGAGCCCTTCGACGGCCCCGATCGACGACCATCGCGCGCCGTCCCATTTCGCGACGCGCCTCGCGGGCACGCCGTCGATGGACGTGAAGGCGCCGCCCGCGTAGAGCGCCGGCCCGCCGCCGTCGTCGAAGACCGCGAGCGCGAGGACGCGCTCGTTCGCGGCCGGCTGGACGAAGTCCGGAACGGCCCACTCGGGCGAGCAGGGCCCGCCGCCGGCGCGCGCCGGGACGGAGGAGGCGAGGAGCGACGCGAGAGCGACGAGAGCGATCGAGACGGCGCGGGGAAGATTCACTGTTCTCTCCTTCAGTTCAGAACGAGCGCGGAGCCCCTGAAACGCGCGTCGTCCGCGGCCAACCCGCGCGCCATTCCACCACCGGCGGGACCCCCTCACAACCACTTCCGAATCCCGCACCGGACCCTCGGCGCTTGACGGAGCGGCTTCGCGCGCATAGCGTTCGCGGGTCATGCCGAAACCGAACTTCGTCCTCGTGGTCGTCGACGACGCGAGCGCCGTCCAGATGCGCCGGTTCCTCCCGCTCGCGCGCCGCCGCCTCGCGGATCTCGGCGCCGTCACGCTCGACTTCCAGGCCGGGTACGTGACGACGCCGCTCTGCTGCCCGTCCCGCGCGAGCATCCTAACCGGCGACTACGCCCACACGACCGGCATCCACTTCAACGGCGGACCGGAGGGCGGTGCGGCCACTTTCGCGGCGAACGGGAAGGACAAGGACACGATCGCGACGCGGCTCAAGGCCGCGGGCTACGTGACGGGGCTCGTGGGCAAGTACCTGAACGGCTACGAGAAGATGCCCGGCCCGTACGTCCCGCCGGGGTGGGACTTCTGGCGCGCCCTCCACGATCTCGGCGCCGGCGGCTATCTCGGCTACAAGATCGCGACCGAGGGCGGGACCCTCATCTCCTACGGCTCGACCGACGCCGACTACTCGACGGACGTGCTGAAGCAGTGGGCGATCCGATTCCTCCGGAAGGCGGCCGGGAGCCCGTTCTTCCTCCTCTTCGCGCCGATCGCCCCGCACGCGCCCGCCATCCCGGCCGCGCGCCACCAAAGCGCGCACCCGGACCTCGCCGGCGCGCCGCGGCCGCCCAACTACGCGAACGCCGCCGACAAGGCGAAGAAGCCCGCGTGGGTGCAGGGGCTCGCGTGGCCTCCGTCGCTCGAGGCGGAGGACGACGCTCTCTACGCCGGCCAGGCGAGAACGCTCGGCGCCGTGGACGAGGCGATTCGCGACCTCGCGGACAAGCTCGCGGCGGACGGGACGTTCGCCGACACCGTCTTCATCGTCCTCAGCGACAACGGCTTCTCGCACGGGGAGCACTTCTGGAAGGGAAAGGGCTGCGAGTACGAGCCCGCCGTGCGCACGGCGCTCGCGATCGCCTCGAAGCGGTTCGCCGCGGCGAGCGCCGTTCGGAGCCAGATCGCGGGGAACGTCGACCTCGCGCCGACGATCGCGGAGCTGGCTGGCCACGCTCACCCCGCGCCGCTCGGCGGAACGAGCCTCGTCGAGGCCATCCTCTCGCCCGACAAGCGTCCGCGGAGCGATCTTCTCCTCGAGCGGAAGTCGGCGAACCCGACGGGCGCGGGAACGCGCGCGAACCCGATCCCGACGTGGGACGGCGTCGTGGCGGAGCGCGGCGACTCGATCTGGAAGTACGTCGAGCTGGCCGGAGGGAGCCTCGGCCGCGAGCTTTACGACCTCACGAAGGACCCGTTCGAGCTCTCGAACGTCGTCGAGAATCCGGCCCACGGCGCGCTCGTGGCCGGCCTCGCGCTCCGCATCCGGGAGCTCAAGACCGCGTAGCGCGGCGGACGGCCGGCCGCCTACTTCTCTCCGAGTCGCTTCACGAAGCGGCCCGTCTTCGTCGCGCCGTGCTTCCCGAGAAAGGCCTTCGCAGCCTTGTCGGAGAGCGCAAAGTCCGCGTCGAGCGCGGCGAAGAGCGCCTCCTGCGCGGCGGCCTCGGACTTCGCGGCCTTGACCGCCTTCTCGAGCGCCGCCGCGTCTTTCGCGAGTCCCAACGCTTTCGCGCGCGCGACGAGGCGCGGCGCTCGCCGCAGGGCGCCGAGCGCGTCCGGAGGCATCTCGTCCTGGAGGTCGAGGAGCGCGCGCTCCTGCGCGATCTCGGCTTCGAGGTCGTCCTTGAAGAGCTTCGCGAGCCGATCGCCCTCGAAGCCCTTCGCCTTCGCCGCCGCCTTCTTCGCGAACGCCAGGAACGCCGCGGCTTCGCCCTCGGCGAGGCCGTGGAACGCGTCGCGCGCTTCGTCCGCCGGGACGCCCGCGTGGAGGACCCTCAGGATCTCGGTCGCGACGGCGAGCACGGGATCCGGGTACTTCTCGTTCACGAGCGGGGCCCACTTCTTCTCCCCCGCGAGGCACATCTCGGGTCCGAAGGGGATGAGCACGTCCGGCGGCCAGCCGACTCCCTCCGTGTGGACGTTCTTGAGCGGCGTCGGCCGGTCGTTCACTCCGAGACGGAACTTCGCGATCCCCGACGGCAGCTCGAAGCCGCGCGGGATGATCCCCCAGCCGCCGGTCGGTCGCCCGACCGAGACGACGCGCCCCGTCTCGCTCACGGCCCACGTGAACGTCTCGGCGGAAGAGACCTCGGTCTCGTCCTGCAGCATCACGACCGGGCCGTCGAACTGCCACGAACCGGAGGGCTCGAGCCGCCGGCTCCCGTAGGGCACGCCCTTCGAGTAGAGCCGGCCCGCCATCTCCCACGCGAACGGGTCGCCGCCGCCGCCCATCGAGCGGCAGTCGAGGACGAGCGCGTCCATGCCCTTCAACGCGTCGAACGCCGCATGGAACGCCGAGACCGTCGCCGCGTCCATGCCGCCCGTGATCTTGAGGAAGCCGACGTTCTTCGACCACTCCGTCCGCACGATGGCGGACGACGCGGCGTCCTTTCCCTCGAGACCCTCCGGGAGGAAGAGCCCGACGAAGTCGAACGACTGGCCGCCCGGTCCCCACCGCGGGACCGTGACCTTTCTCGTCTTTCCCGTCGGATCGAGGAACTGCGCCTCGACGTCGCGCTTCTCCCCGAACGGCAGGAGGCGGTTCGAAAGCGACGCCCAGAAGCTGTGATCGGACGACGCGCCGGCGAAGCGGGCCGCGCGCCGGCGCTCGCGCTCCATCGCGTACCACGCCGGCTCGCCGCCGGCGCAGACGAGCACCGAGCCGATCGGCACGGTCGAGCCGAGCGCGTGTCCGGCCATGATCCCGCGCACGACGAACTTCCCTCCGTCCCAGCCGAACCAGAGGCCGCCCCCGTAGAGGCCGTCGAACTTCCCCGGCAACTCCTTCCGATCGACTCGCGTCTCGGTGACGCCTGTGTGGCTGTCGCGGAGCGTCGCGAGGATCTCCATCACGTTCTTCACGTGCTCGATCTCGCTCTCGCACTTCGCGAACCGCGGCTCGAACCTCTTGCAGATCGCGTCCCAGTCGATGTCCTTCGACTTCAGGGCCGCGTACTCGAGCCTCACGGTCTTCGCCAGAAAATCGAAGTCCTTCTCGAATCGCGGATCGCCCGCGAGCGGCGACGCCGCGAGCGCGGCCGAGAGGATGCCCGGAATCGCCGAGGTGGCCATCGTTCGCTCCGGTCGCGAGTATACCCGGAGCGCCGCGGCGCTCGCTCAGCGCCTCGGCGCGGGCGGCGGTCCGGGCGCGCCGCCGTGCGCGGCGCCGTCGGCGTCGATCCACGAGTCGAGGACGATGCCCGTGTCGGGATCGGTGAGGCGCCGGACGAGCGTCGCGCCGAGCGGGCCGGCCAGCTCCGGATCGGCCGCGCCGTCGCGGAGCGCCGGATCGACGGGCCCCGGCCGCCTGAACGCGTGATTCGACGAGCCGTTCGAGAGGCCGCTCGGCTCGACGATGCGGTCGAGGTTGAACGCGGCTCGGAGCGGCGCGAAGACGCTCGCGGGCGCGATCCCGTCGCAGCCCACGCGGTTGACGTTGCCGTCGAGCGGGTTCACGGGGCATCCGTTCTCGTCGAAGAGGAAGAGCCCCGTCCCGAGGCCCGCCGCCATGTGCGCGAAGAAGGGCGAGTTCATCTGGTTCCCCGTGTTGAGCCCGAAGTGCGTGCGGAGGAGCGGGAAATCGAGCTGGCCGAACGCGTTCGAGTTCATCGCGGCCCGGAACGAGTCGTACTGCGGCCGGTAGCTCGCGAGCCCGTCGGTTGTGAGATGACACGAGGCGCAGTAGCGCGGCCCCTCGTCGGTGGCCGTCACCCGGCCGCGGATCGAGTGCGCCATGATCGCGTTGTGGCTGAGCGACGGGTACGGCGTCTTCGAGCGGTCGTTTCCGCCGCCGTTCCGGTCCGTGAACGAGAAGATCCGCGAGTCCTGCCGGTCGATGTCGCGGTACTGGAAGAACACCTTCGTGTTCGCGCTGAACTGCGTGATCTTGTCGTCGGGGCCGACGCCGAGCTGGAAGTAGATCGGCGACTGGTAGACGAAGTCGGCGTTCGCCTGGCGGAAGACGATGCGCTCGCCGGTGATGTTGCTGAAGTTGTTGCCGGTGTTGTACTCGCCGCCCAAATGGCAGCCCATGCACGTGTTCGTCCACGACGCGTGGCACGCGACGCAGTTCATCCGGTCGGTGTGGCTGAAGCCGTTGTACTCGCAGCTCGACTGCTTGGGTCCCATCCCGGTCGCGGGGTTCCCGTCGAGCCGCCCCATCGCGAACGACGCTTTCGGGTTGTAGACGGGCTGCCCCGTCGCGGGGTGGAGGCGCCCGCTGTCGGCGATCGTGTCCTTCGTCTGCGGGACGAAGTGCCGCGCGCCCGTGAGCCGGCTCGTGAGCGTGTAGCTGCCGTCGGCCTCGCGCACGACGTGCTTCAGCGGGTTCCCCTTCGAATCGACCGCGAGATCGGCCGCGCGCCCGTCGTAAGTCGTGCCGGGCACCGTCGGCGCGTACGTGTCGATCGTCCCGTGGCAGTCCTCGCAGCGGATCGACACCGCCTGCTCCATGCGGCTCGCGATCGGGCTTCCGGCGGGGCTCGAGACGTCGCCGCCGTGGAGGTCGTGGCTTCCGTGGCAGTCGATGCAGCCGAGTCCCGCCTCGTAGTGCACGTCGGCCGGCGTGTCGTCGCGGCCGTCGCCGTCGTAGTCCTCGAAGAGGATGTACTGGTTCGCGTTCCGGCCGTTGAACGTGTGGTTGCCGACCGCGGGGTCGAAGAGGCGCGCGTCGCGCGACGTGTTCCGGAACGCGACCGGGTTCGCGGGGTACTGCACGCGGTTCCGGAGGTCGGCGTTCTGGTCGAGGCGGATGCCCCAGTACTGCATGACGGTCCGGTTCGATCCCTGGTGGCATCCGGCGCACGCGTGATCGTCGATGCCCTGGATCGACTGCCCGTTCGGAAGCGACTTCGCGACGCTCGCGATCCGGTGAGCGCGGACGTGCGAGCGCTCGGGCGCGTCGATGTCGTCGGGGTCGATCGGCTCGAGCTTCGAGACGTTCGGGTCGCGGCTGCCGCTCCGGCCCCCCAAGCTGTACGGCATGTGGCACGGGGTGCAGCCCGACGAGCGGTAGTCGCCCGCGCGGTTGTTGGCGCCCGCGCTCCCGAGGTGGCAGTCGCCGCACGTGAACGACACCTGCTCGTTGAAGAGGTGCGCGAGGGGAGAGCCCGTGACGACGCGGTTGTCCGGCCCGATGTCGTCTTCCAGCGCCGCCACCGCGTACTCGCGATTCCGCGAGATGTCCGACGGGCCCGTCCGCCCCGCGACGCTGTGGACCGGCACCTCGAGAAGGCGCGCCACGTGCCCCACCTTCGCCGGGTCGGGAGCGTAATGCGGGTCGCTCACCGCGCGGAACGAGAGATCCGCCGCCGTGTCCCGGTGGAGATCGACGCTCTCCGGCACCGCGTTCTCGGCTCCGATCGCGTACATCGCGCCCGAGAAGATGCCGGTCGACGTCGCGAGCGGGCTTGACGCGACGGCGTCGGCGTGCGCGTCGTGGCACTGGCCGCAGCTCCGCGATTGCGTCACGACGCGGAGGTCGCCCGGGTTGATGAACTGCAAATAGTCGATGGCCGAGTACGTTCGCCCGTTCACCTGGTAGTCGGGGAACTTGTCGATGCCGGCGAGAGTGAGCCGGTTGAAGTAGGCGTGCGGGTCGTTTTCGAGGTTCTGCCGGTCGCCGATCTCGGGCGGCGGCGGCACGTGGCTCCCGTCCTTGTCGCCGCCGCGCCCGTTGCCGCCGTGGCACGACGTGCAGCGGAGATTGTCCGCGGTCGCGAACGGGTGCGGGTTCTCGAGGCCCGGCCCGGAGTAGTCGTCGTCCTGCGACCCGTTGTGGCAGGTCATGCACGACTCGGCGGCGGCCACCTGCGCGCGGCCGCTCGAGTCGTTGCAGCCTAAAGCGACGAGGACGAGCGCGAGGAGAAGAAAAAGAAGTGCGGAAGCGTATCGCATGCGCTGATATCCCCTCGAGGACGGCGAGCCGACACTATCCGCCGTTCATCGGCGGGTGGGCGTGCCGGGCTTGAGAGAAATCCCCACTGAAAAAATGCGGCTCACCGCACCTCGGCCTGCCTCCAGAAAGTCGGCATGTGGCAGCGGTCGCAGCGTTTGGTCCAGCCGAGGCCCACGTGATTGGTCGTGCGCGCGAGATCGGCCTGGTGGCACGTCGCGCACTCGGTGTCGGTCGGGACGAAGTTCCCGACCTCCGCGCCCGGATGGCACCTGAAGCACGCGGTGGTCGCGTGCGCCCCGACGAGCGGGAATCGCGTGTGGTGATGGCGCTCGATCATCCCGTCCGCCCGCCACGTGCGCTGCTCATGGCACGAGTCGCAATTTCGCCCGAGGTCGCCCTGGTGGACGTCCTCGTGGCAGCCGGCGCACCCCTTGGCGTCGAACACCGCGACCGGCCCCCGGTCGTTGTGGCACCGGATGCACTGCGCTTGCGCGTGCGCGCCCACGAGCGGGACGCCGGTCTCGCGCTCGTGGTCAAACGTGAAGTCGTCGCGGAGCGTGTCCCACTTCTCGCCCACGTGGCAGAGCTTGCAGTCCGAGGGGAACGTGTCGTGCGGCAGGACCGGCCCGAGGCGCGCCCACCAGCGGTGGCGCGACGCGGCGCCCGGGCTCTCCATGACGCAGGAGAGGACGGCGAAGGAGATCGCGGCGGCGGCGGCGACGGTCGCCAGAGCTCGCCCGTTCACGGCAGGGCTCGTGTTTTTCATGTCATTCGCTCGGCTAGAACGCCCTCTGCAGGAAGAACCCCGACGACACGCCGGTCTCGTCATCGAAGAGGTTCGCCTGCGCGTAGAGCGACAGAGTGCACCCGAACACATCGTAGAAATGGAAGCTCGCGCGCAGCCGGTGCTGAAGGATGTCGTCACGGTCGGACGAGAACCCGTCCTCGTGGTGCTGCGCGATCTCGTAGAAGACGTCGAAGCCGCCCGCCGGCGTCGCGCGCCCGAACGACGCGCGCGCGCCGCCAACGATCTCGAAGTTCCCGCGCGCCCCGAACGCGGTGACGTCGGCGCGGCCGTAGTCGACGATCACGTCGCGGAACTCGAGGCCGACCTCGGCGTCGCCGCCCGCGTCGTCCTCGTCGATCCACACTCCGGCCTCGCCGTGCAGCCGCCGGTCCCGCTCGAGAAAGCGCCAGCCGCTCGCGGAGAGACGGTCGTGGCGGTTGTCGGCGAGTTCCTCCTCGGTCACATTCAGGAACTCGTTGCGGAGAAGCTCCGGAAAGAGGATCCGCCGGTACGTCACGTCGAGGCCGTTCCCGCTTTTCCACACGCGCGTCGCCGAGAGGATCGCCTGAGTCAACTCGACGCTCGCGTCCTTCACGTCGTCGTTCGCGCCGCCGTAGAAGTCGACCCACGCCGCGCCGTGGAGGTCCCATCCCTCGATCGGGACGTAGCGCGCGCGGAGGAAAAGGAGGTCGCGGTCGCTCTCGCCGTTGTGGAACGTCTTTTGGAAGCCGGCGAGCGCCGTGATCTGCTCGCGCTCGTCGGAGACCCACCGGTAATACGCCGAGAACGAGAAGTCCTCGAATGACTCGAAGTCCGCGTCCGGCTCCGGCAGGAAGCCCACGCTCGCGCCGACGCGGTCGCCGCCGCGGAGCCGGTGCCCCCACTCGAGCCCGTCGAGGACGCCGAACTCAGGCACGCCGCGCTGGAGAAAGCGCCCGATCTCCCAGCTCATGTCGGCGAAACGCGTCCCGCCGAAGGCGTAAGAGAGCCGGTTCAGCCGGAAGTCGAAGTCGTCGTCGTCGCCTTCGTCCGGATCGCGGGTCGTCCTCTGGTTCAGGTCGCCGTAGAAGCGGAGCGTCCCGCCGAGCCCGAACGGGTTCTCCGCCGAGACGTCCGCGCCCGTCCGGAAGAGCGAGTCGCTCCCGTTGCCGTCCGTGCGCCAGTTGACGTCGCCGCCGAGATAGAGGCGCCCGGTGACGAGGAGGCTCCGCTCCTCCGGGCGCATCGGCTTCACGCGCGCGAGGAGCGGATCGCCCGGCGACCACACGTCGTCCTTGTTCTTCCACGGCGGGCGCTCGGCGTCGGCCTCCGCGGGTTCTTCGCTGTCGCCTTTCGGCTTCGTGAACCGCTCGCGCGGAATGAGCACCTCTCCGCGCACTCCCGGCGACGGCGCGTAGCTCTTGACGTGCATCTCGACCACGGCCGAGCGCTCGCCGACCTCGGTCACGGTTCCCCAGAAGCTCCCGCCGTCGCGCGGCTCGAGGAGGACGAGATCGCCCGACTGCACGAGGTCGGCCGTTCCGCGATCGACGACCGCGGCGCCCGAAGGAGTCACCGAGGCGACGCGGAGCGGCAGCCGCTCGAACGCGCCGTCCTCCTGCGCGCTGGCGACGCCCGCGAGAAACAGCAGAAAGACGAGGATTCTCGGGATCATCTCTTCCCCTCGCGCTCGCGCTTTCGCCGCTTGAGCGGCTCGGCGTTGTCGCCGTGGCAGTCGACGCAGTCGGTCGGGAGAGGCCGGTAGCGGATGACGTCCTTGCCCTCGTGGACGAACGGCTTGTGGCAGCCCGCGCATGCGACGCGGTCGTGCGTGTCGCCGAGCGGGAATCGCGAGTCGATGTTGTGGTTGAAGTCGATCTCGGAAAACGCGGTCGCGCTCTCGTGGCACCGCGCGCAATCGGCGCGGCCCGACTTCTTCTCCACGAACTGCCCGGCGTGCGGATCGGCGTGGCAGCCGGCGCACGCGGCGCCGCGAGCCCGCTCCCGCGTCCGCTGGCCCGCGCCCGGAACGCGGAGCGTCGGATGACAGGACGAGCAGGTCTCCGCGCCGTGCGCGCCGGTGAGGGGAAATCCGGTCCAGAGCCCGTGGTCGAACGGCGCCGCGAGCGTGCGGAACGACGTCTCGCCGTGGCAGCGCGCGCAGTCCTTCCGGCCCGAGACCTCGGCCGGAAGGCGCTTCGCGTCGAAGGCGCCGCCGTGGGGGTCCGCGTGGCACGAGACGCAGCCCTCGATCCGCCCGAAATGATCGGCGACGCGGCCGAACGTGCGGCCCAACGCGTCCTTCTTGTCGCTCGGCCGGTGGCAGGCCTCGCACGCGGCCTCGGCGTGCGCGCCCGAGAGATCGAACCGGGTCCAGCGCCCGTGGTCGAAGCCGCTCTCGGGCATCTCCGAGAAGAGCGTCGTGAGATGACACGTCGAGCACGCCTCGCCTTCGCCCGTCCCCGAAGCGAAAAAGCCCCGGTGCGCGTCGGCGTGGCACTCGTCGCAGTCGGACGGCGTCCCGTGGAAGACGCGCGGCAAGAACTCGCTCGCGCGCCCGTGGCACGCGTCGCATCGCGCGTCGCGGTGCCTCCCCGTGAGCGGCAGCGCGGTCAGCGCGTGCTTCTCGACCGTGAACGCGTCGGGAACGAAGCGATGCCGGTCGTGGCACTCGAGGCACGAGCGCGGATTCGTCTCACCGTTGCCGTCTCCGTCGTCGAAAAACTGGCCGCCGTGCGGATCGGCGTGGCACGACCGGCAATCGTCGGCGCCGCGCCCGGGGTGGCGCGCGGCGAAGTCGCCCTCCGCCGCCGAGTGGCAGTCCGCGCACGCCGCGCGGTCGTGCGGCGCGTCGAGCGCGAAGCCCGAGATCGCGTGCTGCTCCGGTGAGAGCGTCAGGCGCTCGTCGCGGAAGCTCTCGTGCTCGGCGCGATGGCACGCGACGCACGCGGCGCCCGGCTCCATCGAGAGGAGCGCCGACGTTCCCGCGACGAACTCCCGCCGGTGCGGCGTCACGTGGCACTCGGTGCAGTCGCGCGGCGCGGGCGAGAGCCCCTCCGCCCTCCGGCCGAGCGACTCGAGCGCGTGCTCGTTCCCCTTCCCGTGGCACGCGCGGCAATCGACGCCCGCGTGGCCGCCGACGAGCGGGAGAAAGTCGTCGTGGCGCGCGAAGCTCACGTCGCCGAACGACGCCTGCCCGTGGCATTCGGCGCACCTCACCGTCATGCGCCCTTCGTGCGGATCCTCGTGGCACGACGCGCAGTCGCGCTCGAGGCCCATGAACCGCCGCGCGCCCTCGGGCAGGACCTCCTCGTTCGCGTGGACGTGGCACTGCGTGCAGTCGGCCTCGAGGTGCTTCCCCTCCATCGCGTAGCCGACGAAGGCGTGGTCGAACGCCTCCGGTCCTCCCGGCGCGCCCGCCGCGGCGAAGCTCTGACGGTTGACCATCGCGAACGAGGACCCGTGATGCTCGCTGTGGCAGTGGGCGCAGCTCTCGATCTCGCTCCGGGCGATCTTCCCGTGGAGCCCGCTCCCCGCCTCGACCTGCGACGCCACGTCCGCATGGCATGCGAGGCACGCCTGGCTCATGCTCCTCCGCCATCCGCCGTGGCACTCGGAGCAGGCGCCGCCGCCGTCGAGATCGGGCGCGCGCTCGTGCACCGCGGAGAGCGGCCCCGGCGACTTCTTCCCCATGTCCACGATCGCGAACATCGAGACCGCGAGCGCGGAGAAGACGAAGATCCAGAGCCGCGGGTTCGCAAGCGTCTTTCTCATCCCGCGCCTCCGCCGACGAATTCGCCGTAGGTCAGCGCGGAGACGACGTGCAGGAGGACGAGGACGACCATCAGCACGGCCACCCACCGGTGGAGGTAGCGCCAGGTCGAGAGGACCGCGCGCAGGTCCTCGTAGTGCGCGACCATGAGCGCGGCGCGGCCGGCCTCGCGCGCGAGCGCGATCGTCTCGCGCACTTCCGCGTCGGGGACTCCCTCGGCGCGGCCCGCGCGGGCGAGGCGCTGCGCGAGAGCGCGAAGATCGCGCTCGACTCCGGCGAGCGCGAGAACGCGGCCAAAGAACGAGCTGCGCCACTGCCGTCGCTCGACGAGCGCGGCGACGTCCTTCAAAGCGCTCTCGCGGAACCGCCGATCGCCGTCGCCGCCCGACGAGAGGCGCCGCTCGAGCCGCGCCTTCGCCTCGGCGAGCGCGATCTCGCGGCCGTTGGCGGCGCGCGGCACCCACGCGTAGAAGTAGCGCCCGATCGCCCCGGTCGCGAGCAGCACGGCGAGCGCCCAGAACGCGTGGCCGCCGGGCGTCGATCGCGGCGCCATCGCCCCGTGGAGGACCGCGCAGAGAAACGCGAGGATGCCCGTCGCCACGTGGCTCGTCATCCACGCCCGGAGCGAGCCCGCCTCGAACCGGAACCGCGGCGAGCGGCGGACGAGGTAGAGGAGATTGACCCCGATGAGAACCGCCGCGAGGATCCCGAACTCGAGCCCCAGCCCGCGCCCGGGCCGGAGGACGTGGTGCTTTGGGTGCGCCGGCCGCTCCGCGAGCGGGAGCCCGTAGTAGTCGAAGTGGACCAGCGTCCAAAGAAGCGCCGCGAGCGCGAGCGAAAAGCCGATCGCGAGCGCGCGCACGAGCCCGGTCCCCTGCTCCACGACCGGACGCGACGGCGGGAGGAGCTTCGGGTCGAACGACACCCCGGACCGTTGCAGCGCTTCGAACGGCGGGACGCCGCCCGCCATGACGAAGACCTCGTCGTTTCCGAGCGTCCGCTTCTCGGGCCCGAGCCCGTTCACGACCTCGAGATCGACCGCGCCGTTGCGCACCTCGAGGACGCGGCTCCCGAAAAGGACGTCGATCCTCTTCCGCGCGATCGCGGCGTCGAGCTTTTCCTGGTTCCGCGCGCGGACGCGGAAGAAGCTCTCCTTCCGGTAGGCGAGCGTGACGCGATTGCCGGGCTGCGCCGCGAGCCCGAGCGCGGTCTCGGCCGCGCCGTCCCCGCCCCCCACGACGAGGATGCGCCGGCCCTGGTACGAGCGCGCGTCGAGGAGGCTGTACGCGACCTTCGGCAGATCCTCGCCGGGGACGCCGAGCTTCACCGGGCTCCCGCGGCGCCCGAGCGCAAGGCAGACGTGGCGCGCCGCGAGCTTGCCCGATTCCGTCCGCACGACGAACTCGCCGCCGGCGCGGCGCTCGACGCCGACGAACGTCTCGCCGCCGCGGATCGGCAGCGCGTGATCGGCCGCGATCCTCCGCCAGAGCGCGACCAGTTCCTCCTTCGTGTACGTCATTCGGTCGAGCCGCCCGTGCAAGGGCAGCGTGACCGGCTGCATGAGCACGAGCTTCCGCCGCGGGTACTTCGCGACCGTCCCGCCCGGCCCCGACTCCTGGTCGAGCGTCACGAAGTCGAGACCCTGGCGCTTCGCCTCGAGCGAGCACGAAAGCCCGGCCGGCCCCGCGCCCACGACGCAGAGATCGAGGACGCCGTCGCGTCGCACGGCGCCTTGCTCGCGCACTCGGCGCGCGACCTCGGCCGCGACCGAGGCCCCCTGCTCCACCGCCGTCTTGATCAGCGCCTGCGCAGTGACTTCGCCGGCGAGGAAGAGACCGGGCGATCCCACGGCTTCGAGACTCTCGGTGATCGCGGGGATGTCTCTCCTCTCGGAAACGTCGCCGAGCGTCACCGTGATGGCGCCGACCGGGCACTCGCGCTCGCACGCGGCGTGGCCGACGCAGCGGGCGCCGTTCACGACGGCGGCCTGGCCGTGGACGAGGTCGAGGACGCCCTCCTCCGGGCACGCGGCCACGCACGTGCCGCAGCCGAGGCAGCGCGTGAGATCGATGACGGGGTGGCGGAGCGGCGCCTTGTCGCTCCCCTGCCGCCCGGCGCGCTCTCGCGACTTGAGCGAACGCTCCATGCGCCTGAGATCGGCGCGACGCGAGGCCGCCGCGAAGAGCGCGAGCCCGAGCGCGATCACGACGCCGAGGAGTAGTGAAAAGGTCATCTTCTGCGCGCGAAGCCCGCTCCTCCCTCAGCGGCCCGACCCGACCCGTCGTCGAAAAGAGGCCGGTCTCGCTACTTCGGAGGCTCGGCGGCGACGGCTCCGGGAGGCGCGGCGGCGTCGAGGTAGGCGTGCGCCGCGGTCATGCTGGACGCGAGCCGGGTCTCGAGGTCCTTCGACTGGCCGACCAGCGACTCGACGCCGCTCGAAATCGCGGACACCGACGCGCGGTTGAAGTCGTGGCCGAGGAAGAGCGCGTGGTCCGCGAGGCTCCGGTTGATGGCGTCGTACGACCACAGCGCGGGCTCGACCGCGTTGACGATGCTCTCGTAGCGCGCGCGCGTCTCCTCGAGGCGGCGCTGGCTCGCCATCCGCATCTCGGCGTTGGTGAAGCCTTCGAGATCGGCCGCCCAGCGGTTGAAGAGCGTCTTCGCGGCGTCCTTCATGTCGTCCACGCACTCGCGCAGCCCGTCCGCCTGCTCTTCGGACTGCTCGATCGCGCGCGTCAGCTCGGCGTAGGCCGCCGGGGCGTTGCCGCGGAAGTCGGACGACACGATGCCGCGCAGGGTGTTGACCGCCGCGAGCATTCGCTCCTTCGAGACCTCGGACGCCACGTGGACCTGCTCGATCCGTCCGGAAAGTTCGTCTAGAAGGACCATCGAGTCCTTCGGCTTGAAGAACGTCGCCTCGAGATTGGCGCAGCCGGCGCCGAGAACGAGCGTTGCGAGCGGGACGAGCACGATCGAGAGAGCGAACGGACGCTGGTTCAAGGGAGTCTCCTCGCGGTGGGTTCCGGGCGGACGATGGGACATGCCCCTTTTCGGCCGGAAACGCGGGGAGTCTTGAGGCGGGCTCCGCGGCGCGGCATCCCCGCGGCGATTCAGTCCTTGAACACGTCCTCGATGTCGAGCTGCAGCGAGTAGTCGTCGGGGTCGATCTCGACCGCGAGCTGCTTCAGGCGCTCGGCTTCCTTCTCGTTCTCCTCGCCGCCCTTCCGCTTCAGGCCCTGAGCAAGCGTCGCGTAGAAGCGCGCGTTCAGCGGATCGAGCTCGACGGCCTTCCTGACGAGGCCGATCCCGCGGTCGATCTCCTCGTGCTTGTCGATCAGCATGCGGCCGAAGTTGTGGTGCGTGAGCGGGTTCGTCGAGCCGAGCTCGATCGCCTTCTCGTAGAAGCGCTTCGCCTTGATCTCGAGGCCGTTCGTCCGCGCCCAGTCGCCGGCCTTTTCGAAGCCGCGGCCGCCCTCGATCTTGAGCGTGTTGCGGATGTAGTCGTGCCACTCCTTCTCGAGCGCCTTCAAGTCCTTTACGCCGAGATACGACCTCAGCGCCTTGATCTGCTCGTCGGGCGGCACCTCGACCATGTCCCACGCCCACGGCACGCGCTTGATGCCCTTGTCCTTCGCGAGCCCGATGTAGAACTTCTGGAACTTCGACGCGTACGCGGGCGTCTCCATCAGGAAGTGGACGAACGACCATCCCCACGCGTAGTGGATCGCCGAGAACCGATCGATCCGGATCATCTCCTCGAGCCCGAGCCACTCTTCGCCTGCGATCGCGTCCCAGATCACGACGAGGCGGCCTTCCTGGATGTGGCCGACCGACATCTCGCGCTTGGCGGAATCCCACTGGCTCGCCCCGTAGTACTCCGCGAGCGACTCGTTGACCCAGGCCGGGTAGTTGAACTTCGGGTCGATGAGGTGCGTGAGGTAGTGGTTGCCCTCGTGGAAGAGAACGTCGATCGTCAGCCGCTCGTCGAGGCGGTCGTAATAGAGGTCGAGCTCCTTCGGATCGACGAACTTGAAGTACCCGATGACGCCGTACGGCGCGCCGCTCACCCTGTTGAACGCCTTCCGGTCGCTGTAGATGCAGACGGGGAGCTTGCCGGTCTTCGGGCCCGGGCGGATGTTCCACTTCTTGGTGAAGACGTCGTAGTACGTCTCGAGGAGATCCATGTAGCTCTGCGCGATCTCGGGCGGGATCGTGTGCTCGAACGCGAAGTGCTTCGTCTCCTTCTTGTAGCGGTTCCTCCACTCGCGGTGGGACTTGAGCTCCTCGAGCTGCTTCCGCTTCTGCTCCGTGCGCTCCTTGATCGCCGCGTCGCGGCGCGCCTTCGGCACCCACTTCCCCTCGAACGGCACGAGCCCCTTTTCGAGCTTCGCGCGCTCCTCCTCGTCCCGCGCTTCGACGTCGCCCGCGGCCGAGGTCGCGACGTAGTCGGCGACGAGCGCACTCGGCACGAAGACGTCGCCGCTCGGGTACTTGAGGCGGAGGCCGCCGTCGGCCCTCTCGATCGGGATCCCGTCGACGAAGCGGCCGTCCTTCAGGTGGAGCGAGTCCGAGCACGTCTCGTCGGCGCGCGCGCTACGGCCCCCGAGCGAAAACGCCGCGAGGAACGCCGCCGCCAACGCCGCTGCCGCCGCCGCTCGTGTCATCGCCGCACCCGCCTCGCCGCCGTTTCCGTCAGAGGACCGAGCCCCGCCAGGCCTTGTCGAGGGAGTCCCAGTCCGAGTCGGTCCATCCGCTGAAGACCCGCCGGTGCACCTCCTCCAGGATCGCCTTCGAGTCGGCCTCCCATCGCGACTTCCGCTGCTTGAAGCGCTCCTCTTCTTCCGCCTCGGTCTTCGACTCCTCGAGCTTCTTCGATTCCTTCGCCTCCTCCTTCGCGCGCTCGCGCACGACCGCGTCGAAGGTCTTGAGGTAGTGCGTGAGAAGCCCCTTCGTCCGCGACGACCGGCGCGCGTCGGGACCGAGGAGGAACCGCACGATCGAGGCCGACTGGTAGTAGCGCGCCATCGACCAGCCGCTCCGGTCGGTGCTCCAGAACATGTCCTTCACGGAGGCGAGCTCGTTCGACCGCTCGGCGATCTTGAGCCCGCGCTTCTCCCACGCGTCCGCCGGGAAGACGAGCCGCCCGCCCTTCTCGGCTGCGGAGCCGACGTACTGGCTGATGCCGTTCTCGAGCCAGGCCGGCATCGACCACGCGAGCCGGTTGTTCTTCCCCGACAACCACTGATCGGCGAGCCCCCGCCCCAGCCACTCGAACTCGAAGTCGCGAAACGTGTAGTCCTTCGAGATCGTGACCTCGCCCGTGAGATACGAGAACGCGTCGCCCGAGCCGCTGTGGTAGGCGCGCTCCTCGTCGGAGCTGGCGCAGATGCGGATGATGCCGTGCGGCACGTAGTCCTCGCCGAGATCGGCGAACGTCTTGTCGAGCCAGCTCCTCACGGCCTCGGCGTGCCCGATGACCTTGTCGCGGAATCGGTCGTCGACGTGCGAGAGGACGAGGAAATGCGGCGTCCGTTTCGACGTCCAGCCGGAGGGCAGCCGAGCAATCGCCTTTTTGTGCTGGTACTCCTGGATCTCGATCCGCCGCTTCTTCAGCTCGTCCGGGCTCAGATTGTCCTCATCCGCGATCGAGCGGACCGTCCGCTCGACGTCGGACTCGCGCATCTCCTTCCCCTTCGCCTCGAGCGCCGCCTCCTCGGCGGAAAGCCCTTCGCGGGGAACCTCCCGGAACGAGCGCAGGCACGAGACGAGTCCCGGCTTCAGCTTGTCGAACTGCGACATCAGCACCTCGAACTGCACGGCCACGTCGAGGTCCTCGAGGTGGAACACCCAGGCGATCATCTTCTTCTGCTGGAACGTGCTCTTCTCGACGCTGATCTCGCGCATCGTGACCGAAATGCCGCCGATCTCGTCCTCCTTCTCGGCCGACACGTAGAAGCCGCCGCCCGAGTAGTTCCGGTCGAGGTAGTCGAGGTAGTTCTTGTAGGGATGCTGGAAATTGATGACGACGACCGTCTTCTTTTCCTCGCCGGTCGCGGCTGTTTCGATCTTCTTCGGCTTCTGGGGCCGCGTCTGGTCGGCCGGGAAGACGATCACGGTCATCTCCGGCCGGTGCGTCCAGTTGCTCTCGCGGTCGTAGAGTTCCCGGTCGGAGAGGTACTTGGCGACGATCCACCGCTCGTCCACCTTGAGCGGGACCTCGGTCCACGACGACGGGGCCTTCACCTTGAAGCCGTAGCGCTTGTTCTCGACCGCGGACTGGCCGATCGCGACCGAGGCAACAAGAGCGTAGAAGGAAAGGGCCGCGCCCGAGGCGGCGAGGGTGCGGCGCGTCACGGTCCTCATCGGCATTCTCCTCGTCGAGGAGCGCCGGCGGCCGCCGGGCTTTCGCCGAGCCTGGGAAGAAGCTCCCCCCGGATTCGTCGCCTCGACGATCGCCGATGCTACGGGCGGATCGGCACGAGGGTCAATGGGCGAAGGGAGGAAGGCCCGAGGGGGGCTCGCCCGGCCCCGGGCGGCCGAGAGGCGCGACGACGATCCGCGCGAGCCGATCGTCCCGCGGAAACCTCCGGGCCGGGCCGGCGAACGTCGCCACCGCGAAACCGTCCGTCCCGTCCGCGCCGAAATCGGCCGGCGCCGCCGGCACGGGCGTTCTCCGCATTCTTCCGTGGAACTTGGTTCCACGGTGACGGTCTTCGTCCGGACGGTGAAAAACTCGGGCCGGCGCCCGTCCCAAGTATGATCGCGCCCGGAGGGACCGCCCGCCGTGACACGATCCTCCCCCGCCACCATTCCCCGCCCCCGCTCGCTCGCGGCGCTCGAGCACGCGATCGCCGCGTGCTGCCTCTGCCCGCGGCTCGTCGCGCACCGCGAGGAGGTCGCGCGGGTCAAGCGGCGCGCGTTCCGCGGCGAGACCTACTGGGGGCGCCCCGTCCCGGGCTTCGGCGACCCCCGCGCCGCGCTCCTCGTCCTCGGGCTCGCGCCCGCGGCGCACGGCGCGAACCGGACGGGACGGATGTTCACGGGCGACTCGTCGGGCGAGTGGCTCTACGCGGCGCTCCACCGCCACGGCTTCGCGAACCGGCCCGCCTCGACCGCGCGCGGCGACGGGCTCGAGCTTGCGGGCGCGTTCGTCACCGCGTCGGCGCGCTGCGCGCCGCCCGGAAACCGCCCGGCGCCCGACGAACTCGCCGCCTGCCGGCCCTATCTCGCCGCCGAGCTCCGCCTCCTGCCGCGCGTCCGCCTCGTCCTCGCGCTCGGCGCGATCGCGTGGGAGACGGCGCTCGCGCAGCTCTCGTCGGCGGGCGCGACGATCCCGCGGCCGCGGCCGCGCTTCGGCCACCTCGCGGAGTTCGTGCCCGGCGCGGGCCCGCGCCTCCTCGGGAGCTACCACCCGAGCCGGCAGAACACGCAGACGGGAAAGCTCACGCGCGCGATGTTCGACGCCGCGTTCCGCCGCGCGCGAGAGATCCTCAACGCACGCGGAGCTGGATCGCGTTCGTGACCGCGGCGCGCCCGTCCGGCCCGCTCGCGTCGCGCATGAGCCCCTGCAGGAAGAACGACGCCCTGCGCGAGAGCCCGCTCGCGCGCTCGCCGATGAGGCTCGGCGCCGGCGCGGACGGGCGGCTCGGCGGCCCGAGGCGCGGCTCGAGCGACTTCAGGTTGTTGAGGAAGAAGAAGGGCCGCGGGCTCCCCGCGTGGAGCGGCGTCGGCAGCGAGAAGCGCCCGATGCCGAAGCGGTTCTTGGTCGGCGGCGTGAGCGCGCCGGGCTCGGCTTTCCAGACGAACCAGGCAAACGGGCAGGGCCCGCCGGGACACGACGGCGCGGCCGCCATCGCGATCGAGAGCGGCGTGCCCGGCGCGATGTCGACGCGACGCTCGCGACCCGTCCCCGGCGACCCGTTCACGAAGAGGACGTCGGCGATCGCGTCCGCCCCCGCGAGCGCGTTCACCGTGCCGCGGCGCGTCTCGTGGACGCGATTGAGAAAGAGCGCCTCGGAGACCGCCGCGTCCTCGTAGCCGTCCTCGTCGAAGTCGGCGGCGACGAGTCCCACGGCGCCGATCGGCGACTCCGCCACGAGCGCGAACGCGCCCGCGCCGTCCGCGAGATACGTCCGGACGCTCGAGCCGGCTCCGACGACGAGGTCGGCGCGCCCGTCGCGATCGAGGTCGCCGATCGCGAGCCGCGTGCCCGGGAGCGCCTGGATCGGGTCTCCAACGCGGACGAAGCCGCCCGCGCCGTCGCCGTGATGGACCAGGATCACCGAGTTGCCCGAGATGACCGCGCCCGCGACGGCGAGATCGAGATCGCCGTCGCCGTCGATGTCGCCGATCTCGACGTCCCAGACGCCATTCAAGTGCCGGCCCTCGAGATCGACTGCCGGCAAGAACCCGCCGGCCCCGTCGCCGAGCGAGACGCGCGTCAGGCTCCCCGCCCCGATAACGAGGTCGACCCACTCGTCCCCGTCGAGGAGCGCGGCGGCCGCCGCCCGCGACAGCGTGTCGGAAAAGAGCTTCTCGTAGCGCTCGAATCCGCCGGCGCCGTCCCCGTGCCAGAGCGCGATGCCGCGGCGCGCGTCGCCGCCCCAGGCGCAGGCGACGAGCACGTCGGGGCGCCCGTCGCGGTCCACGTCGGCGACGTCGACGTCGGAGGGAGCCTTCTCGACGGCATGGAAGTCCACCGCGGAGAAGCCTCCGAGGCCGTCGCTCCGGAGGACCGTCATGGTGACGTCCTCGTAATTGGCCACGATCACGTCGTCGAAACCGTCGCCGTCGACGTCCGCCGCCGCGACCGCGACGGGCCCGAGCCCCGCGAGCGGCACGGTCACGCCGTCCCGGAACGAGCCCGTGCCGTCACCGAGGAGCGTCGTGACGCGGTCGCCGTTGCGATCGCACCGGACGAGGTCGGCGTGCCCGTCGCCGTCGAGGTCGCCGGTCGCGAAGCCGTCGGCCGAGAGAGCGCTGGGATAGGGGATGGGCGGCGCCCACTCGAACTGCGCGCGGACGACGCTCGCGCCCGGCGCGAGGAGGCACGCGAGAAGGACGATCGCCGAACGCCCGGTCGCTTTCGAGTCGCACATGATGGGACGCTCCTCTGCCTCGAAGATCGCCGCGGCCGGGTCGCATCGTCCAACCCTGGGAAGCGGGAGTCAAGCGCCCGCGACGCCGGCGGCGCACCCCCCACTCCCGGACGCGATCGCTCTACATATATATGCGCGCCGGGACGCGCCTTTCCCGGCGCGCCGAGCCTCGGCGGCGCTTCGCGCGAACAACCTCCTCCACCACCTCGGAAGTCTCGCCCAACACGAGCGAGACGGCCCGAGCGAGGGGCTACGTACCCGCCGGCATCCCGGATCCCGAGAGTCAAGGCGCGAAGGGCTTCCGCTTCTTCGCAAGATGATGAGAAGAGGTCGGGGTTCACGACACAAGACCCACCGGAACCGGCTCGTGACCCGGCGTTCGGTCCAAGGTAAGATCGCTCCCGAAACCCGCGCTCGGACGGACCCCAAGGAAAAAAGGGAAGTCTCCCCGTGCACATTGCGCTTCTCTTCGCGGCCGCTCTGGCCGTGTCGCCGCCGCCCGCTTCGCCGCCGCAGAGCGGACTCCTCGACTCGCTCAAAAAGGAGGCGCGGAGCGCCGATCCGGCGACGCGGTCGAAGGCCTTCCAGGCCCTTCTCGACGTCGGGCCGGACGGCATTGCGCTCCTCGGCGACGTCCTCCTCGAGAAGGAGGAGAAGGACGCCGCCGCGATCCTCGCGCTCGCGAAGTCGCCGGAGGCGTCGTCGTTCAAGAGCCACCTCAAGAAGGCGATCGAGCCGGCGCAGGCGGAGGCACTGGCGATCATCCGCGACCGCACCGCGTACCCCGACGAGGCGCACGGCCGGGCGGGCCAGGCCCTCGTGGACGAGAAGGTGGACGCGCTTCGCCGCCTCTGGGAGCGCCCGGCTGAGGTCTTCGTCGAGAAGGTCCCGGCGGTCGCGTCGAAGTTCGACGACCTTGAGGAGACGCTCCGCTACATGAAGCTCGCGAAGGTCGCGCCCGTCAAGTTCGCGAGCCGCGACGACGCGATGGCCGCTCTGAACGACGCCTTCGACGTCCCGTCGATCGCGACCGACCGCTCGCAGCGGAAGCGCGACGCCGAAGTCATGGAGTGGAACGAGGACGCGCTGACGACGGCGACCGAGGAGGAGCGCGAGTTCGTGCGGATCCTGAACCGCTACCGGATGATGCTCGGCCTCAACGCCCTCGAGCTGGACGAGCGGCTCGTCGCCGCTGCGCGAAAGCACAGCCAGGAGATGCAGGACCTCGACTACTTCGCGCACGTCTCACCGGTGAAGGAGAACGAGACGGTGGACATGCGCGTGACGAAGGAGGGCTTCAAGGGGTGGGCCTCCGAGAACTGCGCGGTGGCGGAGACCGCGCAGGGCGCGTTCGACGGCTGGTACCGCTCGAGCGGCCACCACCGGAACATGATCGGAAGCCGCTTCCGGCAGATCGGCGCCGGCCAATCGGTGCGCGAGGACGGGACCCCCGGGCGCCTCTGGACGATGAACCCCGGCACGGGCGACAGCCTCATGGGGAAGAAGAAGCTCGACCCCCGCGAGACGCTCGTGTCGCGGACGGGGAAGCTCGGGCCCGGCGACGCGAAGGCGCGCCTCTCGCTCGCCGTCTGGGCGCGGGGAAAGGGGTTCCACGACGAGAGCGAGAAGCTCCTCCTCGAGGTGGTTTCACTCGACCCCGAGAACGCGCGCGCGAGAAAGCTCCTCGGCCACGCGCAGGTGGACGGCAGATGGATGAGCCGCGAAGAGCGGCTCCTCGGCGACCTCGAGAGCCTCTCCGAGCCCGAGGCCGTCGCCAAAGCCGCGCGCGCGATGAAAAGCGAAGACCCCGCCGACCGCGTTGCGGCGGTGAATGGCCTCGCGAAGCGGAAGCAGCTCGAGAAGGGCCGGGCGCTCCTCGTGAAGGCGCTCGACGACCCGGCGACCGAGGTCAAATCGGCCGCCTGCGCGGCACTCGCCGCGATCGGCGCCGCCGAGACGAGAAAGTCGATCGCCCCGCTCCTCAAGGACCAGAGCCTCTATGTCCGGCACCAGGCCGCGCGGGCGCTGCAAGTCCTGGGCGACGCCACCGGCATCCCGGTCCTCTTCGCGGGATTGAGGAGCCCCGATCTCAACACGCGCATCGACGCGCACCGAGTGACCGAGGATCTGCTCGGCCGCGACTTCGGGTATCGCTGGGACCTTCCGGACGCGCAGCGCGCCACCGTCGTGGACGAGTGGGAGGCCTGGTGGAAGGAGATGGACAAGACGCGGCAATAGTCGAGGGAGGAAGGGAGGGAGGGAGACTCCTCAGACTCCTCCTCCGCCGCCGGCAGCTCAGCCGCGCCAGCGGCCTTCTCCTCGCGCCCGCGTCTCGGCGCCTACCTACCGGCGCTCGGGCGCCGCTGCTATCCTCCCGGCCACGAGCGACGACGCCGCCCGGCGCCCGACGACGACAAGCGAAGGAGACGACGCGCATGCCGTTCTTCTCATCGCTCACCTCCCCGTCTCCCTCCTCCTCGTTCTTCCGGTCCGTGGCGTCGGCCGCCGCCGCAATCGCCGCCGTTCTCGCCGTTCTCGCGCCGCCCGCCGAGTCCGCCTCGCCCGCGGCGTCCGCAACCTCGCGCATCCGCGTCGACGGAGCGACGGTCTCCGGGCCCGACGCCCTGGACTCCCACTTCCCTAAGAGCCTCGTCTCATCTGCGGCCGAGATCGAGGCGGGCCTCGCGCCGGCCCTGGGCTCGTCCTTCTCCGTCCTCGCCTTCTCGTCCGCGCCGGATCTCCTCGTCGTCTCGACCGTCGAGTCCGGCCGCGCGCGCTCCATCGCGCAGCAGATCCTGAAAGGGCGAAGCCTCCTCCACGAGTTCTACCTCGATCCGCCGCCCGCCCCGCGGCCGTCGTCATCCTCCTCAGCGGGCGGAGGATTGAAGCCCGACGAGCGCCCCGTCTCGCCTCTTCTCTTCGAGCCCGACTTCGTCGAGGTGTCGCCGGCCGCGTTCCCGCGGCGCGCCCTCTTCACGAGCGTCCCTCTCAGGGACGGCGACGGCGAGCCGTTCGAGGGGATGATCTTCGACGTCGAGACGTCGCTCGGCCGCATCGCCGGGGTGGCGGACGCCGACCCCGAGCGGCCCGGCCACCAGGCGGCCGTGGGGCCGGACGGCGTCCTCGCGATCGAGATCGACTTCCCCGGCGACATCGTGCCGCGGACGGGCCTCCTCACGGCTTCCGCCGCGGCCGATCCGTCGTTCCGAGCCTCCGCCACGTTCGCGACGCCCCTTCAGGCCGGCGAGACGCCGTTCGTGACGGTCGTATATCTCCTGCGCGACGACCCCGACGATTTCACCGCCGTCGCCGAGTTCCTGGCGAAGCGAAAGTCGAATCCCATCACCACGGGCCTCGCGCTCGAGCAGTGGACGAACGCGAAGGGGAAGACGTTCCCCGTCATCCCGGTCGCGCATTTCGCCTACCCGATGATCGCGATCGTCCCCGACCGCAAGCAAAAGGGCGACTTCGAGCGCTGGCAGACCGACAACCAGGCCGTCCACCAGGCGATGCACCCGATGGTCGCCGCCCGCTTCGGCACGCTCCCCTACTGGGCCGACGAGGCGATCGCGTGGGACATCGAGGAGGCGGTCTGCGGCTCGATCTGGTCCTTCTGCGGCTACCGCGGGTTCGTCTTCGACTCCGACCACAAGAACTGGGCCGCCCGCGCCCGCGAAGGCCTCCGTACACCCGCCGACCTGAAGCTCGACGAGGTCTTCGCCTACCGCGGCGAGCCCGTTCTCCGCAAGGCCGCCGGCTCGAGAACCGCCGAATTGACGTTCGACATCGTGAAGTTCGCCCGCGCGTGGGCGCTCGTACGGGCGCTATCGCGAAGCGCAAGTCACAGATCCCAACTACGCCGTTTCCTTCTAAGAATTGGAGCAGACCCGACATCTCCTATCGACTTCCAATCGAAAGCCTTCTCAGAGCTACTTCCTGATACCGCCGATCTTGCAGTCTGGAAAGCCATTGACCACCCCTCCTTTCGCTAGCTACTCGATGCCCCCAAGAGCTCGCAAGTACCCATCTTCGATTAGCACAGTCACATTTCGATCAACTCGGCAAAGCACACCTCCCAGTCGTGCACTACTCATACCAACCATGACGACTTCTCTAACCTTGATACACGAACCCTTACTGCAAAGACTCTTCCTACGACGAAGACCTCACAAACACCAACTGCAATCTCTCATCGCATTCCGTGGATCCGAGAGTTTTTCCGAATCCACTACAGGAATAGTCTAGCGTGATGTCGAATGGTAGGCACGCCTCCCCACACACGGACTCCAATCCTGATATCCATGAAAGCCAGTGAATTAACGATATCGCGAACTATCACCTCAATACCCGGGCACCCCGCGTCTCTTACACGCGTTAGAATCAGCCGACGAGACGGTGCACCTTCAGGCTCCACTTCGCTACGGTGATTCAGCAAGATCCTCAACCCATCTAGACTACCAGGACGCTCCGATGCCGAACAGTGACCTAGTCGCAATGTCTCTAAGCGGCCCAATTGACTGGGGAACCTTTGAAAGCCTCGTGGTTGAGATACTGCAACAAGATGACTTTCCGCGCCTGCGAAAGCTGGGTGGCCAAGCAGACCAAGGGCGAGACGCGATTCAGGAGTCTTTTTTTGGAGATCAGTCGAGGACAAATGCAATCGTACAAATAACATCTGCGAAAGCTCACCTTGACAAGTTCCGCTCCACGGTCACGCGCCTTCGAGAAACACATCATCAATTCGATCACTTGGTCATTGTGTTTCGACAGCCACTTGCTAGCACCGTGAGAACAGATATTCAGACAGAAGCGCGAAGGCTTCGAATCTCCGTGGATTCCCGTGACGCGAGCTACCTTCAAGCCAGGCTATCGCGACCAGACAGCACTATTTTCAGCAGGTATTTCGGGGGCGATCTTCGAGAACAGGTAGACCGCCTACTCGATCGAGGAGATCCCCTAGAAGTTGCCACAGACAAACTCAGACATGCCATGCTTAGCTCCATTGGTGCGTTCGTGATCTCGCCACGTGCGACACTGGCACGCCACACGCTCTTCGACAAGACCGTACTCGCTGCACTGGTATCGGTCAACCACGTCACTATCGACCAGCTAAAGCCACTTGTGACAGGCCTCGTACCCGAACAGGAGATCTCGAGCGCCCAGATCGATGCGGCGCTTAGTCGCCTCCGCCAAGCCGGAGACTGCCTACGCACAAACGACGGTCGGTTCCAAGCCACTCCAGAAGCGCTTACTTCGATAGGACGTCTAATAGCTACCACAGGACAATCATATGCATCGCTTCGCGACTACGTGATTTCACACTGCCAGCGATTCGGGCCAATCGACGACGCTACTAAAGGTCACCTAGAGCGAAATCTACGTCGTGCAGTCCTGGCGCTTTTCCAATCCTACGGCCCTATTGATCCCACAACTGATCCGGTTGGAATCTCAGAGGACTCGCATGGCTATCTTCTCCGCCTTATATCCCGCGATATTCCCCCGTCGCTTGGTACGTCGGCTCTGACCGCGCTCGCAGCCTACGTTGAGCACCCGTCATCCTGGGAGTCCTTGGCTCCGTTCATTCGAAGCTATAGTGCTCTGGCAATTCGCAATCTAGATCCGCTCGGTCGTCGCTGGCAGCAGGGCGTGCTGGCACGCACTACAATCGCTCTAGATACCGATGCTGCTCTTCACGTCCTCGTAGAGGACCTTCCCGACCACTCATCTATACTGCGATCACTCCAGAAGCTACATGCATCGGGCACTTCAATCGTGATATCTGAGTCGGTTCTTCAGGAAGTGGTAGGTCACATCAGTCGCGCTAATCGCAGCTATTCTCGGTTTCTCAGAAATCTGCCTCGCATGTCGCCCAGCATGGTCGACGCCGATGTCTGGCACGCTATAGTGCGCGGATTCTACTATGCGAAGCGCAAGGAAGCGGCGCTTGTGTGGGAGACGTATTGGAGACGATACTACGATGCAGAGCAGCCTAGAGAGTATCTCTGCCTGGCGCTTCGTCGCCGCCTCGACATTGCTATCCAATCACTCGAGACAATCCCAGACGAGTGGCTCGAGGACTTCGAGGAGATATCACACGCGCTTGAACTTCGGAAAGAGCGCACTCGGCTAAAGGCAGAGTTTAGAGATCCCCAGGAAATGGCTCGGCGCGCAAAGGGCGACGTTCGAATGGCAATGCATTTGGCAATGCTTGAGGGACAACTCGGTGAAAGTGCAAGGGGCTACATCGCGAGTGAGGACAGAGGTTTCGTCGAAATGGAAAGGCATGCGCGTTGGCCGCCACGACCTAGTGTAATGATCTATACGCGAACTCTCCCCGCGCTGGCCGAATTTGTTTGCGCTGTAGAGCTCCCTGACAATGAGATCGTGCGTCTATTATTCGAACCAGCAATCGCAGCGGCCGCGCATCAGATGTCTGATCAGATTCGAGAAATGACTGCTGTGGGTATAGAATTGAAAGGTACCTACTTGGACCGACTCGAATGGGACCTAAGAAACACAATCCAGAGTCGCGTTGGAACTTTTCTCGAATCACGAAACAAGCAGCCATCCGAGCAGGAAGCTGCTGCGTTTCAGCTTGTCCGAAGTGCACGAGATCTTGGCTATCGGCTTCATCCTAGAATTGAGAACGTTGCGGACTCCTACGACAAGGTGCTCAGGGAAGTTGAGGATGAGCGAGCGAGGCGAGGGAAGCTGGAGAAACTACTTTCCAAACTCGTGCATGTCACAGGTGGGGCTACGAAGCGTGGACGTCGTCGAGTTAATCGAGTGCTTCGCGAGTTCGGATTGGAGATTGAGAAGCTTGACAAGTCCCCTGATGAGACTGACATCTAGTGACAAATGCCAAGATACACTTCCTGGAACCCTCTCTCGGGAGCGGCATCCTAGCTTGGGAGCCTCAATGAGTACGTATGCGAGACCACGCGTCTGCTACATCCATAGCCTTCGTCGGTCGCGCGAAAGGAGTGCCGACCAACTGGCAATACCTGGCCTTCGGTCTAAGCTCCAATCGCGGCTGGTTGTCGGAGAATGGAAGGGTGTTGCGACAAGGTCGTAGCGCGGGCGAAACGCTGTCATCCAGTACTACACGTTGGCCACGATCATGAAGCGATCGTGCGGTTTAATGAAACGCCATTCGGTCCTTTCGCGTTGTAACGCCAGTGTGGTGATCACCGCGTGTGATGTTCAACCGATTCGTTGACCAATCGAAACCGGTAGCGGTTCAATGCAGGATCTAGATCCAAGTAATCGCAGCCCTGAAATCGTCCGCGGAAGTACTCGTTCAAAGCCCCATGGCTTGCGGTGTCGTACACCCACGGTACGGTCCACTCATAATGGTCAATGAACTCTTCAAGCTTGCCAGACACCGCTGCGGCGTACCAGTATCTGTACGAAGGCAAGCTAGTTCCGTTTTGAGCTGCGACAGCGAAAGCCTCTGCCCAGGTGCGCTCGGGTCGTGGCTGTGCTTCCATTGCTTGTTCTACTCGATAGACCTGATCGGTACGTAGGCCTAGCGCATCCTTGGCGAAATAGACGACGTTTACTATTGGCATCCGAGGCAGAATCTCCGGACCTCCGTCGACTCGCACGGATACGAATTTGAAGTTTGCAACCGTAATTTCCCAGGGGATTGGGCTATTCCTGCCCAATTGCGTATCTATCATGCCGTCCTTTGCCACTACCACCTGTTTCTCCATCCAGATTGCTCGTCCGCCTGTCGGCGTAACGTAGATGGCGAATTCGACACCTATCTCCCCATTAAAGCTGCAATCGTTTGTTCCAGGAAGCAAAGCTACATAGTCGATTGGCACGTTTGGTCTTTCGAGGCCCTTCGATGAGACATCCTGTGAATAGGCCCTGCAAATAGTAAACACCGCGGCAAGAATGGAAACGATAACTGGTGGTCGCATATCAGAGAATCCTACTTCCTCTCACGCAATTGTCGACTCAGCTCGCGAATTAGCTCAAGATCCTGCGCGAGATTCGGGTCGCTCTCCCGATTCGTGATCGTTGGTGAGTGATGATACGCGCCTTTGAAGACTTGCGCGTAGTGGAACCGGAACATTCGATAGAAGGCCTGTTCAATCTTACTGCTTGCCTCGAACACTTGCTCCGGGCCGAGGATTAGCGCGTGGGGGTCGCTAGATCGGAGCGCGTCCGGCGGTCTCATCAAGAGACCGTCCCCGTGTAGGCCTCGAATTATCTCAGCCGCCTCGGCGAGGTACTGATTCGCCTCGGCCTTCACGGCATCCGCCGCGGCGAGCGCGTCTTCGCTGAACCGCACCGAGTGGCACGCGGTACACGTCGCGACCATCTTGGATCGGCGAGCGCGGAAGTCGTCCGGGCTGATGGCGTCCATGCGAACCGGAGGAACCTCTCCTTCGAGAATCCCTCCATTCAGCGCCGTTCCGATCGTCAAGTTCGCCGAGTCGTCGTGCGTTCCACCTGGCATGTGGCACGTCGAGCAAGTCGGGGCGGTTTTCTCGTCGCGACCGAGCTGGTAAAGGATGCCGTGCTTGCTCGACTTGTAGGCCTCCCACTGGGGATAGTCGGGGCCCACGTGGCAGAGGGCGCAAGATTCCGGCTCGCGCGCCTCCGCGGCCGAGAACCGATGCCCCATGTGGCAGTAGTTGCACCGCCCGACGGAGCCGTCGTCGTTCTTGAGGCCGACCCGGTGGCACTTGAGGCAGGCCTCCTCTCGCACGGCATCGGGCTGCCTCTCGAAAAGGACTGATGACCGGAGGCGTTCCTCGGCGAGGGCGTGCTTGCTGTGCAGGAATTCGCCGTAGGCCCTTTCGTGGCACCGGGCGCAGACGCCGGCGGAGACTCTCCCCCGCGAGGTGAAGATCTTGGAGTGGTCCGTCCCGTGGCAGTCGGCGCACCCGACGTCGCGCTTGAAGTGAACGCTCGAGCGCCACTGGTCGAGCAGTCCGGGATTGGTTTCCGCATGGCAATCGAGGCAATGGGAGCCCATCCGCTCGGAGTTGTCGAAGGGCCGGGCGTGCGGGTCCTGATCGTCGGACGCACGCGCTAGGACGGCAACCACGGCGACGAGCGCGAGCGAGATTCCGACGACGAAGCTTCCGAGGGAGCGCCAGCGCGCGGTCATCGTCTCGGCCCTATTTCTCGCCGGCCGGGACCGCGAGGCGCGAAGCCGCCGCTCGCTCTTCGCAGATCGCGAGAGCAAGGATCGCGTACGACGTCGCGAGACAAGCGTCGCCCTCCCACCACCTCGGATTGTCGTTTCGCCAGGAGCCGTCGGGGCGCTGCAGGGCCAGCAAGCGCTCGGCGACCTCCTGAGGCCAATCGTGCCGCTCGCCGGAGTCGGTCACGAACTCCGCGCCGGGCAAGCGCGAGAGCACTTTCGCCATGACAAGGTAATTGAAGTAGAGCCCCTCCGTGCCGGGATTTTTCTCGCCGCGCGAGAGCCGTCGCGTGAGGTCGGGATTCACGCCGAGCGTGAACCTCTGCCGCAGGGCGCGGAGAACGGCCTCGACTTCCGGCGCGTCCCGGGGAAGATCGCGGTAGATCAGGGACGGAAACGAGTCGTAGGAGATGTAACCGTCGACGACCGCCGGGGCGCCGTCGAGAGGCTGCTTCGGGAGGGGCGAGCGCTCTCCTTCGAGGCGGGCCGTCTCGCACTGGAGGAGGAACGCGGCGGCCTTTCGGGTGTCGTCGTCGGCGTCCGCGCGAGCCGCGAGTTCTCGAAGGCGTTCGGACTGCTCCAGAGCCGTGACGGGCCCCGGTTGCGGAGGCGCAGCAGGGTCCGATTCGGACTCGAACCGCTTCGCCCCGTGGATCGCGGCTTCGAGGCTCGCGGCTCTTGCGGCATAGCGCGGCTGACCCGAGAGGCGGAACGCCTGGGCCGCCATGGCCGTCTTGAAGATCCGGAGCCCCTCGCCCGGATCGTAGACGAGTCCATCTTTCTGGACGCGGGACTCGAGGAAGCGGAGGCCGCGGCCGAGGGCGCTCACGCGCGAACGCTCGTCGCCGGCCTTGACGCGACTGAGCGCCTGGACGGCGAGGCCCGTCGTGCCGACGTCGCCGGACGCTCCCGAGGATCCTCCGAACGATCCGTCCCGGCGTTGATGGGCCGTCAGGTACGCTGCGCCCTTTTCGAGGGCTTCGGCGACGCGGGGCCTCGGTTGCTCAGCAGAGAGAAACGGGGAGACGACGAAGACTGAGAAGGCGAGCACCAGAGTCGTTGTCATTCTCGGTCTCGGAGTTCGTTCACCTTGACGAGCGAGCCGGCCGATCCGACTCCTCGGACCGACCGGCTCGTGAAGGCTCTTCTAGAACGGCTGACGGCGACGGCGCGGGATCAGCGAAATCACGGCTCGCGGATCGCGCACTCCGTACGGCTGATGTCGATGATGGACTCCGGAGCGGTTTCGGGAGCAACGACGTACCGGAAGCGGACGCCGCTCTCGATCAGCCGCTGACGGAGCGCGGCATTCTTGATGTTCTTGACGTTAAGATCGAGCGTCGCCGTGTGGCCCCGGAGCCTCGAACCCGCGCTCGTCAGCCAGCGCCCCGTATGGATTCGCTTGACCTTGGTGCGTGGGCCGATGTCGGCCTCGGCGTAGATGTCGTACTTCCAATGGCCCGCCACGGGGGCGTTCTGCCGGAGCCCGAGCGACAGCTTGAGCGTCCCGCCAAAGACGATCGTCGGGTCAAACGTGTAGCCCGAGATCTCGATGTCCGGCGGGTTGAGGCAGTACCTCAGGTTGTCCACGGCGCACGAGTCGTCGCGGTCGCCGAGGGTGACGACGAGCTTCGCGATCTTGAGGTTCTCGTCGGGGTCGGAAATGTCGGCGACGTACTGGTTTGCGTTCGGGCCCGCGGGGACCTCGACGCGGCCGACCTCGACGTCGTTGACGTCGAAGGCGACCATCTTGGTCACGTTGCGGCCGCCGAGGTAGCCCGAGTCCTCGACGTCGAGGAACGTTAGCTGGATCTCGCTGACCGTGCGCGGCGTCATGCCGTCGTCGTCCACGAACGTGAACGTCATCACGCCGTGGTCGCTGTCGCGACGGACCGCGCTCGGTCGAGTCGAGACGACGTTCGGCGCGCTGACCGGGATGATGTCGTCGGTCGTCGGGGCCATCGTCGGGTCGGTCGCCCAGACGCCCGGGAAGCCCGTGTCGCCCGAGACGCCGACCATCTTGCAGCTCGCGTCGACGTAGACGCCGTCCACGAGCGAGAAGTCCGGGATGATGTTCGCGTCGAGGTCGAGGTCGAAGCCCACGGTGATCGGCGTGCACGCGCTCGCGAAGACCGTCGGGCTCAGGATGAGGAGCGCGAACGCCGTGTCGATCTGGTCGTTGTAGAAGCCGTCGGGGAAGTCCCAGCGTCCGTCCGGAAGCTGCGTGCGGACGAGGAACGGGAAGTAGCCCTCGGTCGGGGCGTCGGGAGCCGTGATGTTCAGCTCCCAGTCGAAGAGCCCGCCGTTGTCGAGCATCTCGATGCTGTTGAGGCGCAGCGCGCGCGTGATCGTCCACATCGCATAGCCGTTGCCGCGGTTGCCGGCAAGGAAGCTCGGCGGACCGCCCGAGCCCCAGACGCTGCCGAGGTAGGCGACCGCCGCGTCGCGCTTCTCCGCCGTCGTGTCGAGCGTCGCGGGAGCGCCGGGATAGGTCGCCACGCGGCCGCCCGCCGTCAGGAACGCGAGGCCCGCGAGTCCGCCGCCCGTCGTCGCGTGGCCGACGCCGTCGCCGATGGGGAACGTGCTGCCGTAGCCGTATCGGCCGTCGAGCGCCTGGTCGTAGACCTCGCCGTACTCGGCGTTCATCTTGACCCACTCTTGCACGGTGCAGAGCGAGACGAACTCGGCACCCTCGAGCGCGACGTAGTTCCAGCTATCCGCCGACTTGTCGCCCGAGCCGAAGTTCTCGTTGTAGCGCCAGGTGCCCCTGTAGAAGCCGTGGGTCGAGTCGTTCTGGGCGTAGGACACCCAGTCCGCGAGGTCCTGGATCATGTCCTTCAGCGTCTCGCCCGAGAGCGGGCCCGACGTGATCGGGCGCGCCAGGTCGAGCGCCGAGATGAGGCCCGCGGTCGCGATCGGGACCGAGTAGCCGCGCTCGAAGTCGGAGTGGAGAACGACGCAGCGGTTGTTGAGGTCGGCGTCGGGGTCGCCTTCGGGCTCGACCGGCGGGTCGAACGCCGTGACGTCGCCGCTCGCGCCCGTCAGCCACTCGATCGTCGTCCCGAGGAACTTGGCGTAGATGTCCTCGTTCGGGTTGTTCTTCGCGAAGTGGCCCTGGTTCTCGAAGGCCCAGAGCGCGTAGCCCGTCATGCCGACCGGCGACGCCTGGTAGTAGCTCCAGGAGCCGTCGGTGTTCTGCAAGAGGTAGAGGGCCCGCAAGCCGTTGTTGATGGCCTGGTTGACGTCGATAAGGAGGGCCTCCGCCGGGGTGTCCGAGATCGGGTCCGTCGGGCCCACGATGTCGAGGACGAAGGAATCCTCGTCCTCGGAGAGGTCGCCGGGGTCGATGACCTTGAGGCGCCCGACGAGCGTCGCCCGGGTGGCCGGGCCGACGAGCGACACCGTCACGGTCTCGGAGATGAACTTGTCGTCGGTGACCATGCCACTAAGGTCACCGTCGTCGACGATCATGAGGTTCGGATTCGCGTCGAAGGTGAAGACGTAGTCGAAGCCGATCGCGGTTCCGTCACCGCCGTTCGCGTTGCCCCAGACGATCAGCGAGCCGGGCCGGTACTGCTTGGCGTCCACGGCGGATCCCGGCATGCTGTTCGTGTTCGGCGTGGCGAGCGCCGACGTCGCGAGCAGACACGCGGAGAGCGCCGATAGGACCACGTAGCGTCTCATTCCGTTTCCTCCTGGCCTCGTGTTGCGGGTGCCCCTCGCTGCGGAAAGGGTTCCCCTGACCTGCACTCACTCTCTTGATCGATAGCTGGCCGTCGAGCGGCCACCTGAGCGCCGTCGATTTCGCGGCGCGTTCATCGGGGGTGAACCTTCTTAGACGAGCGCGATGGTAGATCCAGCGGCGGTCCGGGGTCAATAGGGGTTTCCATTAATTCTTAGGGGCGCCTTGACATGCAGAGCCCGGCGTCCGTTAATGGCCGCCGGGATTCTCAGGAGGACCACCACCCACATGGCCCGGTACGGAGTCTGGCTCGTCGGAGCGCGCGGCGGTCTCGCCACGACGCTGCAAGTCGGTTCGCGCGCGATCGTTCGGAGGCTCTGCTCGCGCTCCGGGCTCGCCGTGGAAAGGCCCTCGCTCCTCGCTCAGGGACTCCCCGCGCTCGAAGAACTCCGCTTCGGCGGTCACGACATCCGGAGTGGCCCGCTTGTTGATGGGGCGTTCGAGATTTACCGGCGGAACGGCTCTCTCCGCTACGAGGTGATCGACGCGCTGCGCGGCGACCTGGGCGAGATCGAGCGCGAGATCCGCCCGGGCGTCCTCGTGAACGCGGGAGAGGCCATCGAGAGGATCGCGAATCCGTCGCACGTCCGCCGGGAAAAGAGCCTCGCCGACACCGTGAACGCGCTTTCGGGCGACATCCAGAGCTTCCGCGACCGCGAGGCGCCGGACGGCGTCGTCCTCGTCAACCTCTCGTCCACCGAGCCCGAGATCCCCTTGAGCGACCCGGCGCTCGCCGACCCCGCCGCGCTCGCGGACGCGATCGCCGCCGACCGGACGGACCTCGTCCGATCGTCCACCCTCTACTCGCTCGCGGCCGTGAGGGCCGGCGTCCCCGTCATCAACTTCACTCCGAGCAACGCGTGCCTCGTGCCGGCGGTCCGGAAGCTCGCAGAGGACGCGGGCCTTCCCTACATGGGGAACGACGGCAAGACGGGCGAGACTCTCGTCAAGTCGGCGCTCGCGCCGATGTTCAAGTACCGGAACCTCCGCGTCCTCTCGTGGCAGGGCTACAACATGCTCGGCGACCGCGACGGCGAGATCCTCGCCGACGCGCGCAACAAGGCGTCGAAGGTCCGCTCGAAGGACAGCCTCCTCTCGAAGATCCTGGGCTACCCTCTCCACACGAAGGTCGAGATCGACTACGTGCCGTCGCTCGACGATCTCAAGACCGCGTGGGACTTCATCCACTTCCAGGGCTTCCTCGACTACAAGATGTCGATGCAGTTCACCTGGCAGGGCTGCGACGCGATCCTCGCGGCGCCGCTCGTCCTCGACATGGCGCGGATGGCGCTCCTCGCGCGGAATCGCGGCGAGAAGGGCCCGATGCGGCAGCTCGCCTGCTTCTTCAAGGACCCGCTCGGAGTCGAGGAGCAGGATCTCCACCGCCAGTTCCACCTCTTCCTCCAGTACCTCGGCGAGGCGGACGACGAGGACGGGCACGGAGGCGGCCCGTGCGGCGGCCCGGTGCGCCTCGTGGCGGCCGAGCCCGAGGCCGAGCCGAAAACGCCTCCGACGACGACGAAGACGACGGTGACGCCGCTCCCCTCGTCCCCTCCCGCCGCCTCGAAGAGCCGGAAAGAGAAGGCATGACGACGGGCGCGACGATCGCCCCGCTCTTCGCCGCCGCTGCCAGCGCGCTCCTGGCATTTGCGCCGGCGCAGGAAAAGCGGGACGAGCCGCCGCGGCCGAAGAAGGCCGAGCCGGCCGCGGCGCAGACGCCCGCGCCGTCGCCGTCCGGCGGCGCGGTCGCCGCAGAGGCCGAGCTCGACAAGTTCCTCGCGGCGAAGGGCGTCCGCCTCGACCGCGCCGCGGCCGCCATCCGCGTCGACGGCGTCGTCAACATGCAGAAAGGGCTCATCGAGGTCTTCGCCACGACGCCGGCCGGGAAGACGCACGAAGCCGTCGTCGCGCTCGAGTGCGTGCCGAGCGCGCTCAACGCGGCATTCCTCGCGCTCGGATACAAGCCGGGAAAGCCCGTCGAGTACGGCGTCGAGCGCTACGTCATGCCCGAGGGCGAGCCGGTCTGGATCACGGTCGAGTGGACGACGGAGGCCGGTGCGACGAAGCGCGTGCGCGCCGAGGACCTCGTCTACGACCGCTCTACGGAGAAGGCGCTCGAGCCGATGGCGTGGATCTACATCGGCTCGCAGATGCAGCCCGGGCCCGACCCGTCGCGGCCGCTCTTCGCCGCCGACGCCATCAAGAGCCTCGTCACCACCTACCACGACCCGACGACGATCGTCGAGAACCCGATGAAGACGGGCGACGACGACACGCTCTTCTTCGCGAACGAGGCCGCGACGCCTCCGCCGCGGACGCCCGTCACGGTGACGTTCTGGAGGAAGGAGCCGCCGCGCTCGCCCTCCTCGTCCGATTGAGCCGGGCGCCCGCCCCCCCCTCACCGCCGCGGAACCCTCGCTCGACCGCGTCGTATCATCGGGCCTTCTCCTTCCACTTCCGCTCACCGAAAGGACGCCCCATGGCCCGCCGCTCCGTCCCGCTCCTCCTCGGCGTACTCGCCCTCGGCGCCGGCTGCGCCATCGTCGCGCGGGAGACGCACTCCCCCCGCACGGTGCCGGCTCACGACGCGCGGACGTTCTTCGAGACGACGTCGTACGGCGGAGCCTCGTTCTCCCCGGACGAGAAGTCGATCCTCCTCTCGAGCGACCGGAGCGGCGTCTTCAATGCGTGGATCGTGCCGGCCGGGGGCGGAGAGCCCGTGGCGAAGACGAAGTCGACGACGCACGCGATCTTCGCGCAGAGCTTCTTCCCCGCCGACGGGCGCATCCTCACCACCTCCGACGAGGGAGGGAACGAGCTCAACCATCTCTACGTGATCGAGACCGACGGGTCGGTGAAGGACCTCACGCCGGGCGAGAAACTCAAGGCACAGTTCCTGGGGTGGAGCCGGGACAAGTCGCGGTTCTTCGTCTCGACGAACGAGCGCGACGCCCGATACTTCGACGTCTACTCGTACCGGACGGACGGCTACGCTCGCGAGCGGATCTTCGAGAACGCCGACGGCTACATGCCCGGCAGCGTGAGCCACGACGGGCGGCACGTCGCGCTCGCCAAGGTGAAGAACAACGCCGACAGCGACGTCTTCCTCTTCGACACGAAGGCCGACGGAGGTAAGCCCGTCCACGTCACGCCGCACGAGGGGGACGCGACGCACGGGCCGGAAGGGTTCTCGCCGGACGGGAAGACGCTCTACTACTCGACCAACGCGCACGGAGAGTTCGAGGAGGTGTGGGCGTACGACATCGCGTCGAAGACGCACGCGCCTTACCTCCAGGCCGACTGGGACGTGCAGTTCGTGCGCTTCTCCGAGAACGGCCGCTACCGCGTGACCGGCGTGAACGAGGACGCCCGGACGAAGATCGCGATCACCGACACGAGGACCGGCCGGCCGGTCGGGCTTCCGGCGCTTCCGGGCGGCGACATCGCCGGCGTCACGTTCTCGCCGAGCGAGACGAAGATGGCGTTCTACGTGAACGGCGACACTTCGCCCTCGAACCTCCACGTCCTCGACCTCGCGACCGGGAAGCACACGCAGATCACGAACGCGCTCAACCCGAAGATCGCTGCCGCGGACCTGGTCGAGGGCGAGCGCGTGCGCTACGAGAGCTTCGACGGGCTCGAGATCCCCGCGATCCTCTACCGGCCGTGGCCGGCCTCGCCGGCGAACACGGTGCCCGCGCTCGTCTGGGTGCACGGCGGCCCGGGCGGCCAGAGCCGGCACGGGTACGGCGCCGACATTCAGCACCTCGTCAACCACGGCTACGCGGTCCTCGCCGTCAACAACCGCGGTTCGTCGGGCTACGGGAAGACCTTCCACCACCGGGACGACCGGAACCACGGCGAGGGAGACCTCGCGGACTGCGTGTACGGCCGGAAGTACCTCGAGGGGCTCGACTGGGTGGACGGATCGAAGATCGGCATCATCGGCGGGAGCTACGGCGGCTTCATGGTCGCGGCCGCGCTGACGCTCGAGCCCGAGGCCTTCGACGCCGGCATCGACATCTTCGGCGTCACGAACTGGCTCCGGACGCTCACGAGCATCCCGCCGTGGTGGGCGTCTTTCCGCGACAGCCTCTACGCGGAGATGGGCGACCCGGCGACGGACGAAGCGCGCCTCAGGAAGATCTCGCCGCTTTTCCACGCGAACCGGATCGTGCGTCCGCTCCTCGTCGTCCAGGGCGCGAACGACCCGCGCGTCCTCAAGGTCGAGAGCGACGAGCTGGTCGCCAGCGCGAAGAAGAACGGCGTCCCGGTCGAGTACATCGTCTTCCCCGACGAGGGGCACGGCTTCCTCAAGAAGGAGAACCGCATCACGGCCGCGACGGCGTACGTGAGGTTCCTCGACACGCACCTGAAGAAGAAGAGCGCGGCGGCCGCGAAGAACTGACGGACGCGTCGTCGCGCGCGCCGCCGCGCTCCGGCCCGCGGGCGCGCGCGCGACCGGGCTTTTTCTCCTCTCGCTCCTCGGTCTCCGCCGGAGCGACGTCGCCTCCTCCCCGGGGGCACTACGGAAAAGCGCTCGCGCACGAAGACTCGCCCGCGCGGCGGACGGAGTCCGGGCGGCGCGGCGAGATGCGCGGGAGGAGGGTCGAGGCGGCGCTCCGCGAGGGCGGCGAGCAGCGTGCCTCTTGCGGCCGGGCTCGGCGCGGAAGCCTCCCGGCGCCCTGCCCGGACGGGCCGGCTCTCACTGTTTCGGGTTCAGGATGATCGTGACCGAGCCGCTCAACATGTTGCAGCAGAGGACGTCGAGATGCGCGTCCGAATCGAAATCGGCGATCAGGACGCCCTGGGGCTCGACTCCGACGCGCACCGTCTTGAGGGGCAATGAAGCCCTGACGACACCCACGAACCCGTTCAGCTCGCCGTTCCTGATCGGCACGACCAGATCGATCGCTCCACCCGCGTCTTCGTCGAGGTTGGCCGCGGCCAGACCTTCGTTCAAGTCGTTCGGATCCAGCTCCGTGCAGGCTTGGACGCACAAGGCCCCGAAGTCATCCGTCAGCACCACGCGAAGGCTCTCGGAGTGGATGTTGTTCACGCAGAAATCGTCGATCTCGTTGCTGTCGTCGAATCGAGCGGTCACCACGGCGGCCGGATGATCGTCGTTCGCGAGCGTCGTTTGCTCGCAATCCGTGCGGATCTCGATGGCGCCCGCGGACAGGTGCAGCGGGCCGAGCGCCAACAGGGCCGCGTCCCCGTTCTCGCACGCGACGACGACGTCGGGAACGGAGTCCAGGTTGAAGTGTCCCGACGCGATCGAGACCGGGGACGGACGGACGACGATCGTGTTCGCGAGCGCGAAGTTGCCCGCCGAACTCCTCCGGAAGACGTGCAGGAGGCCGTCGTTCGACGGTCCGCGCTCCTCCGTCACGCAAATGTCGAGGTCCGAGTCGAGGTCGACGTCCACGAGCACGACCGAGGTGGCGCCTTGGTTCACTCCGGTCGGCGGCCCCGGAATGGCGAGAGTGACGAAGTGCGAGAAGGAGAGCTGCCCGGGAATGGAGCCGTTGACGAAGATGCTGACCCTGCCGAGGGCGGCGCCGTTCTCATTGTGCGCGACGACGATGTCGGCCAAGCCGTCTCCGGCCACGTCGCCGATCGCGACGCTGCGCGGCGCATCGTGGACCGTGATCACCTGATCCTCGAAAAAGGCGGAGCAACCGTCGGTGCTCTCGTTGCGGAGCACGTTGACGAAGTCCGACGTGAGCCCTGCGACGGCGACGTCGGGGTCGCCGTCCGCATCCAGGTCGCCGGCAGCCGCCGCGAACGGATTGCCCGTGACCGCAAACGACGCCTTTTTCTGCGAGGACTGGGCGCCCGTCGCGAAGGAGCAGACGAAGACGAGGGTCATCGCCAGGCACCGCGGACGCTTGTCGGACGAAACGACCGAGAACGCCTTGCACGTCGTCGGCATGAATCGGACCTCCCGGTGAGATGGATCGGCGAAGTCTCGTCGCTATTCGATGCACCGTCAAGTTCGACGGGAGGTCGCCGCGATCTCCGCTCGATGCGCATCGCCGACTCTTCTACGCGCGGTGGGCGCAGTGGAGAGGGAACGCAAGGTGGCCTAGAGCGAACGTCCGAACGGGCATCGGAGTCCGTCCTCGTTCGCGCGGGGAATCGGGGTCCGGCACTCTCTGGAGCTGACCGAATCAACACCGAAAAGAGGACTTGACTTGACGAACTGGTTAGGTATTATTTTGGGCAACTCGGCACCAGTTCGAAAGGGGGTTCCCGCCATGTCCACGTCTGCCAATCGCCCGTTCCTGACCGTTCCGCTGACGAAAGGACTGTCGGCCAAGAAAGTCCGCGAAGGACTCGCCCGGGGGAACCGCCTGACCGACGTCGGGCTGAGGACGCTCGCCTTTTACCTCAATGAAATGCAGAGCCGGGGGCTCTTCGCCGAGACCGGGCACGTCTCCGCGACGCACTACGCCGAGAGCCGGCTGGGGCTGAAGCGCCGGACCGCGCGGCACTGCCTCGCCGTGGGTCAAGCCCTCGACGAGCTTCCGCTCATCGACGAGGCGTTCCTCGACGGCCGCCTCAACTGGTCGAAGCTCCGGACGCTCGTCCCGGTCGCGACGCCGTCGACCGAGGCCGAGTGGCTGGAGAAAGCGCTCACTCTCACCTGCACGGATCTCGAGCGCGCCGTGGCGGGCGCGAGGAAGGGCGATCGTCCTCGGTCGGGCCGGCTCGCGATCCCGAAGGTGCGGTACACGGTCGCGGCGAAGCTCGACGGCGAGTCGTTCGCCTTGTGGGAGAAGGCGAAGGAGCGGCTCTCGCACGAGGCCGGGGAGTCGATGACCGACGCGGAGCTCATGCGGCACGTCGCGCGGCTCGTTCTCGACGGAGGGGAAAAGGGGGGCGCGATCGCGGGAGTCGGCGGCGCAACGACGGTGGTCGTGACCCGCTGCTCCGACTGCCACGCGGCCCAGGTCGGGGCACCGGACGGAAAGGTCGCGATCGAGCCGTCGGCCGCGAGGGCCATCGAGTGCGACGCGGCGTGCGGCGAAGACTCGCTCCGCGAGCGCGTCCTCGCGCGCGACGGCGGCCGGTGCGTCCACTGCAACCGCCCGTTCGATCTGCACGCTCATCACATCCACCCGCGCAGTAAGGGGGGGCCGGATCGGGAGTCGAATCTCGCCACCCTCTGCCGCCACTGCCACGGTCTCCTCCACGACGGATGCCTCTTCATGTCCGGAACGGCGCCACACGGCCTCGCGATCACGGACAAGGACGGGAATCCGATCGCGGCCCGGACGGGCTCCGGCGGGGAAGGGATCGTCGTCCGGGTGCGGGCGCCGCGTGGCCCATATGGGCCGCGAGTGAATTCGGAAGTCGTTGATCTAAAACAACTTCCGAATCCGGTCACTCCGAGTTTCCTCGCCCGGCACAGGCATCTTTTCGACTTTTCCACGATCGACGGCGAGGGGGAGGTCGGGTTCACGCCGGGCGCGGGGCGCGAACTCGCGCCCGAGAGCGCTCCTGCGGCGCCGCCGCCCGCGGGCCGGCCGTCAGTGCTCGAGGAGTTCGTGGGACAGGGCCGCGTCCGGGCCACGCTCCGGCCGTCCATCGAGGGCGCGAGGAGACGCGGCGTCCCGCTCAAGCCCGTCCTCCTCTCGGGGACGCCGGGCCTCGGCAAGACGGCGCTCGCCTACGCGATCGCGGGCGAGATGGGACGACCGCCGCGAGTGCTGGCGGGGTCCACGATCAAGGAACAGGGGAAGACGCTCGAGTCGCTGCTCTCGATGTCGGACGGGGACGTCCTCTTCATCGACGAAGTGCACGCGCTGCCGCAGCACGTCATGGTGAGCCTCTACGAAGCGATCCAGGACAGGCGGATCTCGATCGCCGTCCGGTCGGGAAGCGAGTCTCGCGCGATGGTCTTCGAGCTTCCGAAGCTGACGATGATCGCCGCCACGAGCGAGCCCGAGAAGCTCGACAAGCCGCTCGAGTCGCGCTTCGCGTTCCGCCTCCGGCTCGAGCCCTATTCGCCCGAGGAGCTCGCGGTCATCGTGACGGAGGCTCTTCGAGCGGAGGGACGGACGATCGGCGACGCGGCGGCGCTCGTCGTCGGAAAAGCGTCGCGGGGGATCCCGCGGGAGGCGATCCACCTCGCGGATCGCGTCGAGAGCGCGGCCGGCGGCGACGAGCCGCTCGACGCGGACCGCGCGCGGGCGATCCTCGCGGGCTTCCACATCGACGAGAACGGGCTCGACGAGGGCGACCACCGGATCCTCGAGGCGCTCCGCGACGCGAAGCGCCCGCTCTCGCTCAGGACGCTCGCCGCGAGGACCGCGATCCTGGAGGCGACGATCCTCGAGCGGCACGAGCCGTTTCTCATCCGGCTCAAGCTCCTGGACGTGACGCCGCTCGGACGCGTGGCGGCGTAGAGCTCCGGACAGTTCGTTCCCGGCGACCCGCAATCGAGTCAAATAGCGGGCGGTTTGAACGTGAGGAGAACGACCATGCCTCAAGTCCGCCGCAGAATCCCGTCCGCCGGGCGCTTCTTGGCCGTCGCCACCTGTCTCGCCGCCGCGACGGCGATCGCCGGCCCAAGCGCGCGCGCCGGCATCACCCAGCGCGCCAGCGTCGCGTCCGATGGCACGCAGGGGAACGGCATCAGCGGCCGCGTCTCTCATCCCGTCCTCGACGCGAGCGGCACGATCGTCGCGTTCGACTCCGAGGCGACGACGCTCGTATCGGCCGACGCGAACGGCACCGTCGTCGACGTGTTCGTCCGCGACCTCGTCTCCGGCACCACCGTGCTCGCGAGCGTCGACAGCGCGGGCGTCCAGGGCAATTCCTCGAGCTCCGGGCCGAGTCTCAGCGGCGACGGCCGGCTTGTCGCGTTCGCGTCGAACGCCTCGAACCTCGTGCCCGGCGACACGAACTCGGCGATGGACGTCTTCGTCCACGACCTCGTGACCGGCGTGACCGAGCGCGTCAGCGTGTCGAGCGCGGGCGCGCAAGGGAGCGGCCCGAGCTTCTTCGCGTCGGTGAGCGGCGACGGGCGCTTCGTCGCGTTCGGGTCCGACGCGCAAGACCTCGTGCCCGGCGACACGAACGGGACGCGCGACGTCTTCGTGCGCGACCGGCTCCTCGGGACGACGGAGCGCGTGAGCCTCGCGACGGACGGGACCCCGTCGAACAGCGATTGCGCCCAGCCGGCGATCACGCCCGACGGGCGGTTCGTCGCGTTTCCGTCGTTCGCCACGAATCTCGTCCCCGGCGACTTGAACGGGGCCTTCGACGTCTTCATCCGCGACCGCGACCTCGGCGTCACCGAGCGCGTCAGCGTCGACGGCGCCGGAATGGAAGGCAACGGGCCCAGCGCCGGCGCGTCGGTCAGCGACGACGGCCGGTTCGTCGCGTTCTACTCCGACGCGACGAACCTCGTCCCGGGCGACAATAACTCCAATCGCGACATGTTCGTCCGCGACCGCATGACCGGCACGACCGAGCGCGTGAACGTGAGCAGCGCCGGCGTCGAGGCCGACACGCAGAGCGGCTTCAGCATCCGGGGCGGCCCGACGGTCCCGCGGCTCAGCGCCGACGGGCGCTACGTCTCCTTCGACTCGTCGGCGAGGAACCTCGTGCCGGGCGACACGAACGGCGCGCAGGACGTCTTCGTCCGCGATCGCGTGCTCGGAACGACCGTTCGCGTGAGCGTCAACAGCGCGAGCGAGCAAGGGACGGACGGCAGCACGGACACCGCCATCAGCGCGGACGGACAGATCGTCACGTTCGTCTCGAAGGCGTGGAACCTCGTCGCGGGCGACACGAACCGCTGCGGGAGCTTCCAGACCGTCGGCCAGTGTCCCGACGTGTTCGTGAACGATCGAGTTCCGTGCGCGGCGGGCACCGTCAACGCCGGCGCGGGACCCGTGACCGCCGTGCTCAGCGTCGACGGGGCGACGGGCACCGTCGTCGCGGTGCCGATCGGCCGCGCGGTCGAGATCCGGCTTGCGGCGGCGCCGGCCGGGCCCGATCCGGCCCGCTACGCGATCTGGGTCTGGCCGGGATTCCCGGCGATCCCGCGCGAATTCTCGGCGCACGGCGAGCGGCTGGGCTGCACGCTCTGCCCGACGCCGCTCGAGCTTGGCTTCGCGCCGCAGCCGTTCCGCTGCCTCCGGGGCCTGGGAATGCCGGCCACGGTCTGCCGGCGCGTGCGCGAGGTCGCCGGCGCGCCGGCGTCGGCTCCCTGGGCGATCACGCGCGCGGGCGGGTTCGCGCGGCAAAGAGTGCTCACGATCCAGGGCGTGCTCGAGGATCTCGGATCGGCGGCGGGCGGCGTGGGCTTCAGCGTGACCAATGGAGTGGTCATCGAGATTCGCTGATTGACGCGACGCGTACGGACCGGACCACGACAGACAAAGGGAGGATCGCGACGGGGATAGAATCCACCCACCCATCGGTCGTCGTTCCGGAGTGCTTCGCCGCCATGAGAGCGCCCGACGTCTTGCGCCGCCACTTCAAGCCGCTCGTCATCGAGCGCGGAGCGCGCCTCTTCGAGGAGGGCGCCGTGGAGGAGATCGTCGGCTCGGACGACACGGCGAAGGCCCGAGTCCTCGAGCCGGACGCATACGACACGATCATCAAGCTCCACGGCTACCGGATGCACGTCGGCTGCAATTGTCCGTTCGCCGGCGTGCGGGCCGAGCCGTGCGCGCACGCCTGGGCCGCGGTCCTCGCCGCGGATCGGAACGGGCTCCTCGCCAACGCGGCGTGGCGGCAACCGCGGGAGGTCGCGATGCTCGGGCCGATCGCGAAGACGACCGGCCGGGCGGAAAACGCTCCCGCAGCGCCGGCGTGGGAGCGGCTCCTCGATTCCGTTCGGGCCGAGGGATCGATCGTCCCGGCGCGCGACTCTGACATGGCGCGATGGCCGGTCGGGAGGGAGATCCTCTACGTCATCGACTCCGACGCCACCCGCGACTCGCACCGGCTGGCGCTCGAGATCGTCGTTCGCGACCCGAAAAAGGACGGCTCGTTCGGCCAGCCGAAGCGGATCCGGATCCATCGGCGCGAGCTGCCGCTCGTCGAAAACCCGGACGACCGGCGCATCCTCGCGATGCTCGAGGGGGCGCCGGGAGCGAGCGAGTACTCCTACTCGCGATACGCTCCCGTCGAGCCCATGCGCCGGGTCGCGGAGCCGCTCCAGGAGGCGGTCGTTTCGGCGATCGCAGCGACGGGTCGCTGCCGCCTCCGCCGCCCGCGAGACCACGAGAGGAACGAGAAGCTCGAGACGATCGAGTGGGACGACGGAGAGCCCTGGACGTTCTCCATCGAGGTGAAGCGCGGCGACGGACCCCGTCTCGGCCAGTACGTCGCGGCCGGGATCCTCCGGCGCGGCGAGACGCGCGTGGCCGCGAAGGAGGCCGATCTCCTTCTCGGCGGCGGCGTCGTCGTCATGAACCGAAAGGCGGCGCGTGTCGCGTTCAGCGCGTCGGAAGCCTGGCTCCGGTTCCTGCAGCATCTCCCCGCGGCGCCCATCGCCGCGGCCGACGCCGAGCGCTTCGCCGCCGAGGTCCTCGCGACGCCGAGCGCGCCGGCGCTCGAGCTGCCGGAAGAGCTCCGCTTCGCCGAGGTGCGCGTCCCGCCCCGCCCGTGCGCCGTGATCCGGCCCCCGAAGGGAGACGCGAGGTTTCGCGCGTCCCCGAAGCTCGTCGTGAATCTCTCGTTCGAGTACGGCGCGCTCCGCGTCGCGCGGATCGATCCCCGGCCGAGAATCGCGACGACGAAGCCCGGCCGCCTGGTCGTCGTCCGAGACCTCGAGGCGGAGCGGGCGGCGGCCGCTCGCATCGCCGCGCTCGGGGCCCAGACGATCCCCGTCCACAGGCGCGACGAGCACTCCGATCTCGAGCTGGCGCAAAGCCGCCTTCAGGCGGCGGTGTCGGCGCTCGTCGCGGAGGGCTGGCGCGTCGAGGCCGACGGCAAGCTCTACCGGCCCGCGACGAGCGTCAAGCTCCGCGTGACGAGCGGCATCGACTGGTTCGAGCTCGCGGGCGCGGCCGAGTTCGACGATGCGAAGGTCTCGCTGCCGGAGCTGCTCGCCGCCTTGCGCAAGCGCGAGAGCTTCGTTCGCCTGGGCGACGGGACGTTCGGCGTCCTTCCCGAGGAGTGGCTCTCGCAGCTCGAGCTGGTGACGCGGCTCGGCGTGCCGAAGGACGAGGCGCTGCGATTCGCGAAGACGCAGATCTCGTTCCTCGACGCGCTTCTCGCCACGCGGCCGGAGGCGACCTGGGACGACGCGTTCGCACGGGCGCGCGAACGGCTCCGCGAGTTTTCCGGCATCCGCCCCGCGGACCCGACGCCCGGATTCCACGGCGCGCTTCGCCCCTATCAGCGCGAGGGGCTGGGCTGGCTCCATTTCCTCCGCGACTTCGGCTTCGGCGGCTGCCTCGCGGACGACATGGGACTCGGGAAGACCGTGCAGGTCCTGGCGCTCCTCGAGTCGCGCCGCGTGAGGAAAAAAAAGCGCTCTCGCCCGCGCCCGCGCCCGTCGCTCGTCGTCGTGCCGCGATCGCTCGTCTTCAACTGGAAGGCGGAGGCGGCGCGGTTCGCTCCGGCGCTCTCCGTCCTCGATCACACGGGCATCGGCCGGCGCGGAGACTCCCGGCACTTCGCGGAGCACGACGTCGTGCTGACGACATACGGAACGCTCCGCCGCGACGTCGAGTGGCTGAAGGACGTGCCCTTCGACTACGTGATCCTCGACGAGGCGCAGGCGATCAAGAACCGCGCGACCGGCGCCGCGAAGTCGGCGCTGCTCCTCAGCGCGGAGCACCGGCTCGCGCTCACCGGCACGCCGGTCGAGAACAGCCTCGCCGATCTGTGGAGCCTCTTCGAGTTCCTGAATCCCGGGCTCCTCGGCACCGCGTCGGCGTTCCGCGACTCGACCGCGAATGACGCCGAGCCCGAGTCGCGCGCGCTCCTGGCCCGCGCGCTCGCGCCGTTCATCCTCCGGCGGAAGAAAGAAGACGTCGCGAAAGACCTCCCGGAAAAGCTCGAGCAGACTCTCTTCTGCGAGCTCGAGCCGGCGGAGCGCCGGCTCTACGACGAGCTGCGCGACCACTATCGAAAGGCTCTCCTCGAGCGCGTCGCGCGCGACGGGCTCGAGAAGTCGAAGATCCACGTCCTCGAGGCGCTGCTCCGGCTCCGCCAGGCGGCGTGCCATCCGGGGCTCGTGGACAAGACGCGCGCCGAGCAATCGAGCAGCAAGCTCGATCTCCTCCTCGAGCAGCTCGCCTCCGTGCGCGAGGAGGGGCACAAGGCGATCGTGTTCAGCCAATTCACGTCGCTCCTCGCGATCGTGCGGGGGCGACTCGACAGCTCGGGCGCGACATACGAGTACCTCGACGGCGCGACGAAGGACCGGAAGACGTGCGTCGATCGGTTCCAAAACGACCCCGCGTGTCCGCTCTTCCTCGTCAGCCTGAAGGCGGGCGGCGTGGGCTTGAACCTCACCGCGGCGGAGTACGTTTACTTGCTCGACCCCTGGTGGAACCCGGCCGTCGAGTCGCAGGCGATCGACCGGGCGCACCGGATCGGCCAGACGCGGCGCGTCTTCGCGTACCGCGTGATCGCGCGCGACACGATCGAGGAGCGCGTCCTCGATCTGCAAGCGATGAAGCGCGACCTCGCGGACGCGATCATCGGCGAGTCGGCGGGCCTCTTGAAGGACCTGACGCGCGAGGACCTCGAGCGGCTGCTCGCCTGATCGCGCGAAGTCTCGCGTCACATGGCGACGTGGCGCCCGACTAAGCGTCGGAGGAAGGCTGGCGCGACGCCATTGACGCGGGCGCCGACGACTCCATAACATGAGCCCGAGGCGCGAAAGCCATGCCCGACGAGCGCGTGAAGCTCACCTACGACGACTACGCCGCGCTCCCCGACGACGGGCGCCGTTATCAAGTCCTCGACGGTGAGCTCGTCGTGACGCCGTCGCCGAGCCTCCGGCACCAGGACATCGTCTTCAACCTGGGCAAGATTCTCGATCGCCACGTTCGAGATCGTTCGCTCGGCAAGGTCTACATGTCGCCGGTCGATTGCCTCCTCGGGCCGTGGACCGTGCTCGGGCCGGACGTCGTCTTCGTCGAGACCGCGCGATTCGACCGGCTGACCCATCGCGCGATCGAAGGCGCGCCGACGCTCGTCATCGAAGTGCTCTCGCCCTCGACCGCGGTGATCGACCGGAAGCGGAAGCGCGCTCTCTACGCCGAGCACGGCGTGCCCCACTACTGGATCGTCGATCCCGACGCGCTCGCCCTCGACGCGCTCGTCCTCGCGGGCGACGACTACGGCGTGCCGGTCCGGCTCGAAGGGCCCGACGCGGAAGGATCGCTCGAGCCGTTTCCCGACCTCGTCGTCGCGCTCCGCGACGTCTTCGCGGAGTAAGGACACCATGAGACGAACTTCGACGCTCCGATCGTTCGCCGCATCGTTCGCTCTTCTGTGCACGGCCGCCACGCCCGCATTCGCCCAGGGCGGACCGCCCGTCTTCACGCGCATCGCCGACACGCAGACGTCGGCGCCGGGCGCGGGCGGCGCGACGTTCTCGCTCTTCGCCGACGCCCGCGCGATCGAGGGAGGAAGGGTCGCCTTCGTCGCGTTCCACTCGGCGTCCGGCTCCGGCGTGTACTCGTGGCAGAGCGGGATGCTCGGCGTCCTCGCGGACACGACGACCGTGGTGCCCGGAACGGCGAGCAGCTTCTCGAGCTTCTTCGACGTCTCGATCGACGGCGGGTTCGCCGCCTTCACCGCCGGGTGGCCCGGCCCGGGCGGAGGCTGCGCGTTCTCCGGATCGGAGGGGCTCTTCGCTCGGAGGTTCGCGGGCGGCGCGATCCGCGCCGTGGTGACGAGCCTCTCGACAACGCGGCACTGCTTCCACGGCGTCGAGTTCGAGCGGCGCGTGATCGCGGTCGCGGGCGGCGTCGACCCCGTCGACGTGATCCACAACCACAGCGAGTCGGTCATGGTCGTGAAGAGGATCGGGAGCGCTCGGACTTTCCTCGACACGACGACCGCGTCGCCGAGCGGCGGGACGTTCGTGGGCTTCGACCAGGATCTCTCGATCCGCGGAAACGGCCTTCTCTTCGCGGAGATCATCCCGAACACGATCGGCGCCGTGGCCGGGCTCTACGTCGTTCGCGCCGACGGCATGGGGCCGCGGCTCGTGGCGGACCGGGCGACCGCCGTCCCCTCGGGCTCGGGCACGTTCAACAACTTCGCCGGCGCCGACTGGGACGGAGGCGAGGTCGCGTTCGTCGGGCGCGACTCCATGAACCGCGCCTCGCTCTACGCGGGGACGAATCCCGCCGACCTGCGCCTCGTGGTCGGCTCGTCCACCCCCGTGCCGGGAGAAGGCGCGAACTTCGGCGGCGTCTCGAACCCGATCGCCTTCGGCGGAGGCGTCTTCGTCTTCTCGGGCTTCTGGCTCGGCTCGCGGACGGGGCTCTTCACGTCGGACGGCACGGCCGTGCAGGCGATCCTCAAGAAGAACGACGTGCTCGACGGCAAGGCCGTCGACCAGGCGTTCTGCCGGCAAGGCCACAAGGACGGGAACCGGCTCCTCGTCGAGGTGCGGTTCCAGGACATGTCGCGCGGGCTCTACCTCGTCGAACTCTGATCGTCCGTCACTCGAGCGCGCGCTCGACCGAGTCCCAGAGCGCCAGCCGCGCAGCGCGCTCGGGCTCGGGCAACTCGGCGAGCGCCTCTCCGCACACGCTCGCGAGATCCTCGTCGCTTCGCGCGTGCGTCAGTCGGCGGCGGGCCTCGGGCGAGGATCCCGCCGCGCGATCAGGGTCGAGACGCCGGCACCCGCGCTCCTCGAAGCGGAACGCGACCTTGCCGGTCACGCCAACAGGGCCCGTTCACGCCGGCCATTGTTCCACGGGGGAAGGATTTCGCTTTTCTTCGCGGACAAGGTGCCTAATCTGGCGGACGCGAGGCGCGGAGCGCCACCTCGGGACATCAACAGCGGAGGAATCAACATGAGTCGCGCGGCCGTATTTATCTACGGGGCAATCGCTTACGTGCTGTTCCTGGCTGTCTTTCTCTACGCGATCGGGTTCGTCGGGAATTTCGGCGTGCGGAAGGCGATCGACGACGGGCCCGCGGTCCCGCTGACCGAGGCCCTCCTCGTCAACACGGTCCTCATGGGTCTCTTCGCGGTCCAGCACAGCGTGATGGCGCGGCCCGGCTTCAAGAAATGGTGGACGAAGATCGTGCCGCAGCCGATCGAGCGCTCGACGTTCGTGCTCCTCTCGAACGGAGTGCTGGCGCTCCTCTTCTGGCAGTGGCGGCCGATCACGGACGTCGTCTGGGCGATCGAGGGGTCCGTCGGACGCGCGATCGTTTACGGACTCTTCATCCTCGGATTCGCGGTCGTCGTCATCTCGACGTTCGTGATCGACCACTTCGACCTCTTCGGCCTGAAGCAGGTCGTCCTCTTCGCGCGGAAGAAGTCGTACCCCGAGCCCCGGTTCCAGGTGACGTTCTTCTACCGGTTCGTCCGCCACCCGCTCCTCCTCGGATTCATCATCGCGTTCTGGGCGGCGCCGACGATGACCGCGGGGCATCTTCTCTTCGCGGTCGTGACGACGCTCTACATGCTGGTCGCGATCCAGATCGAAGAGCGCGATCTCGAGCGGGCGCACGGCCCCGCGTACGCGGAGTACCGCAGGCAGGTCCCCATGATCATCCCCCGCCTCGGCGCGCCGGCCGCGCCCGAAGTGAGGGAATCGAGGGCGTAGCGCCCCCGGCTTCAGAGATCGCCGAGGCCGTACTCCGCCCAGCGCCGGTCGACGAGGTCGCGCGTCTCCTCGTCGACGGCGATGACCTCCGGGTACCAGGGCTTCAGGCGCGCGTCGATGACGGCCGGCCCCTCGAGGCCCACGTGGAACCGGCGCGCCGGCGTCGCCCGCCCGTGGATGTCGGCCGCCGGCTCCATGCGCGTGAACGTCGTCCAGAGGAAGAGTTCCGTCGAGCGCGCCGCTTCCTCCGCGTCGTCGACGAGAACGGCGAGCGGGAACTTCTCCAGGCCAGGATCAAGCGCGATCCTCGACGCGAGGTCGCGCTCCTCCTCGTACGGCTCTCCCTCGATCACGAGGCAGCCGGGCGCGAAGACGGCAACGCGACGCGCCCCGGGCGGGAGGCCGCCGTCGTACTCCGCCGGGAGCTTTCGCCGTGGCTCTCCGAGCGCAAGAAACACCGCCTTGCTGCCCTCGTTGACCTTCGGGCCCGTGTAGTCGAGCGTGTCCTGCGCCACCTCGGAGAAGACGAAGAGATCGCGCCGCCAGTCGACGCGCTCGAGGAGGACCCTCAAGACCGCGCGGAAGTCGCGGAGATCGACGTCTCGGTCGGTGAGGATGAGGCACTTCGTGAGCGAGAGCTGGCCCTCGCCGAGGATCCGGAAGGCCGAGACGACCGCCTCGCGCGGGTAGCGGTCCGCGACGATCGCGGCGGCGAGGCTGTGGAAGCCCGTCTCGCCGTAGCTCCACAGGCCGCGGACCGACGACATGACGAGCGGGAAGAGCGGCGAGAGCAGATCCTGCAGGAAATCGCCGATGAAGAAGTCCTCTTGCCGCGGGCGCCCGACGACGGTCGCGGGATAGATCGCGTCCCTTCGCCGGAACACTTTCTCGACGCGGAAGACCGGGTAGTCGTGCGCGAGGCTGTTGTAGCCGTAGTGATCGCCGAACGGGCCCTCGGGCTTCCTCACTCCCGGCGGGATCGATCCGACCAGCGCGAACTCGCACGCGGCGACGAGCGGGTGGGCCGCCTCCGCGCCCCTCACTCGCTCGAGGCGCTCGCCGAGGAGGAGGCTCGCGAGAAGGAGCTCCGGCACGTTCTCGGGAAGGGGAGCGATCGCCGCGAGGATGAGCGCGGGCGGGCCGCCGAGGAAGACCGTGGCGGGGAGCGCCTCGCCGCGCTTCTCCGCTTCGTGCTGGTGAAACCCGCCGCCCTTGTGGATCTGGAAGTGCATCCCGGCCTCGGCGGGGCCGTGGACGTGCATCCGGTACATGCCGAGGTTGTGCTTCTTCGTCTCGGGGTGCTCGGTGTAGACGAGCGGGAGCGTGACGAACGGCCCGCCGTCCGAGTGCCACGTCGTGAGGACGGGCAGCCGGTCGAGGGCCGGCCTCTCGACGACCTCGGTCACCGGTCCGCGGCGGACGCTCTTGAGCCCGACCCGGAGCCCCTCCCACGCGAGGTCCTTCAACCCCCAGACCTTCGAGAAGGTCGGCGGGAGCAGCGTCTCGGCGGCGCGCACGACGCGCTCGACGAACTTCCGCGGCCGGTCTCCGAAGGAGAGGAGGACTCGCTCGGGCGTCCCGAAGAGGTTCGTGACGACGGGAAAGGCGCTCCCCTTCGGCCGCCGGAAAAGGAGCGCCGGCCCGCCGCGTGCGATCACCCGGCGGTGGATCTCGGCGATCTCGAGGCGGGGATCGACGGGCGCCTCGATCTCCACAAGCTCGCCCCGCTCGAGGAGGCGCGCGAGGAACGCGCGGAGGTCGCGCATCGCCGGGGCGCTCATTTCGTGACGACGAACGCGAGAATGGCGAGGACGTGGCGCATCACGGCGGAGAAGATATCAGGAGCGGAAGCCAGAGATGACGCCGACGCCCGCCCGAACGGTTCTCGAACGGCTCGCCGACCCGCGGCCGATCCTCCTCGACGGCGCTCTCGGAACCGAGATCGCGCGGCGCGGGTTCGAGACTCGGCTCCCGCTGTGGAGCGCTCACGCGCTCGCCCACGCGCCGCGAGTCGTGGCCGAGATCCACGCGGAGCACGTCCATGCGGGAGCGGAGATCCTCACCGCCAACACGTTCCGGACGCACCGGAGGTCGCTCGAGCGCGGCGGGCTCGGATCCCGCGCGCGGCGACTCACGGCCGAGGCGGTGGCTCTCGCCCGGCAGGCGGCGGCGCCGGCGGGCGCGTTCGTGGCGGGCTCGATCGCGCCGCTCGAGGACTGCTATCGCCCCGACCTCGTGCCGGACGACGCCGCGCTCGTCTCCGAGCACGGCGAGATGGCGGGCCACCTCGCGGACGCCGGCGCCGACCTCCTCCTCGTCGAGACGATGAACACGATCCGGGAAGCGTGGGTCGCGACGGCCGCGGCGCGGGCGACGGGGCTCCCCGTGATGACGAGCCTCGTCTGCGACGAGTCGGAGGCGCTCCTCTCGGGCGAGACCGTCGCCGCCGCGGTTCGCGCGCTCGCGCCGCTCCGCCCGGCGGCGCTCCTCGTCAACTGCGTGCCCGCGAACGCGATCGAGCGGCCGCTCCGGGCGCTCGTCGCGGCGAAGCCACAGGGGATCCGGGCGGGAGCGTACGGGAACATCGGACACGCCGACGACGTACACGGTTGGGCCGCCGACGCGGACGTTCCGCCCGGCGCGTACGCGCGCCTCGCGCTTGCGTGGATCGCCGCGGGGGCGTCGATCGTCGGCGGCTGCTGCGGCACGACGCCCGAGCACGTCGCCGCGATCCGCCGCGCGCTCGGGTGATCCGATCGCCCCGGAGAAAGGCCCGTCATGCGCTCACGATCCGCTTCGCTCGTGCTTCTCCTCGCCGCGGCTCTCCCCGCGTGCGTCATCCGAAGCCGCTCGCACATCGACGTCGAGTTCTCCTTCGCCGCGGCGGAGGAGTCGTCTCGCGAGGAGACGCTCGATCTCGATCTCGGCGCCGGGGACCGCCTGGTCATCCAGGGCGCGACCGGCGACGTATCGGTGGCGGTGGCGCCGGCCGGCGTCGCTCCGCACCTCGCCGCGCGCATCCGGGCTCGGGGCGAGACGCCCGAGCAAGCCTCGGAGCTCGCCGGGCGGACGCGGATCTTCGCGGAGCGGTCGGGACACGATCTCGTGGTGAGGATCGAGAGCGAGCCGTTCCGCACCGGCGGCCGCAACGCCCGGATCACGCTCCCCACCACCGTCGCGATCTCGGCCGTCGTGCCGAGCCGGATCCGGCTCGACGTCAGGACGAGCTCCGGGGACGTGACGGTCGCGGGCCCCGTCGCCGACAGCCGGGTCGAGTCCGCCTACGGCCGCGTCAAGCTCGACGACGCCGAGGGCGAGGTGATCGCGGCGTCGAGCTCCGGGGAAGTGCGGGTGTCGCGCGTGCGCGGCCCCCGCGTCGAGGCGAGAAGCTCGTACGGCGATCTCGGCGTCGAGGACGTCGCGGCCGGCGCGATCGTCGCCGAGACGAGCTCCGGCGAGGTGACGCTCCGCGGAACGAAAGGCCCCGCCGAGGCGCGCTCGGGCTACGGCAAGGTGGACGTGAAGGACCACGCCGGCGACCTCGCGGCGTCGAGCTCGAGCGGCGACGTCCGCGTGCGCGGCGTCCGCGGAGAGAATACTCCGGCGGCGCGGCTCTCCGTCGAGAGCGGCTACGGAAAGGTGACCGTCGAGGGCGTCCTCGCTTCGCTCACGGCCTTGAGCTCGTCCGGCAACGTCGAGGTGGCGGCGCTTCCGGGAAGCCGAGTCGAATCCGACTGGACTCTCCGGTCCGGGTACGGCGACGTCGTCCTCGCGCTCCCGGGCGACGCGTCCTTCGAGCTCGACGCGCGCACGAGCTACGGCGAGATCACGTCGGAGTTCGACCTCCGCGTGCGCGCCGGGAAGATCACGGGGAAGACGGTCGAGGCGACCGTGGGCGACGGCGGGAACGCGGTGCGGCTCTCGTCCTCGAGCGGCGACGTCGCGCTCCGCCGCGCGGGCGGAGGAGGGTGATCGAGGCCGGCGCTCACCGCCGCGCCGCTTCCCCTCGCGGCGGAAGCGATTCGCGCGGCGCGCGGGCGAGCGCCGTTACCGTGGCGAAGACCGCGCGGGCGCGCGCGGCCATGAGTGACGGGTCGAGCTTGTCGATCGTGTCGCTCGGCTTGTGGTAGTCGTCCGACTCGCCAGAGCCGTAGAAGAGCGCCGGGATCCCCTTCCACTCGAACGGGAAGTTGTCGCCGCGGTCGCGGGTCATCTCCTCGAGCATGGTCCCGAGCGGCGGCGGGAAGTCTTCCGGCGCGTAGGCCTTGAGCCCC